>JACCDV010445612.1_pt1 | contig 80833 bp, 93 predicted proteins | sample 7446131 | NCBI WGS metagenome assembly JACCDV01 (sample SAMN15323448, study PRJNA562643) | freshwater metagenome | isolation source: river surface water | place: USA:Blue River Watershed | collected 2017-08-17
ATTGTATACTTAGTAGCGAAATTTTTTGTTTTTACAGTACTATACTAATAGTATTATAAAAAATAACTGATTTCAATGTTAGATGTATTATGGAAACTGCAACAGTTCTTATTATTTTTATAGCTAGTCTGCTTCTTGGGGTAACGGGGTATTCAATGTATACAGCGTTTGGACCGGGATCAAAAGATTTAAGGGACCCGTTCGAAGATCATGGTGCGATTCGTTCTCAGTTTAAGTTAATTTTTGTACAAGGCTGAGGTAAAAATTTAATATTTTTATAACTATTGTTTGGTGTAGGTGAAATAGAAATATTAAGTCCTACTATTTCGGGGAGAAATTAATGCGAGAGTGCCCACATTGAGGATTTTTCCAAAGTGAAAGCTGGGGACACAGCCCAATCAGACTAAATATAATAGACACTGGGGCGTCGTAAGTTAATATGTGTATATCCCTAAAAAATGCCTAATTCGACAGTATAACTTTATTTATATGAAACTCTAATTCTCTTGCATTGCATTCATGATTGTAAATGCCTCCCTAAGAGTAGAGTGGGCATATTGGATAAGCACTAAGTTAACAAACTAACCATACTATGGAACGAATAAAAACAGCTTGTTATAAGGCTGGGTAGGATGAAGGGTAATTCCTTACAGATTGAGAGAGTAAATTTTATAATTTAAGTATGGAACAAGACATTAGTAGTATTTCCTGGAAACATTTACCTTGGAAGAAGTTTCAAAGAAAAAGTTTTCGCTTACAGTGTAAAATTTACGAGGCGAAATGTTCTGGTAGTAGCAAAAGTGTTAAGAGATTACAGAAACTTTTAATTAAAAGTAAATCAGTATATTATTTGGCAGTTAAAAAGGTCACAGATTATTATTCTCGTAAGGGGTTGTTTCTATCTTCAGAAATGAAGTTAAATTTATCTAATGAGATTTATGCTATTATTATTGGTCGGAAGTATTTCTCGTTTGATTCTTATGCAAAAAATGATATTGTCAGCATAGAAAATTTAAAATATGGGGTTGTAAATTCTATATTGAAATTTCTTATTGAGCCATTCTTTTTACACTTTTTTTATAGGTATAGAAAACCTAAATCTTTAGATTCTCAATTTTTTCTATTGAAGGAGTTGACTTCTTTATTTTTGTCGAAATTTAAAGAAAATTTTGTACGTTTTGTAAGGTCTGGTTCAGTTTTACCTGCGCCTTTAAGACCTTATAACTCTTTTTTTCCATTCTGGGTAGAGTTTTTCTCTCTACACAATAATTTATTGGTGTTGTTTTGGAAATGGCAGAATTTTAAAAATCCTTGTAGGCGATTGCGTTCTTTAAGAAACAACAAATTATTCTATGATTTTACTTAGAGTTCTACTCTTTACAAATAAAAATTCTATTTATAGAAATCTGAAAAATTAGAACTTTAACAATCCACTAATAATTTAGGGGCGGTTAGAAAGAAATTTAGTCTCTCTACAGATTGTCTTATGAATATTCTTTAAAACGTGGGGTTTTCCGGTTTAAGTTTGCGATTAGGCGGATACATTTTATAGAAATTAAAAAATAAATTTTGTTGTTTGTAGTACAGTTTAGTCAATGAAAAAGTTGTAAAACTCCCTTTTTTAATATTTTAATATTTAATAATAGAGGTTTTTATCTGATGAATTTTTAACCGGTACTTTTGCCAATTTTATAACATTGACTGTTGCGAAGGATTTGCGAAAGCAATTATGCTTTACTCGATCAAGGAGCCGTATGAGGTGAAAATCTCACGTACGGTTTTGAAAAAGAGGTATCTTTGTTAAAAAAGTATCGACTTTAACAAGATTAGAGAGTCATTTTAATTCTTTATGGATGTAGAGTTAAATCTACATCCATAAATTAGATTCAATTGATATTATTTTTTTGCAATTCTAGGAGGATCTCTGAAGAATACAGAGAAAAAGATTACACCTAAAGTTCCTGCAAGTAAAAAGACGTAAACTAATGTTTCCATAAGATGAATTGGTTCTTCTCAATATGTTTAGTTAATAAACTAGTAGTACAGTCTTACACTGCACCTTGTTTCTTAGTACTTCTGTCACCAAGTTTTTGGAATGCTCCAAACTCAACTTGTTCAGTAATCTCTGCACCAATACCACTAAATACATCTCTGAATAAAGTTCTGGATCCATGCCATAGATGACCTAAGAAGAATAGAAGTGCAAAGTTAGCATGTCCAAAAGTGTACCATCCTCTAGGGCTGCTTCTGAATACTCCGTCAGATTCAAGAGTTGTGCGATCAAACTCTAAAACTTCGCCTAATTGAGCTTTTCTAGCATATTTTTTCACAGTTGGTGCATCTGTGTAAACTTGTCCATTTAGTTTACCACCATAGAAACTCACAGTTACACCTACCTGTTCTATACTATATTTAGATTCAGCTCTTCTGAAAGGTATATCAGCACGAATAATACCATCTTTATCTACAAGAATAACAGGGAAAGTTTCAAAGAATGCAGGCATTCTTCTAACTGTTAGTTCTCTGCCTTCTTTATCTTGGAATATTGGGTGGCCTAACCAAGCTTCAGCAATCCCATCTCCTTTATTCATAGGACCTGCACGGAATAAACCACCTTTTGCTGGATTATTACCTACGTAATCGTAGAATGCTAGTTTATCAGGGATACGAGACCAAGCTTCACTTAAGGATAAACCTTCGTTAAGAGAATTCTCAACTCGTCTTTCAATTTCTTGTTGGAAATATCCACTATCCCATTGATATCTAGTTGGGCCAAATAGTTCGATTGGAGTAGTTGCACTTCCGTACCACATAGTTCCCGTTACAACAAATGCGGACCAGAATACAGCCGCAATACTACTTGATAACACTGTTTCAATGTTACCCATACGAAGCGCTCTGTAGAGTCTTTGTGGAGGTCTAACTGCTATGTGGAAGATACCAGCTAAGAATCCAAGAATACCAGCTGCGATGTGGTGTGAAGCAACTCCGCTTGGGTTAAACGGGTTAAATCCTTCAGGTCCCCAAGCAGGTGCAACTGGTTGAACTTTACCAGTAATACCATATGCGTCAGATACCCATATACCAGGGCCCCATGCACCTGTAACGTGGAAAGCACCAAATCCGAAGCATAAAACTCCAGATAATAGAAGATGTATACCAAAAATTTTTGGTAGGTCTAGTGCTGGGTTTCCTGTACGTGGATCTCTAAAAAGTTCTAAATCCCAGTAAACCCAATGCCAAATTGCTGCAAGAAATAATAAACCTGATAAGCCTATATGCGCTAAAGCAACCCCTTCAAAACTCCAGAAGCCTGGGTTAGCTATACTTTCTCCTGTGATACTCCATCCACCCCAAGAGTCTGTTACTCCAATACGTGCCATAAATGGCATAACAAACATACCTTGTCTCCACATTGGGTTTAGAACTGGATCTGATGGATCAAATACTGCTAACTCATATAAAGCCATTGATCCTGCCCATCCTGCTACAAGAGCTGTGTGCATTAAATGAACAGCAATTAATCTTCCGGGGTCGTTTAAAACAACTGTGTGTACTCTATACCAAGGTAAACCCATTGAACAAATTCCTCCACTATGGTTTGGTAATTAACTTTCTTACATAATTGGGTAATTTTATTTTACCTACTTAAAAATTATATAATGAAACTCACTGATTGTTATAATTATTTTTACAATATTGATTTTATTTTCATCGTATAGTATATTAATGCAGATTCTAAATTTTTAATTATTTATAATATCAAGTAGTAATTGCTGAGCAAGCATAACCGCAGTGGAATTGCGCACATGAGATTTCCGTTCTACGGCAACTTCAATTCTAATATACATAATTAACATAACGTTACATTTTGGGGGAATTTAATAATGGCAGCTTATAAAGTTAAGTTAACAGGATCTGGGGTAGATACAACTATTAATTGTCCAGATGATCAATACGTTTTGGATGCTGCTGAAGAGCAAGGTGTAGACTTACCTTATTCTTGCAGAGCAGGTGCATGTTCTACATGTGCTGGTAAAGTTGTCTCTGGTACTGTAGATCAATCTGATCAATCTTTCTTAGATGATAGTCAAATTGCAGCTGGTTTTGTATTAACTTGTGTAGCTTATCCTACTTCTAACGTTTCAATTTTGACTCATCAAGAAGAATCTTTATACTAAAAAAAAATGATATAGAAAAACCTCTATATCATTTTTTTATTTTTTTATAGTCTAACCTCGATGTGAACACCTGATGGAAGATCTAATTTCATTAAAGAATCTATTGTTTTTGAAGATGGGTCATAAACATCAATAATTCTTTTATGAGTACGAATCTCAAAGTGTTCTCTGGAATCTTTATTAACATGAGGAGATCTCAGTACACAATAAATCTTTCTTCTAGTTGGAATAGGTATAGGACCCATGCTCAAAGAGTCTGTTCTAGAAGCTGTTTCAATGATTTTTTCACAGGATAAACTAAGTAACGAAGTATCGTAACTTTTCAATCTGATTCTGATTTTCTGCTGTTTTGTTTGAACCATATTTTACGGTTGATTTTATTCAATAATTTTTGAAACAACACCAGCCCCAACCGTTCTCCCGCCTTCTCTAATTGCAAATCTCATTCCTTTTTCAATAGCAATAGGATGAATTAATTGTGCAGTCATTTTTATTCTATCTCCAGGCATAACCATTTCAGCTGCAGATCCATCGTCACTTGTGAATTGTGTGATTGTCCCTGTTACATCAGTTGTTCGAACGTAAAACTGAGGTCTATACCCTGTGAAGAACGGAGTATGACGTCCACCCTCTTCCTTTGTTAATACGTAAACTTCTCCTTCAAACTTAGTATGAGGAGTGATAGATCCTGGTTTAGATAATACCATCCCTCTTTCTATGTCCACTTTTTGAATACCTCTAAGAAGAATACCAACATTATCTCCGGCTAAGGCTTCTTCTAAGCTTTTTTGGAACATTTCTAAGCCTGTTATAGTTGTATTTCTTGTTTCACGTAAACCTACAATTTCAATAGTGTCACCTACTTTTACTTGACCTCTTTCAACTCTTCCTGTAGCCACTGTTCCTCTACCTGTGATAGAGAACACATCTTCAACGGCCATTAAGAAACTTTTATCAACTTCTCTTTCTGGAGTAGGGATATAAGAGTCAACCTTGTCCATTAAATTATAGATAGTGTCTACCCATTTATCTTGGCCTCGTGTAATTTTTGGATTATTTGTTAATGCTTCTAATGCTAACAAAGCAGATCCGGATACAAATGGTATTTCGTCTCCTGGAAAGTCGTATTTTGATAATAATTCTTGAACTTCTAATTGTACAAGTTCCAATAATTCAGCATCATCAACCATATCGGCTTTATTTAAAAATACGACAATATGAGGTACACCAACCTGTTTAGCAAGTAGTATATGCTCACGCGTTTGAGGCATAGGACCATCCGCAGCAGAGCATACTAAAATTGCTCCATCCATTTGGGCAGCTCCCGTAATCATATTTTTTACGTAATCTGCGTGCCCGGGACAATCCACATGTGCATAGTGTCGCTTTTCTGTTTCGTACTCGATGTGAGCTGTATTTATTGTGATCCCTCTAGCTCTTTCCTCTGGAGCAGAATCGATTTCATCAAATTTCTTTGTTATTCCTGTATAGCTTGCAAGGGTTGCAGATATTGCAGCAGTTAAAGTTGTTTTACCGTGGTCTACATGACCAATTGTTCCTATATTTACATGTGGTTTAGATCTCTCAAATTTAGCTCTTGCCATATATATTTTTACCTGGAAATATTAGAATTAATTTTGTTATACAGTCTCGTTGCTTCTGTTATTTTTTAGAGATCTAAAAACGATAGTGGGCGAAAGCTTTATTCGCTTCTGCCATTCTATGAGTTTCTTCCCTTTTTCGTATAGAGTTTCCAGTCTCATTAGCCGAATCCATTAACTCATTTGCTAATTTTATTGCCATGGTTTTACCGGATCGTTCTCGGGAAAATTTTGTTATCCATCTTAGCGCTAAGTTAGTACCTCTGAAAGCTCGGACTTCCATAGGGACTTGATACGTAGAACCTCCAATTCTTTTTGCCTTAACTTCTACTAAAGGCGTCACTTTTCGAATTGCAGTTTCTAAAATGTTTAACGGCTCTTCCCCAGTTTTCTCTTTTATGATATCTAAGGCTTGATAGATAATTCTTTGGGCTAGGTGTTTTTTACCTTCCTGTAGAATTCTTACTGTAAGCATACTGACTAATCGACTATTGTAAATTGGATCTGGTAAAGCTAATCTTTTTTTTGCAGTTGTACGTCTTGACATAAGTTGTTAATTATTTTTATTATTTATTTTGGTTTTTTCGCTCCATATTTGGAACGGCTCTGTTTTCTATCTTTAACTCCTGATGCGTCTAGAGTACCTCGTATAATATGATATCTAACTCCGGGAAGATCTTTTACCCGACCACCCCGAATTAAAACAACAGAGTGTTCTTGAATATTGTGTCCAATACCTGGTATATAAGCTGTAACTTCAAATCCAGAAGTTAATCTAACTCTTGCAACTTTTCTTAAAGCTGAGTTAGGTTTTTTCGGTGTTGTTGTATAGACTCTTGTGCAAACTCCTCTTCTTTGAGGACAGCTTTTTAGAGCCGGAGATTTAGTTTTTTTCTTAATTTGTTCTCTTTCTGACCTAACTAATTGTTGAATTGTTGGCATATATTTTATATAAAAAGTATTTATGACTCAGAAGTATTAGTTGAAATTTTATATTTTCTTAAGAATCGTTCTACACGACCTTCAGTATCTAACAGTCGTTGTGAACCTGTATAAAAAGGATGATTTCCCGACCAGATGTCTACGTTTAATTCCGGTTTTGTAGAACCAACTGTCATCACAAGTTGTCCGTCACAATAAACTTTACTATCTGTGTACCATTTGGGATGAATGTTTTTTTTAGGCATATATATTTATGGTTATAATGTTATCGTTTAGAGAATTGCGGTGCTTTTCTTGCTTTTCTTAAACCATATTTTTTGCGTTCTTTACTTCGTGAATCTCGTGTTAAGTACCCTTCAAACTTTAGTGCTACTCGGTTTTCTGGGTTTATCGTGCATAAAGCTCTTGCTAATCCTAATCTTATTGCCTCCGTCTGTCCAGTTAATCCCCCACCTTCTGCTTTTATATTTAGATCGTATTTATTCTCTAATCCTAAGCTGCTTAAAGGTGATTTGGAAACTTGTAAATAATTTGGGCTGAATTGTAGATATAGTTCACCATCGACTCCATTAATGAGAATTTTTCCTGACCCAAGAGTCAATCTAACTCGTGCAATTGAATTTTTTCTGTGACCGGTACCTGTGTAAGTTACTTGACTCATATGTTAAACTTCTTAATCTACTGTTATTTGTTGAGGGTTTTGCGCCTGATGAGGATGATGTGATCCTTTATAAACTTTTAATTTTGTGAAGAGTTGGCGACCTAAACTTCCTTTAGGTAGCATTCCTTTAACTGATTTCTCTATTATTCGAGACGGTATACGTTTTTGGAGTTCTCGAAAAGTCTCTATAGTTAATCCACCAGGTCTGCCAGAGTGACGATAATAAAATTTATCATTTAGCTTTTTGCCTGTGATAGCAACTTTTTCTGCATTAATGACAATAACACCGTGGTATATATTTTGACTTGGGTTGTAGTGCGGATCATTCTTTCCAAGCAAAACTTTACTGATTTCTGTTGATAATCTGCCTAAAGTTTTTGAATCTGCATCAAAAAGAAACCATTTATAGTTGCTTTCTTTTTGGGTTTTAGTGAGAAATATAGTTTTATTCATGATAAACATTTTGTTTGTTATTGTTACTTGGATTTATTTACTTTTTAGATTTTTCTCTTTTGGTAAATTTATACCTAGTCGTTTTTGTAGCGCGTCAATGACTTCTTCAGCTGACTTTTGTCCAAAGTTTTTTATTTCTAAAAGATCTTCTTGTGAATAGTCGAGTAAGTCAGCAACCGAATGAATCTGTGCTCGCTTTAGACAATTATAAGCCCTAACAGAGAGTTGCAGCTCTTCTATTAGTATCTGATTAATTCTAGCTCCTTCTGGTAGAAATTTTTCTTCCTCAGATTTAAAATGAACTGTTTTTAAAGGATTAAATAGATTAGTTAATACCGTAGATCCTTGTCCAATTGCTTCTTGAGGTGAAATGCTACCATTTGTCCATATTTCTAAAGTTAACTTATCTTTTAAAGAGTGATTATTGTATCTAATTTCTTCGACTGAATAGTTTACTTTTTTTACTGGCATGAAAACAGCATCAACCTGCAAAAAGTCTACAGAAGTATCTTCCATAAATTTTTCTACAATTTGATATCCTTTTCCTGCCTCTATTCTAAATTCCATCTCCAAAATGTTATTACTACATATAGTTGCTATGTATTGCGTAGGATCAATAATTTCTATTTCAGATGATAAATCAAAATCAGATGCTGTGACAATAGCTGGTCCTTGAACTCTTAATCGACCTATAGAAGGTTCTTTACTATAACTTTTAAGTACAATTTCTTTAAGATTTAATAAAATTTCTAAAACATCTTCTCGGACTCCTGGTATAGTTGAAAACTCATGATTTATTCCAGCAATCCTTACTGCTACTATGGCAGTGCCTTCCAAGTCCGATAGTAGCACTCTTCTTAATGCGTTACCTACTGTAATACCCTGACCTTGGTCTAAAGGGTGTAGTATAAATTTTCCATAATGATCTAAACTGGTATCATTTTTTGACTCGACACATTCTATTTCAAATTGAGCCATAATAAGTTCTAAAGTAATTAGATTTAGATACGTCGCTTTTTAGGAGGTCTGCACCCGTTGTGGGGAACAGGAGTAATATCACGGATCATTGTAATTTCCAATCCTGCTGATTGTAAAGCTCGAATGGCTGTCTCTCTGCCAGCACCCGGTCCACATACTAGGACCTCTGCTTTTTTTACACCCTGAGTTATAGCTTCTTTACTAGCTTTTTCGGCTGCAATTTGGGCTGCAAAAGGCGTTCCTTTCTTAGCACCTTTAAATCCTATAGCTCCGGCTGAAGCCCAAGAGATGGTTTCTCCAGTGGTATTAGTAATAGTTACAATTGTATTATTAAAAGTTGATTGAATGTGGGCAACTCCATTTGGGGCTGCTTTTTTACTTTTTTTTACTGTAGATTTTTTTATTTGAATTGCCATGTGTTTTACGGTTATTAGTTTACTGACTGATCAAAAACAGCCTATTTTGTCACTTTTTTCTTACCAGCTACCGTTTTTTTACTGCCTCTGCGTGTTCTAGCATTAGTTCGAGTTCTTTGACCTCTTAATGGTAGACCAGATCTATGTCTACGACCTCTGGTACAATTGATTTCCATTAATCTTTTGATGTTTACAGATTCGATTCTTCTAGCTGCACCTTCAACTTGATATTCTTTATCAATTATTTCTCTAATTGTACTAATATCTTGGTCAGTTAAATCTTTACATCGAATGTCAGAATTAACTTGAGCTTTTATTAAAATATTCTGTGAGCTTGATAACCCTATACCATAAATATATGTTAGACCAATTTCAACGCGTTTATTTCTAGGAAGATCTACACCTGCTATACGTGCCACTTTATTTTTCTCCTACTATGTGAAGTTTAATTATTATTTTCTTTTCATTTTTGCGCCGCCTTGGCGAACCTTTAATCTAGGATCCGTTTTACTAATAACATATAATCTTCCTCTTCTTCGAACAACTTGGCAATCTTTACTCCTATTTTTAAGACTTCCGATGGAACTTACTACTTTCATAGATTTGATTTTTAAGTAATAGTTAACGATAAAGTACATATAATTAAATTTTTGTTAATCTTAATATAATACGGTCTAGGGAAAAGTTTGTAAGAAAAGTATTTATTTTAAAATACTTTCATAGTTTTTTGAGATTAAGTAAGTTTGGACTTGCTTTGAAGTATCTATAGCAACTCCAACTAATATTAGCAAAGAAGTAGCTCCTAATCCTTTGAATGTGGAAATATTAGTTAGGTTTTCGATAATACTTGGAACTACAGCTATGAACGCTAAAAATAAAGCTCCTAGAAATGTTAGTCTATTCAAAGTTTTTTGTAAATAATCTGTGGTAGCTTTGCCAGGTCTAACTCCTGGTATGCTGGATTCCATTTTTTTTAAATTTTTTGATACATCTGCTGGATTTAGAATCAAAGATGCATAAAAATAACTAAAAAATAATATTAATAAAAAATAGAACAATAAATACAAAGTTTTGTTTCCTCCATTCGGAGAGAGAAGCATTGCAATATTTATCAATGTTGGATTAGTTGTTAATTGACTTATATAAGCAGGTAATACCAAAAATGCGGATGCAAAAATTATTGGCATAACTCCTCCCTGGTTCAAGCGTAAAGGTAAGTAGCTTGTTTTATTTTCAATCTGTCCTTTTCCAAGCTGTCTAGCTGATATGATAGGTATTCTTCTCGTACCTTCTTGTATGAAAATTATCCCTATAATCATTACTAAAAAAATTAAAGCTAACATAAGTAGTTCAGATAAACCATTAGAATTTAAAGAACTAGAGCTTTGTTGGATTAATTTTGGTAGTCCTGAAATAATATTCACAAAAATCAGCATAGATGCTCCATTTCCAATTCCTTTTTCAGTAATTTGTTCTGAAATCCACATCACCAAAATAGATCCTGTAGTTAAAGCAAGTGTCATTTCAAGAATGAACTGAGTATCCCAATTAAAAACATATGGTCTGACCCAAAATGATACTCCTACACTCTGTACAATTGCCCATCCCAATGCAACATATCTTGTAATTTGTGAAAGTTTTTGTCTACCTGCCTCTCCTTCTTCCTTTTGCAGTTTTTCCAGGCTACTTATAGAGGTTGTTCCTAATTGTATAAGTATAGATGCGTTTATATATGGAACTATCCCTAATGCAAATACTCCTATAGAAGCAAACCCACCTCCTGAAAATATATTCAGAAAACTTACTATTGGATTACTAGATATACTCTGGTAAAAGGCATCGTGGTCTACTCCCGGAATTGGAATAAAAGTGCCAAATCTGGAAAGTATTATGAGAATAAGAGTTAGGAATATTCTTGATTGTATTCCATATGTGTTTTTATTTCGTTTTGTTCTTTGCATCGGAAAAATTCAATGGATAAAAAATTATCTATAGCTCTGCAACGCAAACAAACACTTCGTAAAATGTTTGTTTGCGGATATGTTTTTAAGATTGCAGAGTTCTATTACTAGAAACTTGTGTAAACGTTTTTAACTGCGATAATGCGTCTGTTGCGGCTCTAGCATTGTTTAATGGGTTATTAGATCCAAGTTGTTTTGCAAGAATATTTTTTACTCCTACAAGTTCCAAGATTGTTCTAACAGCTCCTCCTGCAATTACTCCAGAACCTGGTGCTGAAGGCCTAATAATAACTTTAGCAGCTCCGGATCTACCTGTTGTTATGTGAGGTATAGAATTCTCTTTGGTAATTGGGACTTCGATGAGGTGTTTTTTACCATCTGTTACTGCTTTTTTTACAGCTCCTATAACATCACTAGCTTTTCCAACTCCTACCCCTACCTGCCCTTTTTCATTACCAATTATGAGTATTGCACGAAAGCTTAGTTTTTTCCCGCCTTTCACTACTTTCGTAACTCTACGGACTTGAACTATTCTCTCTTGCCACTCTGTTTCTTTTTCTTTTAATTTACTTGTTTTTTTACGATTAGACATAATTAATTTAATGGTTAAAATTGAAGTCCTTTTTCTCTGGCTGCGTCAGCAAGGGCTTTAATCCTGCCGTGATACAAACGACCTCCTCGATCAAAGACAACGGTCGTTATATTGACTTCAGAACATTTTTTTGCTAAAAGTTGTCCTACAAGAGAGGCTGCCTCACAAGTGGATGTTGACCCTAATTCTGAAGAAATTATTGGATCTAATGTGGAACTGGACAGAATAGTTTTACCCAAAACGTCATCTATTAGTTGTGCATAGATGTGAGCGTTCGAGCGAAAAACAGATAAACGAGGCTTTTCTGCTGTACCTCTAACTTTTTGACGGATTCTGCGTCTAACTTTATCGATAGATGTATTTGACATATACTATAATTTAATTATTTTTTCCCGGCTTTACCTACTTTTTTACGTACATACTCACCTTGATAACGAATACCTTTTCCTTTGTAAGGTTCTGGAGGTCTCACAAGTCTGATGTTTGCTGCAATTTGACCAACTAGTTCTTTATCCAGTCCGGAAACTAAAACATTTGTGTTTCCTTCTACTGCCAGTTTAATGCCTTCGGGAGATGCTATTTTAACTTGATGACTGTATCCTACATTTAGAACTAATGTTTTACCATCAATCTGAGACCTGTATCCAACGCCTTGTAACTCTAATTTTTTTTGGAACCCTTGGGTTACTCCAATTATCATGTTATTGATTAAACTTCTAAAAGTCCCATAGAGTTGATTAGAATTATTAGCGTCTTCTTTTGGAACAACTTGTATTGTTTTGTCATTTTGAATTATCTTAATTGAGTCAGGCAAATCTTTGGAAAGTTCACCTTTAGGTCCTTTGACTATAACATTTGTAGGATTGATTGTAATATTTACTTTATCTGGGACTTTTATTGGGAGTTTACCTATTCGAGACATATTTCACCTAAAATTTTTTTACCATACATAACAAAGAACTTCGCCACCTAAACCTTGATGCCTTGCTTTATTATCTGTCATGACACCTTGAGAGGTTGATATAACAGCTATTCCTAACCCGCCTAAAACTCTAGGTAATTCTTTTCTATTTGCATAAACCCTTAACCCAGGTTTGCTCACTCGACGCAAAGCTGTTATAACGGGTTCACGGTGTTTTCCTTTATATTTTAATGAAAGTAGCAGTTGCGAGTTAAAACTTTCTCCTACTTCTTCAAAGCTTTGTATAAATCCTTCTTCTAGTAGTATACCAGCAATGTTACGAGTCATTTTAGTAGATGGTACTTCTACTATTTGATGTTTAGCCAGATTAGCATTACGTAAACGTGTCAGCATATCTGATATTGTGTCATTAACCACGAAACCTCCTTATCTTAGATTATTAATAATGTTAAATATCGTTAAATGGCATACCTAAAGCTTTTAATAACGCAATTCCTTCTTGTTGCGTAGTCGCAGTAGTAGTAATAGATATGTCCATTCCTCTAATTTGATCCACTTTATCATATTCTATTTCTGGAAATATTAACTGTTCCCGAATCCCTATATTATAATTTCCTCTACCATCAAAACCTTTTACGCTAATTCCCTTGAAATCTCTTATTCGCGGCAAAGCTAGATGTATAAATCTTTCTAAAAATGCATACATAATTTGTTTTCGTAAGGTAACCGCGATGCCGACTGGCATACCATCGCGGATCTTAAATCCGGCAATAGATTTTCTGGCTTTTGTAATCACAGGTTGTTGACCAGTAATTATAGAAAGTTCTTGTATACTTACATCTAACGCTTTATTGTTTTTTGAAGCTTCTCCTAATCCTCTATTGATAGTTACTTTAGTGATTTTTGGTACTTCGTGAATGTTTTTATATTTGAATTGGTCTAAAAGTAGAGGTACAACTTTCTCTTTGTAGTAAACTCTTAAAGTTTGGCTCATAAAATTCTATTAAGTTAATTTTTTCAAAACTCTGATTTTCGCACCGCTGGAATCTGTTTTTATGGCGATTCTACTAGCAATTTTCTTTTCTACACTATAAAGCATTACATTAGATGCGTGTATAGGAGCTTCAAATTGAGAGATTCGTCCAACTTCACCTTCTTTTTTTGGTTTTAAGTGTTTTTTCTTAACGTTAGTGTCTTTTACAATTACTTGTCCACTTTGGCGAAGGATTTTTATAATTTCACCAATTTTTCCTTTTTCTCTACCAGAAATGATCTTAATCGTATCTCCTTTTTTCACATGAAAATTATTCATTTTTTTCATTATAAAACCTCCGGTGCTAATGACACGATTTTACTAAAATCTTTATCTCGTAGTTCTCTGGCTATAGGACCAAAAACACGAGTACCTCTTGGATTATTTTCTTTATTGATTATAACAACCGCATTATCATCAAATCGTATAGACATTCCGTCATTTCTTCGAATTGTTTTTTTTGTTCTCATTACCACTGCTCTAACTACATCAGACTTTTTAACAGGCATATTTGGGGAAGCATCTTTAACAACTCCTATAATCACATCTCCTATACTTGCATATCGTCTATTACTCCCTAAAACTTTGATGCACATAATTCTCTTTGCACCACTATTATCTGCTACATTTAAATAGGTTTGAGTCTGTATCATTTAAATTATTCTCCTATGCTTGAGATATTAATACGTGATGATTTTTGTTTTATAACTTTCAAATTCCAACGTTTTGTTTTACTTAACGGTCTAGTTTCAATGATGCTTACAACGTCCCCAATTTGACATTCATTTTTCTCATCATGGGCTTTGTATTTTTTTGTCTTTGTTATAACTTTTCCATATTTCTTATGGGTGATTCTATTTTCAATAGAAACTACAATGGTTTTTTCCATTTTATTACTGACAACAACTCCACTTTTCTCTTTGATAGGCATAAATTATTTATTTGATAACTTGTTTTTTTTGTGACTCTGCAGTTAATAGTTGAGCTATCTTACGTCTATAGTGCTTAAATAAATGTGATTTAAAAGACTGTCTAGTAGCTTTTTTTAGACGTAGCTCAAAAAGGGATTTTTTTGTATCTAAAACCTCTTTGCTCATAGCTTCATCATTTAAATCTTTTAATTCTTTAAAATTTAAAAAACTCATTAAAATTACTCCTTTGATACAAATTTAGTTTTAATTGGAAGCTTATAAGAAGCATTTTTCAATGCTTGATATGCTAAAGATTGGGGAACCCCATTCATTTCAAATAGTACATGACCAGGTTTTATAACTGCAACCCAGTAATCCGGAGCTCCTTTACCAGACCCCATCCGAGTTTCAGGTGGCTTAGAAGAGATGGATTTATCTGGAAACACACGAATCCATAATTTTCCAGTTCTTTTAACATATCGTGTTATAGTACGACGAGTTGCTTCAATCTGTCTTGACGTCAACCAAACTGGTTCTAGTGCCTGTAGGCCATATTCACCAAACACTATGGTGTTTCCTTTACTTGCAACACCTCCAAGTCTACCTCTATGAGGCTTGCGAAATTTTGTTCTTTTAGGACTAAGCATATTATTTTGTTATGAAAGTTAGTTTAATTAATCAATCAAAGTTCTAAATTTAGGTGCAAGTTCTCCATTAAATACCCATACCTTCACCCCTAATACTCCGTAAGTAGTTTGTGCTCTTTTAGTTGCATAATCTATATCTGCTCTAAGAGTCTGCAAAGGAACCCTGCCTTCACGGACCCATTCACTCCGAGCAATTTCAGCACCATTTAATCTTCCGGAAACTTGTACTTTTATACCTTGAATATTTAGTCGTTGGGCCTTCTGGATTGCTTGTCTAGTGGCTCTTCGGAAAGCCACACGCTTTTCTAATTGTTGAGCTATAAATTCCCCAATTAAAGAGGCATCAGAATCAGCTTTCGTTAACTCGGTAACGTTGATCCGTATCTGGCGACTACTTTTTAGGACTTTACCCAATTCTTCTTTCAGTTTTTCTATATTAGAACCCGATCTCCCAACAATAACTCCTGGTCTAGAGGTGTGAATTTCTAATTCGATCTGATCTGATTTTCTATTGATTTCTATTTTGGATATTCCAGCACCGGATAGACTTTTTTCTAAATATTGTCTTATTTTATAGTCTTCTTCAAGAGTACTCGGGTACGACTCTTTAAGTTCGAACCATGATGATCTATGCTTTTGAGTAATTCCAAGTCTAAAACCTAGCGGATGTGTTTTTTGCCCCATAATATTATGTGTTTAATATAAAGATAAAATTTTTTATTGAAACTTTTACGAGATTTTTGAGAGTTGAACTCTTATGTGACAAGTTGGTTTTTGTATTTTATAGCCTCGTCCCTGAGCTCTCGGTCTAAAACGTTTAAGTATAGGACCCGCATCAGCACAAGCCTCTAAGATTTTTAACTCTACTTTTTTTAGACCATTATTATTTTCAGCATTAGCACCTGCAGACTGTAAAACTTGTAGCACAGGTTTACATGCTGAATAAGGCATAAATTCTAATATCATTAAAGCCTCTTTATAAGATTTTCCTCGAATTTGATTTAAAACTCGTCGAACCTTATTGGGGGCCATTCTTATGTATTTAGCAATTGCTTTTACCATAGTTGTTATTACTCCATAATCTTAATTTATCTTTTTGCTTTTTTATCACTTTTGACGTGTGATCTAAAATTGCGTGTTGGAGAAAACTCACCCAATTTATGTCCAACCATTTGATCATTTATGTATACTGGAACGTGCTGCTTACCGTTATACACAGCAATTGTATGCCCTACCATAGAAGGTAAGATTGTTGATGATCTTGACCAAGTTTTTAAAATATCTTTTTTACCAGTTTTATTTAATAAATCTATTTTTTTTGAAAGATTTGAACTTATAAAAGGACCTTTTGATAGTGAACGACTCATTTTTTAGTGTGTTGTAAGTAGTAATTATCGAAATTGATTTATAAAAAGAATATTTAATTTTAATTATTTTCTTCCTCTAATGATATAAAAATCACTGTATTTAGTTTTTGATCTCGTTTTTACACCCAGTGCAGGTTTACCCCAAGGAGTCACTGGTCTGGCTCTACCAATTGGAGATCGACCCTCACCACCACCATGTGGGTGATCGCATGGATTCATTACAACTCCCCTAACTGTAGGTCTAATACCTAGCCAACGACTTCTACCCGCTTTCCCGAAAGTAAGGTTGTTATAATCTATATTTCCTATTTGACCAATAGTTGCATAACATTCTTTAGGAATCATGCGTACTTCACTTGATGGTAATTTTAAAGTTACAAAACTTCCATCTTTGGCAACTATCTGCGCGCATGTACCTGCGGATCTAACAATCTGACCTCCTCTACCAGGTATTAATTCAATGTTATGGACGTCTGTACCTAATGGAATGCATCTAAGAGGTAATGAGTTACCAATTTCCAAAGGAGCATTCTCGCCTGCAGAGATTTTGGATCCCACAGAGAGAGATTTTGGATGTAGTATGTACCTTTTCTCTCCATCTAAATAATGTACTAATGCTATACGAGCATTTCTATTTGGATCATATTCAATGGTTGCTATGATACCTTCTAAATTTCGTTTGTTTCTTCTAAAATCTATGACTCTATATCTTTGCTTGTGACCACCACCTTTATGTCTTGTCGTGATGATACCTCGGTTGTTTCTACCTCCTCCGGAAATTTTCTTCTTTAGTAAAGTTTTTTCCGGTGTATCTGAAGTAATTTCTGAAAAATCAGAAACGGATCTGTTTCTAGTCCCAGCTGTGTAAGGTTTGTATATTCGTATGGCCATGAATGTTTTAGATTAGTTTGAAGAATTAATTTTCTGAGAAAAGATTTATAGAGTTTCCTGATGCGAGCGTTAAGATAGCTTTTTTATATTGGGATCTGTTCCCTGTAAACTTCCCAATTCTACGCTGTTTAGCGGAAGGAATAGCTGTATTAATAGAAACGACTTTTACACTGAATAAATATTCAATGGCTTTTTTGATTTGAGTTTTATTCGATTTTAAATCGACGGCAAATGTATACTGATTTGATTCAAGCAGCTTAGTTGCTTTATCTGTAATGATGGGATATTTAATTAAGTCTATCAGATTTCTTAAGTGCATAATTTTAAATGGTCTCTGTAAGATGTTTTAAAGCTTCTTCTGTGATTATTACATGTTTTGCAGACAACAAATCTCGTATACTTAGTGTATTCGAATAGAGAAGTTGTACGTTGGGAAGATTACGAATAGACAAAGTCAAATTTCGATTACTTTCGTGAGTAATAACTAAAGATTTTTTATCCTGACTTTCTGGAATAAATTTGTTTAATAATGTTGCAATATTTTTTGTTTTAGGTACTGTAATTGAATTAAATACATTATCTACTACAGTAACTTTATTCAAACTGTAATAGAGAGCTGTACTTAACGCTAGTCGTTTTTCTTTTATGTTCAACTTTTTCTCATAGGATCTAGGCTTTGGCCCAAACGTTACACCGCCACCTCTCCATAAAGGAGAATTACTTGATCCAGATCTAGCTTGTCCAGTTCCTTTTTGCTTCCACGGTTTTTTCCCACCGCCTCTCACATCGCTCCTTGTTTTACAAGATGCTGTTCCTTGTCGATTGTTTCTAGATTGAATAACAATGGATTTATGGATTAAATATTTAGGAGTAGAATCGTTAACTCGTAAAGAGATTAACTTTGAATCACTACGGATGATATCTCCTTGTGAGTCTCGAACTTCATAATTAAATTGTTTAATTGTTGTCATTATGTCTTCTTTAACTAAGTTAATTTTAATTATTTAGTGATCTTTTTTATACTTAAAAGATTTCCTAATTTACCTGGGATCGCTCCTTTAACAACTAACAAGTTATTTTCAGGATTAATCAGAACTACTTGCAAATTTTTTATTGTTGTCTGCTTACCACCTAGGCGACCTGCCATACGTTTTCCTGGGTATACTCTACCTGGGGTTGTCCCCATACCGATAGATCCTGGCTCTCTATGGTTTTTTGATCCATGAGTCATAGGTCCTCGAGTAAAATTATGTCGTTTAACTGTTCCGGCAAATCCCTTACCGATAGTCTTTCCGGTTATAGTTAATTTGTCTCCAACAGTAAATAAATCTACTGACAATAGAGAACCTAAAGTTGTATTCTCCGTAGAATCAACACGATATTCTTTTAAATGTTTCAATGCAGGGCTACCTGTTTTTTGTAAATGGCCTATTTCAGGTTTATTTAGGAGCTTCGATTGAGTTTCCAGATATCCAATTTGGAGGGCACTATATCCATCTGTCTCGACAGTTTTTATTTGAGTAACTCTACAAGGTCCTGCTTTAATAATTGTAACTGGGATAGCTAGACCAGACTCATCAAAAATCTGTGTCATTCCTAGTTTTGTACCTAGAATACCTATGTTCATAAAAATAGTAAGTTGAAAAGTTTTATACTAGTGACATAATAACTTTTAAAAATATAAAAAATTATTTTAGAATCAGAAAATAAGATACCATATTATTTTTGACTTTTTAGCCTTTAAATAGAATTAAATAGTAAAAATTCGAGGGTTCGGTGAGGGCTACTTGCAAAGTAATTTTTGACATGTAATTATAAAAACAATGATGCATTACATATAAATTATTTTAAAAAATGATATGGGAAAAGTAGTCGGAATAGATCTTGGAACAACAAATTCGGTTGTAGCTGTAATGGAGGGTGGAAAACCTGCAGTTATACCAAATGCAGAAGGGTTTAGAACAACACCTTCTGTTATTGCGTATACAAAAAATGGTGATCGACTTGTGGGTCAAATTGCTAAAAGACAAGCTGTAATCAATCCAGATAATACGTTTTATTCTGTGAAGCGTTTTATCGGTAGAAAGTCTGATGAGGTTTCTGAAGAGTTAAAACAAGTCTCTTATGTTGTTAAAACTGATGGCCAAGGAAATATAAAGCTTGAGTGCCCTGCTCTGAAAAGAGACTTCGCGGCAGAAGAGATGTCTGCAGAAGTATTAAGAAAATTAGTAGATGATGCTAGCAAATACTTGGGAGAACAAGTAAAACAAGCGGTTATCACAGTGCCAGCTTACTTTAATGATTCTCAAAGACAAGCTACAAAAGACTCTGGGAAAATTGCGGGTTTGGAAGTATTAAGGATTATCAATGAGCCTACTGCAGCCTCACTTGCTTACGGTTTAGACAAAAAAAATAACGAGACAATCTTAGTGTTCGATCTGGGAGGTGGTACATTTGACGTTTCTGTATTAGAAGTTGGAGATGGTGTGTTTGAAGTTCTGTCTACTGCAGGAGATACTCATCTTGGTGGAGATGACTTTGATGATAAAATTGTTAGATGGTTATTGGAAGAATTTAAAAAAGAGAGTGGGATAGATCTTAGAACAGATCGACAAGCTCTTCAAAGATTAACAGAAGCTTCTGAAAAAGCAAAAGTAGAGCTATCTAGTTTAACACAAACTGAAATTAATTTACCTTTCATAACAGCTACGGCAGATGGGCCAAAGCATTTAGAACGTCTGTTAACAAGGGTAAAATTTGAAGAGCTATGCTCATCTTTGATTGACAGAGCTAGGACTCCAGTAGACAATGCATTAAAGGATGCTAAACTAGATTCTAGTAAAATTGATGAGGTTGTTTTAGTAGGCGGTTCAACTAGAATTCCTGCAGTGAAAGATTTAGTTAAGAAAATTCTTGGTAAAGAACCAAATCAAACAGTAAATCCTGATGAAGTAGTTGCTATAGGGGCAGCAGTTCAAGCTGGTGTTTTAGCTGGAGAAGTTAAAGATATCTTGCTACTGGATGTAACTCCATTATCATTAGGGGTTGAAACTCTAGGGGGAGTAACTACTCGCATTATTGCTAGAAATACTACAATACCGACAAAAAAATCAGAAGTTTTTTCTACTGCAGTGGATAATCAGCCTAATGTTGAGATCCATGTGTTGCAAGGAGAGCGTGAATTTGCTCGGGATAATAAAAGTTTAGGTACATTTAGGTTAGATGGAATTTTACCTGCTCCTCGTGGAGTACCACAAATAGAAGTAACATTTGATATAGACGCTAATGGAATTTTGTCCGTTACAGCTAAGGATAAAGGTAGTGGGAAAGAACAATCGATAACTATTACCGGAGCATCTACATTACCAAACGACGAGGTTGAAAGATTAGTTCGTGAATCTGAGCAGAATGCGTCCGCCGATAAAGAAAAAAGAGAAAAAGTTGACCTAAAAAATCAAGCGGAGTCCTTGTGTTATCAATCGGAAAAACAAATTGCTGAATTAAAAGAAAAGGTTACTTCCACGGATAAAGACAATATACTTAATCTAATTGCTAAATTGAAAACGGCGATAAGCACAGATGCATACGATGATATTAAATCTCTAAGTAAAAATCTACAAGATGCTTTAATGGAAGTTGGAAAAAAAGTGTATAGTTCAAACTCAAATTCTACTACAGAGTCAAAATCTTCAACAGACTCGGTTATTGATGCAGATTTCTCAGAGACTAAGTAAAAGTTAAAAAGCGCAAATAAACTAATATTTGCGCTTCTTTCATTTTAAGCTCCTACTGTCTCTTTTGCTTCATACATAATTTCCAGAGTGATCTCGGAAATGTTTTTTTCTCTGGCAAATTTCTCTGTATTTCTTTTTATTTTGCCTCGAACAAATCCAGGTATTTTTCCAAGCTCTTGCTTTGCTTCATTAGACCATCGAAGTTGACTTTCTGCAGATAAAGTATCCGTTAAAGCGTCCGTAGTATCGTGACCACCAAACAATTCTAATAGATGGTCTTCCATACCCAGTGTAAATGAATTATATACAAGATCAGCAATTTGATTCGTACCTTCATACCCCATAAATGGCTTATAGCTAAGTGGAAAATTTTGTATATGAACAGGAGAGGAAATTACTCCACAAGGTATATTTAAACGTTTGCCAATATGTCTTTCCATTTGAGTGCCGAAGATTGCAGATGGCTCAGTTTTTGCAATTAAATCTGCTATTAATGCGTGGTCCTCAGTGATCACGATATTGTCACAGAGACCTTCCACTTGGTCTCGGAACCATTGGCTATCATTTTTACAATATGTACCAGCCCAAGACACATGAATTCCCATTTCTCTAGACAATATCTTTGTTATTGCTGATGCATGAGTAGCATCACCGAATACAACAGCTCTCTTTCCAGTTAAGTTTTGACAATCAATAGATCTAGAAAACCAGGCTGATTGTGATATAAACTTCGTTTGGTGATAAATATATTCCTCAAATGAAACGTTTAATCCTTTCTCATTAAGTATAGATTGAATTTCTCTTATAAATGTTGCTGTCTCGAGAATACCAATGGGTGAAGTTGAGATATATGGCATTTTAAACTCTTTCTTCAAATATTCAGCAGCCATTAATCCTGTTTCTCTGTAGGGAACCACGTTGAACCAAGCTTTTGGTAAATGTTTTAAATCGTTTACAGAAGCTCCTCCAGGGATAACTAAATTGACATCTATCTCTAAATCTTTAAAGATTTTTTTCAGTTCGGAGATGTCATGCTGATTATGGAATCCTAGGCAGAAAGATCCAATAATGTTTACAGAGGGTTTTGCAGTTTTTTCGGTAGATAATGTGTTGTATTTAGTTGCCTTCAAGAGATAAAATTCTACAATTTGTTCTAGAGTTTTATCAGCAGCCTGAAACTCATTAACCCTGTAATGATTAACATCCGCTAAAAGAACATCGGCTTTTGATTCTAAAGACGCTCTATTGACAAAATTTTGTAAATCTTCTTGTAGAATACTCGACGTACAAGTAGGAGTTAAAACCACTAAATCTGGTTGCTCTTCAATATCTTTACGAGTGATATTAGACACTACTTTCTCTTGAGAACCTCTAGCTAAGACGTGTCTGTCTACAACACTAGCAGTTACTGGTGTAAAATCACGCTCTCTTTCTAACATAGATTTCATGACGTTAAAATAATCGTCTCCTAGTGGAGCGTGCATAATTGCGTGTACATTCTTAAACGAACTAGCTACTCGTAGTGTCCCAATATGAGCTGGCCCTGCGTACATCCAATAAGCAAGTTTCATGTGAAATTTCTCCCTATAATAATATGGTGTGTAGGTTTATAAAAAAGAAACTTAAAACTAGTTTTAAGACTATTTTTTAGACACTTAAAAATTATACTCCAATTAAGAGAGTTACCTAAGAAACATTAACTTTTTCTTTAAAAAATTTTCCTGATGAAAACTTTACTGTACAGACAGTTGTATTAGTCTCCCCTAGCATTTTTTTACGAGCGTAGAAGGAGCCAAACCCTACCAACTGAACTTTTTCTCCTGCAGAAACCACTTCCATTATGGTTTCTAAAGTAGTAGTTAAGACTAAATCAATTTCTTTTTTTGTCATGCCTGTGGATTGAGAAACTTTAGTTATAAGTTCTTTTTTATTCATAAGAAAAATTGTAGGATTCTAAATATCGAGGATACGAAGTTAAAAAATAATTTTGAAGAAAATTCTATAGGGATCTGTCATAAAGGCACATCTCTATAGAGTTTATCTTATGCAGCCACCTTTTGGCGTATAAAATCAACAGCTTGTTGAAGATTAGAAATCTGCTCAGCAGTTTCATCAGGGATTTCAATATTAAATGCTTCTTCAATCGCCATCACTAATTCAACAGTATCTAAAGAGTCAGCTCCAAGATCATTAGCAAAATTAGCATCTTTTGTTACTTGGCTTTTTTCAACTCCAAGTTGTTCAGAGATAATTGCTTGTACTTTGTCAAAAATTTCTTGTTCGTTCATAGTTATATTGCTATAAAAATCTTAAATAACCTATTTAAATAACTTTAATAGATGTGGATTGAATATTCAAGTTGAGCAAATACTATTACAATCCATAAAAATTGATCTCCAATGTGTACTCTTATAAGAACATTTTAATTATTCTTAACAGAAAAATAAGAATCGAATACAAGACTAGGATATAATGTTATACTATAACAAAACTTGCTTAACCTAATTGAAAGTTAATTTAATTATTTCAATTTTTACATCTATAGGTATATTTTATAAGCGAGCGTTTTTAGTTTCTTGTCTCAGAAGAGGAAACCTCAATGACAATTAGCTCAACAGAGCAAGAGGCAAAAAAAGTTTCAATTACGGTAGATAGAGATCCTGTTAGTACAACATTTGAGAAATGGGCTCAACCAGGTCATTTTTCTCGAACTTTAGCTAAAGGACCAAAAACTACTACATGGATTTGGAACTTACATGCCGATGCACACGATTTTGACAGTCATACTAGTTCATTAGAAGATATATCGCGCAAAATTTTTAGCGCTCATTTTGGTCAGCTATCCATAATATTTTTATGGTTAAGTGGAATGTATTTCCATGGAGCTAGATTCTCAAACTATACAGCTTGGTTAAGTAATCCAACAGCGATTAAACCTAGTACTCAAGTAGTTTGGCCGATAGTAGGACAAGAAATTTTAAACGGTGATGTTGGTGGGGGATTCCAAGGTGTTCAAGTTACTTCGGGATTCTTCCAACTTTGGAGAGCATCTGGTATCACAAGTGAAGTAGAATTGTACTGGTCTGCACTAGCAGGTTTGATCATGTCTGGACTAATGTTGTTTGCAGGTTGGTTCCATTACCATAAAGCAGCTCCTAAATTAGAATGGTTCCAGAATGCTGAATCCATGCTTAATCATCACTTATCCGGATTACTTGGTTTAGGATGCTTGTCATGGGCGGGTCATCAGATTCATGTCTCTTTACCAATAAATAAACTTTTAGACGCGGGTGTGGCACCTCAAGAGATACCACTTCCGCATGAGTTTGTTATTAACAGAGACTTAATGGCTCAACTTTATCCTAGTTTTAGTAAAGGATTGGTTCCTTTCTTTAGTTTAAATTGGAGTGAATACTCTGACTTCTTAACGTTTAAAGGAGGATTAAACCCTGTAACTGGTGGTTTATGGTTAAGTGATACAGCACATCACCATCTTGCGTTGGCTGTGCTATTCATAGTAGCTGGCCACATGTATCGTACAAATTGGGGTATTGGACACAATATGAAAGAGCTTCTAGAAGCTCATAAAGGTCCTTTCACAGGCGAAGGTCACAAAGGTCTTTATGAAATTCTAACGACATCTTGGCATGCTCAATTAGCTATAAACTTAGCGATGATGGGATCTTTGAGTATTATTGTTGCTCATCACATGTACGCGATGCCGCCATATCCATACATAGCTACAGATTATCCAACTCAGTTATCTCTATTTACACACCACATGTGGATAGGTGGATTCTGTGTTACTGGGGCAGCTGCTCACGCAGGTATTTTCATGGTTAGAGATTATAACCCTGCACAAAATTATAATAATCTATTAGATAGAGTAATCAGACATAGAGATGCAATAATATCTCATTTAAATTGGATCTGTATTTTCTTAGGCTTCCATAGTTTTGGATTATACATTCACAACGATACAATGAGAGCTCTTGGTCGTACTCAAGATATGTTCTCTGATACAGCTATACAACTGAAACCTGTTTTTGCTCAATGGGTACAAAACATTCACACATTGGCTCCTGGAAACACAACTCCGAATGCTTTGTCTACAGCTAGTTATGCGTTTGGCGGAGACATAGTTGCAGTTGGAAATAAAGTAGCCATGATGCCTATATCTCTTGGTACAGCAGATTTCATGGTGCATCACATTCACGCTTTTACAATACATGTAACAGTTCTGATACTTCTTAAAGGAGTGCTATTCTCAAGAAACTCTAGATTAATTCCAGATAAGGCTAATTTAGGATTTAGATTCCCTTGTGATGGACCTGGTAGAGGCGGTACATGCCAAAGCTCAGCGTGGGACTCTGTTTTCTTAGGTTTATTCTGGATGTACAACTGTATCTCTGTGGTTATTTTCCATTTTAGTTGGAAGATGCAATCAGATGTTTGGGGTACAACTGGAGCAGACGGTGCAGTTACACATATTACAGGTGGAAACTTTGCTCAAAGTGCCATCACTATTAATGGTTGGTTGAGAGATTTCTTATGGGCTCAAGCATCTCAAGTAATCCAATCTTACGGTTCTGCTCTATCTGCATACGGATTAATTTTCTTGGGAGCTCACTTTATTTGGGCTTTCAGCCTAATGTTCTTATTCAGTGGAAGAGGGTACTGGCAAGAACTTATTGAGTCTGTTGTATGGGCTCATAACAAACTACATTTAGCTCCAGCAATTCAGCCAAGAGCATTAAGTATTACACAAGGACGTGCCGTAGGTCTTGCACATTATCTTCTTGGAGGTATTGGAACAACTTGGGCATTCTTCTTAGCGCGAATTATTTCTGTAGGATAAGAGTAACTAGTATTTAAGGGAGAATTATGGTAACAAAATTTCCTAAATTTAGTCAGGCCCTTGCCCAAGATCCAGCAACTAGACGGATTTGGTACGGGTTGGCGACTGCACATGACTTTGAAAGTCACGATGGAATGACAGAAGAAAATCTTTACCAAAAGATTTTTGCTTCACATTTTGGACATCTGGCTATTATATTTTTATGGACATCCGGAAATCTTTTCCATGTAGCATGGCAGGGTAATTTCGAACAATGGGTATTAAATCCATTAAAAGTTAAACCTATTGCACATGCTATTTGGGATCCTCACTTCGGTCAACCAGCTATTAAAGCCTTTACTAAAGGTGGTGTATCTTACCCAGTTAACATAGCTACTTCTGGTGTATATCACTGGTGGTACACTATTGGATTAAGAAATAATAATGACCTATATGCAGGTTCAGTATTCTTATTATTCTTATCTGCGGTATTATTATTTGCTGGATGGCTGCATTTACAACCAAAATTTAAGCCAGGTTTATCTTGGTTTAAAAATAATGAGTCTAGACTGAACCATCATTTGTCTGGATTATTTGGATTCAGCTCTTTAGCTTGGTCTGGTCATTTGATCCACATTGCTATTCCAGAAGCGAGAGGTCAACATGTTGGGTGGGATAACTTCACTAAAGTAGCTCCACATCCTGCTGGTCTAACTCCATTCTTTACTGGAAATTGGAATGTTTATGCTACTTCTCCTGATAGCTCAAATCATATCTTCGGAACTAGTGAAGGAGCTGGGACTGCTATTTTGACTTTCTTAGGAGGGTTCCATCCTCAGACTCAAGCACTTTGGCTTTCAGATATAGCGCACCATCATTTAGCGATTGGGGTAGTCTTTATCTTCGCAGGTCACATGTACCGTACTAACTGGGGAATTGGTCATAGTTTAAAAGAAATTTTAGACGCACATAGACCACCAGGAGGAAGACTTGGAGCTGGACATAAAGGATTATTTGAAACGCTTAGTAACTCATTACATTTCCAATTAGGATTGGCATTAGCTTCTCTAGGCGTTATAACATCCTTGGTTGCCCAACACATGTATGCATTACCATCTTATGCTTTTATAGCTAAAGACTATACTACTCAAGCTGCTTTATATACTCATCATCAGTATATAGCAGGTTTCTTAATGGTAGGGGCATTTGCTCATGGTGCAATCTTCTTTGTAAGAGATTACGACCCAGAACAAAATAAAAACAACGTACTTGCAAGAATCTTAGAGCATAAAGAAGCTATCATCTCTCATTTGAGTTGGGTTTCCCTATTCTTAGGATTCCATACTTTAGGTTTATATGTTCATAATGATGTTGTAGTAGCTTTTGGACAGCCAGAGAAACAAATTCTAGTTGAACCGGTGTTTGCTCAATGGATTCAAGCATCTTCTGGGAAGGCTTTATACGGATTTGATGTGTTACTATCTTCTACTGGAAGCTTAGCATCGAACGCAAGTAATAACATTTGGTTACCAGGATGGTTAAGTGCAATCAATGATGGAAAAAACTCTCTATTCTTACCGATAGGACCAGGAGATTTCTTAGTACATCATGCCATAGCATTAGCTCTTCATACAACAACATTAATTTTAGTAAAAGGTGCACTTGATGCAAGAGGATCTAAACTGATGCCAGATAAAAAAGACTTTGGTTACAGTTTCCCTTGTGATGGCCCTGGCCGTGGTGGTACATGTGATATCTCTGCTTGGGATGCCTTCTATCTATCTATGTTCTGGATGTTAAATACTATAGGCTGGGTTACATTCTACTGGCATTGGAAACATGTGACAATCTGGCAAGGAAATCCAGGTCAGTTTAACGAGTCTTCAACTTATATCATGGGATGGCTAAGAGATTACCTGTGGTTGAATTCATCTCCACTTATCAATGGCTATAACCCATATGGTATGAACAGTCTATCTGTTTGGTCTTGGATGTTCCTTTTCGGACATCTGATCTGGGCAACTGGATTTATGTTCTTAATTTCTTGGAGAGGTTATTGGCAAGAACTTATTGAAACACTTGCATGGGCTCATGAAAGAACTCCTCTAGCTAATTTAGTTCGATGGAAAGATAAGCCTGTTGCATTATCCATTGTTCAAGCCAGATTGGTAGGATTGATTCACTTTACGGTTGGGTATATATTTACGTACGCGGCATTCGTGATTGCATCCACTACTGGTAAGTTTGGTTAAGAAATAATTTTAGCTTACGTTAGAGCTATCCCTATATAGGGATAGCTTTATAAATTTTTATTTTTTATTTAAATTGGAAGGATAAATGACTCTTATCTGGTAGACTATTAAATCATTAATAAAAATTAAGCGGTTAAACTTATGGCAAAAAAGAATATGATAGAGCGTGAGAAAAAACGCCAAAGTCTTGTACTTAAATATAGTAAAAAAAGAACAGAAATTAAAGAATCTATAAAAAATTCTGTGTCTTTCCAAGAAAAGCTTGCACTGTATGGTAAGTTTCAATTGCTACCTAGAAACTCATTTCCTTCAAGATTACGAAATAGATGTTGGATGACTGGCAGAAGTCGTGGATATTACAGAAGTTTTGGAATATCTCGTCATGTTCTAAGAGAAATGGCTCATAATTGCTTGCTACCAGGTGTTACCAAATCTAGCTGGTAATATTAAATTAATAATTACATTGTCTTACAATGTAATTATTATCTACGATTAAGTATTTCATTTTCTAGGGGGCTTTGAACTTTAGTATAGGTATTTTTACTTTAACTTTTTCAGAAAAGTTACATACTCTTCATAAGTAACCTTTTAAGGAGTAAAAGTTAATATACTGTGGATTGATAGAGTGGATAACTAAGGGTGTTTCATGAAGGTTTCTTATAAAAAACACGCACAAAAACTTTACAATAAATAAGGTTAAAAAATTTTGGATAGTGTAATTAAGTGTTGCTTATTTGTTATATGTTTAATTTTCGTAACCTTTATAAGTAATACAAATAGGCGTATAATTAAAATTTTTTATTTTAGAGCAGAATAAAATGGAGATTGTAAATACAAATTACGATCAGGTACTTCTAGTGAAGTGTGCAGCAATAGAATAATGCAGACACCTACTAGATTAAATGCTTTTTAGGTTTTATTTTCATCCAGAGTAATAAAAATTATACAGATAGATTCTAATTTCAACTGTTCTTTTTTTGACTCTAGTATCAATTTGAATGAAGCAGAGAAATCATCTCGAAAGCATTTGGCCAAAACTAAAACTATATTGAAGTTACAATATCGTATACTTCAAAAATACCAAACCAATAACGAATTGTATTTTTACAATCCGAATTGATTACCTCTTCGATACTGAAGATAAGCCGCTACAAATAAACCCGCTAATGTTACAGGTATTAGTCCTAAAACAATTCCAAATAATAAAGGTTCTATCATGTTATTATTCCCTATAATGAGTGTGTTGTTAATTAAAAAAGGTTCTCAATAGTTTAAACCCCACGGTTTCTATTATACATTAGATACAATAATAGGAGAAAAAGTTGGGATATTTTATGTTAAAAAATATCCCAACTTTTCTCAATTATCTAAATCCCACTGCAGCTTGCCAAACAAATGCTAGTAAAAGAAAGAATACTGGTATAACTGGAGCCACATCAATAATTGGTTTGAAGATTGCGTAAGCTTCTGGTAGCTTAGCCAATAATAAAGTTTCTGCCATATCTTAAATAACCTCTTTACTGAAGAAATATAATTTGTAAAGGCTGAATAAAAAACTAAATACCTCATTAATTTTTTATTCATCTATAATATAGTTTACAATATAGCTTAATTTAAACGTAATTAACTATTGAGAATAGTTTTTAAAATTTACTTACTTAGGGACACACTTATATATTTTTATTTCTTGTATTTTATTTATGAAATAATCGTCACAAATGGAAACGAATAGTATAACATGTATTGGAATGATCTCTTTTCCTCTAGATATCTAGGTTTAGAATCGAGGAATAAAGATTTCTTTGAAATGTGAATATTATTTCCGAGGAAAAAGAATATGGTAGTTATTTTGCAGTTACTTGTTAGTATTTTAATACTATTATCTTTCGCTCTTGTAGTAGGAGTTCCTGTTATCCTAGTATCTCCCGGTGAATGGGAGAAATCTAAAGGAGTTGTTTATACAGGTGCTGGGTTATGGTTTGGTCTTGTTATCATAACAGCAGCTTTTAATTCATTTATCATTTAAATGTAATTACAGTCATCTCTAAACATTTAGAGATGGCTTTTTTATAGATGCATTGACAAACGAGTTTCTTAGACCTAATATAAAGATATGGCAATATCATGCGGGTGTAGCTCAGTGGTAGAGCGCAACCTTGCCAAGGTTGATGTCGCGCGTTCGAATCGCGTCACCCGCTATTAATCGCAATAAAAATTTTATCTAATTAAATTAGATAAACAAAAGTAAAAAGGAGAGAGTGGGATTCGAACCCACGGAGACCGCAAAGTCTCTTCTGATTTCAAATCAGACGCATTAGACCAACTCTGCCACCTCTCCATTCTCACTACCTAATCACACTAGACTAGGTAGTACAAAAGTTAATTTATAGATTTATTCGTAAATTTAACTTGAGCTGGGTTAAGATTTTTTCCTATTGAGTGGGATACATTCCCTACACCAACGCGGCCTGCATTAACTTTTTCTGGGAATACACCATCTTTAGGGTGTAAATATTGTACTTCTCCACTAGGAAATATTCTATAAATCTTATAGTCTGTAATCTTAAAGCTTGTCTTTACTTGTGTTGCAAGAGCTAAGCATTGTTCTTTTCTAGCCAAGTAAAGAAGATTTTCTCCTTTTCTCATTATAGCTGCTCCACCTGTTGGCATTTCAAAAACTTGCTCTTTTGGACTTGTCCAAGTGATTGCATACTTTTCTTCAATCTCTGCAGCTCGTAACCAACCACCTGTACTTCCTTCGAATGTAGGGGAAGGTATCTGTAAATTTAATGTTTCGCTCATATGTCGTAATATAGAATTATTAACTTCTAAAACAATTATAGCATCAATGTCAGATTTTACCATATAAATAAAAATTAATAGCGGAGAGTGGATTTGAACCACTGACCTTCGGGTTATGAGCCCGACGAGCTACCAGACTGCTCTACCCCGCGTCTTACACTAAAATATCATATCATAAATTATTTTTATAGATAGATTTTAGACTTTAATATTGAGATGTATAAAAAAGCTTCCACATATCATTATACTATTTAATAATAGTGTTAATTTTAGTCTATTCAAGACAGGTAAAACCTCATAACTTCCTACTAAACGATCCTGTATCAAAATTTCGTTGGTTTTGATCCAAGTTTGACCATCATACCAGCCCGATTCTTCGTAATTTACTGAAGCATTCATTAATCGATTGTAAATATATTCCCAAGCCAAGTAAAGTCGTAAGACTAGAAATGTCAGTAGGATAAAAGAACTAAAAATAATCCATAAAAAAAACTCAAAAAGATTATATTTCCAATCATGTGTATTGCTGATAAAAAATGTAACTATTACTAGAATGTATAGTAAGAGTACTGATAGAGTTTTAAAAAATATTTGTGGAGTCTCGATAGTCCATCTAAAACCAAAAGAATTTTTTAATTCATTATATTCGTTAAGAGGTCTCTGGTTTTTTGGTACTGGGCATTGAATTACCATAACTTATACACTACTTGAAGACGAAATATAGATAGTTAATATAAAGAAAAGACATGTTAAAACCCACGTTATTCTAGTAATGTTTTCTTCACCAGCACGTGTACTTCCAAAAATCTGATTTTGTCCACTGATGCCTTGTGATTTTGGATTATGAAGGATTATGAAAAATATTAAACATAAGGAACATAAAACCCAAACTGTATGTAGCATAAATTATCGTTAAAAAATTTTTAGAAGGAATTTTTTACTAAAAATTCCCTCTTATAATACCTCGACTACGTTTGAAACTACTATTCTCCTTGTAATTTTAACAATGCAAATCCTAGGGCCAATCCAATTAGAGTTATAGCAAAACTAATTGATCCAGCTGTAATTATTTCATTTCCCATGAGATACTCCTGTTTAATGTGTACATGAATTTATAATTTTATCGTTTAGAAACCATTTCTACCCCAAACTACCAACGCTAATGAAAAGGTAAACATTACCATTAAAGAAGACCATCCTAGGCTTATTATATCCATAAAAAATATGTGTAGACAGTTATTATATTTTGTGTTAATTTTACTAGATCCTATATCTAGTATCTAAATGTATTAGGTTGATATCCTACACTCCATCTCATTTTTGGTAGTCTATGTGTAATACACTACTTTAAGATATTTTTAATACTCTTTAAAAAGAATATTCAGTACCCTTTGTGGAGTTTTAATTTAAGTTGTCGTAGATAGACATGAAAAAGCTACACCAGTATTCTTATGTGTTTGATAAGTAGAAAGATTACCTTTTTTACGATTCTATAGAACTTAAGAGATACTGTTACAATAATTTTTTACTAACGCAAAGATGATTTAAAGCGTATCTTTTTACTGAAGTAAATAATTTCTTAGACTTTATTTCACATAAGAGAGTTTTTGTTAGTAATGGTGGATTGATCAGCTGTGGCTGCGATTCATTCCGCATCCTCTTTTATGAAATCGAGATGTGCACTTCCCAATTTTTACTTTTGAATTTAGAAAATGTGGCGTGCTTCTGAATTACATAACAGTTAAGCCAACTTTCTATTAAATTATTGTATTACATTTATAAATTAGGAAGTACACAAACTGTAGCTTAATACAACATTATACTACAATAAGTATCTTTCTATTGTGTACGGTAGATCAATTTGTATTTATAAATTCATATGAGGATTTATTTGTCTAGTATTGAATTACACTTAATGAATCCTAAAATTAGTTCTAAGATTGAAAAATATCAATATTCATTTCATTTTGTTACATAAGTTATCTTAAAAGATTATCCTGTAATTAAAGATTTTGCAAATAAAATTATTTAAGCACTCATTCACATGACAAATAATCTAGCAACTCAATTAAGAGAAGGAACAAGTAAGTCCCATAGTATGGCTGAGAACGTGAGTTTTGTAAAGTCATTTTTAGGGGGAGTTATTGATAAAGAATCATATCGTAAATTGGTATCGAATCTTTACTTTGTATACTCTGCTATGGAAGAAGAGATGGAGAAAAATAAAGAAAATATTTATATTAAGCCCATATATTTTACAGAACTAAATAGACGAAAAAATTTAGAATTAGATTTAGAACATTATTATGGTCCAAATTGGAAATCTTTGATTCGAATTTCGGAAGCTACATCATCTTACGTGGAAAGAATAAAAACTATTTCCTCAGAAAGACCTGAGTTGCTAGTGGCACATGCCTACACAAGATATTTAGGAGATTTGTCCGGTGGTCAACTATTAAAAAAAATTGCTCAGAGAGCCATGAATTTACCAGACGGTAAAGGGTTAGCGTTTTATGAGTTTGATCAAGTTGAAGATGAACAAGAATTCAAACAAAATTATAAAAAAGCTTTAGACTCACTACCTCTAGACTCTACTTTAGCGGAAAACATAGTAGCGGAAGCAAATGTTTCTTTTACTATGAATATGAAAATGTTCCAAGAACTAGAAACTAGTTTTGCTAGAATTATAATTAAATTAGTTACGAACTGGCTAAACTCATTGATGCAACCAGCAACTGTCAATAGGTAACCTCCAGGGTTTAAAAGATGTAAAAAATCTCAAGAAGTGATATTTACATCTTTTTTTATTAGCTATAATATAAATATTAATTTTGTAAAAATAAATAGACATATGGGGAAACTAAAAACTCGACACTCCGCAAAGAAAAGATTTCGTAAGACAGTTAATGGACTTTTTATTAGACGTAGGGCGTTTAAAGGACATCTATTAGAAAAAAAATCTAGTAAACGTAAAAGAGCGCTATCTAATCATATGGTGGTATCTTTTGGAGATTCTATTGCTTTGCGTAGTATGCTTCCTTATCTATAAATGGATTGAATAAATTATATCTAATTAAGAATAAAAAATGGTAAGAGTAAAAAGAGGTAACGTTGCCCGTAATAGACGGAATAAGATTTTAAGAATTGCAAAAGGTTTCCGGGGAACTCACTCAAAACTTTTTAGAATGGCAAATCAACAAGTAATGAAAGCTCTTCGCTATTCATATGTTGGAAGAAAAAGAAGAAAACGTGAGTTTCGAAGTTTGTGGATTGTGAGAATTAATGCTGCAGTTAGAGAAGATGGTTTAAATTACAGTTCATTCATCAGTAGTTTAAAAAGGTCTAATATAGCTCTAAACAGAAAAATGATTGCACAGATAGCGATTTCAGATAAAAATTGTTTTAAAGAATTAATTCAATCTACAAAATAAGGTCTTTATTAGAGTACTAAAAAAAGTATTAGTTGCATGTGTAATAAATATTATTACACATGCGTTTTATTAGAAATTCATTTCTGCTAATTGTACTTTTTCGAATTGTTTTTTCTTAAGCACAAGTAGTATTTGAGCTAGTATGATAGTGAAGAAGAATGCAATCATTCCTTTTACTCTAGCTGGACTTTGTAATACAATTTCAGTTTCTGTCTGGCCAAAACCTCCGACATTCGGATCTACAGTTAATGCTTGGTCTGCAGCAACTAATTGCCCTTCTTTAACAATAAGATCTGGGCCTGCTGGCACAGATACAGTTACAACATCTCCACGTTTAGATTTTATAGATAAGTTGTAACCGCCAGCAGCTATTTTTTCTACTTTAACTAGTTGACCTTCTGCTGGAGATGTGTATAACGTGTTATTAGTTTTAGTACCTGTTGGGTTAACTTGCCCTCTACCACGATTGGCTCCAACATAGATAGGATATTTTATAAAGTGAACATTTTTATTTTCTGCTGGGTTAGGTGACAGAATAGGGAAAACGATTTTTTGGTGCTTGTCACCAGGAATAGGACCAACAACCAAAATATTTGGTTTAGAGGCACTGTATGTAGAAATAGTAACACCTTTAGTCTCTTCTTTTAGCTCTTCTGATAGTCTATCTTTTGGAGCTAGTACAAATCCTTCAGGTAAGATTAAAACAGCCCCCACATTTAGTGATCCTCTTGTACCATCTCCTGTTACTTGTTTAACAGATAGATCATAAGGAATCTCCACTTCTGCAGAAAAAACTGTGTCAGGAAGAACACCTTGCGGAACTTCGATTTCGACAGGTTTTTGAGCTAAGTGGCAATTTGCGCACACAATTCTTCCTGTAGCTTCTCTAGGATTCTCATATGCCTGTTGTGCGAAGATTGGGAATGCGCTAGAAAAACTAGGCATAAGCACAGTAGATACTAAGGATAAACTTAAAATGCCTTGTGTTAAACTTTTAGTTAAATTTAATAAATAATTATATTTCATTAGTCTCCGAACTGTTTAAATAGATAATTGGAAGTTTCTGACGAATACATATAGGGCATTGTATTCTATATAAGAAACTGAGTAAAGAAGGCTTTCTGCCTATGAAATTCAGTAATTGCTGTTTTTAATAAGTTCCGTAAATTCTATGCTAAGATCATAAATATTTGACCTTGAACTTTTTACCAAGAATATTAACCCTAATATTTTAACTTAAAAATCGATGTTATAATCAATATTTCTTCTACTTTTTTCTATTAAAACTACAATACCAGCCCCTAGAAAGTACAAGATTACAACTATTGATGACATCAAAATTTGAGTTAGTGGGTCTACCGAAGGGGTTAGAATTGCTCCAACTATAGTAGATCCAAGAATTACATAACGCCAGATAGATAGCATAGTTTCACCAGAAATTATGCGTAATAGGCCCAACATTATTTGGATGACAGGTAGCTGAAAAGCTAAGCCGGTACTAAATAATAAGACTAGAATAAACTCAAAATATTGTTCAAAAGACCAAAAAGGTTCAACAACTTCTGATCCATAGTTTATGAAAAAATTTAAAGCTGCAGGTACTAAGATTGAATAACCAAACATTAAACCAAATAAAAATAATGTTATTGCGCCAAGAATTATCGGTAGAATGGTTTTACGCTCGTTCTTTGTCATTCCAGGCAAAACAAATAAAATGATTTGATAAATTAAAAATGGGCTGCTTATTAGTAAACCTGTGTAGGCAGCAACTTTTATTGACGCAAAGAAATATTCCCCGGGAGCAAACTGTAGGAATTTTATACCTAGTGCAGGCTCTTGTAAAATTTTCACAATGTTTTTTACACTAAACACACATAGAATAATCGAGGTTAGTAGTATACTTACTGACCAGAATGCACGTTGTCTTAGTTCTTCTAAGTGATCAGAAAGGGACATCTCTGCATCGTTCTGTCTAATGTCAAGACTATATGGAATTAGCGACTTTTTTTTTTCTGTCATCATAATAAATTAAAATTATCTTGAAGTACTTTTAATTTAGGCTTTTTAGGTTTCATAAATAAATACAGGTATATAACCTTATATACCTGTATTTACTTTATAGGCTAGAAGCCTGTACTCGAGCTCTAGCTTTTCGTAAGTTTTGAGTCGCCTCGATCTTCTCTTTGCTAGTTTGAGCCTCGTTAAAACGAGTTGTCATAAGCTCTAATTCTTTTTGGGCTTCATCTTTATTGATTTTGGACCCTTCTTCAGCCCCATTAACTAAGATTGTTAATTCATCATTCTCAACTTCAGCAAATCCTCCCATAAGAACAACAGGAATCCAATCCTTGTCAACTCGAACTCTCATAACTCCTATGTCTAATGCAGTTAAAAGAGGAGCGTGTCCTTTTAAAATACCTAGCTGCCCAGTGCTGCTTGGTAAGATTACTTCCTCTGCATTAGAGTCCCAAACGTTTCTGTCCGGTGCTATTATGTTAACGTGTAAAGACATTTTTACTTACCTTATCCTTTTAAGCTTTTTGCTTTATTGATAGCCTCGTCGATATTACCAACCAAATAGAATGATTGTTCTGGTAGTTCATCAAGTTCACCATTTAAAATCATATTAAAGCCTTTAATACTATCTGCCAGAGAAACGTACTTCCCAGGTGATCCTGTGAATACCTCAGCAACAAAGAACGGTTGAGATAAGAAGCGTTCTATTTTTCTAGCTCTAGCCACAGTTTGTCTATCCTCTTCAGATAGTTCATCTAGACCTAAAATTGCAATAATATCTTGAAGCTCTTTGTATCTTTGTAATGTTTGTTTAACTGCTTGAGCTGTTGAATAATGTAGTTTTCCTACGATTTCAATTTGAAGCATTGTAGATGTAGAATCTAGAGGGTCTACAGCAGGATAAATACCCTTAGCTGCAAGGTTTCTAGATAGTACTGTAGTTGCATCAAGGTGAGAGAAAGTTGTTGCTGGAGCAGGGTCTGTTAAGTCATCTGCAGGTACATAAACAGCTTGAATAGACGTAATAGAGCCTTCTGTTGTAGAAGTAATTCTCTCTTGTAAAGCTCCCATTTCAGTTGCTAGGGTAGGTTGATAACCTACTGCAGAAGGCATACGTCCAAGTAGGGCTGATACTTCGGAACCTGCTTGTACAAATCTAAAAATATTATCTATGAATAATAAAACGTCTTGTTTATTTACATCACGGAAATACTCAGCCATCGTTAGAGCTGTAAGACCTACTCTCATACGCGCTCCAGGTGGTTCATTCATCTGACCATAAACAAGAGCTACTTTAGACTCTCCTAAGTTCTCTTCATTAATAACTTTAGATTCTTTCATCTCCATGTAAAGGTCATTACCTTCTCTAGTTCTTTCTCCAACACCACCAAACACGGAAACACCACCGTGTGCTTTAGCAATGTTATTGATAAGTTCCATAATTAGAACAGTTTTACCTACTCCAGCACCACCGAATAAACCAATTTTACCACCCCTTCTGTAAGGCGCTAGTAGGTCAACCACTTTAATACCAGTTTCGAAAATTGAAGGTTTTGTCTCTAATTCTGTAAAAGCTGGAGAGGATCTATGGATAGGTAAAGTTTTTTCAATCTTTAAATCTCCCATGTTATCTACTGCTTCACCTAGCACATTAAAAATACGTCCTAGGGTTACTTTCCCAACTGGAACACTTATAGGGTTTTCAGTATCCACTACTTCCATACGTCTTGTTAAACCATCTGTAGACGTCATGGAGACAGCTCTAACTCTGTTGTTACCAAGAAGCTGTTGAACCTCAAACGTTACTGCAGAAGCACCTTCGCCTACAACGATTGCATTGTAAATTCTTGGCAATTTTCCACTAGGAAATTCTACGTCCACTACAGGTCCAATGATTTGAGTTATATAACCAGTATTTGTTGCAGTTTTAACCATATTACTTTTAATTTTTTCTGTAAGATTCGACAATAATCGTTTCGTAATAAATTTTATATGTTTATATCATATAATACTTGTCGTGAGAAATGCGTATTAGATCAATTGTATGAATAAGTAATAAAATAAAAATTTTTTATGCCAAACTCCTGTGGGGTTTAGATAAAGTTTTAGATTTATTTTTAAACTATTCTTTGCTTGAATCACTTAAAATCATATCTCCACTTAGTATAAGTTATCTGATGACATTCGTCCAGTGGTTTTAAGCCAGTTTTGAGCTTCTATATAGTTGTTAGGAGCCAATCTGATCGCCTGTTTCCAATATTCAGCTGCTTTATCAAACATAGTTCGAGCAGTTTCGAGGTCTTTTTTTTCAGAAGCTTTCACTCCTTGATAATGATAAATAACTGCAATATTATTTATGGCAGGAGGTAATCTGGAATTTAAATCTAATGCCTGATGGTAATACTCAAGTGCTTTGACATATTCACCATTACTTGCATAAATTAGACCTATATTATAGAGGATATAGCTTCGATCATATGGATCTTCTTCTAACCGTAAAGCTTCATAGTAATTTTCTAGAGCTTCAGCATATTCTCCCTCAGACTGGGCAGACATGCCATCCCTGTAATATGAAAACGCTTCTTTTTCTTGTTTGCTAGCTGGTAAAACTTTAAGAACAATATCTGCTAAAACGGTAAAAGTCTTGTCAATAAAATTGTCATTCTTCTGAAATCTAGGCATTGGTATTACTGTACTTGTAGTTGTTTTATGAAATCTTTATACATCAATGTTACTTTTTTTTTATCAAAACGTGTCTGATTTATCATAATTTTCTATACTCGAGATAAATTTCTTTTGTATAATTAAGAAACTACAAATTGAATTCCTAATCCATAGGCTATACCTAAGAAAATTCATTATGATTTTATAAATTAAAATTTTAACTAATTAAACGCTTTTGTTTGTATTAGACTTTACTGCCAACATTTTATACTTAGGAGAAAAATTTTGATTAAAACTGGTCGCCTTATCTTGGACATAAGTAATAGTTATTTATATAAAAAATCTCTACAATACTCTGTATCGAAAGCTCAGTCTAATTCCAAAAGCATCTCAGAAGACATTTTGCAATTGAATTCCCCGCTTTTGATAGTAACGTTACAACCTAGAAATCCCTCTACACTATTTTCCTCTCTACCAACTGATGTTGATCAAGGGATATTAAATTTAAGTTTAAAACCTTCGTTAAAAATAGATAAAAAAGTCAAGAAAAATGATAAAGATGATGACAGGGATATTGATCGTACTGGGGCAAAACTCAAACTGAAAAAGAAAACCCGCTCAAAAATTAGTTTTGACGAAGATTACGATTCAGTAAATGAATTATTTGAGAAAATTGAACTCCCGCAAGACGCTTCTTTATTGCCATTGGCTAGACCGGCTAAGCCATTAGGATCTGGAGTAGTCCCAGTGTCTTTCACGATCAAACAAAAAAATCAGATAAACTCAACTCCGAAAAAAAAGAAAAACAGTGTATCTTCTCAGAAAAAAAATTCTGACAGTACATTCTTAGAAAAACCTAGTAAAATCACATTAACTCAGCCTAAAACTGTACAAGAATTGGCGGATATATTTCTGGTCTCTAAAACTGAAATAATTAAATCCCTCTTTTTAAAAGGTATTCCCGTAACAGTTAACCAGGTGATTGATCTTTCAACTGCTAAAGCACTCGGTCAAGAGTTTGGTATAGAAGTGGATTTGACATCTGATGAAATCTCTATTGACAAAAAACGTTCCGAACCTTCTATATCGACTTCTGATACGTTAACAACCAGACCGCCCATTGTTACAATAATGGGGCATGTCGATCATGGTAAGACAACTTTGCTAGATAAGATTAGAAAAACCCAGATAGCAAAAAAAGAAGCAGGTGGAATAACTCAAAAAATTGGGGCTTACGAAGTTTTTATACCTTACAAAGGGGAAGATAGGAAGCTAGTATTTTTAGATACACCAGGTCATGCGGCATTTTCAGGTATGAGATCAAGGGGAGTATCTGTTACAGATATTGCAGTCTTAGTTGTTGCAGCTGATGACGGAGTAAAACCACAGACTTTAGAAGCAATAAAACATTTGCAATCTGCAAAAGTTCCAATTATAGTTGCGGTGAATAAAATAGATAAACAAGATGCCAATGTAGACTCCATTAAAGAAGAGTTAACTAAATATAATTTGGTTTCAGAGGATTGGGGAGGAGATACACTGATGGTACCTATAAGCGCTATGCAAGGTACGAATATTGATACACTCTTAGAAATGATTTTACTTCTCTCAGATATGTTGGAACTAAAAGCTGACCCAAGTAAATTATCTGAAGGGACAATTATTGAATCTAATTTAGATAGAACAAGAGGAGCTGTTGCATCTATCTTGATTCAAAATGGGACTCTTCACGTTGGGGATGTCGTGTCTATAGGTGGGACAATTGCCAAAGTAAGAGGTATGTTAAATCCTTTAGGGGAAGTGATTAAAGAAGCGGGTCCATCATCTCCTGTATTAGTTTGGGGATTAACAAAAGTACCATCTGTGGGTGACTATTTTACAGCATTTAAAGATGAGAAAGATGCTAAAATTTTCGCAGCTTCAAATAATGAGCCTAACAAAGCCGTATTATCTCAACAGATCTCAGATAATTATAATGTCTCAAACTCCGAGACTACGCCAAAAATCAATTTAATTATAAAAACGGATACACAAGGATCTGCAGAGGCTATTACTTCAACTTTGAATAAAATTAATAATTCAAAAGTTCAGATACGAGTACTTTATTCTTGTGCAGGTGAAATAACAGAGACAGATGTGGAATTTGCATCTACAAGCTCAGCTAGTCTAGTCGCATTTAATACTGCGTTAGCGAGTGGTGCAGAAAAAGCTGCTAAAAATATGGGAATAAGTATTAAACATTTTGACGTAATTTACGATTTATTTGATTTTGTTCAGTCTATGATGGATTCCCTCATTGGTCCGCAATACGAGGAAAAATTTATTGGATCAGCTCTTATAAAGACCGTATTCCCTTTAGCGAAAAGCTTTGTGGCAGGTTCTCTAGTCACTGAAGGAAAAATCACAAAATCATCTTTTATACATGTCTTAAGAAATGATGAAATTATTCATAAAGGATCTATTGAATCTTTAAAACGGATAAAAGAGAGCGTCTCTGAAGTTAATGCTGGTTCAGAATGTGGTATTTTTCTTAATGAATTTGATTCTTGGAAAACAGGTGATATTTTAAAAGCATTTGATTTAATACCTAAAAAACAAAATACATTCTAAAATTTCTTATGCGAATAGGTACATATTCTATTTTAGAATGTACTTGAGTTAAATATCTCTGCTAATAAATGGTAAAAGAGCCAAAATTCTGGCTTTTTTTACAGCTTTTGTTAACCTAGTCTGCTGCTTAGTTGTTAACCCTGTTACTCTGCGAGGCAGGATTTTTCCTTGTTCAGTTAAAAATTTACTTAATAATTCTACATCTTTGTAATCTATGATATCCGTAGTTTTTAGCGGAGAAAGTTTACGTCTATAAATTGCCATAATTTTATTTTTTATTTAATTTCTTTGAACACTTCATGCTTTTGTGATAGAGGACAATATTTTTTTATCTCTAATCTATTTGGCGTGTTTCGTCTGTTTTTTGTTGTCGTATATCTATAAACTCCTGCGGAAGTCTTAGACTCAAGAGTAATAACTATTCTAGCACCTTTGCTCTTTGCCATATTTTTTCTATAGTATATTTTTTTATTTACCTAAAATCAAAGATCTTTTTTATTGTAATTCAATTTCTTACATTAAAGATACCAATTCTTTAGATTTTGGGATTCTAAAATAGAAGGTTTTGGTACAGTTAACTGCATCCTTGGAGTATAAGGATCTGAGAGAAGTAAAGGAGTTCAAAAATTTAAATCTTCTTTTAGTGAGTGTTAAGGTGAAAAATACTATCTAGCCGATATTAATCAAAAAATTTTAATAGGAATATTCTTGTATGCTATAATCCTTATCGAAATAAATAATTTTTAGAGAAACGAAAGATTCAATTTTAACAAATAAGATTTAGGAGAGCGTAATGGCCAATACAAAATCCGCTTGTAAACGTATAGAAGTTTCAGAAAGAAATAGATTAAGAAATAAAGCTTATAAATCAACAGTAAAAACATTGTTGAAAAAGACTCTAATTTCAATTAGTACACTAAACCAGACTAATATAGGTTCAGTCAGAGACTTAGTGTCATTAAGCTACAGCAAAATAGATAAAGCTATCCAGAAGGGGATTATTCATTCCAATAATGGAAATTCAAAAAAAGCATCCCTATCTAAAGCTTTTAAAAAGTCTGAACTGGCTTTAAAATCATAGCTGGATACATTTTATAATTAAAAAGTAAGTCGGTGATCTTTTACTGACTTTTCTAATTCTTAATAGCAAACGTATTTAATCTTTAGACTTAGAATTTTCTATTCGTAAAACCTCTCTATCATTATTAGAGTATTTATAATTTATTCTCAATTTTTAAACAACATATTATTTAGGAGAGAAAACTCTTATGGCTAGCACTAAACTTTCTACTTTTATCTTGCCTGATTTAGTAGAAATTCAACGTGCAAGTTTCTGCTGGTTTCTGGAAGAAGGACTTGCTGAGGAAATAAAAAGTTTTTCGCCGATCACAGATTATACAGGAAATTTAGAGTTACACTTTTTTGGAGATCAGTATAAATTAAAGTCTCCTAGATACAGTGTTCAAGAGTCAAAGCGCCGTGATTCCACATACTCAGTTCAAGTCTATGTACCTGCGCGTTTAATTAACAAAGATACTGGAGTAATTAAAGAACAAGAAGTATTTGTAGGTGATTTACCTTTAATGACTGATCGGGGAACTTTTATCATAAATGGAGCCGAAAGAGTTATAGTCAATCAAATTGTTAGAAGTCCGGGGATTTATTACAAATCAGAAACAGATAGACAAGGAAGAAGAACTTATAGTGGAAGTTTAATATCCAACAGAGGAGCGTGGGTTAAATTTGAAACTGATAGAAACGATTTAATATGGGTCAGGGTCGACAAAACTAGAAAAATCCCCGCACATGTATTTCTAAAGGCCATGGGACTTAGCGATAATGATATTTACAATGGTCTACGACATCCAGAGTATTTAAAAAAAACATTTAGAGTTGAAGGAAACTATACGACTGAGGAAGCTCTTATACAAATGTATACTAAGCTTCGACCTGGGGAGCCGTCAACAGTGAACGGTGGCCAACAAATATTATATTCAAGATTTTTTGATCCTAAACGATATGATTTGGGAAAAGTTGGCCGCTATAAGTTGAATAAGAAATTGGGTTTAAGTATACCGGAAAATATCCGGGTTCTCACACCACAAGATACTCTTGCAGCTATAGATTATCTTATAAACTTAAAATTTGATATCGGGGAAACCGATGACATTGACCATTTAGGTAATCGCAGAGTTCGTTCTGTTGGGGAACTATTGCAAAATCAAGTTCGAATTGGATTAAATAGACTAGAGCGAATCATCCGGGAAAGAATGACTATTTGTGATATTAATTCTTTAACACCTAACACACTAGTAAATCCGAAGCCCATAATAGCTTCTATTAGAGAATTTTTTGGTTCGAGCCAACTTTCACAATTCATGGACCAGACTAATCCTCTGGCTGAGCTTACACATAAACGTCGCGTTAGTGCATTAGGACCTGGTGGATTAAGCCGAGATAGGGCTGGTTTCGCTGTTAGAGATATTCATCCAAGCCACTACGGTAGGATTTGCCCAATTGAGACACCTGAAGGACCGAACGCTGGACTGATTGGTGTATTGGCCACACACGCTAGAATTAATTCTTATGGGTTTATAGAAACACCATTTTACAAAGTTTTTGAAGGAAAAATAGTTTTAGAAACTAATGCGACTTATCTAACTGCAGATCAAGAAGATGACTTTCGAATTGCACCTGGCGACATTGCAGTAGATTCTGAAGGTTTTTTACGAAAAGATAGTATACCAGTTCGATACAGACAGGAGTTCACAACAGCATTCACAGATCAAATCGATTACAAAGCTGTATCCCCGATTCAAGTTATTTCAATTGCAACTTCATTAATACCGTTCCTTGAGCATGATGATGCTAATAGAGCCCTAATGGGCTCTAATATGCAAAGACAAGCAGTACCCTTACTGTATCCCGAAAGTCCACTGATAGGTACGGGTTTAGAAGCTCAAGCTGCAAGAGATTCTGGAATGGTTACAGTTAGTGTATCTAGTGGAAAAGTTACTTACGTTTCTGCAGACAGAATCTGCATAGTAGATTTAGATGGGAAAGAAATTTTATACTACTTACAGAAATATCAGAGATCTAACCAAGATACTTGCGTAAACCAGAGACCACTAGTTTGGTTAGGTGAAAATGTTATTTCTGGTCAGGTTATCGCCGATGGAGCTGCTACTGAAGGTGGAGAGTTAGCCTTAGGGCAAAATATTTTAGTTGCATATCTCCCTTGGGAGGGTTATAACTACGAAGATGCTTTTTTAATTAGTGAACGACTTGTTTATAACGATGTTTATACATCTGTCCATATAGAGAAGTACGAAATAGAAGCAAGACAAACTAAGCTTGGCTCAGAGGAAATAACCCGTGAAATCCCAAATGTAAGTGACTATTCTTTAAGAAAACTTGATAATAATGGCATCATCTTAATAGGTTCATGGGTAGAGTCTGGCGATATCTTAATTGGGAAAGTTACTCCGAAAGGAGAATCCGACCAACCTCCAGAAGGTAAACTACTTCGTGCAATCTTTGGAGAAAAGACGAGAGATGTCCGAGATAGTTCATTAAGAGTTCCAAATGGAGGTAGAGGACGTATCTTAGATGTTCGAATTTTTACAAGAGAAAAAGGGGATGAATTACCTACTGGAGCAAATATTGTTATTCGGGTTTATGTTGCGCAAAGCAGAAAAATTCAAGTGGGGGATAAGATGGCAGGTAGACATGGAAATAAGGGTATTATCTCTAAAATCCTACCTCGTCAGGATATGCCTTATTTACCAGATGGTACTCCTGTTGATATTGTTTTAAATCCGTTAGGAGTTCCTTCTCGGATGAATGTCGGACAAATATTTGAGTGTTTACTTGGCCTAGCTGCAGAAACTCTGAACAAACGATTTAAAATTATTCCTTTTGACGAAATGTATGGGGCTGAAGCTTCACGAATCCTAGTCAACGATGCATTAATGAAAGCTAAAATAACAGCTAATAAAGAGTGGTTATTTGATCTCCGTCACCCTGGAAAAATGAATATTTTCGATGGCCGAACAGGGGAAAAATTTGATAATCCAGTTACGGTAGGGATTTCGTATATGCTGAAGCTAGTTCATTTGGTAGATGATAAAATTCATGCTAGATCTACAGGGCCATACTCTTTAGTAACCCAACAACCCTTAGGAGGTAAAGCTCAACATGGTGGTCAGCGATTAGGAGAAATGGAAGTCTGGGCTCTTGAGGCTTTTGGAGCTTCTTATACTTTGCAAGAACTTTTAACGGTAAAATCAGATGACATGCAAGGAAGAAATGAAACATTGAACGCAATTGTCAAAGGAAAACCTATCCCTAGACCTGGAACTCCAGAATCGTTTAAAGTTCTTATGCGTGAATTACAGTCTTTAGGTTTGGACATAGGAGCATATAAGATCGAAAACTTACCGGATGGACAAACTCGTGGTATAGAAGTTGATTTAATGTCTAACTCAACTATTCGACGAAATAACTCTCGTCCTGTTTATGAATCTATACTTCGCGATAATCTAGAAAATTCATTTCTGTAATTTTAAAGCTAATGCTAGTTTAACTAAAAATATTACTCAAGAGATTTATTATGCCGAAGTTAGAACAGTATTTTGACTATGTTAAAATTAATCTCGCATCACCTGAACGAATAAGAAAGTGGGGTGAGCGAATCTTACCTAATGGAGAAGTTGTAGGAGAAGTAACAAAACCAGAAACTATAAACTATCGAACTTTAAAACCCGAAATGGATGGTTTATTCTGTGAAAGAATATTTGGACCAGTAAAAGATTGGGAATGCCATTGTGGAAAATATAAAAGAGTCAGATATAAAGGAATCATATGCGAGCGGTGTGGAGTCGAAGTTGCGGAAGCCAGAGTCCGACGACACAGAATGGGATATGTTGAATTAGCAGCTCCTGTAACTCACGTCTGGTATTTGAAAGGTTCTCCAAGTTACATTTCACTATTGTTAGATATTCCTTTAAAAGATGTTGAACAAATAGTTTATTTTAATTCTTATGTCGTAACTAGACCAGGTAACTGTCACACTCTTCATTATAAAAAATTACTAAGTGAAGATGAGTGGATAGAAATTGAAGATCAACTGTATCAAGAAGATTCTGAATTGTATGGAGTTGAGGTCGGAATCGGGGCAGAGGCAATACAAAAACTTTTAAAAGATATTGACCTTGAGGTTGAAGCAGAGAGCTTACGTGAAGAAGTATTGTCAACAAAAGGGGCTAAAAAAGACAAAGCTATTAAAAGATTGAGGGTTTTAGATAATTTTATTGCAACCAGATCTGATCCATCTTGGATGGTTTTAACAATACTTCCTATAATACCTCCTGACTTAAGACCCATGGTGCAACTAGACGGAGGAAGATTTGCAACATCAGATTTAAATGATCTTTACCGACGAGTTATAAATAGAAACAATAGATTGAGAAGACTTCAGGAAATTCTTGCGCCGGAGATCATTATTCGAAATGAAAAAAGAATGCTTCAAGAATCAGTAGATGCATTAATTGACAATGGTAGGAGAGGACGAGTTGTCGTAGGTGCCAATAACAGACCTTTAAAATCTCTGTCGGATATAATTGAAGGAAAGCAAGGTAGATTTCGACAAAATTTACTTGGTAAGAGAGTAGATTACTCCGGTCGATCTGTAATTGTGGTTGGTCCACATTTACAACTAAATCAATGTGGACTCCCAAGAGAGATGGCTTTAGAGTTGTTCCAACCTTTTGTTATACATAGACTAATACAACGAGGTGTAGTGAACAACATTAAAGCGGCAAAAAAAATAATTCAGAAAAACGATGGTCTAATATGGAACGTTTTAGAAGAAGTTATTCAAGGACATCCTGTTCTTTTAAACAGAGCACCTACTCTTCATAGATTAGGAATCCAAGCTTTTGAACCACTTCTAGTAGAAGGTAGAGCAATTAAACTACACCCGTTGGTATGCCCAGCATTTAATGCCGATTTTGACGGTGACCAAATGGCAGTTCACATACCTCTCTCTTTAGAAGCACAAGCTGAAGCAAGACTTTTAATGCTTGCTCCGTATAACTTTTTATCTCCTGCAACAGGAGAACCTATCATTATGCCAAGCCAAGATATGGTTTTAGGTTGCTATTACCTAACTGCAGATAACCCATCTCAGCAGACAAGTTATCCTCGTTATTTTTCTAGTCTGGAAGATTGTTTAATGGCCTACGAACAAAAAATAATACCGCTCCATGCATATGTCTGGGTTCGGTTTAACAATCATGTAGACGATGATTCTGAAATAATCAATACGGCAGATTGTGGTTCAATCTCCAAATTGGAGATATTCTCAAACAGAATCATTCGAAAAGATATGAGTAACGAAATCTTAGTTCAATACATTTTAACTACTCCTGGAAGAATACTTTTAAATAAAATCTTGCAAGATTCTTTAACTTTCTCTGGCTAAGTATACACAAATCCTCATAAGTACAAAGATGAAAGAAAAATATCTGTTCTTACCACCTAAACCAAAATTTACTAATCGAATAATTGATAAAAAAGAGCTAAAAAAACTCATGGCTTGGGCTTTTAGCAATTATGGTACTGGAAGAGCGTCCTATATGGCAGATAGGTTGAAAGAGTTAGGATTTCACTATGCTACAAAAGCTGGGATCTCTTTAAGTGTCGAGGATCTGCGAGTTCCACCGACTAAAAGAGAACTACTTTCTAAGACAAATGAAGAAATCAAATTCACGGAACAAAGATACGGACGAGGAGAAATAACCGCTGTTGAAAGATTCCAAAAAGTAATTGATACTTGGAACAATGCAAGTGAGTCTCTAAAAGATGAAGTAATTAAATATTTTAAAAATACTGATCCGCTTAACCCAGTATATATAATGGCGTTCTCTGGTGCTAGAGGAAATATTTCTCAAGTGAAACAATTGGTAGGAATGCGAGGATTAATGTCAGACCCACACGGTCAAATCATTGACTTACCAATAAAAAGTAATTTTAGAGAAGGTTTGACCGTAACGGAATACGTGATATCTTGCTATGGTGCTCGAAAAGGACTGGTAGATACCGCACTTAGAACAGCTGATTCTGGATATCTTACTCGACGCCTTGTCGATGTAGCTCAAGATATCATTATTAGAGAAGTAGATTGTGGGACCAATAGAGGAATTCTTTTAAAAGACATGATGGATAAAAATAAAATCCTGATTAATCTCGAGAACCGTCTACTTGGGAGAGTTTTATTCGAAACTTTATATGTTCCGGATAATTCAGATATACTTGCTCACATAAATCAAGATTTGGATTCTATTATTTCTAAACAAATTGCCCTTTCTGGGATAAAATCGGTGTTAGTTCGATCTCCTTTAACTTGTGAATCATCCAGATCTGTTTGTCAGTTTTGTTATGGCTGGAGTCTGGCGCACGGCTCGCTAGTGGATCTAGGAGAAGCAGTGGGCATAATTGCTGCTCAGTCCATAGGCGAACCTGGTACACAGTTAACAATGAGGACTTTTCATACAGGAGGAGTTTTCACCGGTGAATTAGCAGAACAAATTCGAGCACCTTTTGACGGAATTTTACGATTTCCACAATCCATAAGAGCCCGATCTACCAGAACACGACATGGTGAAGAAGCATTAATACTGGAAGAAAGCATAAAAATAGATCTTTACAGCTATGAAGCTAAAAAATCTAAGTTGGAATTAAAACAAGGTACAATTTTATTTATCAGCGATAATGCCGAATTCCAAGCTAATCAAGTAATTGGAGAAATCAGTTCTCGCGGAAACTTGATAACTGAAAAAGTAACCAAAGATCTACCTACTGATATTTCAGGAGAAGTTTATTTTTCTGATCTTTCCGTTGAAGAAAAAATTGATAGACAAGGAAATATCACTCTGACAACATCTCAAGGTGGCTTAATCTGGATTTTAGCTGGTGATGTGTACAATGTCCCTATGAATGCAGAGATTTGTGTAAAGTCTAATGACCTTGTAAGGGCAGGCGAGGTGCTGGCAACAACAGAAATTATCAGTGACTATGGAGGTACAGTTCGTTTATCTGATTCAATACCAGATGAAATTCAAATTATCACTGCTTCAACTTTTATTGAGAATTCATTTATACGGACAGATAACGAAGCCACAAATCCGGAAAGTTCTTACTTTCTTGAATTAGAAAATGGAAAAAAATTTGTAATGCACTGTTCACCCGGGAATAAATTAACTAATTCTCAAACAATCGCCGAATTAATGGATAATTCCTATCTTACATCTACAGGAGGTTTTATCAAATATTCGAATCCTGAAGGATGTAAAATAACAAAACATAAGCGTGGATATGAAGTTGTTGAAGATTTAACACTTTATTGGATACCCGAAGAAACACATGAAGTAAACAAAGATGCATCATTACTAATGGTCAGTGATGGAGAATTAGTAAGTGAGAACCAAGAACTTATTAAAGATCTTTTCAGTCTAAACTCCGGGATTGTGTCTATCAACGAAGAAAATGGAATCGTTAAAGAGATTACTATTAAACCTGGATACATACATAAAATAGCTGAAACACAAACTTTCACCCTCGAACCTAAAATTTTCGATACAAACGATGAAGTTTACAAAGGATTTAAAGCATCTTCACTGTCTTTTATAGAGCTAATCGAAAAAGAGTCTTCTAAATTTCTTTTAATTCGACCTGTAACTATTTACCCAGTTATCCAAAATCAACATCACTTCAATCAGACTTTAACAAACGATACACACACAAGTCTCCGCATTGATGTGGTGCAAAGAATCCTTGTTAAAGATGGTGAAAAAATAAAATCATGTGGGCCAGTTAACCTTTTAAAAACTTACTTAATCTTAAATATCTTATCGGATCTGCCGCATTTGTCTGCAGATCTAGAATTTATACCCTGTAAAAACGAAGAGTATTGCCAACTTAAATTAGTAGTTTTAGAATCCTTATCCATCAAAAAAGATAATTTTGGGGAGACCAATACTAACTTTACCAGCAGTGAGTTTACAGTAAAAGATGGTGATAAAATTACCGCGGGTACTAGAGTTGCTCAAACTAAACTTTTATGTAAATCTTCTGGAGAAATAAAATCGATTTACAGTAACAATAAATCTATACGAAATATTCTGGTACTAACAGACAATCATAAAAAAATAATTTCAATTCCCGGAAAAACATTTCAAGTCTCAAAAAATGATTTAATTAGATATGGGGATCAGATTGCCGAAAACGTCATAGCTCCCGATTCAGGACAAATAATTGAACTCGGTGAAGAGACGATTACAATTAGGTCTGGTCGTCCATACTTGGTGTCATCAGGAGCAATTTTACAAGTAAATAATTTAGACTTAATACAAACTGGAGATCTTTTAGCTATTCTTGTGTTTGAGAGATCCAAAACTGGAGACATTGTCCAGGGGTTGCCAAGAATTGAAGAAATTTTGGAAGCTAGAAAACCTAAAGAACCTTGTAGGTTAGCTCAAAAACCTGGTCGGCTTAGACTTTACTACAATTCTGATGACACAAATACAATAAAAATTACTGAAACTAATGGACATATAAGTGAATACACTTTGCAATCCTCACAAAAGTTTATTGTTTCTAATGGAGATTGTGTTTCTCTAGGAGACTCATTGACTGATGGCGCTCCAAATCCACATGAAATGTTAGGAATATTCTTTAATTTTTACAAAAATATTTTAAGCTTATATGAAGCTGCCAAATTGAGTTTACAAAAAGTTCAGATCTACCTAGTAAACGAAGTTCAAAATGTTTATCAATCTCAAAACGTTGACATCTCAGATAAACATATTGAGGTTATAGTTCGACAAATGACCTCTAAAGTTAGAGTCGAGGATGGTGGAGACACAACTCTTTTACCGGGAGAACTAGTAGAATTACAACAAATAGAAAATATTAATGAAGCTATGTTGTTAACAAAAGGTTTACCTGCGACATATTCTCCTGTTTTACTAGGTATTACTAAATCTTCTTTAAATACTGACAGCTTTATCTCGGCTGCAAGCTTCCAAGAAACAACACGAGTTTTAACCGAAGCAGCCATAGAAGGCAAAGCAGACTGGTTACGAGGATTAAAAGAAAATGTGATTATCGGCAGACTCATTCCTGCAGGAACAGGTTTCAATTCATACAGTGAAAATTCAAGTACTAATCAACTAGTAAAATTATCTAATATCAATTTGTATGAGAATTCTTCGCGCGAAACTGACAGTACACTGCATTTTAACTCATTAGTCCTTGACGATAAAGTTGCTCGAAATTACCCTTTCATTGATACTGACACTAATCTAGCAATATCCGAAGATATTACAAATTAGATTTTAAATTCAAATAAAAATATCATCTATATCTTGTACAACCTAAACTAAATAAAAAGGAGTTGTTAATCATGGCGGTTGTGACTTTAGCTGAATTATTAGAAGCAGGTGTTCATTTTGGTCATCAAGCTAGACGGTGGAATCCAAAAATGTTTCCCTACATTTATGCAGAAAGAAACGGAATTCACATCATCGATCTTGTTCAAACCTCTCAATTATTAACTAGTGCCTGTGAATTCGTTCGAAAAGCATCCCAAGAAGGTAAGAAATTTCTTTTTGTTGGAACGAAACGACAAGCTGCAAGCGTTATCTGTCAAGAGGCCGAACGATGTGGAGCATATTATATAAACCAAAGATGGTTAGGTGGAATCTTAACTAACTGGTTCACAATAAAAACTAGAGTTGAGAGATTAAAAGATCTTGAACAAAAAGAAGAAAGTGGATATCTAGATCATCTACCTAAAAAAGAAGCTGCATCCGTAAGAAGAGAAATGGAAAAGCTACGTAAGAATTTAAATGGAATAAAAAACATGAAACGTCTACCTGACTTGGTAGTCATAGTAGATCAAAAAAGAGAAAGTACAGCTATTCAAGAATGTATTAAACTAAAAATACCAGTTATTTCAATTTTGGATACTAACTGTGACCCCGATTTAACAGATATTCCAATTCCAGCAAATGATGATGCTATTCGTTCTATAAAATTAATTTTAGGAAAACTAGCTGACTCTATATATGAAGGAAATAATGGAAATATTAAATCCGAAGACGATCAACTCCAAGAGTTAGTCTAATTTAATTTAGATTCAAACATCATAATCAAGTCGATTAAAATTAAGACCTTATTTGCTAAATAAGTTATAGAAAACTTAGACCTTTTAATCTCTAGCATAATACTTCTTACTCTTAGAAAAATGTATTAGGATGAACCTCAACAGAAAATTCAATGTTTAAGATATTAAAATTTCCTTGAGAAGATCGAGTCATTTCTAATGCCCCAATCAAAACATATCTCTAAATAATTGAAATATGAGTATCAAATAATTACTATTTTTATCAAGGAAAAAGTGCAAGTCGTTTATGCTAATTACAGCCGACAAATTTATTAGAAATTTTTAAATATTTGAGGAAAAATTATGGGAATTGAAATATCTGCACAAGTTGTTAAAGAATTGCGTGATAAAACCTCCGCAGGAATGATGGATTGTAAAAAAGCCTTGCAGGACTCTAATGGCGACATGGAGAAAGCTATGGAAACATTGAGACAAAAAGGTTTAGCATCTGCTAACAAAAAATCTAGTAGAATTGCAACCGAAGGTCTCATAGAGTCATATATCCATATGGGGGGGAAACTAGGTGTCATAATAGAAATCAATTGTGAAACAGACTTCGTTGCTAGAAGACCAGAATTCCAGGAATTAGCAAAAAATATTGCAATGCAAATAGCTGCATCTCCTTCGGTTGAATATATAAGCCTTCAACATATCCCTGCTGATGTCGTAAATAAAGAAAAAGAAATAGAATCTTCTAAAGATGATCTAGCGAAAAAACCAGCCGATATAAAAGAGAAAATTGTTGAAGGAAGGATCCAAAAACGACTAAAAGAATTAACATTACTAGATCAGTTCTTTATTCGTGACTCAACTATTACTATAGACGAGTTAATCAAGCAAAATATCGCGAAATTAGGGGAAAATATTCAAATCAGACGTTTCGAACGCTTCGTTCTAGGAGAAGGACTTCAAAAACGCCAAGAAAACTTCAGCGAAGAAGTTGGAAAAATGATAAAAAAATAAAAACCTATTAAGCTATTACTTTTACATTAAAAATTTAATCCTCTGTAGAAAAGAATCTAAGTTAAAAAATTTTCATATATACCTCAGTAGAGGAATTTTGATTTAGTTTTTAAATCAATATTCCTCAACAAAGAGATCTCAATGTATCTGCTTTTCGATTCATATGCATCTAAGATTCAAAGGTATAATTTATGTGTGGAGGATATTTTAACTATTCACACTTAAATTTATAGACATCTTATAAAAATTCTACCCGATTATGTATCAAGAAAATTTTTATAGTTTTATCAGTTCTTATGCACTAGCAGAAATCGAAGTTGGGACACATTTGTATTGGGAAATCTTAGGATTAAAAATCCATGGACAAACCATAATAATGTCTTGGTTCGTAATCTTTGTATTGTTAACATTTGCAATAATTGGGACACGAAATCTTAAAAAGACTCCTCAAGGAATTCAAAATTTCATGGAATATGCATATGAATTCCTTCAAGATATCGCCAAAAATCAGATTGGGGAACACAATTACAGACCCTGGGTACCATATGTAAGTACAGTTTTCTTATTCATATTTGTTTCAAACTGGTCAGGAGCTCTTATTCCTCTTAAATTAATTCATCTTCCTAGCGGAGAACTTGCGGCTCCAACAAATGATATCAACACTACCGTTGCATTAGCGTTATTGACGTCATTATCTTATTTTTATGGTGGAATAAGCAAAAAAGGATTAAATTACTTTGGGAGATATGTGCAGCCTACCCCAATACTTTTACCTATTAATGTCTTAGAGGATTTTACAAAACCTTTATCATTAAGCTTCCGTCTTTTTGGAAATATCTTAGCTGATGAACTAGTTGTTTCAGTATTCGCTCTTCTTGTACCTATATTCATACCTCTACCAGTTATGACACTTGGATTATTTGCTAGCTCTGTGCAAGCTTTAATTTTCTCAACCCTATCTGCTGCATATATAGGTGAAGCCGTTGAAGAACATGGGCACCACTAAATGTTTTAAAACCCTCAATGATTTTTCAATTATTGTAAAATATTAATAACTCCTAAAAAAGAATCTAAAACATTTTAATAAAATAATTAAACTTATCTTCTAACTATTATAATTATGAACCCAATCGTATCTGCTGCGTCTGTAGTTGCTTCTGGTCTTGCTGTAGGTTTAGCTGCAATCGGTCCTGGTATTGGTCAAGGTTCTGCAGCAGCTCAAGCTGTGGAAGGAATTGCTCGTCAACCTGAAGCGGAAGGTAGAATTCGTGGTACTCTTCTTCTATCCCTAGCTTTCATGGAATCTCTAACAATCTACGGTCTAGTAGTTGCTTTAGCACTTCTATTCGCTAACCCATTCACTGCATAATCCATTACAAGTAACATATTTTTTAGTAAACTTAACTACATTTGGTAGTTAAGTGAACCACTAAAATATTTTTTTAAGGGTCTATTAGAAAACATAATAACAATGACAAATTCCTTATTCTCGTTAGCTTTACAATCAGTTAGTACAGAATCAGAAGGTGGCTTGTTTGATTTTAACGCTACTTTGCCTATCATGGCACTCCAAATACTTCTATTAATGGTAGTACTTAACCTTATATTTTATAAGCCTATAGGTCAAGTACTAGATGAACGAGATGAATCTATACGTAAGCAGCTAACTGAGGCATCTGAAATGCTGATGAAAGCTGAAAGTATTACAAAACAATATGAATTGGATTTAGCTCAAGAAAGAAGAGAAGCCCAAAGTATAATAGCTTCAGCTCAAAAAGGGGCTCAAGAAATAGTCGCCCTGGAAATTAAGCAAGCCCAAAAGGACACTGAGCAATTAGTTACAGAAGCCACTAACCAACTTAATTCCCAAAAAGAAAAAGCACTAAAAGCTTTAGAAGAACAGGTTAATACTCTAAGTGAGCAAATAAAAAATAAACTTATAAACAAACAGCTTGTCTCCTAAAAGTTTATTATCTACAAAAAATCATTACGTAGTTTAGAATTATGGATATTATTGGAAATTTTCTACTAATTAGCTTTATTGGAGAAGCTGAAACCTCTGCCTCAATTAAGGGGTTTGGATTTAACTCAAATATACTAGAAGCTAACGTCATTAATATAATCATATTGGCATCTGGTGTTTTTTATTTAGGACGCAGTTTCCTGACATCTGCTTTAGAATTAAGACAACAAAAAATTACTGAAGCAATTCAAGAAGCTGAAGAAAGATTGCAACAAGCTAGTGCAAGACTTGCTGAGTCTGAGAAACAGATGAATCAAGCAAAAATAGTGATTGAGCAGATAAAAAAAGAAGCTGAAGCTACTGCTAGAAAAGTTAAAGAAACTATATTAGCTCAAGGTAAGTTAGATATTGAAAGGCTGACGAATAGTGGTAAAAGCAGCATCGAAAAAGCTGAAGTACAGATAAAAAAACAAATACAACAACACATCACTAATCTAGCCTTGAAAAGAGTTACATCTCAACTTCAAGATTTTATGACTCCTACGGTACAATCTAAACTTATAGATGCAAACATTTCCCAACTAGGAGGCCAGATATGAGCTCCAGAAACGTAAAAATCGCACAACCGTATGCCGAAGCTTTTCTTGATCTATTCAATAAAGGTTCATTAGAAAATGTAATCAATGACTTGAATATTTTAATGTCTGCCATTTCCGGATCTGAAGAACTAAAAACACTATTATCAAATCCTCTGATTAACTCAGAGAAGAAAAAAGGTATTATTGAATCTTTATTTCGTGGCAAAGTTGAAAGCAAAACATTAAACTTTTTATTAGTACTTTGCAACCGTGGCCGTATTTCTTATTTAGATGCAATCGTAGAAAAGGCATTAGAATTAGCTTATAAAGCAGCTTCTATCGAGACTGTGAAAGTTACCTCTTCAATAGCTTTGAGCTCATCACAGCAAGAAGCACTGATCTCAAAACTGAAAAAGATGACTGGAATTGACCAAATTAAATTAGATTTAAACGTTAATCCTAATTTAATAGGTGGTTTTGTTATTCAAGTAGGCTCAAAAATAATAGATACAAGCCTGCAAGGCCAGTTACGAGAGCTATCATCTTATCTAGGTGCTTCTATTTAACTAATAATTCGAATATTAATAGTAACATTAATCAAAACTAGTATGGTAAACATTAGACCTGACGAAATTAGCAGCATTATACGCCAACAAATTGAAAAATATGACACGGGTGTTCAAGTAACAAACGTTGGTACAGTTCTACAAATTGGAGACGGTATCGCACGTGTGTATGGCTTAAACCAAGTAATGGCAGGGGAACTTCTAGAGTTCGAGGATAAAACAATTGGTATCGCTTTAAACCTTGAAAGCGATAACGTTGGTGTAGTTATCATGGGTGAAGGTAGAGACATCTTAGAAGGTAGTTCTGTAAAAGCTACTGGTAAAATTGCTCAAATCCGAGTAGGAAAAGGTTATCTTGGAAGAGTTGTAGATGCTCTTGGGCGTCCAGTTGATGGTAAAGGGGATATCTCTGCTACAGAAACTCGTCTAATTGAATCTGTTGCTCCAGGTATCATCTCTCGTAAATCAGTATGTGAACCAATCCAAACAGGTATCACTGCAATTGATTCCATGATTCCAATTGGACGAGGCCAAAGAGAACTTATTATCGGCGATCGACAAACTGGAAAGACATCTGTAGCTATCGATACAATAATAAACCAAAAATCTGAAAATGTTATTTGCGTTTATGTTGCTATCGGACAAAGAGCCGCTTCAATTTCCTCAGTTGTAACAGCTCTTGAAGAACGCGGAGCATTAGATTATACAGTTATTGTTTCCGCTTGCGCCGATGACCCAGCTACATTACAATACATAGCTCCATATACTGGAGCAGCTATAGCTGAATACTTTATGTATCAAGGACAAGCAACTCTTGTTATTTACGATGATTTATCAAAACAAGCCGCTGCGTACAGACAAATGTCTCTATTACTAAGACGTCCACCAGGTCGAGAAGCATATCCTGGTGACGTTTTCTATCTGCACTCCAGATTACTAGAAAGAGCAGCTAAACTTAGCGATAAATTAGGTAGTGGTAGTATGACTGCCTTACCGATTATCGAAACTCAAGCTGGAGACGTATCAGCATATATTCCAACAAATGTGATTTCAATCACAGATGGTCAAATATTCTTGTCTGGAGATTTATTTAACGCAGGTATCAGACCAGCAATAAACGTTGGTATTTCTGTATCTCGTGTAGGATCTGCAGCTCAAATAAAAGCGATGAAAAAAGTTGCTGGTAAACTTAAACTTGAATTAGCTCAATTCGCTGAATTAGAAGCATTCTCTCAATTTGCTTCCGACTTAGACCAAGCTACGAGAAATCAATTAGCTCGTGGTCAAAGACTACGCGAGATTCTAAAACAAGCTCAAAACTCACCTATCCCTGTAGAAGAACAAGTAGCTATAATTTATACAGGTATCAATGGATTCCTTGATGACATTCCTGTAAATCAAGTGAAAACTTTTATCGAAAATCTTAGAACGAACCTGAGAAATTCAAAACCTCAATATGCTCAACTAGTAAAATCATCAAAAGATTTCACTAAAGAAGCAGAGGACTTATTAAAAGGTTCTATAGCTGATGTAAAACAAAGTTTCGTAGCTTAACTTAACAAGAGAAAAATCCATATTTTTAATATGGATTTTTTTCCGTTATCCAATCATATCCCTTTTTCTCTAACTCTAAAGCCAAATCTTTTTTACCTGTTTTAACAATGTGCCCATCCTGCATTATGTGAATAAAGTCTGGTTTTATATAATCCAAAAGACGTTGATAATGAGTTATTAAAATAACTGAATTGGAGTTATTCATTAAACTATTTACTCCAGTGCCAACAATTTTCAGAGAATCAATATCCAATCCTGAATCCGTCTCATCTAAAACCGACAATCTGGTATCCAAAATTGCCATTTGTAGTATTTCATTTCTTTTTTTCTCCCCTCCAGAAAACCCTTCATTGACATTTCTAGTCAAAAAACTCCCATCCATACCGACTAACTGCAATTTTGAATGTATAAATTCAAAGAACTCTAATGGGTCAAGCTCACTAAGTCCTTTTGCTTTTTGTCTAAAATTATAAGCCAATCGTAAAAAATCAATATTTGTTACTCCAGGAATCTCTATAGGATATTGAAACCCTAAAAAAATTCCGCTTTGAGCTCTTTCCTCTGGAGGTAAAGAGAGGATAGATTTCCCTTCAAACAAAATATCCCCCTCTGTCACAGAATACGCTGGGTGACCAGCTATAACTTTAGCTAAAGTACTTTTACCAGACCCATTTTTTCCCATTATGGCGTGAACTTCCCCATAATTAATAACCAAGTCAATTCCTTTTAAAATAGAAGTGGTACCTATATTTGCATGTAAATTCTTTATTTCTAAAACAGCAGATTTTTTCATATCCATAAAATTAACCAACACTCCCTTCTAATTTAAGACTTAATAAACGATCCGCTTCCAGAGCAAATTCCATTGGTAACTCGGCGAAAACTTCTTTACAAAACCCACTTATTAACAGCCCAACTGCAGATTCAATATCTATTCCTCTTTGCAAAAAATAGAACAGCTGCTCTTCCTCTATTTTGGATGTAGAGGCCTCATGTTCTACTTTACTCGTCGAATTATTCACCTGAATATAAGGGAATGTATTGGCCTGCGATTTTCCCCCAATTAACATTGAGTCACATTGAGAATTATTTACACTACCCAATGCCTTAGACATAATTTTAACCTGCCCTCTATAGGTATTTTTTGAATTTCCAGCAGAAATACCTTTAGAAACTATACGACTTTTTGTAGATTTGCCAATATGGATCATTTTTGTTCCAGTATCTGCCTGTTGATAATTATTTGTCAAAGCTACCGAATAGAACTCACCCGATGAATTGTCCCCAACCAGGATGCAACTTGGATACTTCCAGGTAATAGAGGAGCCTGTCTCAACTTGAGTCCAAGAAATTTTAGATCCCTCTCCCGCGCACAAACCTCGCTTAGTAACAAAGTTGTAAATACCTCCTAATCCATTTGAATCTCCAGAATACCAATTTTGAACTGTTGAATACTTAATTTGAGACCTTTCTAAAGCTACTAACTCTACAACTGCTGCATGCAGTTGATTACTATCAAACTTAGGAGCAGTACATCCCTCCAGATAATTAACCTTACTATTCTTATCCGCAATGATCAAAGTTCTTTCAAACTGACCAGATTCTTCATTATTAATTCTAAAGTAAGTCGATAAGTCCAAGGGACAAGTAACATTTTCGGGAATATAACAAAATGAACCTTCTGTAAATACAGCAGAATTTAAAGCTGCAAAATAATTGTCAGCTATTGGGACTACAGTACCTAGATATTTTTTTACCAAATCAGGGTACTGTTTTAACGCTTCTGATATAGGACAAAATACAACTCCAACTTTTGATAACTCTTCCCTAAAAGTCGTACCGATAGAAACACTATCAAATATTGCATCCACTGCAACATTTGTCAATCGCTTTTGCTCTGTCAAAGGTATTCCTAATTTTTCAAACGTATCAAGAATCTCTTGGTCAACCTCGTTTAAATCAGAAAGTTTTTTTTTCGATTTAGGAGCTGAGTAATACAATATATTTTGATAATCTATCGATGTATAATCTATACAAGCCCACTCAGGCGCTAACATATTTTTCCAGGCCTTATAAGCTCTTAGTCGAAAATCTGTCATAAAACTTGGTTCACTTTTCTTCCGGGAAATCAAAATAATTATATCTTCATTGATACCCTTTGGAAAATCTTCAGTTTCTATATCTGTTTTAAATCCATATTTATAAGGTTGTTCCACAAGTTCTTTTATGGTAGCATCCCCGTAACTTTTTGAAGACGAATTTTGGTTTATTTTATTTGACATAAATAAATTTTGGCTAGATTATGATATTGAATTATTTTAGTTTCAAGTTTATTTGTTGAAATCCTATTTATTGTAGTAAAAACTCTAATAAAATATTTTTTCTGATATACTAATACCAGGGTAAATGGTGGAATGGTAGACACAATACACTCAAAATGTATCGATTTATATCGTGAGGGTTCGAGTCCCTCTTTACCCATTATAAACTCCAACAATATGAATAGTTCATTTTATCTGATAAACTTTTTATAAAAAGAATGGATATAAATAAAATTACATGAGTTTACTTATCATAGGAGCTACCGGAACATTAGGACGCCAAATTGTCAGACGAGCTATCGATGAAGGATATGAGGTTAAATGTTTTGTAAGAAACTTGAGAAAAGCATACTTTTTAAAAGAATGGGGAGCACAGTTAATTTATGGTGACTTAAGCCTCCCAGAAACAATCCCATTAACTCTCAAAGATGTGACAGCTGTGATAGATGCATCAACTGCTCGACCATCAGACCCGTATAATGCTGAACAAATTGACTTAGATGGGAAAATTGCTCTTATAGAAGCAGCCAAAATAGCAGGAATCCAAAAATTTGTTTTCTTCTCAGTATTAAATAGTAAAGATCACTCCTCTGTCCCACTTGTTAACTTAAAATTTAAACTAGAAGCTTATCTAGCAAATTCTGGCTTAAATTACACAATTTTTTATCTTGCTGGATTCTTCCAGGGGTTAATTAGTCAATATGCAATACCTATTTTGGAAAAACAACCTATATGGACGACTACCGAGAGCAGCACTGTGGGATATATTGATACACAAGATGTAGCAAAATTTGCTTTACGTAGTCTTAGTCTAGAGAAGACAAATAAAAAAAGTTTTCCTCTAGTAGGAAATAAAGGCTGGACTTCAAATGAGATAATAGAACTTTGTGAGAGACTTTCAGGTCAATCCGCTGTTGTGAATAAAATACCCTTGTATTTACTGCGTTTCCTGAAAAAACTTACTGGCTTCTTTGAATGGGGCAAAAATATATCTGATAGATTAGCATTCGCTGAGGTTCTTGTAACGGGGGAAAATATGACTGCAAACATGCAAGAAGTTTACGACATGTTCTCATTCGACTCATCCGATTTATCTAACTTAGAAAGATATATGCAAGACTATTTTGGTAGAATTTTGAGACGGCTAAAAGAGCTAAGTGATGAAAAAGAAAAAACACTCTAGATGGATAACTACATATGTGAAATTTTTCTTCCCTAATTAACTTTAATTAAAAAGTAAGGATATAATTGTTTTACATATCATATTTATAATATAAAAATATCATTTTGGGGATAAATTAATGTTCACACTAAAAATTGCTGTATATACGACAGTGACGTTTTTCGTATCTCTTTTTACGTTTGGTTTCTTGTCTAATGATGCATCTAGAAACCCGAGTAGAAAAGATCTAGAATAAAAGAATACTAAATTAATAACTAAACATTTTAAAGTTATTAATTTAGTAATTTTAAAAATCAAACACGTCTTTCTTTTAAGACTAAAAACAATTATATATTAATTGATTTGTAATACAATATAAGGCTAGCAATACTATACAGAGGATGAAAAATTGGCGTTCAGATAGTCTAAATCAGTCGGCATTTGAAAAAACAGGCCCAATACCAAGATCCATAACCAGAACATTTGAAAAATTCAAAAAAGAGCTTGATCCAAACGCTGAATCTGAAATCATTGAAGAATTCCGAGTGTCTCGATATCAAACATCTGCCTCAATCAAATATTTGTTACTACTGATCATTTCTCCAATTTTAGTAAACCAAATATCACGAAGCTTTATTTTTTCACCTTTCATAGACTACTTTTGGAATGAAAAAAATAGCGAGATATTTCTAAACGTTTCACAAGAAGAACGAGCGTTTAGTGAACTGCAACGATTTGAAGAAAAAATACATTTTGAAATATTAATCGGGCAACTGCCACACTTATCACAAGAAGCAGTAGAAAAAGAAATAAAAAATAAAGCTATCGAATTAGCTCAGTACTACTCTTCCGAAAGTACAGATGCTATAAAAAACTTACTGTCTGACGTAATAAGTTTCTTTACTTTTATATATCTTGTTATAACAGGTGAACGACAAATATCGGTTTTAAAATCATTTGTAAATGAACTTATTTATGGGTTAAGTGACACAGCCAAAGCATTTTTAATTATCTTATTTACAGATATATTTGTTGGATTCCACTCTACACATGGATGGGAAGTAATACTTGAAAATGGGCTTCGTCACTTCGGGTTACCTGAGAATAGAGATCTTATATTTCTGTTTATAGCAACGTTTCCTGTGTTGTTAGATACAGTTTTTAAATACTGGATCTTTAGATATTTAAACCAGGTTTCTCCATCAGCTGTAGCTACTTATCACGAGATGAATGAGTAATAAAGAGATAATGAGTATCATTATCTCTCTATACGTAAACTTAAATAATACCCGTTTGTAGGAAGCTTAGGTTAGTAATTAAAATGTACGCAAAACTAGCTCCCCCAATTGCTCCAAGTAACCAGCCAGATGTGAATTGTCTCCATCCTTTAGCTGTTTGCAATTGGTCACCGTTATCGCTTTCTTCAAATGACACAACTCCGTAAATTGCCAAGCACGCCGTCATTATAAAAATTAGACCTATTGATGAGAAAAACCCGGATAATAAAGCTATATCCGAATTACGTAAAGGTCCTAATTTGTAAAATGGTCCGACCAAAAAGTACCCATGAGTGACCCCTATCTCTAACCCTCTTAATAAAGGAGATAGGCCAACTCGATATGCTGGGAGATTACTTAATAGGTTCCGAGTAAAACTGGAAGTACTTATAGGTGTAGCTAAGTTACCTACGAAAGGATCATCATTGTATGGTTTTATAAAATCAGACATAACTTCAAGATGTATATATTAAATCTATATTTTTTATTAACAATCGAATTATAAACCAATAATTTTCTTTTTTTATCCCGTTGTATAAAAAATTAACTAAGAAATTTTATACATGAAACTAAAGTCCCAAACAATAGGATATACTAGATATTAATTAATTAGAAAAAACATCAAAAATGAGCATATTAATCGGTTATTTTATTTTATTAGCGTGTGCATTTGGGTTAGCAGCAGGACTATTTTTAGGACTGTCATACATAAAATTGATATAGTAGATTACTTTAAAATGCTTAATTGATAACTACCCCATTTTTGTTTTTTTAATTATCAATTAAGCATTTTTAAAGACTAAAAAACAAAAATAGGAAACCATCAATGAATAAAAAAAACACACTGATTCGATATGATCTGATTCTAGGTTCTAGAAGGCTTAGTAATTATCTATGGTTAATTATAAGTTTTCTGGGAGGAAGTGGATTTTTTGCTACTGGAATATCTAGTTATTTTCAGTTTCAAATACTTCCTTTTGGGAAAAGTGACGCTATACAATTCATTCCTCAAGGTATTGTGATGACTTTTTATGGATCTATCGGTTTATTATTAAGTTTATTTTTATTAATAAATATCCTCTTTAATGTCGGCGGTGGATATAACAAATACGATAAAGCCAATGGATCTGTGGAAATTTTCCGATTAGGTTTTCCTTTACAGACACGTGAATTGTATCTTTCTTATTCTTTTAAAGAAATAAGATCAATAAAACTAATTATTCAGGAAGGTTTGAACCCCAAGAGAGAAATTTATTTATGCACAAAAGATCAAAGAGAAATTCCTCTAACACGAGTTGGAGAGCCACTCCTATTATCACTCATTGAAGAAGAGGCCGTAAACTTATCATTATTTCTAAACGTACCTTTAGAAGATTAAGAAAATATTTGAAAATGTAGAATTCTTTCTTAAAGAAATGTATTATATCTATGATATTAAAAAAGCTAAAGTTTAATACATATCCGCCGCGGGCATAGTTTAGTGGTAAAACCTTAGCCTTCCAAGCTAATGATGAGGGTTCGATTCCCTCTGCCCGCTTGAAACATAAAATAGATCTTTAATTCTAAAAACTATTTAAATAAAAATGTTTTTTTAAGGATTTTTTTAGTTACTATAGGTATAGATAAAAATTTAATAATGTATAGAAACTATATTTATCCGTTCGACTAATCTGATAATTTATAAACTTTACAACTAAAAATTTACTTATTTGTAATCTTATTAATTAAGAGAAAACACCTTCGGTATAATGTAGATGTCAAATAATTTTATTAATCAAATTATTTGATTTAAAAGATAAAAGGTTGATGAGGCAGCCAAAATCTATTTAGAATTCTGGCATCTTTATTAATGTATACATCTTTTTTATAAAATATAAATAATTTAACTCTCATACTTTTAACTTTTCGGAGGTATCTTATATGTCAGGAGGCTCAACAGGGGAACGCCCATTCTCTGATATAATCACGAGTATACGTTACTGGATTATTCATAGCATAACAATTCCTGCTCTTTTTGTAGCTGGTTGGCTTTTTGTTAGTACAGGATTAGCGTACGATATATTCGGAACGCCTAGACCAAATGAATATTTCACACAGGAGCGTCAACAAGTTCCTCTGGTTAATGATAGATTCAGTGCTAAACAAGAGTTAGAAGATTTAACAAAAGGTTTGTAAAAATAAGTGAGATTTCATCGTGAGCAAAATTAAACAACCAATCGCTTATCCTATTTTTACGTTTAGATGGCTAGCTATTCATGGATTAGCTGTTCCAACTGTATTTTTCCTTGGTGCTATTACCTCTATGCAATTTATTCAACGATAGGAGGATAACATGAGTGGACCTAACCCTAACAAACAACCCGTTGAACTAAATCGCACATCTCTATTTTGGGGATTATTATTGATTTTCGTTTTAGCAGTACTATTCTCTAGTTACTTCTTCAACTAAGATACTCTGTGCGAATTAGGTTATAAAAATTATTATTATCTTAAGTTTAATAAAAACTTTCTAAGATTTACCAATTTGGAGGTAATTGTAGATGGCTAGTACTGGTAGAATTCCCCTTTGGCTTATTGCTACAGTAGGCGGAATCGCAGCTTTAACAGTTGTTGGTTTATTCTTTTATGGTTCTTACTCTGGAGTAGGATCATCTTTATAAAGAACCTGTTTTAAAACGAAAAATTAGAATAAATACTAATAGAATATTTAGTATTTATTCCAATTTTATATATAAGTCTATCCTACTTCATCTTGTTCAATGTAAATAAACGCAAAAGCCATAACTAAACCAGGAAAAACTAACCCAATTAAAGGAACAAGTATAGATGGAAGGTATGCAGCAGTCATAATCTTTATTTAGGGACAATAGGTTTGTAAAAACTAAAATCTTAGTACGTTAAACTAAATATTAGGATCTTTAAATATTTTAGTACTAAAGTAAACTAATATGAAATATACTTGAGAATATATTTACATTAAGAAAAACTTGCTTTTAGAAACAAAATTAATACGAATAAAAAACTAATATGACAACTAGTAGCTATCCCGACAGTCTCCAAGCCATGCAGAATTTTTCTGAAACTTATGCAAAAAGAACAGGTACATTTTTTTGTTCTGATTTAAGTATTACTGCTGTAGTTATTGAAGGACTTGCTAGACACAAAGATGAATACGGTGCACCATTATGTCCATGTCGCCACTATGACGACAAAGCGGCGGAGGTTTCTTCTGCCTACTGGAATTGTCCTTGTGTTCCTATGAGAGAAAGAAAAGAATGTCATTGCATGCTATTTCTCACTAAGGATAACGAATTTTCAAGTGAAAAACAAGAAATTAATTTAGATGAGATTCTTTCTTACACAAAAAAATAATCTACATATTTAAAAACTATCCAAATTTTAAGCGAATCCGTTAAGTATTCGCCTAAAAATTGAGATAAACCTTAATTCTTATAAATTACCACGTCGTAAAGCTATTAACACAATAATAGCTGGTCCGGCAGTAATTACAAGAAAAAGGGAAACTAGTTGTAGCAAAGTCGTAAGATTAAAAAACATAATGGATTCCCCTGTAATTAAACTAGTGTCTATGTCTTTGATTATTTATAGATAACATCTAAATAATAGATACATATATAGTATATTCTAATAAGTTTGTTCTAACATAAATCTTTGTAAAAAATCTTCTAAATACATAAATTAGAACAAAAGTCCAAAGAAATACTAAAAATTACTTATAAAAATAAGGCTTCAACAAAAAATGTATCAAAATATAAAGAAGAAATAAATACTCGTACTAGGATTTTATGGGGATACTTCATTCTCAAATATGTCTTTATACTTAAAGGATTAAGTTCAGATACTCTTAACTCTAGAGTTAATATATGCATATAAATACACTTATTAGTACTAAAATCTTGTATTTATTAATTAATTATGATATTTGTATTCTATTGGTATTTATAGGGCTGCTAACTCAATGGTAGAGTACTCGGCTTTTAATCGATTTGTTCCGGGTTCGATCCCCGGGCAGCCCATAAAGAAAAGATATGAAACTCCTTGAAAACAAAATTTAATGACATTATAAATGTATAAAATAATAAAAATATATACCCCCAGGGGAATTCGAATCCCCGTTACCTCCGTGAAAGGGAGATGTCCTAGGCCTCTAGACGATGGGGGCCTTTTGCATTTACTTAATATACAACCTATACAATAATAGAATTTATGTCAACTAATTGTACAAATAAACTCTACAAAATAAAAATAAAAATTAATTGTCTATCAAACTAAACAAATGAATTCTATATTACCCGTAATATACTTATTAATTTTATTCATATCTCTTGTAACACTGTTAACTTTTTTAGTAAGACAAATTTTAAAAAAGAAAGAGCTAGAGACAGAATTATCAGAATTGCAAAAAAAGCTACGCTCTGGTAGTGCTACGGCAAAAGATTACTACTCTGTAGGAGTAATATACCTTTCTAAAAAACTTTTCGATGAAGCGATTCTGCAATTTTCCAAAGCGCTAAAAAACTGGGATAAAGATGATTTAGAGGGTCTTTCCAATCTTTATAACACAATAGGATTTACTTACTTTGAAAGTGAACAATTTGATGTTTCAATTTATTATTACAAAGAGGCTATTGCATTACGTCCCAATTACATTGTTGCTTTAAATAACTTGGCATATGCTTACGAGAAAAAAAGAATGCTACAGGATGCCGTGGAAGTCTACTCACAAGTCCTAACTCTCGATGCAGAAAATGAAACAGCCAACGAAAAACTTATAACTTTAAAAGGTAGATCCAAGATTCGGGATGACAGGATTTGAACCTGCGACATCCTGCTCCCAAAGCAGGCGCGCTACCAAACTGCGCTACATCCCGTATATAAATTCAATGATATAGTAGCACAAGAGAAAAGTTGTGTCTACATTATTTTTCTAATTTACTCTTCTATTTAATTTAAAACTTCTCGGGTTATCGTGGTATGATTATATTATGAATATTTATAGGAGAGCATTCGTGAAAAACTGGATTTCGATTTTATTAATACTGAATTTATTCATTCTTCCAACAACTGCAAAAGCAGATGTAGCAGGCCTAAAACCTTGTAAAGAGTCAAAAGAATTCCAACGCAGACTAGATCAAAGTGTAAAAAAACTAGAATCTAGAATAAAAAAATATGAAGTAGGTAGTCCTCCTGCTCTGGCGTTACAAAAACAAATAGAAAAAACACAAAGTCGTTTTGATCGTTACGGTAAAGCAGGTTTACTATGTGGTACAGATGGACTACCACATCTAATAACTGATGGTCGTTGGAATCATAGTGGAGAGTTTGTTATTCCAGGTATTTTCTTTATCTATATAGCAGGATGGATAGGTTGGGTTGGTAGAAGTTATGTTCAATGGGCTAGAACTTCTGACAAACCTACTGAAAAAGAAATTATTATTGATGTTCCAGTTGCATTAAGCTTTGTAACAACAGGATTCATATGGCCTTTCTCAGCATTCAAAGAATTCACAAGTGGAAACCTTATTGCTTCTGCAGATGAAATTACTGTTTCTCCACGATAAGCTAAAAATATAATCAAAACATAAAACAATGGATAGCAATTTTCTAAAATATTTATCTACAGCACCCGTGTTAATTACAGTTTGGATGTCTTTCACAGCAGCACTATTAATTGAAGGCAATAGATTTTATCCAGACATGTTGTATTTTCCTCTATAATTTAATTTATAGTAAAAAAATTGAATTAAAGCATTAGTTCAACTATAATTAATTAAACTTGGCTGTAAAATTTTATAAGCTTTTATCTCATGAGAATCGGAAGATAGCAATGAAAAAAGATATTATAAAAAGTTGCAGTCCAGGTTTATATATAAACATTAGAAAATATACATAAGCTAAATTTATATAAACAAAATTTTTTTTATTGAATCTTAAAAAATTTCACCTACTTTGGATAACGTCTTGTGCAAATAGTGTTTTTATTGTTAAATTTCTTAATCAAAATTCCATCTCACACAATCTACAATCTGAGGTTCACAACTAATAAAATTTATATTAAAAGAAAATCTATTGAATCCAAAGGAAAATTTCATTAGATATATCATTAATCTAGTAAAACTAGTCTATACTATAAGGTAAGAAATTAGTAATACAAATAAGAGGATTAAAATGACTCCATCTTTATCAGCTTTCATCAATAGTCTACTTTTAGGTCTATTTGTAGTAGTTATTCCGATCGGCTCTGCGCTACTTCTTGTAAGTCAAGCGGATAGATTGACAAGAAACTAAGATTTTTTAGAGTTTTGGTAAATACATTTTATTAAAACTCTAATGAATGTAGTTGTTTTGGGGGGCTCACTTATAATATTAAGATATTTTTATTATGATTTTAAATCAAAAAGATTATTCTAATATATGTACTATCAAGATCTAAATCTTCTTTAAGATCAGTCAATATTAAGTAATTCACTTATGAAAAAACAAATTTCTCCATTACATTTTATCTTAGGACTTTGCACTATAGTTTCTTGTTCAACTGGATCAATTGCAATTGATCTAGATGAAACTACACGTACCGTTCCTCTTGATTCTTCCGGTTCAACTGTAATTCTAACTCCTGAGCAAGTTAAAAGAGGAAAACGACTATTCAACGCATCTTGTGGTCAATGTCACGTTGGTGGTGTAACTAAAACAAATCCTAACCTTGGTTTAGAGCCAGATGCATTAAGTTTAGCAACTCCTCCTCGTGACAATATCAATGCTTTAGTTGATTATTTAAAAAATCCTACAACTTATGATGGATCAGAGTCAATAGCAGAGTTGCACCCAAGTACTAAAAGTGCTGATATATTCCCGAAAATGCGAAGCTTAAGTGATGAAGATCTATTCGCAATTAGCGGACATATACTTCTTCAACCTAAGTTAGGTGGCGAAAAATGGGGTGGAGGAAAAATTTATTACTAATCTGTAATCTAAACAGATCCTGTTAAAATGGTAGTATCATTTTACTACCACTTTAATTAAAATATTTTTTATTTTTATCCACAGCTCTACTAATATTACAAAATAAATATGAGTTATAAACTAATTCTTATCGATAAAAGTCATGTAGGATTAATTTACTTTAAAAATAAGTTGCTGAGCATCGTTATGGAGCACAACCTATACAGAATTAATGATATTTATCTGGGAAAAGTATCCGCACTACTACCCAGTTTAGATGCAGCTTTCATCACACTTAACCCCAAATCAAAAAATGGATTTATATCATTCGATCATGTGAATAGTGTTAAATCAGTTCTACCAAACAAAAATATTTTAGTTCAAATCACACGTGAACCCATTGGAACTAAAGGACCAAATGTAAGTTCGGATATAACTATTGTTGGAAAATACTTGATATTTTTACCTTTTTCAAACTCGGTAACTATACTAAAAAAAAACCATTACGATTACAGTAGTAGAGATTATATAAAAGCACTTGGACAGTTATTAAATTCTAAAAATTCCGGTATTTTAGTAAAACCTGAAAGCATAAACGCCAATACAAGCTTTTTAGTCAAAGAAATACAAATACTAAAATCCCGTTGGAGAAAAGTTTTTAATAAATCTACTAACCTAAGTAAACCTTCATTACTAAGTAAAAAAAAGGATTTTATACAGAAAATTTTCGAAGAATACTCCAACATAAATTTTGATTTTATAGCTATAGATTCATACAATTCAGCCATCAAAACAAAAAAAATTTTATCTCAAATATCTAACTTGGGTAAGAAAAAAAAGATAGTCATAGAATTTCACAACACAAATTTAGATTTAATTAAATATTATTTGATAGATGTAGTTCTTGCTCAAATTATGAGACCTAGAGTAAATTTATCTAAAGGTGGCTACATAATAATAGAAAAAACAGAAGCTTTAACAAGCATAGATGTTAATTCAGGCTCATCTACAGGCTTTCACAATCCTAGGCAAGCAAGCTTATGGGTTAACTATGCAGCGGTACAAGAAATTGCTAGACAAATAAAATTACGAAATATCGGGGGGATTATTATAGTAGATTTCATTGATTCTACAAATCAAACTGACCAGATGAAACTCCTTCGCTACATTAATAAGTTAATCAAAAAAGATTACATAAAATCCACTGTAATTCAAATGTCAGAATTAGGATTGGTTGAAATTACTCGATCAAGGTATGGGCAAAGTGTCTACGATGCATTTAGTAGAAAATGTAATATTTGCAATGGGTTGGGCTACTTAAATGCAAATTTAACTCCAACGCGAAATCTTCATTATGAATTAAACTTAAGTTCAATTTCCATTTTTCAGATAGATAATCGGATTCAAATATTGTATAGTTAAAAAGTAATTACATAGAAATAAAACTGATGGTAGGGTGTGTAGCTCAGTGGATAGAGTACCAGATTCCGGTCCTGGTGGTCGTGGGTTCGATTCCCACCATGCTCAATAGAGTTTTCTAAAATTAAAAACTTCAATAAAGACATAAAATATTATCACATTATATGTGTTATTATAATTTTATATTAGGGACTGTTCAGGTATCGACACTCTTTAAAATAAAGTAATATGATTCAAGTCAAGCTTTAACCGTCTTGTAAAAAAGGGTTTAAAATATAAGTGCAAACAACATACTTTCATTCGAACGTAGACTTGCTTTAGTATAAATCTCTTAGGGTTTATAAATTACAAAAATCTAAAAAACAAACTAATGGAAAATTTTTAATCAAATAAAAATTAACTTTTCTTCCAGATAAATTTAATGAGATAAAAAAAATAGTTGCTTTAAATATAGAATAAAGCTAAACTTGTGAATGAATATACTCTAATTGATTGAGTGGACGTGGGTTCAATTCCCACCAGTTCCAAAACTCAAATTTAAATGCATCTGTGGCCGAGTGGTCGAAGGCACCGGACTCATAATCCGTTTCTCTCGAGACGACGCTGGTTCAAACCCAGCCGGATGCAATACCACGATCAAAATTAAAAACTATCTAATTATCTAGATGTCTTATTTCATAACGAATGATTAAAATATTTAATAAAAAATAATTATGAAACATACTTTATCTGTATTAGTAGAAGATGAGTCAGGTGTTCTAACAAGGATTGCAGGCTTATTCGCAAGACGAGGATTTAATATAGAGAGTTTAGCAGTAGGCCCAGCAGAACAAGTTGGTATATCCAGAATTACAATGGTAGTTCCTGCAGAAGAGAAAACCATAGACCAGCTTACAAAACAACTTTATAAGTTAGTAAATATATTACGTGTGCAAGATATTTCAAACATTCCCTGTGTAGAAAGGGAATTGATGCTTTTAAAAGTTAATGCGAGTGCAAGTAGAAGATCCGAAATCTTAGAAATTACCCAAATTTTCAGAGCGCGCGTTGTGGATTTATCAGAAAGTTCTTTAATCATTGAAGTGACTGGTGATCCAGGTAAAATGATGGCCATAGAACAAATCTTAACACCATTTGGAATAACAGAAATTGCTAGGACTGGAAAAATATCTCTAACTAGAGAATCAAAGATAAATACAGAATTCTTAAGAACAATTGTAAAATAAATTTATAAGTGGGGGTGGAGGGACTCGAACCCTCACGACCAAAATAGTCAACAGATTTTAAGTCTGTTGTGTCTACCATTCCACCACACCCCCATTCTCTCAAGGCGGCACCCGGATTTGAACCGGGGGTGAAGGATTTGCAATCCCTTGCCTTACCACTTGGCTATACCGCCTGAGTGATTGTGAATAATTAACTCACCACCTATACTAAATATATACACTTTTTTTCTTTTTACGTATAGCAAATTAATAATAATTTCATTAAGATCTAAAAACTCTACTTTTTCTTATATCTTCAGCCTGAATAGTTACCAAGTCCGATTTTGTTAAAACACGATCTCCTGCTGCGAACATTCTATTTGCTTGCCTCATACGAGCTCTGTCTATAGCATTACGTACACTACGAGCATTCGCAAAATGAGGTTGCTGCATACGTAATTTAATATACTCTAACAAAGCAATTTCAGATTCCGATGTTAAGACATATTGTTGATCTTCTAACATCATCTTTCCAATCTGCAATAACTCTTCTGGACTATAATCTGGAAAATCGACATGATTTGCAACCCGAGAAGATAGGCCAGGATTTGAAGCGTAAAAACTATCCATCCTTTCCTTGTATCCAGCAAAAATTATCACTAGATCGTCTCTTTGATTCTCCATAACTTGTAGAAGAATCTCAATAGCTTCAGCTCCGTAGTCCCTCTCATTATCTGGTTTATATAGATAATAAGCTTCATCTATAAACAAAACACCACCCATTGCACGTTTTAAAACTTCTTTTGTTTTTGGAGCAGTATGACCAATATACTGACCTACAAGATCATCTCGAGTAACAGTTATTAAATGCCCTTTTCGAACATATCCTAACCTAAATAATATATCAGCCATCTTTAAGGCAACAGTAGTCTTTCCCGTCCCCGGACTTCCAGTAAAAGACATATGTAATCCTGGATTAGAAGACGTTAATCCTAGAGCTTTACGCAATCTGTGTACTAAAAGCAGAGCAGCAATCTCTTTGATCCTTGTTTTTACTGGAATCAATCCTATTAAATCCTTATCTAATTGATCTAGTACTTCTTGAATCTGACGTTTCTCATATTCTTCTTGAAGATTGACCAGAATATCGTCTCGATTTTGTTGGGCATAACTCATGTAATTCATATGGAAAATAAATATAATAAAATGTTTATCTGACATAAAAATAGAGAGACTAGATCATAGGCTCTCTATTTTAGAACTAAAATTAATTAGTAACGTTCTCCTTCAGGTTTGCTTGTAGCATAACTTTGGATTGTGTAACGAATGAATCTAGATTTATCTTCTGTACGAGCAAGTGTGAAACCTGGCTCATTAGAAGTTGGACGTTGAACGATAAAAGAAAGACAGCAGCTTTCAACACTTCTTGTGTTGTCAAATGCGTTAACTTTTACGTAGCTATTTGGTTTAGCTTTACGAGCAGCGTTAACTTCAAACATTACAGCAGCAGCATCTTTGATACCGAAAAGTGGAAGACCCCACATTTCCCAGTAGCAGTTACGAGGATGTGGATCATCTGTCCACTCAACGTTAAGAGCCCAGCCTTTGCTAATAGCATACTGGATTTGTTTAACGATTTGCTCATCAGTTAAGTCTGGAACGAAAGAAAAAGCACCTTGTGTTAGTCTCACGATGTATACTCCTTTGGTTAAATTCTCTAAGTAATGTACTATCTGTTGGATGTAGCTGTTTCAATGAAGTCAGCTGTATCTGTAGAAGCGTAGTTAAACGTAATATCTTTCCAAAGATCTAAAGCTGTTTGAAGAGGTCCACAGCTCTTAGCAGCTGTTTTAAGAATTTGAGGACCTTCTGCCAAGTAGTCACGACCTTCGTTACGAGCGATAACCATGCATTCAAGAGCAACACGGTTTGCTGTAGCACCAGCTTGAATACCATCTGGGTGACCAATTGTACCACCACCGAATTGAAGAACTACGTCATCGCCTAGGTAATGAATAAGTTGGTGCATTTGACCACAGTGGATACCACCGGAAGCTACTGGCAAACATTTAGCCATAGAACCCCAGTCTTGTGCAAAGAATAAACCTTGAGGAAGGTTAATATCTAGTTTTTGTTGTAATAGTACATTATAGAAACCTTTAACCATTAGAGGGTCGCCTTCTAGTTTACCTACAACAGTACCAGCGTGAATATGGTCAACACCAGCCATACGCATCCATTTGCAAATTACACGGAAGTTCATACCGTGAGTTTTTTGACGGGAGTATGTGGAGTTACCAGCACGGTGTAAGTGTAAGATCATGCTGTTGTTACGAGCCCAGATACCCATGGATTGGATAGCTGTGTAACCGATTACAAGGTCAATCATACAGATAACAGAGCCGATTTCTCTACAGAATTCAGCACGTTCGTACATAGCTTCCATTGTACCAGCTGTAACGTTAAAGTAGTGACCTTTAACTTCACCAGCAGCAGCAGCAGCTCTGTTTACACCTTCAATACCGAATAAGAAACGCTCTCTCCATCTCATGAATGGTTGAGAGTTGATGTTTTCGTCGTCTTTAAGGAAATCTAGACCACCTTTTAGACCTTCGTAAACAACACGACCATAGTTTTTACCAGACAAACCTAGTTTAGGTTTAACAGTAGCACCAAGAAGAGGGCGACCGTATTTGTCAAGTCTTTCACGTTCCACAATTACACCTGTAGCAGGACCTTGGAATGTTTTTAGGTAAGCAACTGGAATACGCATATCTTCTAGACGTAGTGCATTCACAGCTTTGAAACCGAAAACGTTACCAATGATAGATGCTGTTAAGTTTGCAAGAGAACCTTCTTCGAATAGATCTAGTTCATATGCAATGTAAGCAAAGTATTGATCAGCTGCACCTGGAACAGGGTCAACTCTGTATGCTTTAGCTCTGTAAAGATCACATGCTGTTAAAAGGTCAGTCCATACAACAGTCCAAGTTGCTGTAGAAGACTCACCAGCGATAGCTGCAGCACATTCCACTGGGTCAACACCTTTTTGAGGAGTCATACGGAACATAGCTAGCACATCTGTATCTTTGATATTGTAATCAGCATCCCAGTAACCCATTTTTGCGTAAGGGATAACGCCTGATTCGTAACGTTCGTTTTTGATTCGAGTCCGTGATTCAACGGATTGAGACATACATTCCTCCTGTAAAGGTTATAGTCGATAAAGTATAGTGTGTGACAATACCATAATTTTGATAAAATCACATCCTGTGTGTAGTTACTACTTTTAAGTGTGTAACTGATTAATTTGTACCCTGATTTAATACTAGCAAGAAAATTTAACTTGGAAGCAACTGTTTGATTATGTTAGTTATCACTTTATACTATACGTTACAAAAGAAATGCTAGAATTCATTTAAAAATATCGCTTAGAAATTAAAAATTACATTTATAGTAAAAATACTAAAATTTAAACTAATTCAGAACATCAAAATGTTTGTGAATTCGAATAAAAATTTTTGTTTTCTAAGGTAGAAGTAATAAAAAAATTAATTATAAAAAGCATAACACCTACTCAGATCTAATATGACTAATATATTAAGTTGGATTACACACGATGTTAAAAATATTAATTTGAAAAGTTTTGAGGATCCTGTACCAACGTTTATAGAAAAACTGTCCTCAACAGAAGAGTTAAAAATACGAATTCAGACAAATAACGATAACATCTTTATCCAGAGTGATAGAAAGATTAATAGCATAACTGTTCCGCAAGATTGGAATAAAGAAAACTTCAGCTTACCAAAAATTCAAAAAGCTTTAACTCTATTATCAAATAAACGGTCGCCAAATTTTCCCACAAATGAACAAAAAACTTTACTTTCTAAATTAAAATTCATACCTATTTATACAGTGGTAAATAAAAATAACGAAATTATTACAGCCTCCCCAAGAGATTATAAAAGCCCATATTCTTTACAGTGGCTGAAAGATAAATCTAATGAATTATTCTTTTGGTCACATGATGAAGGATCTGTAGCAATCAATTTGTTCTTTATGAATAAAGAAGATGCAGCTAGTTATCTTCATGAAATTTGCAAAAAAGAACCAAGAGAGGCAGAAAATTTAGGATTAAAAATTAAGAGTGTGGGCTTAGACGTATTTTATAGATTAAATCGTACGTCACCCCCGAAAACACAAAACCGTCTAGTAGCCGACTTAAATGAAGTAGATCAACTTCTTACAAATTATATTTCTAAAGATAAGTGTAAGATGCATCCTAAACAAAAATATTCTAATAATTCGTTTCAAGGAAATCCAATCTACACAATGAAACTTCAAAAAAATCCCTTAGAAAAAACACTTTCTGAATACTGTTTTCAAGATTCTTCCGAAAAAAAAATTATTTTTTTTAGTAAAGAAGATGCGGTAAAAGCTTGGAAGATATTTTTATCGAAAAAAATGCATGTTGAGTTAAATAAAAGTCCAAGCATAGAAATATATAATTTAGAAAGCTTACTTTTAGACCTAGAAAATAGTCCCGAGAAGTCTATGGATATGATTTTTGTGCCCCCATACGATTCCTATCTAGAATGGAAATCTGAGAAAAAACATATTCCTATAGTAGAAAGGAATATTCTTAATGATTCAATCTTTAAATTTCAGTTAAATTTAAAACACCTACATAGATTCTATAAAGGAATTATATGGCTATTCACATCAGATACTCTACCAAGTGAAGAAAATTCTTGGTAATTTTCAAGATGGTTAAAACTTCAATTTACATATAATCAAAAATGACTAACCTTTACGAGAGTAGTATTCAACAACTAGTAATTCATTTAATTGTAATGCTACCCACTCTCTTTCAATAACACCATTTACTTTTCCTGTTAGATTAGATTTATCGATCTCTAAATGAGTAGGTATGTTAGCTAAACCAGGAAAAGATAAGTAACCTTCGATAAGCTGTTTAGATTTAACATTATTTCTTACCGAGATTAGATCACCAGTCTGACACTGATAGCTAGGTATAGAAACTCTTCGATTATTTACACAAATGTGACCATGGTTAACTAACTGTCTAGCAGCTGGGATCGTTGGAGCCATTCCTAATCTAAATATGATATTATCCAAACGCATTTCTAACAACTGTAACAAAGCTTCTCCTGTGGAACCTTTAATTCTTCTAGCTGCTCGAACATATCTTAGTAATTGTCTTTCTGTTAAACCATAATTGAAACGAATTTTTTGCTTTTCTTCAAGTCGTATAGAATATTCAGAAGGTTTTCTATTTTGATCCCCATGTTGCCCAGGTCTTGTAGTCCTTTTTGTTATTTTTCTAGTAAGACCAGGTAGCTCTCCTAAACGACGTACAATTCTCAACACTGCTCCTCTATATCTGGACATAAAAACTCCCCATACTATTAAATTAATTCAGAATTTAATATTTATATAAACTAAATATTGGCGATATCATAACTCAAGATAATAAACGAAAAAATACTTTACTATGTAAAAGATTTTATTGTATATTTAATTATGTAATTATAATTGCTGGTGTAGCTCAATTGGTAGAGCAACTGATTTGTAATCAGTAGGTTGCGGGTTCAAGTCCCTTCACCAGCTTCATAAAAGATAAAAGCTGATTTTCATGAAAGATTTTCTATACGGAAAGAATTCTAATAAAAAATAGGCTCAGAACAATTAAGGTCACACAGAGAGAATGTATAAAAAAATTTTCTATAAAAAAATTAGTAAAACTTATTGCTTTATACAAGCTAATTATTCAAAGTTTTTTATTTATTAAATTAAGATTTTAGAAAAGAAGTTGCATAAATTAATCACTAGGTGTTATGATATTTTCATCAAAATAATAAAAAGGGCGGTTAGCTCAGCGGTAGAGCGCCTGCCTTACAAGCAGGTGGTCACTGGTTCAAATCCAGTACCGCCCAATGTATTGTTTTTTATAGAGAAAAGGGTTCATCGTCTAAGGGATCAGGACAGGGACCTTCTAAGTCTCTAATGTAGGTTCGAATCCTACTGAGCCTATAGTGTAAAATTAATTTTCACAATTATGATATATCGCTAAAAACTTTTTCAAATGTTTTTTGAACTTTATCCCCAGAATCGATAGTTTCCAAAGGATCTTTGCGTAGTCTATGACGTAAGCACATCGTTATAACTGATTTGATATCTTCAGCAGTTACTTCTGTTCTTCCATTATAAGCTGCATATGCTCTAGAGGCTCTATTTGTAACAATATCTCCTCGTAAACCATCGACATCCAATTCGCTACAGACTTGAGATATTTTTACTCGTAATTTGTAATCAATTACAACTTGAGGAAGTAGCTTCTGTGCCTGTACAATTTTATTTCTAAACTCTTCTTGTGAATTTTGATACTTAGCTAAAGACTCCTGTGGATTTTTATCAAAATCAGACCTTTGTTCTACAATCTGAACTCGTAATTCTGGACTCTTTACAGTTCTTATCTCAGAATGCATGCCAAATCTATCTAAAAGTTGAGGTCTTAGCTCACCTTCTTCTGGATTGCCAGAACCTACAAGTACGAATCTAGCAGGGTGTCTAATAGATATACCTTCCCGTTCCACAGTATTCCATCCAGAAGCAGCCGAGTCTAATAAAATGTCTACAAGATGATCATCTAACAAATTTACTTCATCCACGTAGAGAATTCCTCTATTTGCTTTGGCAAGTAGACCTGGTTCAAAGGCTTTCACACCATCAGTGAGTGCTTTCTCAATATCGATAGTTCCACACACCCGATCTTCTGTAGCTCCCAACGGAAGATCCACCATCATAACTTTTTTTAACACAGATTCTGGTTGTAGTCCTTGCTCAATCTTAGTACGAATCTCATCACTCATCAATTCAAAATCATTTGGATGGGAATTGAATGGGTCATCTTTCACCACTTCAATTTCAGGCAAAATATCCGTGATAGCTCTTATAGTCGTAGATTTCCCAGTGCCTCTATCTCCCATAATAATAACACCACCTATTTTAGGATCGATTACGTTAAGGGCTAATGCCAATTTCATTTCTTCCTGTCCAACAATAGCTGTGAAAGGGAATATGGGGCGAGCAGTATTCTTTATAGTATTTAAAGTCACAATAAGTTTTATTCTTTGTTTTATTTTTTATAATTAAATCTATAGATTCCAAAAGTGTATGCTGAAGCTGATTGTATATATAAAATACTAAATCAAACTTCAAAAGTATGAAATAAGAATTTCACTTTCTTATTTCATGAAAAATCGTTTGTATTAAAACTAGTATAGAGAAGTCCCCAATCTAATCGCTAACACTAAAGAGATTAAAGCTAATATTAACGCAACAAATATTTGAGTATCACTAATCATATTAATATATTCTCCCAAGATATCTTTCTATTACTCCTAAAAAGATGATAAAGCATTACGTGATTTTTTTTACACTTATTTACACTGACTTTACAGATCTGAAATAAAACTATCAATAAATAAAACTAAATATTTTTAGAATTATATAAGAATTTAGAGATTGATAAAGGGTTGACAATTTTGATATAGAAAGACTACTGTGGATTTCAGGATCAAGAAATTGATCCCCCAAGTTAAGTTTGAAATAAAGTTTATACTTAATCTTAAGAAATTTTGGATACTATGGAGAGTTTGATCCTGGCTCAGGATGAACGCTGGCGGTATGCTTAACACATGCAAGTCGTA
>JACCDV010868032.1_pt1 | contig 80675 bp, 85 predicted proteins | sample 7446131 | NCBI WGS metagenome assembly JACCDV01 (sample SAMN15323448, study PRJNA562643) | freshwater metagenome | isolation source: river surface water | place: USA:Blue River Watershed | collected 2017-08-17
AAGGCCGCGTAGCCCGAGTTATCGGACCGGTTGTAGACATCGAGTTCCCAGCGGACTCAATGCCATCAATCTTCAACGCGCTCCATGTCGAGACAACGATGAGCGGTACAACACGTACCTTGACTCTGGAAGTTGCTCAACACATCGGAGACAACCTTGTCCGCGCAATCTCAATGCAGCCAACAGACGGAATGGTCCGTGGCGCAGAGGTAAGCGATACAGGTGCACCAATCTCTGTACCGGTAGGTGATGTAACAAAGGGACACGTCTTCAACACTCTCGGAGAGTCTCTCGATGTTCCAACATCTTCTCTCGATATTAAGGAGCGTTGGCCAATCCACCGCAATGCACCAGCATTCGATCAGCTTGAGTCAAAGACAGAGATGTTTGAGACAGGTATCAAGGTTATCGACCTCCTCACGCCTTATGTAAAGGGTGGAAAGATCGGTCTCTTCGGTGGTGCAGGTGTAGGTAAGACTGTTCTTATCCAGGAGATGATCTACCGCGTAGCTGAAAACTTCGGTGGTGTATCAGTATTCGCCGGTGTTGGTGAGCGTACCCGTGAAGGTAACGACCTCTTCCTTGAAATGACAGAGACTGGCGTTATCAATAAGACAGCCTTGGTCTTCGGTCAGATGGATGAGCCACCTGGAACACGTCTTCGCGTTGCTCTCTCAGCTCTCACAATGGCTGAGTACTTCCGTGATGTTCAGAAGCAGGACGTTCTCCTCTTCATCGATAACATCTTCCGCTTCACACAGGCAGGTTCAGAGGTTTCAACACTTCTCGGACGTATGCCATCTGCGGTGGGCTACCAGCCAACACTTGCAGATGAGATGGGTCAGCTCCAGGAGCGCATCACATCAACACGTGGTCACTCCATTACATCTATGCAGGCGATTTACGTTCCTGCAGACGATATTACCGACCCAGCTCCACACACAACATTCGCCCACTTGGATGCGACAACTGTTCTCTCACGTCCGATCTCAGAGCTTGGTATCTACCCAGCTGTGGATCCACTTGACTCAACATCTCGCATCCTCGATCCACGCTATATCGGTGAGCGCCACTTCAAGGTTGCAAACCGTATTAAGCAGATCTTGCAGCGCTACAAGGATCTTCAGGACATCATCGCTATCTTGGGTATCGATGAGCTCTCAGAAGAGGATCGTATTCTCGTAGGCCGTGCACGTCGTATCCAGCGCTTCTTGTCACAGAACACATTCGTGGCGAAGGTCTTTACAGGTATCGACGGTTCATATGTCCCAATCAACGACACAATCGATGCATTCGAGGCGCTTGCTGATGGAAAGTATGACCACGTTCCTGAGCAGGCATTCTTCATGTGTGGCGGCCTCGACGATGTTGAGCGCAACGCAGCAGAGTTGGCTAAGAAGTAACCCATGAGCCTTAACGTCGCGTTGGTATCGCCAACAGAGCAGGTCTGGACTGGTGAGGCGAACTTCGTTCTCGCACGCACCACCGGTGGTGAGCTCGGAGTTCTCCCTGGTCACACCCCGCTCTTTGGCGTTCTCGTCGATGGCCTCGTGAGCATCAAGGTCTCAGATGGCACAACGAAGGAATTCAACGTTAAAGGTGGATTCCTATCAGTCAATAATGATCGAGTATCAATCCTGACTGAATCTGTTGCATAGTTAGATTAAAATAAAAAAGACCCGCAGATGGCGCGGGTCTTTTTTATTTCTCAATAACTCTATTTACTCACGTACGACATCTGCACCGAGGCTGCGAAGATCTTCGGCGAAGTTTGGATAGCCACGATCTACGTGAAATGCCCCATCTACAGTGGTTTCACCATCGGCAACAAGTCCTGCCAGTACTAAGCCAGCGCCAGCGCGGATATCAGATGCCTCAACAGGAGCGCCAGAGAGTTGTGGGATGCCGTCGATAGAGGCGTGGTGGCCATCCACCGTGATCTGAGCCCCCAGGCGAACCAGTTCATTAACGAACATGAAGCGAGATTCAAAGACATTCTCAGTCACAATTGCATGGCCTTCGGCGACTGCGTTCATTGCAATAATGAAAGGAAGTAAGTCGGTAGCAAATCCTGGATATGGCAAGGTGGCAACATCTATTGCCTTAGGGCGATGGTCCATCTTTACTCGCACGCCATCCTCTGTTGAAGTGATGATGGCACCTGCTGCTGCGAGCTTATCGAGCATCACCTCCATATGATCGGCGCGAGCGCCATGGATAGTGATATCACCCTGAGTCATCGCCGCTGCAAATGCCCAGGTTCCGGCGATGATGCGATCTGTGATGGTGTGATGAGATGTTGGATGTAATTTATCAACGCCGGTAATTGTGATCAGCGGGGTGCCAATGCCATCAATCTTTGCCCCCATGGAGACAAGGAACTCGCAGAGATCGACGATATCTGGCTCGCGAGCGGCGTTATCAATTGTGGTGATGCCCTTTGCGAGAACTGCGGCGGTCATGATGTTCTCAGTGGCGCCAACGCTAGGAAAGTCGAGAACAACATCAGCTCCAGTCAATCCATCTGGCGCCTCTGCAATCACATAACCATGTTCGATATGGGCCTTAGCTCCAAGGGATTCAAGGCCCTTGATATGAAAATCTAGCCCGCGGGAACCAATCGCATCGCCACCAGGAAGAGCGACCTCCGCAATTCCGATGCGAGCTACGAGTGGGCCAAGAACATTGATAGAGGCGCGCATCTTGCGGACGAGTTCATAATCTGCGCGATGAGAAGGTGTTTCAGGAACATCGATAGTGACAGTTCCATCGCCATCTGATTTATTGTTGAGGACGACGGTGCAGCCAAGGCGGGTCAGTAGATCTGCCATGATGTCGACATCGGCGATATTGGGGACGTTGGAGATAGTTGTCTTGCCAACTGCCAGGAGAGAGGCTGCCATGAGCTTTAAGACCGAGTTCTTAGCCCCTGTGACGCTCACTTCGCCCTTGAGGCTGGCTCCGCCGACGATCCGGAAGCGGTCGTGGCTGGCAGGCGATGTGCCGTGAGAGGTCATGGGGCGATTCTACGTCACAGGTAGCGCAATCCCTGATGGCTACTAGGCTAGGCACATGGTTAATCTCACTCGTATCTACACAAAGACCGGCGATGACGGAACAACAGCTCTTGGCGATATGAGCCGTACATCGAAGAACGACCCACGTCTTGAAGCTTATGCGACGGTCGATGAAGCTAACTCCGCAATCGGAGTTGTGCTCTCGACAGATGAGTTAACAGAAGATGTGCGCACGCTCCTTGTGAGAATTCAAAACGATCTCTTCGATGTGGGCGCAGATCTCTGCACACCGGTTATCGACGCACCAGCGTTTGAACCACTTCGTGTTCTTGAGAGCCAAGTGACATACCTTGAAGATTCTATCGATGCCTATAACGCAGATCTTGCACCGCTTCGCTCATTTGTTCTTCCATCAGGAACTCCAGCCGCAGCGCATCTCCATGTTGCGCGCACCGTTGTTCGCCGCGCAGAGCGCCGCACATGGACTGCAATCCACTCATTCGGTGGGGGCGTCAATCCGCTTACAGCAAAATACCTCAACCGACTCTCTGACCTTCTCTTTGTATTAGCGCGCGTTGCCAATAAGGAGATTGGTGATCAGCTCTGGGTTCCAGGAGCAAACCGCTAAATCTTCGGTTAAGGCATTAACGAATTAATTAGAGCCTTGCTCAAACTTGGTATAGCCAGAGGTTGTCACCGCTGGATCACGATCGACATGATTACAAATCACAGAGGTTATCTTCGCAGCGCCACCATTTTCTAAGGATTCCGGTGAGACTAAGAGGAGAGTCTTGAACTCTTTAGCCCCACTTCCAGAAAATGATCGAGTCAGCTCACCAAGCTTCTTTCCTTGGCCATTTGTAATCGTTGCAATCGCCTGCCACCAGATGCACCCATTAACAGCTGCTACTTGAACTGCGCCGCATATGAATTTGCCGCACTCTTTAATCTGTCGCTCCAGATATGAGTTAGCAGAAATTAAGCCCACAAGTTCTCTAGAGGTTGGAACCTTGGCATAGACCTCACCGGAGACGCTAAATCCCTTGGGCGGCCATGAAGGTTTTGGTGAAGGAGTAATTTTCTTCTTCTTCGTTATCTTCTTTGCTGGCGCCTTCTTCGTCACCTTAGATGTTGGTGTTGGTGAGACCTTCTTTGTTGGTGTGGCAGAAGGGCTCGGTGAAGCCTCTACCGAGGTCGTAGGAGAAGGAGCCGGGGTTGCGCTCTCTGCATTGGCGCTTGGTGTAATAAAGGCAAGACTTGCGATAAGAAGGCTGGCGGTTACTCGCGATCCCACTTGAAGGTGCGGATTGCGAGGAAGGTTCCCACGATGAGCCATATGCCAATAATGGCAAAGGTTCGTCCAGTCTCCCAATTGCCGACAATTTCACGCGTAGCAAAGTCTTCCGGGAGGAAGACTGAGCGCATTCCTTGGGTGAGCCACTTTAAAGGGAAGATCGCAGCCACTTGCTGCATCCACCCTGGAAGGTCGGTGAAGATAAAGAAGACTCCACTAAAGAACTGCAAGATGATCACTACGGGGGAGACGATTGCTGATGCACCACGGGCATTCTTCGGCACGCTAGAAAATGCCACACCCAATATGGTGGAGACGAGTGAACCGAGAATGAGGAGTGCGGCAAAGATCAACCACTTATCAGGAGCGGTCGGTAAGTTAACTCCAAAGAAGGCAACTCCCGCTGCAAGTAGGAGAACAACCTGAATCACCATACTTACCGTGACGACAATTGCTTTGCCGATGAAATAACTCGATGCTGGCATAGGAGTTCCGCGCAGGCGCTTAAGGGCGCCGAGATCTCGCTCAATTGGAATAAAGATCGCAATCTGTTGAAAGCCAGTATTGACTAGGGCAGAGGCGATCATTCCTGCGACAAAGTATTGGCTAAAGGTGACATTAGGGGCAATCGTCTCGCTAAAGACGGAGCCGAAAATAGCAAGGAGAATCAACGGGAAAAGAAGTGTGAAGACAACTGATTCTTTCTGACGAAAGAATTGTTTAATCTCAAGTCCACCACGCTTTATTCCGATCGCGAGAGCACCAGGAAGTTGATTACTCATCGCGGTCTCCGATCATTGAGAGGTAGATATCTTCCAGAGTTGGACGAGTGACGGAGAGCTCTGGAATCTCACCGCCAAGTTTCCTGCTAAGAGCCATCACAAAATCAGTCGGAGAGTCAGTCTCCTCACTTCTCATAGAGCCACCTTCACGCCATGAGACTGTGGCGCGAGCTGATGCTCGGCCTCCAAGCAGAGCTGGGGTTGAGATCTCAAGGATCTCGCCATGATTCATCACAGCAACTCGGTCCGCCAGAGCCTCTGCCTCATCGAGATAATGAGTGGTGAGCAAGATTGTTGTTCCCTCACCTTTGAGTTGTTTGATGAGAAGCCAGAATGCGCGGCGAGCCTCTGGATCAAAACCGGTTGTGGGTTCATCGAGGAAGAGAAGTTCCGGGCGGCCGATAATTCCAAGACCAACATCGAGTCTGCGGCGTTGACCGCCAGAGAGGGTGCGGGCGCGATCATCTGCCTTCTCTTCAAGTCCAACGAGTGTGATCACATCTTCTACATCGCGCGGATGTGAATAGTAGGAGGCAAAATGTGTAAGCGCCTCCCTCACTGTTAACTCAGCTGTATCTTGAGTGCTCTGCAGAACTATTCCGATGCGATTGCGCCAAGCAAGTCCTGCCGCGCCTTTAACTGAAGGATCGGTATCGAGGACTGAAATCTGACCAGCATCTGCAGCGCGGAAGCCCTCAAGGATTTCAACGGTGGTCGTCTTTCCTGCGCCATTGGGGCCAAGGATGGCGAAGATCTCGCCTTGATAGATGGTCAGATCTAGCCCTTTAACGACCTGAAGGGCGCCATAATTCTTTCTCAAGCCTTGCGCTGAGATAACTGGCTTCATATCCCAACTCTAGCCTTTTCGATGTGGGGAAAGTAGTAAATGTAATGGAAAATACATCTGTGAGCCCACGTCGGAATTACCCAAAGAATAAGCGCCCAAAGATTGGGGTCGATGATGAGCCACGTGGAGTTCCATCAGCACAGAGCTTTGAAGAAGATGATCAAGGACTCTGGATTGTTCGTAAACTCACTGGATCATCTGCGACAAAGCCTTATCGCTGCCCTGGATGTGATCAACTCATTCCGATGGCAACGCCCCACATAGTGGCATGGCTCGATGGCGATGAAGATGGAAGGCGCCATTGGCATAACGCCTGTTGGAGCAAACGCAATAATCGCCGCCCCAACACTGAGCGCACACGTAATGCTCCGCGCTATTGATTAAGAGAGGCGTCCGCGAAGGAGTTTCAACACCTTCACCACAAGCCCATCAACCTTTGCAGTTCGCTTAAAGCTGGTGATTGCAAGCGGTAGTTGGAAGCGCGCTCTCACAACAGAGCGTGGATATGTGAATTCCAGGAGGCCTTCTGGCCCATGGATTCTTCCGTAGCCAGAGTCTTTAATTCCACCAAATGGAATAGAGGCAACGGCAGCAAATGAGATCACTGAATTAATAGCCACCATGCCACATTGCAATTGCGATGCAATCTGGCGACCCTGTCGACGTGACCAGATCGAAGCACCTAAGCCATATCGTGATGCATTAGCGAGCTCAATCGCTGTCTCCATATCGGGGACTCGATTAATCACAAGGGTAGGGCCGAAAGTCTCATCGGTTACCGCAATAGAATCTTCTGGAACTTGCAAGAGAACTACTGGCTGAACAAAACGATCACCGACAGATTGGGTTCCACCGACAACTGGAATGCCACCTTTTTTCACCGCATCCTTAATGTGGGATTGAATGATTTTCAATTGAGAGGGCATTGTTGCCGGCCCGTAATGTGCTTCACCAGGAGCGCCAGCGTGAATTCCCTTAGCCAGAGCGATCACCTTCTCAGTGAAGATATCGGCAATATTCTCATCGACATAGACTCGCTCTGCACCAATACAGGTTTGTCCCGCGTTAGAAAAAGCTGACCAGACGGTGGCATCGGCAGCCCGAGAGATATCGGCATCACGAGCAACGATTACTGGATCTTTTCCACCGCACTCTGCAATAACTGGAATGAGGTTCTGAGCACAGAGAGCAGCTACCTTCTTTGCAGTTGCAGTTGATCCGGTGAAGGCGATCTTCTTAACGCCGCTTGTGCAGAGGGCAGCCCCGGTCTCACCAAATCCAGTGACGACTTGGAAGTATTCAGAGCTACCTGCAACATGTTCAAAGAGCTCGGCCAGTGTCATGCCAACACCTGGTGTGTACTCACTTGGCTTAAAGACCACAGTGTTTCCGGCAGCAAGTGCATATGCGATAGATCCCATAGGGGTAAAGACTGGGTAGTTCCAGGGACCGATAACTCCAACAACACCCAATGGCGAGCGCTCCACAGTTGCAGACATATTTGCCATTAGTGCGCCAGGGGAGCGATGAGCGGTGCGCAGGACAGATTCCGCATTTCGCGCAGCCCATGCAACGTGGTGGGCAGCCAGAGTGATCTCTAGCTTGGCATCAGAGTGAGGTTTTCCTGTCTCAAGGGTCACTTGTTCTGCAAGTGAATCAATCTCACTAAGAATCAATCGGCTATAGGCGAGCAGAATCGTGCGCCGCCCCTTATGACCAAGTGCTGCCCATCGAAGTGCAGCATCAGTTGCTAAGGTGACTGCGGCATAGACATCTTTCTCGGTATGGATGGGATATCTTCCAATGACCTCACCAGTTGCCGGGTTGAATGATTCGAACTTTTTAGCCATAGCCAAAGAGTAGTCACTAGAATGCTGCTATGACGGAACCAATCCGCCCCAGCACGGTATTGCCGGCAATCCGCACCCCATTTACTCTCACCACCGAAGATGGCCAGCGCCTTGTCGGTGAGGTGGCAGCGCCAATCGATCATCCAACGACGATGCTCCTCTGTCTTCATCCCAATCCAACAGGAGGCGGGATGATGGATAGCCATATCTATAAGAAGGCAGCTAATCGCCTACCCGCAATGGCTGGAGTAACCATTGTTCGCTTCAATACACGTGGCACATCAAGTGAAGCTGGAACCAGCACAGGAACTTATGACGGAGGACGAGCAGAGAAGTTTGATGTTGAGGCAGCGATCAATTACTGCTTTGAGACTCTCAAAGCTAAAGAGCTATGGGTTGTCGGTTGGTCCTTTGGCACCGAGATTGCACTCTGTCATGCACGTGATCGTCGAATCAAAGGATTGATCCTCTTAAGTCCGCCGTTGATGAAGGTGGAAGAGAGTGATCTTCAATTCTGGGCAGAAGATGGTCGGCCTATCACCGCTCTTGTTCCGGAGCATGATGATTATTTAAAGCCCGATGAAGCAAGAGTTCGCTTTGCCGCTATCCCACAACTTGAATTAATCGCTGTAGATGGCGCAAAGCACCTCTGGGTAGGCGAACCATACGTTCACCGGGTATTGAGTGAAATTACTCGAAAAATCGCACCAGAGCGTCTCCCGCTTCCAACCGAGCTTCCTCTGTAAGAAAACCGCCGGACTGCTTTAGTTCTGTTCAGCGCGTGGGAAGACTACCTGCTCAAGAATCAAGATAATCGAAGCTGCCACCGGAACTGCAAGGAGACCACCGACCAAGCCAAGTAGTGAAGTACCGATAAGGGCGGCAATGATGGTGACCGCACCTGGCAGAGCGAGTGTGCGCTTCATAATCTTTGGTGTCACTACATAGTTTTCAATCTGCACATAGACCACATATGAGATGAAGGCAATCACACCGATTACTACCGATTGAGTTGTCGCAATCAAAGTAACGATGCCACAACCTAAGAAGTGGCCAATCAATGGAACTAAACCACATATAAAGACGATGATTCCGATTGCAATTGGCGATGGAAGTCCCAAGATGAGCGAGAGAATTGTGACGAAGATTGAGGCGAGAGCTGAGATAAGGATCTGACTTCCAACAAATGCTCCGACCTGAGCGATGATTGCATCGACCAAGAGCGCAACGCGTGGGCGGCGGCTTGCTGGAACGAGCTTAAGGCCAATCTTTGTTGCCTCAGGAAGAGAGGTGATGAAGTAGAGAGTAAGGACGAGAATAGTCAGCCCGGTAAATGTTCCCGAGAGAACTGTCTTTCCAACTCCAATAACTCCGCCAAATGCGGTGATGATGAGAGTGCCATCAGAGGTGATGCTGCTGAGTTTGCTCTCTAGTGAATCGATAAAGGCATATTGATTATTGAGTTCTGCAATCGTTGGATTTGCTTTGAGATCTTGCAGAAGCGCTGGGGCAATTTCGATTAAGTGTGCAGTTTGAGTGACAAGAGGTGGCACAACAAGTGCTAAGAAAACTCCGACTAATCCAAGAACTGAGATGAAAATGATTGCAACAGCAGTTGCGCGCGATGTGCCGCGACGCCTAATCGCCTCGACTGCTGGATTGAGTCCAGTTGCGAGGAAGAGCGCTACCAAAATGATCACAAAGACTTGGCTTGCACTTGCAAGTGCACGAAGGAGCACAAATGCAGAGAGCGCGCCCATAGTGGCAAGAAATCCAAAGTAGAAGGGGTGACCTCGATCAATAGGAGCGCCAGCGTCTCCATAGGATGGTGTGACTGGAGCCCCTTTTTTCGTTGATTTCTTAGGAATTCGGCCACCAATTCGCTCTGAAATAGTCATGGTCAATTGTATTGGCAATCAGAAAGTGATTGAAAGAGTGAGAGAATGGCGTCATGGCACTTCGAATCACCGGCGTTGGCGAGGAAATCGCTGCCGTTGCCGGCCTGCCATGGAACCAGAGCCTGGAGCTGTGGCCCGAAGATCCTCAATTGGCTGAGAAGCGCGGTATCTCTCGCCACATCGTCCGTCTCGTCCGTTCCACCGATGACCCAGATTCAGAGGTCTATGCCGTTAAAGAGACGGTCTCAGAGTTTGCCAACCGCGAATACAAGATTCTCCGCGAACTCAAGCAACTCGATGCACCGAGCGTCCAATCAGTTGCAGTGGTAGAAGGTCGCACCGACAACGACGGCGAAGAACTTCCGTGCGCCCTTGTTACTCGCTTCCTCCCATACTCCCTTCCCTATCGCGTGCTCCTGAGCGGAAAAGATGTCACTGTTGAAGATGTGACCTTGATGGCAAATGCCCTTGCACTCCTTCTTGTCCGACTCCACCTCCTTGGATTCTGGTGGGGAGATTGCTCACTTTCCAACACTTTATTCCGTCGAGATGCTGAGGGCTTTGCCGCTTATCTTGTCGATGCGGAAACTGGTGAGTTTCAAAAATCTCTCTCCGATGGTCAACGAGAGCATGACCTTGAGATTGCCCACTTTAACGTGGCGGCAGAGCTTGAAGATCTCGCACTCTCTGGTGTTCTCTATGCTGGCATGGATCCAATCCGCGCAAGTAATGCGCTGATTAAGCGCTACCACCGTTTATGGGCCGCGCTCAAAGAGCGTCAAGTTCTTGATCCAAAGGATCGCCATGCAGTCGAGCGCGCCATGCGCCAACTCCATGATTTAGGTTTTGCTGTGGAAGAAGTTTCGGTTCAACTTGAGGAGGGAGATGAGAGCTCCGGTAAGTTGTATTTTCAACCTAAACTCGTTGCAGCTGGATATCACAAGAGCCGCCTCCGTGAATTGATGGGGCTTGAGACAGAAGAGCTACAGGCAAAGCGCCTTCTCGCTTCTTTCGACCGTTATCGCGGTCGCGAGAAGTCACCTAAGCCACCTGTGCATGACTCAGCTCGCCGTTGGCTGGAAGAGGTCTTTAAGCCAACTGTTGCGCTCATTCCAGCAGAACTTCAAGGCCGTATTGAAGTAGCGCAGTTCTTCCACGAAGCCCTTGAACATCGTTGGTATTTAAGTGAGAAAGCTGGCCACGACGTGGGCCTTGAATTTGCTGCACAATCGTATGTCAACGACATCCTTCCCTATAGAAGAGATTCTGGTGTTGATGTTGTGAAGGAGAACGCCCAATGACAATGCCACCCAACTTTGGACGCGCTTATGACTTAAGCGGTTTGGGAAAACCACCAGTTGATACATCAACCCCAATGCCTGGCTTAGAGGTAACTGCAACCAACCTGACCGCTGAATTCTTGCCTATGTCTGCGCAGAAGCCAGTAGTAGTTCTCTGCTGGTCTGCGCGATCTGGTGAATCTGTTGAGATGCTGCGAACACTGGGAAAGCTCGCCCTTGCCGATCAAGGGAGCTGGGTTTTAGCTAGAGTAAATATTGATGAGCAACCACAGGTTGCGCAGGCCCTTCAGACCCGCACCATTCCATATGGATTGGTCTTTATTGCAGAGCAACCGATTCCTTTTGTGGAGCAAGCTCTCAACGAGACGCAATTGCGTGAAGTAATTACAAAGATTCTCACGCTCGCAGCCCAGCAAGGAATTGGTGAAGCACCTGTTGAACAGTCAGAGCCAGAAGAAGATGAGGCGTTAGCCGCCCTAGATCGTGGTGACTTTGCAGCTGCAGAGGCTGCATATAAAGCGCTTCTGGCTCGCAAACCTAATGATGTTTATGGAAAGTTAGGTCTGGCACAGGTTCAACTTCTCATCCGAACCAATGGGCTCGATGCCGTTGCTCTGATGGAGAGCGCAGCAGCACTTCCTGACGATATTGAGGTTCAGATGCAATGTGCAGACCTTGAGATTATGCAGGGTGAGCTTGAAGCTGGTTATCACCGTTTGCTGCGCCTTATCTCACTACTATCTGGGGATGAGCAGAAGCAAGTTAAAGAGCGATTACTGGAGCTCTTCGCCCTCGTTGACCCAGCTGATCCACGAGTCATTAAAGCCCGCGCAGCCCTTGCAAATGCGCTCTTCTAAATGAGTACCACACCGGCTATTACCCACTCAGAAGAGAAGCGCTATCTCCATATTCTCTTCTTCCTCTTCGGCTTTGGAATCATGGCCTGGGTGCCACGATTTCCGGAGGTTAAGGAGAACCTATTTCTGAGCAATGGCGCCTTCGGTTCAATCCTTACAACGGGAGCAATCGGAGCATTTCTTGGCCTCCTTACCGTTGGACATATTGTCCATAAGTATGGAGTCAAAATTGTCTTTCTCATCTCAACGATTCTGATTTATGCATCATTTGCCGCAATAGTTCATGTTCACACACCAGCGTTCTTTATCGTCTTTAACATCATGATTGCCTTTGGTATTACCGCAACCCATGTTGCTCTCAACACGCAAGGTTTTCATATTCAAGAGCGCAGCGGAGATATTGTGGTGACAAGCTCTGCTGGATATTGGAGCGCGGGATCTCTGATCACTGCAATTCTCTCTGGAGTTCTCGTAGGAAGAGTGGGTTTATCACTCCATATCGGCGCGCTCTCAGCCTTCACGGCTCTGGCATCTCTCTACTACATCGCACGACTTAACTCCGTTCTTGTCACAGCAAATGAACATCCAGAGAGTGATTACCGAGTCCGAGATATCTTTACCTCCTTTCACCTTGATTGGCCAGTGAGCCTCGGCATGGCATGTGCGGTCTATCTTGAATTTGCTATTGGCGACTGGGGAACAATCTTTACCAAGGAGCGTCTCGATGTGAGCGCTAGCGCAAGCACCCTTCCCTACATTGTCTTCACCATCTTCATGATTATCGGTCGACTCTCAGCGCACAAAGCCATCGCTCGCTATCCAATCGAGAGCCTTGCCCGTACATCAGCTCTCGTTGCAGGAATTGGTTTTGTCTCCACAATCTCTATCGCGACCCATCTTCCACCGAGCCAGAAGTGGGTGAGTTACGCCCTCTTTATCGTTGGTTTCTCGCTGGCGGGTATCGGCTCTGCGATCCTTGGCCCCAACTTCACCAGCGCCGCAAATAGGCGTTCACCACATCCCAGCTCTGTTGTCGTCGGTCAATTCGGTGTGACAAACAACGTTCTAACCACAGTGTTGAAGTGGTTTGTTGCGGGAGTCATTGGATGGACAGATTCCATCGCACTTGCCTTGATGATCCCAGGTGTTCTGATGATCTGCGCTGCCTTTTTTACGCCATATCTGGCTCACGAAAAGAAGTAGATTTAAGCGCGCTCAAACCAGACGGTTGCAAGTGGTGGGATGCGCAGGGTTGTGTAGAGATCGGTGTCCACATCAACCGCAAATGAATGATTTGAAACTCCACTACCGCCATATTTCACATCATCGGTGTTGATTGTTTCGCGCCACACGCCGGCGGTCGGCATTCGAAGCGAGTAGAACTCTTGTGGCACAGGAGAGAAGTTGGTGACACAGACAAGAGGATATCCGGCGTCAGACCAACGAGTAAAAGCAACGATGTTATTTGCCCCATCATCTCCCACAATCCATTGGAAGCCTTCTGGGCTTACATCTTTCTCCCATAGCGCAGGGTGGCGCTTGTAGTGAGAGTTGATATCAGCAAGTGCAGCCTGCACACCAGCATGTTCACCATACTCTGTTAAATACCACTGAAGGCCAGCTTCTTGGCTCCACTCATCATTTTGAGCGAACTCTTGTCCCATGAAGAGCAATTTCTTGCCAGGGTGGGCCCACATAAATCCATAGAGCGCTCGAAGAGTTGCCAACTTCTGCCAGCGATCGCCGGGGAACTTATTAACAAGTGACCCCTTTCCATGGACAACTTCATCGTGGGAGAGCGGGAGCATGAAGTTTTCAGACCAGGCATAGAGAATCGAAAAAGTAATCTCATTGTGGTGATACATACGATGGATTGGTTCATGCTGGAGATACTCCAAGGTGTCATGCATCCATCCCATATTCCACTTAAATCCAAAGCCCAAGCCATTACTAGAGGTCTCGCGGGTGACTCCGGGCCAGGCGGTCGATTCCTCGGCAATCATCATGATTCCTGGGTGGGACCTATAAGCAGTAGATGTCGCCTCTTGTAGGAGCTGGACCGCTTCCAGATTCTCTCTTCCGCCAAAGCGGTTAGGAAGCCACTCGCCCTCTTTTCGGGAGTAATCGAGATAGAGCATCGATGCCACCGCATCAACACGAAGGCCATCGATATGAAATTCATCGAGCCAATAGAGTGCACTTGCAACAAGGAAGTTGCGGATCTCATTTCTTCCAAAGTTAAAGATCAACGTGCCCCAGTCAGGGTGTTCACCCAGGCGTGGATCTTCATGTTCATAGAGAGCGGTTCCATCGAAGCGAGCAAGAGCCCACTCATCTTTCGGAAAGTGCGCTGGAACCCAATCAAGGATCACACCAATACTCGCCTGATGGAGGCTATCGATTAAGAATCGGAAATCATCGGGGGAGCCAAAGCGAGCAGTCGGTGCGAAGAATGATGTGACTTGATATCCCCAAGAAGGCCCATAGGGATGTTCTGTGACGGGAAGAAACTCCACGTGAGTAAATCCTTGAGCGATTACATATTCAACCAACTCAATAGCCAACTCTTGGTAGGTAAGTCCAGGGCGCCACGATCCCAAGTGAACTTCATAGACAGAGACAGGTGAGCGCCAAGGCTGGAAATGAGATCGCGCTTCCATCCATTCGCTATCACTCCAGCTGTAGTGACTCTCGTTGACAATCGACGCGGTCAATGGTGGGCACTCGGTCTGGCGAGCAAGAGGATCAGCATGATCCACCCAATGGCCAAAGGCGCCACAGATAGCAAACTTATATTTAGTGCCGGCTCCAATTCCTGGAATAAAAATCTCCCAAATACCTGAACTTCCCTGTCGCACCATCGGGTTTGCAGATTTATCCCAGAAGTTATGGTCAGAGATAAGACTTACCGCTTGTGCATTAGGTGCCCAGACAGAGAAGGCAGTGCCAAGTAGTTCGCCCTCTTTATCTCGTAATACATGCGCTCCGAGCGCTTCCCAGAGCTTCTCGTGGCGACCTTCATTGATGAGGTGAAAATCTAGTTCACCGAGCGTTGAGTATGGATTGAGAAAAGTCACTGGCTCTTGCTTCTCTACTGAAGTCGGATTGCTTTTAAATAACTTCGAGAGAAAGCTCATGAGGTAATTCTAAAGCTTAACCTTCGCAATGTGAACGACTTTGCCAGATAACCTTGTTGGATCAAGGCGAATATAGGTCTGCGGCGACCATTGATATTGCGCTGAATCAACTAAATCGATAACTTCAAAGGAATCTCCAGTGATTCCAAGTTGATTCATATCCCAGTGGACCGTTGTCTCTTGCGCAAAGTTCGGATCAAGGTTCACGACAACACAGATCAAGTTATCGCCTTCACGCTTGGAGTAGGCGAGGATCTGATCATTTTCTGTGTGGTGGAAGCGAAGATTACGAAGTCGCTGCAGGGCAGGATTCTCTCTGCGGATTTTATTGAGAAGAGTAATGAATGGAGCAAGGGTTAACTGCTTCTTTGCAGCGCCCTCCCAATCTCGCACTTTGATCTCATACTTCTCTGAATCGAGATACTCCTCGCCACCTTCTTTAAGTCGGCGGTGCTCATAGAGCTCATAACCTGCATACATTCCCCATGATGGAGTCAACGTTGATGCAAGAGCAGCTCTAATGGCGAAGATTGCAGGATTACCAGATTGAAGGTGGAAAGGGTTGATATCTGGTGTGTTAACCCAGAAATTAGGGCGGAAGAATGCAGATGTCTGATGAGCCACCTCTTGGCTGTATTCAATCAGTTCTTGCTTCGTTGTTCGCCAGGTGAAGTATGTGTAGGACTGATGGAAACCTACTTTGCCGAGGGCATGCATCATCGATGGTTTGGTAAATGCCTCAGCTAGGAAGATCACATCTGGTGACTCTATCCCGATAATTCGCATCACATCGGCCCAGAAGTGAACCGGTTTTGTGTGGGGGTTATCAACGCGGAAGATTGAGATGCCCTTACCGATCCAGAAGCGCAAAGTCTTGAGCGACTCTTCGAGGATTGCTTTGTAATCATTATCGAAGTTAATCGGATAGATATCTTGATACTTCTTAGGAGGATTTTCTGCGTAAGCAATAGTTCCATCAAGGCGGTGGGTGAAGAACTCTGGATGCTCCTTTACCCAAGGGTGATCAGGGGATGCTTGTAGTGCGAAATCAAGTGCAACCTCAATACCGTTCTTCTTTGCAACTGAGAGAAAATCTTCAAAATCTTTCATAGTGCCAAGAGCAGGATTGATAGCTATATGGCCACCCTCTGCCCCGCCAATTGCCCACGGGACACCAGGATCGGTTGCAGTGGGGGTAAGTGTGTTGTTGCGCCCCTTGCGGTGAGTTACGCCGATCGGATGAATAGGTGGGAGATAGAGAATGTCGAATCCCATCGCAGCAACTGCTGGAATTCGACCTGCTGCGCTCTTAAATGTTCCACTTGTGATGGTGCCATCTGCCGCAACTGTGGCACCTTCGCTACGAGGAAAGAATTCATACCAAGAGCCAATAAGCGCGCGAGGATGATCTGACTTCACCGGATACTTCTCGCTTAGCGAGGAGAGGCGGCGCAGTGGATGGGCTGCGCAGTATGCGCGAATCTCAGCGGTCGTTGCTGTGCCAAAGCGATTGAGCGGTGCGAGTGATTTATCTGAAAGAGTTGCAATCGCTGGCTTCAGTAGTGATTTCACTGAAGGATCAGATTGAAGAACCTCTTCAAAGAGCTCAGCGCCAATTGCACACATCAACTCGCTATCGACATCTGCTCCGATTTTGATCTCAGCATCGTGGAGCCAGGTGGCAAGTGGGTGGTCATAGCTTTCAATAGCGAAGAAGTAATCTCCGCGGCCAGGGATGGTGATCTCAGCGCTATACCGGTCACCACCATGCCAGAGTTCCTGCATGACAACGCGGGAGACTTCTTTTCCGGCGCTATCGAAGAGAACTACATCTGCGCCAAGGGCATCATGGCCTTCACGGAAGATTGTGGCAGTGACTGGAAATGATTCACCCGGAATTGCTTTGACCGGTACAAATTCTCCCCCGAAGAAAGTTGCGGGGGAGATATCTGTGACGGGAATTCGATTAATCAGCCAGATCCTTCAGTATTTCCTGCATCTGCCGCGGTGACATCGTCGATACGGTACTTCTTCAACGCCTCTGTGACAACAGATTCTTTAACATCGCCACTCTTTGCAAGCTGAGCCAGAGTTGCCACCACGATTGACTCTGCATCAACCTTGAAGTGGCGTCGGAGAGCTCCACGAGTATCTGAGAGACCGAAGCCATCGGTTCCAAGTGAATAGAAATCATTTGGAACCCATGGAGCGATCTGGTCTTGAACGGCACGCATGAAGTCAGAGACTGCAACGACTGGACCTTCAGCGCCCTTGAGCTTGCTCGTTACATAAGCGGTCTTCTTAGAAGTTGGGTTGAGGAGATTATGGCTATCTGTCTCAAGACCATCACGACGTAGTTCATTCCATGATGTGACAGACCAAACGGATGCAGATACTCCCCAATCCTTCTGGAGGAGCTCCTGCGCCTTGAGCGCCCAGTTGACTCCCACGCCAGATGCGAGGATCTGTGCATTCTTCTTACGCTGCTTCTCACCTGGCTTTAAGAGGTAGATACCCTTAAGGAGACCATCAACATCGAGATTCTCTGGCTCTGCAGGTTGAGCATATGGCTCGTTATAGACAGTGAGGTAGTAATAAATATTCTCACTCTTCTCGCCATACATACGGCGAAGACCATCTTTAAAGATATGTCCGAGTTCATAACCATATGCAGGGTCATATGCGACCACGGCTGGGTTGGTAGCTGCAAGGAGGTGTGAATGGCCATCTTCATGCTGAAGACCCTCACCATTGAGAGTTGTGCGACCAGCTGTTGCTCCGAGAACGAATCCACGGACCAACTGATCTGACGCTGCCCAGAAAGCATCTCCGGTGCGCTGGAAGCCAAACATTGAGTAGAAGATGTAGATAGGAATCATCGGTTCATCGTGTGTGGAGTATGAAGAACCCACTGCGGTAAATGATGCAACCGAGCCAGCCTCGTTAATTCCCTCATGGAGAATCTGACCTGCCGTTGACTCCTTATAGGAGAGGATCAATTCACGGTCGACTGAGGTGTATTGCTGGCCATGTGGTGAATAAATCTTGAGTGATGGGAAGAGTGAATCAAGACCGAAGGTGCGCGCCTCATCAGGGATGATTGGAACGATGCGCTTTCCGATGCCCTCATCCTTCACAAGATCCTTCAACATACGGACAAAAGCCATTGTTGTTGCAACTTCTTGCTGACCTGAGCCACGACGAACTGAGTCATAGACAGAATCTGGCGGAGTTGGCAGAGGCTTTGAAATCATGCGGCGACGTGGAACAGAGCCACCTAGCTCTGCGCGACGCTCTGCAAGGTACTTTGCCTCAACTGAATCTGGTGCTGGCTTGTAGTAAGCAGGTGTGTACTTATCAAGTGCGCTATCTGGAAGAGGAATCTCAAGGCGATCACGGAACTCTGTAATATCTTCAAGAGTCATCTTCTTCATCTGGTGCGTTGAGTTACGCGCCTCAAAGTGTGAGCCAAGGGTCCAACCCTTAACAGTCTTTGCAAGAATAACGGTCGGCTTTCCATTGTTCTGTGTTGCTGCAAGGTATGCGGCATAGAGCTTGCGGTAATCGTGTCCACCGCGCTTGAGGTTCCAAATATCGTCATCAGACCAATTAGCAACCATCGCCGCTGTGCGAGGATCTTTTCCGAAGAAGTGCTCACGGACATATGCGCCGGATTCACCCTTAAATGTCTGGTAGTCGCCATCAAGAGTTGTATTCATGATGTTAACGAGCGCGCCCTCTTTATCCTGGGCAAGAAGTGGATCCCAACCGCGACCCCAGATCACCTTGATGACATTCCAGCCCGCGCCACCGAAGATTGATTCAAGCTCTTGAATAATCTTTCCATTTCCGCGCACAGGGCCATCGAGGCGCTGCAAGTTACAGTTCACAACAAAAGTTAAGTTATCGAGCTTCTCACGTGAGGCAAGACCAATTGCACCGAGTGTGTCGACCTCATCAATCTCACCATCGCCAAGGAATGCCCAAACGCGCTGATCTGATGTGTCCTTAATTCCGCGGTTGTGGAGGTAACGGTTATAACGCGCCTGATAGATCGCATTGAGTGGACCAATACCCATTGAGACAGTTGGGAACTGCCAGAAATCTGGCATCAAACGTGGGTGAGGATAGGAGGAGAGTCCGCCACCTTGATGTGAAAGTTCTTGGCGGAATCCATCGAGCTGGTTCTCAGTAAATCGTCCTTCAAGGAATGCACGTGAATACATTCCTGGGCTTGCATGTCCCTGGAAGAAGACCTGGTCGCCACCACCTGGATGATCTTGTCCACGGAAGAAGTGGTTAAATCCAACTTCATAGAGCGCAGCAGATGATGCATAGGTAGAGATGTGTCCGCCTACACCAATTCCTGGGCGCTGTGCACGATGCACGAGCATTGCTGCATTCCAACGAACGTAGGAGCGAATACGTCGCTCGATATCTTCATCGCCTGGAAATTGCGGCTCCGCCTGTGGTGTGATGGTGTTGATGTAATCAGTTGTACGAAGATTTGAGATTGGAACCTGGCGCTCATGTGCGCGCTTGAGCAGTGCGAGCATCAAGAAGCGGGCACGAACGGGACCGGCTGCGGCGAGGGCTGCATCGAGGGATTGCTGCCACTCGAGAGTCTCGGATGGATCGGTATCCACCAATTGGTTGAGAAGGTAATCCGCCTGGCCCTGGAATTCGCTCATGGGGCATATTCTCGCGCCAATGGGGTCTGTAGGCAAAATAAGCAGGCGTGAATCCCATTACCTAGCCTCTAACTATTGCGAAACCGGCCAGTATCTAATGGACTTAGCCCGTGGCACAGCGAATGGGCTTTGAACCAGGAGAGTTAGTCCTTGAAGTCGGAGGCGGCTCTGACGTTGATCAATCTCTTCGAGAGAGCATCGTTGCCGATACCGGCAATGCGCTGATTGAAGATGAGACCAATGAGGTAGTCGATGCCGTCATCATCTGGTGGCGTGATGGCGATGGTGACCTTGAAGATGAATTAGTTGATGCCTTGACCTATCTCTCTGAGAGCGGATCAATCTGGGTTCTCACACCAAAGGCTGGACGAGAAGGCCATGTAGAGCCGAGCGATATTCAAGATGCAGCCCCCAACGTTGGACTCTCACAAACTTCCACATTCTCTGTTGCGACAGATTGGACGGCAACGCGTCTGGTCGCGCGCAAGAGCGCTAAGCGATAGTTTCGGCAAGACCAAGCTCTCTCCGTAAGTTATTCTCCTCGCATGACAATCTCAATTGGAAATGCAGCCCCAGATTTCGAGCTCTCAGATCAGCACGGAAATAAAGTCTCTCTCTCATCCTTCAAGGGTAAGAAGAATGTTGTTCTCCTCTTTATTCCGTTTGCATTCACCGGAACTTGCACCGGTGAACTCTGCGCAATGCGCGATGATCTCTCTGCTTTCCAGAACGAGAATGTTGAACTCCTCGCAGTTTCTTGCGATTCAATGTTCACCCAGCGCATCTGGGCAGAGAAAGAGGGATATAACTTCCCAGTTCTTGCAGATTTCTGGCCACACGGCGCAGTTGCACAGGCATATGGAATCTTCGATGAAGCACGTGGTTGTGCTCTTCGAGGCACATTTGTCATTGATAAAGAGGGAATTGTTCGCTGGAGCGTTGTTAATGGCCTCGGCGATGCCCGCAGCAATGACGACTACAAGGCTGCGCTCGCTGCCCTTTAATTCCTATAAATGACCACTTACTTCTAGAGCGGCTTGATTGCAATTACCTCAACGCCACCAATGGAGTTGAGGACGCTCACCAAATCTGAAGGGTCTGTGCCAGGTACTGCGACTGTAATATCGTCATAACCCTTGCCATCTTCTGCCTTAATCACAACGAGCTCGCGAATATCGCAGCCGGCTGCGCCAATTGCAGATGCGATAGCGCCGAGAGAGCCCGGACGGTCAGGTAGTGAGATCTGCATTTGGAAGAGAGCCATGGCAAAACTCTAAACCCTCATCGATAATCGCGCAGAGACTTTTCTCTATTCCCCGCTCAAAAATCCCCGGTTTTTAATCTTGGCCCCCTATAAAGTACTATTCGCAAGCAGTACAAGCCGGGTGGCTAGCTCAGTGGTAGAGCGCCTCGTTTACACCGAGGATGTCGGGGGTTCGAAACCCTCGCCGCCCACAGTTGATTGATTGAATCGCAATCTCGATAGACTCCAATATATGAGCCAAAAACATCATCCCTTGCAGGCGCTAATGTCCTCAGGTTCAGGGATGCGACGAATGCTCAATCTGTGGCCTCCGTTCCTCTTCTCAGGCATCTCCGTCAGGGAGATCTCAAAAGACTTTCGATATACCAAGGTGAGGTTGAAGAAAAAGGTTCTCACATCTAACTATGTGGGAACGCTCTTTGGTGGCTCCCTCTTTGCCATGACAGACCCTTTCTTCATGCTGATGATCCTCAGAAATCTCGGCAAGAGCTACATTGTGTGGGATAAGAGAAGTGAAATTGAATATGTCTCCCCAGGAAAAAGCACAGTTTTTGCAGAGTTCCATCTGCGAGATGAAGACTTGGAAGACATTAAGAGCGAAGTGGCCTCTTCAGGAAAGTATTTAAAGTGGTTTGAGGTTGATATCAAATCCGCTGATGGCACAGTGGTTGCCATAGTTAAGAAGCAAATCTACATTCGGGCAAAGAGTTAGCGAGTGATTGAAAGGTTCACTCATTCAGTGGCCGGAGTACGCTAATATTTTTCTGTGATTTCGCCAAGGCGTGCTACATCTCCCGTCTTCGCCATCCCCACCCTCTATCTGACCGCCCTTCTAGCTCACGTGCTCGCGGGGGGATCTTTAGTCCATCCCCGTGAACTAATCTCTCAGTTAGGTGCCATATCTCTCGCTTCTTTTTTACTGCGCAGCTCTAGACTTGAAGGACCGTCTTTGGCAGTTCTCATCCTTGGAGTTCAGAGCAGTAGCCACTTCATTTTGGGCGGAAATTCGTACAACAGCGAGATCTCAATGACGCTGTCTCACCTCGGAGCGGGTGTTCTTGCTTATCTCTTGATTCAGAACTTCGAGAGCGCCTGTGATTTATTTCTTGAGGTTTTGAGTAAATTCGCACCCAAGCTAGTGGTCAGTCCTTTGGGACTGAAGGAGAAGGTGTCAACCACACCGGTAGTTCTCTACGTTATTTCTAGCTTAAGATTCATTGCTTATTCAGTTATTTCTCGCGGTCCACCGGTTGTGTTAGGAGTTCACCATGCATCATGAATCGTTCTTACATGTGCATGCTACACACATTATTCAAACGGCAGTTGCTCTCATTGTGATTGCTACATGGTGGTACTTCGCAAAGAAGCGCCGCTGATTTAATTAGTTCAAATAGAAAGAATTTCATGAAAAAATCATTAGCAGTATTTGTCATGTCATTTTCATTGCTTGGGGCGATGAATTTGCCAGCATCGGCACATGTTTCATCCCAATCAAAGGGTTACACCTTGACCGCTGGTCAATCCAGCAGGATCTGGCTTTCACTCGGTCATGGATGTGTCTATAAAGGAATAAAGTATCCGACGAGTGTATTCAAGGTTGTAGTCCCAGCAGCAGCGGGAAAACCAACACCTGAGTTCCACTATGGCTTTAGAACCTCAGTTATTGCAAGCCCTGAGGTTGATTCAAAGAATGCTCCACTTTCATACACGGTCACTTGGACAGCAAAGACAGTCGGCCATGCAATTGACGATGGAACCTTCTACGACTTTGGCCTAAAAGTTAAGTGGGATGCAAGCGCAAGAACTATCGCATTCCCAACGACTCAAATCTGTTACGCCCCTGGAAAGAAGCCTCTCTACCTTCAGTGGATTATCACAGATGGCAGTTCACGAACCGCCACGGAGGATACCGAGTTCGGGCCAGCTCCAACGGTGACAACGGTCGCTGCAGCACCTACTAAGTAGATAAGGAGGGCACCCGGCTACGAATGTGGCCGGGTGCACACCACAATGAGAAAAACAATTGCAACTTTCACTTTACTTTTCACGCTTTCGGCTTTTCCGCACGCAAATGCACATGCTCAATTAACCGACAGCAATCCACGCTCGAATGCAGCCATTAAAAAATTACCAGAGTTCATCTGGGTTGAGTTTGATGGAGATCTGATGACCTTCGGGGATAAGAATCCGAACACCGTGACGGTTACCAACTCGAAGAAAAGAAAGGTGGATATAGGTGGTTCGTTGGTCTCTGGTGCACGAGTATCCACACGCCTCAAGTCAGGGCTTTCGCCCGGCAGATATCTGGTGAGTTATCGAGTTGTCTCTGAAGATGGACATCCCGTCCAGGGAAGCTTTTCATTTCGTTTGATTAGTTAGATGAATTAATTCTTGCTCTTCTTCTCAAATTCCAATTGCATCTCTTTAAATCTCATTAAGGTGAACTCTGCTTGTACGCGGATTTCTTCATCGGGAGACTTTGCGGCTTCAGTAAGCGGTCCGACGATCGCTTCGCCGATAGCACAGAGAAACCTAGTGAGGCCAAATTGGGTGTCGGAGTCGCCTCTCCCTAGCTGCGTAACCAAGATTGCGACGAGCGCCGACTTCTCTTCTTCCGGAACGAGAACAGAGGCTGCTCTCCATGCAGTGGAGGCGACCGAGTCCTCAATATCTAGAAGGTGCTGTTCTGTGATGAGGGAGTAATTCTTCTTATCACCGATCTTAGAGAGCGTGTGAAGGGCCTGGCTTCTTGCCTGAGCGATAGGTGAGATTAATTCGGTTTTAAGCCGCTCAACGACAACTCCATGATCATGGCGCATCAGCGCCCAGGAGAGAGTGTCTCTGACGAAGAAATCTGGTTCATGCGAACATTGCGAGAGCAGAATCTCGATGAAATCGGGATTGGGATAGGTGCCGGCCGCAAGTGCCGCCTTGAGTCGAACAGATTGATCGGGCGAGCTAAGGAGTACTTGAAGGGTCGCCATAAGAAAACGCTATCAGGCAAAGTTCATTTAGACATTGTGATGTATTAAGGTGGAGGTATGCGCTTTATTATCTTTGTCATTGACGGTCCAAATAACCCTGCTAATTCTGATGAGATGCAGCACATTGATGCATTTAACGAGAAGCTTCAAAACAACGGTCATTGGATAACGGCCGCTGGCATTCAGCCTGGGGCTGCTGCAACTGTCATCGACAATCGTGCCAATAAGGGCGAGGTGAAGTCAGGATCCCTCTTCGATGCACCTGAGTACTACAGCGGATTTTGGCTGATTGAGGCAGATAGCGAAGAAATTGCCCATCAGCTAGCTCTTGAAGGCTCATTTGCCTGCAATCGAAAAGTTGAACTTCGCCCGTATATTCGATAGCCAGTAACTTCCGTCTAGTTTTGCTCATCACCGCCTGCTAGCCTCGCACTATGTCGATGAGTGATTACGCAGCTGAATACAAGAGCGCAACAGAAGAATTCTTATCGCTGGTGCAAAGCCTGAAAAGTTCTGATTTAGATCGCTCTGATGAGCAGGGATGGACTCCGCGCCAAGTAATACATCATGTTGCAGATAGTGAGGCACAGTCATATGCCCGCCTACGTCGCTTAATTGCTGAGCCAGGATCAACGATTCAAGGATATGACGAGGGCAAGTGGGCTGAGAATAAAACTCTAGGTTATAAAGATACTCCCGTTGAAAGTTCGTTGGCAGTCTTTGCTGCCGTGCGGGAATCTTCTTACCAGCTCATCCTGAGATTGAGTGAAGAGCAATTAACAAATAACGGTACTCACTCTGAATCAGGTGAGTACTCTGTGAGGACTTGGCTTGAGACATACACAAACCATCCTAAAGATCACGCGGGGCAAATTAGAGCCCAATTGTCATAAGTTGTAGACCGAGGAATTCTGAGTAGTCTTAACATATGAAGATTGAAGCGGATAAGAAAACAGCTGGGATTATTGCTGTAGTTGCAGCTCTCTTTTTTGCCCTAGGTCTTGCTATCAATCAAGGAAATGACTCTGACGAGATGGATGGTATGCACTCACACTCATCTTCGGACTTCTCTGCCGATGACATCATGTTTGCTCAGATGATGATTCCTCATCATCAGCAGGCGGTCGTTATGTCAGATCTCGCTCTTAAGAATTCAACAAATCCAGAGATATTGGCGCTAGCGAAGAAGATCAAATCTGCCCAGGCGCCAGAGATTGAACAGATGAAGTCTTGGCTTGCGAAGGCAGGAACGTCCCTGATGGGTAACCATGGAATGTCTATGGATGGAATGCTCAGCGAAAATGAGATAGATCAGCTTGCAAAGAGTTCTGGAATTGAGTTTGATCTCTTGTTTCTTGCGGGGATGATTGGCCACCATGAAGGTGCGCTCACAATGGTCTCCATGTTGGATACGACCAAGAATGGCGAAGCTAAGCAACTTGCAGAAAATATAAGGGTTTCTCAAACAGCTGAAATAGCCGCCATGAAGAAGCTTTTAGAAGAAATTAAATAAGTCCAGGAAACTTATGCCTATCCTCAATGTTGAAGCGCAGATGTGTATCTCAATTGCTGCGCGCCCGAGCACTATCGGAACTCGCTTCCACAACTTCCTCTATGACGAACTTGGTCTCAACTTCGTATATAAAGGTTTTGCAGTAGATGATGCAGAAGGTGCGGTTCGTGCAGTCCGCGCCTTGAAGATCCGGGGGGCGGCAGTTTCAATGCCTCACAAAGAGGCAGTAATTCCCTTTATGGATGAGTTAGATCCATCTGCTTCAGCAATAGATGCAGTCAATACGATTGTGAATACTGATGGATATCTGAAGGCATATAACACTGACTATCAGGCAGTCGTCGATTCTCTGGCCTCCCATAGTCTCGACCAGAACTATTCAGTCCTCGTGCGAGGTTCAGGTGGCATGGCAAAGGCGGTCGTAGCAGCCTTCAAAGACTCCGGTTTTATGAATCTCACGATTGCTTCACGTAATGAATCGACCGGAAAATCTTTGGCAGACAAGTATGGCTTCTCTTGGATAAGTGAAGAATCTCTCGAGACATTGATCGGAAGTGATGTCCTGGTCAATGTCACTCCTTTGGGGATGAGTGGTGGTAATGAGGGCCAACTTTCATTTCCAGCGAGCATGGTCGATAAATCTAAGGTTGTATTTGAGGTAATCGCGATGCCGATTGAGACTCCGCTCTACGAACTCGGTATCAAGCATGGCAAAGAGGTCATTACCGGCATGGAGATCATGGCCCTTCAGGCCGCGATTCAATTTAAGCTCTATACAGGGATTGACCTTACTTCTGATCAAGTAAAGCGCGCTTCTGAGTTTTCGCGCCTATAAGAAGCGGATTGAATGCAAAATGGCGCCTCATGCTGAAATAGAGAACCAACAAGGGCAAAGCAACCAAAATTGCACCAGCAGCGAGAACATTTTGATCTGGGATTACACGGCTAAAAGCGCCAACTCTTGTGAGTGAAGTGGTGATTGGGAAGTATTGATCCCTCTTGAGCAACGACCAGGCCCAGAAAAAATCATTGTAAATCCATACACTAAACATAATTCCTAAAGAGACTAGAGGTGTTCGTAGAAAAGGAAGAATTATGGAGAAGTAGTGACGGAGAATTCCTGCGCCATCAACCTGTGCAGCTTCTGAGATCTCTTTTGGAATAGTTTCCAAATATGAATGTAGGACAAAGGTCGCAAATCCTGTTTGCACGGCAATATGGACCAGTATTACACCTAGGTAGTCATCGTAAAGAATTGTCTTATCGCCAAAGAATCCTCCAATAAAAATATACATCTTAAATATCGGATAATAAATGAATTGAGCAGGTAGCATGCTTCCAGCAGTAAGTAAGAGTAAGAGAGTCTTCTTAAATCTAATCGGATACTTCGATATTGAAAAAGCAATCAAGCTTCCAAAGAACAAAATAAACAGAACGCTTGGAATTAAAATAATAAAAGTATTGATGAAATAACGAATTACAGACATTTTCTCTAGAGCAATTCGATAATTATCAAGAGTAAACTCATTCGGAAATGAGAATAACCCTCGATCAAGAGCATCGGAGTACCTTCTAAAAGAAGACCACAAAGTCCACAGGATTGGGGTCAGCCAAACGATTGCAAAAAGCATGAGAAATGCTGAGATGAAGGAGTCTTTTCGAGCCTGGGTAATTCTGGATTTTCCGAAGGCCTGACTCATGAAAGAAATCTAGCGGTAATCTTCTCACTATGACAGAGAACCTCAGAATTCAGTGCATCACCATCGATTGCGAGAATCCCCGAACTCTCGCTGATTTCTGGGCAGCAGCCTTGGATTGGAAGATCACCTTTGAAGATGAAAATGAAGTTGCACTTGAGCTCTTAGATGGCAGTCCGGAGGTGGGTCGCATCCCAGATTTGCTCTTCATAAAGAACCTTGATCGAAAGAGTGTGAAGAATCGCCTCCACCTTGACCTTCGTCCTCTTAATCAAGATGCTGAAGTTTCCCGCCTTGAATCACTTGGTGCGAAGCGAATTGAAATTGGTCAAAGTGATGATAGCGATACCTCTTGGGTTGTAATGGCAGATCCTGAGGGCAACGAGTTCTGTGTGTTGAGAGCACGTTAATGCAGACCACTAATTTTGAAGAAGCAAAGAGTCTCTATAGAGAGCTCTTTCCAACATCTCCATTCTTTGATGCATGGGTGCCGCAGAGCCATTTTTTAAAGGCTGAACACAATGGAGAGAATCTCTCTATATCTCGTCGCGACCAAGATATTTACGGCATGGCATTTGGTCCGAATCCAATAATCCCATCAGAGTGGAGCTCCTTCTCGATGGAGAGCAAAGGGGTTGCGGGCCTTCCAAGCGATGTTGAAGTGATGGATGAGTGGGATTGCTATTGGGCGCAGACTGCACCTGGTTCAATGCTTTCAGATCGCAAGAAGAGCGACAGTGAGATCGATGCCTTTCTGAGAGAGCATGCCCCATCCTCATCAGTCTTTCCTGGAAATGACGAGATCTTGCGATGGATTGAGATCTGTGATGGCGATCAACTGGTGGGGGTTGCCGCCCTCTGTCGCTGGCAATCGGGTCGAGTTGTTGTCTCATCAGTTGCCACTCACCTCGATCGTCGGGGAGAGGGGATTGGTAAGAAGGTGATGGCGGCGAGCTTGAGCGCAGCTCATGAGTTAGGTGAGGAATTCCTCTCACTTGGTGTGATGCACGCCAATCTCAGCGCTCATCGCCTCTATCAATCGATGGGCTTCACATTGATGCACAACTTCACTTACTGCGAAAGACGGTAAACTCTCTCCATGTCCGAAACTGGCACCCTGGAACGTTTACGCGCTTATCGCAAGACTTATTGGGCGATGCTCGTTTCATCCACTCTCAGCCTCATCGCCTCTTTAGTTCTCTCGATCGATGAGATTAAGTTGGCTTCCAACCCAGGTGGAAAGCTCTCCTGCGATATCAATGCAGTAGTTTCCTGTGGCAAGGTGGCAAAGTCATGGCAGGCAAACCTTCTCGGTTTCCCTAACTCTTTCTTAGGTCTTATGTTGGAGCCAGTCATCATCACCGTTGCAATCGCTGGCCTTGGCTTAGTGACATTTCCTCGCCTCTTCATGCGCGTTGCACATATCGGATACGGCCTTGGATTGCTCTTCGCTCTCTGGCTTCTCTCGCAATCACTCTTTGTGATTCATGCGCTCTGCCCATGGTGTCTGCTCGTGACCATCTCAACGGTCACTGTCTTCTCAACGATTACCCGAATTGCACTACTTGAGAATATTTGGAGCTTCTCAGAAGAGCGCCACCAGAAGATTGTTGATCTCCTCGAACGCGGTTGGGGACGCGTGCTCTACACACTCACCTATGCAGTGCTCATACTCGCGATCTACTTCAAATACGGTCAGGAAATACTTTCATGAAGGCTTCCCATAGCGATCAACAGGCAATCCTTGAAGTTCAGCGCCTGGATGATCAACTAGCTTCTCTTGCCCAGCGTGAGGCGACCTTGCCTGAGAGCATTGCACTCAATTCAAAAACGATTAAGCGCAACAATATCCGCGACCTTAGAATCGCGGCAGAGACTGAGCGCACTGATGTGAAGCGAGAACTTGCCCGCGCTGAAGGCGATGTTGAGCAGATTGTTACAAGAATTCAGCGAGATGAAGCCCGTCTCAACTCAGGTACTGGAACCCCAAAAGAGCTAGAACAAACTCAGCACGAACTCGTGACACTCGGATTGCGCCGAGCCGAGTTGGAAGAGGCTGAACTCACCATCATGGTTCAGGTTGAAGCAATGACAAATCGCATCAATGAGCTCTCGGCCGAGGAAGAGAAGTTGGCTGCAGAGATTGCAGAGCTAGAGATTAAGCGTGAAAATGCCTTAACAATCATCATTAATGAGCGTAATGCAGTCTCTGAAAAGCGCGCCGCGATCGCCGCACCTATTTCACAAGCACTGAAAGATCTCTATACAAAGCTTGCAGCTGATAACAACGGTAATGGTGCTGCCCCACTTGTAGGAAATGAGTGCAAGGGTTGTCACCTCACCATCAATACAACTGAGGTAGCTCGTATAGCCACTCTTCCTGCTGAAGAAGTTGTTCGTTGCGAGCAGTGCCGTTGCATCTTGGTGCGCGAGTAATCTCTAATGGCTCGCATATTTCGACTCACCGCTGATGGCGGCTCTCGAGGTAATCCTGGCCCGGCCGGATATGGCGCTGTTGTCAGTGAAAATGGCCAGATTCTCGCCGAGCTCTATGATGTTATCGGCGTTGCAACCAACAACGTTGCCGAATACAGCGGACTTCTGGCGGGTCTGACACATATCCACCAAATAGATCCTGAGGCACTCGTTGAAGTTGCGATGGATTCGAAGCTTGTAGTGGAGCAGATGTCAGGGCGCTGGCAGATTAAGCATGCTGATATGCGCGATCTCGCCAAGCAATGCAGAGCTGCACATAACCCCTCCCTTGTCACATATAAGTGGATTCCACGTGATGAAAACTCTCACGCTGATCGACTAGCTAATAAAGCTCTAGATGGTGGTGTTGCCGAGAAGCAGATGCCGATTCGACAAGAGAATTTCCTCACAGATCGGCTTCGATCTGATGAAGTTCCAACAATGATCTACTTTGTGCGCCACGGTGAAACGATCTTGACTCCAATGCGTAAGTTCTCCGGCGTTGGCGCCCTTGATCCAGAGCTCACCGCAGATGGCTTGTCACAGGCGCAACGTGTGGCCGATGAGATTGCAAAGCTTGAGCCAGAGGTCTTGATCTCCTCACCACTTAAGCGTGCTCGCCAGACGGCAGATGCAATTGCAGATAAAACCGGCCTTGAGGTCCTTGAAGATTCTGATTGGTTCGAACTCTCATTTGGCTCATGGGATGGCAAAGCTATTGAAGAGGTCAGAGCTGAGAGCCCTGAGGAGTACCAGGCTTGGCTTAACTCATCCTCATATCGCCCAGGCGGTGGAGAGTCCTATGACGATGCTGCGATTCGAATCGATGCGGCACTTGAGAAGGTCTTAGCTCAGTATCCAGGCAAAAAGGTTGTCATCGTCACCCATAACGGAGTAATCAAGACAGCTGCCAATCTTGCAATCGGTGGCCCTAACGATGGCGTCTTTCATATGGATGCGACCCCATGTTCTATCTCTTCAATTTCGCTCTGGCCTTCAGATGGATTACGTGCCTTGCGCTCATTTAATGAGCGCGGTCATCACCGCTAATTAAGTATCTCTGCAACTACCTTAGCGTGCGCACTTCGCCCTGGTAGTTGGTAAGCAAAGAAGTTTGTATTCTGCTCGTCAATGGTTCTAGCTGCATCAACTACAAATCCATTCCACTCAAAACCAGTAGTGGTGTGAGCATCTGCAATGAGAGTGATGTCATAGCCTGCTTCAAGTGCCGACATCGATGTGTGGCGAACGCAGTTATTGGTCTCAGCGCCACAGATATAGAGATGACTTACCTTCAGCTGCGCGAGGACCTCTTCAAAGTTTGTTTCAACAAAAGTGCTTCTAAATTTCTTCTCGATAATCTCTTCTCCATCGAGAGGGAGCAACTCTGGCACTATCTGCCATCCCGGGCTGTGAAGAGTCAGACCCTCATCTGAGTGGCGCACCCAGATCACAGGTATTCCTGCAGTACGCGCCTTCTTCACAGCTTCTGCCATCTTGGCAATCTTCACATCCCGAAGGTAGGCATCTTTGACCACATCGACTTGGACATCGATAACTATGAGTGCTGACCCACCACGCTCGCTCTTATTAATTGCCATGAGGTAAGCGTAGACTGCAAATATGAAACTCAATGGCAAAGTTGTCCTCGTCACTGGTGCAGGTAGTGGAATGGGCCGTGAGCTGACGCTCGAATTGGTAAAACGGGGCGCATCAGTTATCGCCACCGATATTCACCTGGCAACCGTTGAGGAGACAGCCACTCTCGCCGGAAGGGCGGTGACTGCCATCGCCCTCGATGTCACAGATAGCAAGGCGGTTGCGGCTCTACCGGCCAACGTTGGCCCCATTGATTGCCTGATTAATAACGCAGGAATCATCCAGCCCTTTGTTCCAATCAAAGATCTCACAATGGAACAGGCACAGAAGGTGATGGATGTGAACTTCTATGGGCCGCTATCTTTGATTAAAGCTTTCCTGCCCACACTTTTGGCTCGACCAGAGGCTCACATTCTCAATGTCTCATCTATGGGCGCCTATGCACCTGTACCAGGGCAGAGCGTCTATGGGGCATCGAAAGCTGCGGTGAAGTTATTGACCGAAGGACTTCGATCAGAGTTGATGGACACCAAGGTTGGCGTAACAATCGTATTTCCTGGAGCAGTTGCCACAAATATCACTACCAACTCAGGTATCGCGATGCCTGAGGTATCAGCCGATACTTCGAAGTTTAAGCAACTTTCGGCAGATGTGGCAGCGAAAATGATGGTCGATGCTATTGAGAAGAATAAAGCTCGAATCACAGTTGGAAAAGATGCAACGATGATGGACCGGCTTTCACGAATCAATCCAATCTTTGCAGCCAACCTCATCTATAAGCAGATGAAGAGCTTGCTCGGTTAATTGCGAAGGTAGTCGACTATCTTCTGATGGTCTTCTGTGAGGCCTTTATATTCAATAGTTCCAGGTAGAAGGCTCTGCAAAGTTTCGGCAAAGAGCGATGCCGATTCAGGAGTCTCCTTAATCCAGTGAAGTGGTTCCGCCCGATTGCGAATGGTGAAGTAGAGGAATTCTCCGCAAGCTGCCCGGGTGAGAGTCTGTCGCTCAGTTCTCCACCAGTACTCATCTGGATTAGCAGGGACATGAATTGATGTTGGCTGGTGTAAATCTGGCGTGCTATGAAGCGACCAATTCTTACGCCAGACTGGGCGATCTACCGTGATCTTGTCGAAAGTTGCAGTCATGTAAGGGGCAAGGTTCTCTTTAAAGCCTGGCACCGGCGTATGGACAGTATCCATTCCCTTACCTAACTTCTCAGAGAGCCTCCAGCGAGATGGATAGAGGACGGCACCTGCAATGATCTTCCACTCACCATTTTCTCGCGAGAGCACTACCAAGTCTTCGCCAATAATCGAGGCAAGGTGAAGCAAGATATCTGAAGCAGATAGATCAACGGTGGTGGAGCTTTTCTTATGAGTTATTGAAGTAGGGGAGAGTTCATAGCTATCGCTATGGAAAGCCGCGAGATTGCCTGCGATACGAGATACAAGCTCCTCGATGGCTTTGCGATAGCCAGGCAGCTCTTGATAAACAACTTCACGCTGATCACGAGCAAGCCGGAGTCGTTCAGGAATCTGTTCTACGAGATCTGAACCTGCTTCCAACCAGTGCTTCTCTTCAAGGGATCGAAGCCCCATATTGAGTCGAAATGGCTTTCCATCTATTGGCGGTGGATAGATGTAGCCAGCGGTCATAGACTTAGTATTGCCGAGTGGATTCATACCTACAATCCCTCAAAGGACGCGATGTGGTTCGTGTCGAGATGGTCTGCCTCGGAAATATATGTAGATCACCGATGGCAGCTGCAGTCCTTGCCAATCGTGCAAAGGAAATTGCATCACCTCGCCTGATTGTCACAAGTAGTGGAACATCTCAATGGCATGTGGGGGAGAGCGCTCATCAGCTCTCCGAAAAAACGTGGAAGAAAGCCGGCTATACCCACTCTCACTCTGCCCGCCAATTTCAATCACATCACTTCGATGAGTGCGACTTAATCCTAGCGATGGATTTGAGCAATCAAGCAAATATCCTCAACCTTGCACGAAGCGATGACGATAGAGCAAAAGTAGCTCTCCTTCGCTCATTTGACCCAGTAGCTGATTCGCTAGAAGTGCCAGATCCATGGGGAAATGAGATTGATGCCTATGAAGAAGTTCTTACGATGATTGAGCGTTCGGTAACTGGCTTCCTAGCCAGTCTTCAATAAAGCAAGAGCGCTCCATATCAACTGAGATATGGAGCGCCCTTACTAGTTAATCAATTACGCAAGATCGAAACGATCTGCATTCATCACCTTTGTCCAGGCTGCCACGAAGTCCTTTACGAACTTCTCGCGGTTGTCATCTTGTGCATAGACCTCCGCGTATGCACGAAGAATTGAGTTAGATCCGAAGACGAGATCTGCTCTAGTTGCAGTGAACTTGACCTCTCCTGTCTTGCGATTGCGCAAGTTATAGAGATTTGCACCAGCAGGCTCCCAGACATATTGCATATCTGTGAGATTGACAAAGAAGTCATTGGTGAGGGCGCCGACTCGATCTGTGAAGACACCATTCTTACTTCCGCCATAGTTAGCACCAAGAACTCTGAGACCACCAAGAAGTACTGTCATCTCAGGGCCGGTGAGGTTCATCAACTGTGCGCGATCAAGGAGGAGCTCCTCTGGGCTGACTGCATAATCTTTCTGGAGATAGTTGCGGAAGCCATCATGGATTGGCTCAAGAACAGCAAATGACTCTGCATCTGTCTGCTCCTGTGTTGCATCACCGCGTCCTGGGTTAAATGGGATTAATATTGAGTGACCAGCTTCCTTAGCCGCCTTCTCTACACCAACATTTCCAGCGAGAACGATGACATCAGCAATTGAAGCTCCAGTTGATTGGGCGATTGGCTCTAGAACAGAGAGAACTCGAGCAAGACGAGCTGGCTCATTGCCCTCCCAATCCTTCTGAGGTGTGAGGCGAATACGTGCACCATTTGCACCGCCACGATTATCTGAACCACGGAAGGTGCGGGCGCTATCCCAAGCTGTTGTTACCAATTCTGAGATAGTCAGATCCGATGCTGCAATCTTCGCCTTCACATCATCAACGTTGTAGTTCTTGTTGCCGGCTGGAGTTGGATCTTGCCAAATCAAATCTTCAGCAGGAACATCAGGTCCGAAGTAACGGCTCTTAGGTCCGAGATCGCGATGGGTGAGCTTGAACCAAGCGCGAGCAAATACCTCACTGAAGTAGGCAGGGTCGGCATAGAACTTCTCTGAGATTGCGCGATAGGCAGGATCTACCTTCATCGCCATATCAGCATCGGTCATCATTGGGTTATATCGAATGGAAGGATCCTCAACATCAACTGGCTTATCTTCTTCCTTAATGTTGATTGGCTCCCATTGATGCGCACCAGCAGGTGACTTGGTGAGCTCCCACTCGTAGTTAAGGAGTAGGTGGAAGTAACCGTTATCCCACTGGGTTGGGTGGGTGGTCCAGGCGCCCTCAATACCAGAGGTAACTGTGTTACGTCCGATTCCACGTGTGGTGTGGTTCATCCAACCAAGACCAGCCTCTTCAATTGGAGCACCTTCTGGCGCAGGGCCAAGGTTTGAGGCTTTTCCATTTCCATGGGCCTTACCAACTGTGTGACCACCTGCGGTAAGTGCGACAGTCTCCTCATCATTCATCGCCATGCGAGCAAAAGTCTCACGGACATGTGCTGCCGTACGAAGTGGATCAGGATTTCCATTGACGCCCTCTGGGTTAACATAGATGAGACCCATATGAACTGCTGCAAGTGGATTTTCAAGAGTTGTTGCATCATCGAGATTCTCATAACGCTGCTCTGATGGCGCAAGGAACTCAGTTTCACTACCCCAGTAGATATCTTTCTCTGGATGCCAAATATCTTCACGACCAAATGCGAAACCGAAAGTCTTTAGCCCCATTGATTCATATGCAATGGTTCCGGCATAGGCAAGGAGATCTGCCCAGCTGACCTTGTTGCCATACTTCTTCTTGATTGGCCATAGAAGACGTCGAGCCTTATCGAGGTTTCCGTTATCTGGCCATGAGTTCAGTGGTGCAAAGCGATTGTTTCCGGTTCCAGCACCACCGCGACCATCTGCAACGCGGTAGGAGCCTGCAGCGTGCCAGGTAAGGCGGATAAAGAGTCCTCCATAGTGGCCCCAATCTGCTGGCCACCAATCTTGAGAATCTGTCATCAGCGCATGGAGATCTTTCTTCAGCGCTGGAATATCGAGCTTTGCCAACTCTTCCCGGTAGTTGAAATCAGCACCGAGGGGATTGGTCTTTCTATCGTGCTGATGAAGAATGTCGAGATTGAGGGCATTAGGCCACCAATGGGTATTAGTTGTGCCGATCTGGGTCATAGCTCCGTGAGCTACCGGGCACTTGCCTGAATCTTGCATCTAGGAATCCTCCGCGGGTTGGTCGAGATGCCGCGAGTTTAACTAGGTATGGGGGAGCTTTCCTGTTGAAAATCCTTCTCAGATTAGTTGAAAATTCAACTAAATTAGTTTAAGATTCAACCATACCGCAAGGCGGTCAAACCACGATAACCCTTCAAACAAAGGAAAAACATGTCAGTTCTCGCAACCCTTCCAGCAGGCACATACACAATCGACCCATCACATAGCCGCGTTGGCTTCAGCGCTCGCCACGCAATGGTCACCAAGGTCCGTGGCTCATTTAACGAGTACTCAGGCTCAGCTATTGTCGCAGATGGCAAGGCAACAATTGCAATCGAAATCTCAGCTGCCTCAATCGATACCCGCAGCGCAGATCGCGATGGCCACCTCCAGTCACCAGACTTCTTCGATGTTGCCAACTTCCCAAAGATCACATTTAAGTCAACATCTGTAAAGGATGGCGGCGCAGGTATCGTGGTTGATGGCGAGCTCACCATCAAAGATGTGACAAAGCCACTCTCAATCGAGTTCGAGTACACAGGAACAGCCAAGGATCCATTTGGCAATGATCGCTTCGGCTTCGAAGGCCAGTCAGAGATCAACCGTAAGGATTTCGGCCTCACATGGAACGCCGCTCTTGAGACAGGTGGACTCCTTGTATCTGAGAACATCAAGCTTGAGTTTGAAATCTCAACAATCGCATCTAAGTAATCTAGACCTCAATAAAGCAAAGGCTCCGTGGAACTTCACGGAGCCTTTGCTCTGCTCTAACATAAGAACATGGCTGTAAGCGATGGTGACCGCGAGAAGTACTTCCCACTCATTGAGAAGAAGTATGGCGAGAAGATGTCATATTGGTTTAAAGTGATGAAGCAGCTTGAGGGTGAGAAGTATCCAGTTCAGGTAGCCCACCTCAAGGAGAATTACGGCTTTAGCCAAGCCCACGCAAATGCCCTCGTGATGTATTCACGTGGATCAACATCCTCTAAGCGCTTTGAAACTCCAGCAGAGTATTTCAAGACTATAACTCCACAACAAGCAAAGACAATGAAAGCAATCTTTAAAGCAATCACCTCAAAGTATCCAGAGTTGGAGTTGGTTGTGGCATGGAATCAACCGATGCTGAAGGTGGGAAAGAGCTACATCTTTGGGTGCTCAGCTGCTACTCATCACATCCTAATTGCGCCCTGGGATCTCGATGTGTTGAAGAAGTACACACCAAAGTTCAAGGATTACAAAGTCAATAAAAAGACCATCGCTCTTCCCAATGATTGGGATGTTGATGTTAAATTACTTCAAGCGATGGCAAAAGACAGTCTGGCTGCTCTTTAACCCTCTGCCATTTGCTTTAAGCGCTCTTTAATAATCTTCTTGAGCAAACCCTTAGGAAAAGGCTTATCAATATCGAAATGGATTGAGCCTTTGGTCTGCTCGTATTGAGCCAACTCATCCTTCATTCGCACAGTGAGGGATCCGCTATAAGGGAAGATGCTGTTATGTCTCTTAAAGCCGTCGAATCCAATTACTCCCTTGCCGTCGATGGCAAAGGTTGGGATTCCATATTTGATGACCTCTTCAGCCTCAGGAAGTGCTTGGGCAATACTCTCTCTCACAGCCTGCAAAGCATCTCGTTGAGGCTTATCAAACTTCTTAAGGTGCGCTGTGATCTGAGCTTTACTCATTTTCAACCAACTGCTTGAGGCGAACAAGGGTCTTAGCAATGGAAACCTCAGTCCAGGGATAAGCCTTTCGATAATGGAGCCATATCCGCGCGAGAATAGGTGCATTCTCGGCATCAAAGGACTCGATTACTAAAGTCTTTCCATTTCCAAGATCGCGAAGCTGATAGCGCCAAATCCATCGCCCAAAATGGCGCCACGCAATCAACTTATTCTGCTCAAATTCAACGACGGTATTTGTGACTTGATAGTTAATGCCAAGGCGCATCTTCATCCCAAATTTCGAACCCAGAGTCAATTGCTCTGCCCCACTAAATTGTCTTCTGATGGTCTTGCTACCGTCAAAATCTTTATGACGGTGTGAGTTAGAGATGATTGAGAATATTCGCTCAGGTGGCGCTGAAATCTCCAGCTGAGCTGATTTCACGCGAGCATGGCCAGTATTGAGTATTTCAGCTCTTATCTTGGGAGAATTCATGGCTCGATGCTAACTAAATTAGGTATTGATAGGAAGTACTCTTTACCTATGACACTTTCAGATCTCAATATTGTGGGCGTCCTTATCGCCTTTGTAGTCTCATTCATTAGCGGCGGTATCTGGTTCGGCCCAAAGACTTTCTATCCTATTTGGATGAAGGCAAAGGGTGTGCGCTCAGGCGAGCTCACCCACGAGCAGAATAAGCCAGCGCTTCTCTTCGGTGGAACCATCATCGGTGTTCTTATCCAGACTCTTACTGTGGCAACACTTGTTACATCACTCCAATCTGGAAATGCAGACTTTTCAGTTCTCGATGGTGCCCTCGTAGGCGCAGCTGTGGGTGTCGGAATCGCAGCTTTCGCCTCACTCTCACACCGTCTCTTTGGTGGAGATTCACTAAAGGTCTGGATTATTGAGACAGCAAATGATGCGATCAATCTGACCATCGCAGGCGCGATCATCACCTACTTCAACTAAGCGATTATGGATCAATACGCGCAAGAGGTTGCCGAGCGGTGGGGCGATACAGAGGCCTATCGCCAATCAGCCTCCAGAACCTCGAAATACACCAAGGCAGACTTTGCTGCGGCAAAGGTGGATCAAGAGGCTGCTACAGAACTTTTCGTGACTGCCTTTGGTAATAGCTATCCAGTGACCTCAGAGCAGGCGCAAGCAGCAGTTGTGGCTCACCGCGCTGCAATCTCAAAATGGTTCTACGAATGCTCAGTTGAGATGCAGAAGAACCTCGCTGTTATGTATGTTGAAGATCATCGATTTAAGGCTTACTACGATGGTCGTGTTCGTGGACTTGCTCAATATGTCCACGATGCAATCATGGCTCAGTAGGGGTTAGAGATCCATCTGTGTTCCGAGAGTGATCACACGAGTTTCAGGAAGACCAAAGTAACTTGAAGCCGTCGCGGAATTTCGATGAAGAATCCCAAAAACTTTCTCGGTAAGGCCTTTGAGATTGCCCTCTGAGGTCTCTACAAACTTACGATCTGCGAGGTAGTAGGTACATTCAGTCTCTTCCTCAGCGCTCATCACATTATCAATAATCGCTTGCTGCACATTCACGTCCTGCATAAAGCCAACCCAGATATAGAGAAGGCTGACGCGATCTGTGATCTCCTTCAGTTGCGGCTTTGCAGTCACATAAGGAACTTCACCTTGAACAACGCTCACAATCAGAATTTTCTTAGGGCATGAGTGAAGATTATTGAGTTGGGCTATAAGGGCTTGTGGAACTTTCTGCCCTGAAGCCGAGAGATAGATTCCGGTATCAGGAAGGATTGAGACTGAACCATCGCCGATCTTCGCCTCAACTTCATCCCATGAGAGATCTTGCCTGCGCACAGCCTCCTCAAGCGCCTTCTGTCCCTTGCGCCATACCCACATCATGTAAGTAATAAGACCGCCGATGAGAAGAGGCACCCATGCACCCTTAAAGATTTTGGTAACAGTTGCCAAGAAGAATGAGAGATCGATAGCAATAAGGCAAGGAATAAAGAGGGCAAGAGCCTTCTTGCTCCACTTGAACTTTTCAGCTGCGATATATCCAAAAGCGATGGTTGTCATCAACATCGTTGCAGAGATTGCAAAAGAGTAAGCATTGGCCAGGGCGCTTGAAGTCTTAAAGTTAACTACAAGGAAGACTGCGCCTAGTCCAACGATGAGATTGACGGCAGGGACATAGATTTGACCTGCCATCTTTGAACTTGTGTGAACAATTTTCAGACGTGGCAGAAGTCCTAGTCGAACTGCTTGGCGCGCAAGAGATGCAACACCTGTAATCAACGCCTGCGAAGCAATGATTGTCGCAAGCGTTGCCAGAATTACTAAGAAAATTCTGGTGATGCTATTTGGCGCAAGTGCAAAGAAGAGGCTTATTTCAGTTCCAGGAGATTGAATAGCAACGACAGCTTGGCCCAAGTAGTTGAGAACGAGCGACGGTGCCACGATAAAGAACCAACCAATTCGAATTGGTCGCTTACCAAAATGTCCAAGGTCGGCATAAAGAGCCTCAGCTCCAGTAACCGCAAGGATGACAGAGGAGAGGATTATGAAGGTGTGGAAGCCGTGGTGAGCAACATACTCAATGGCATAGGTAGGAAGTAACGCTTCAATAACTTCAGGGTGCTCATGAAGTTTGAGAAAGCCTAGAAGACCGAGGGTGAAGAACCAGACCAAGATAACAGGGCCGAAGATCTTGCCGAGAACATCACTGCCTTTATACTGAAAAGCAAAGAGCGCCACCAAGATGAGAACTGTGATGGGAACTGTCCACTCGGCAAAAGTTGGATTGAGAGTTTTCAAACCTTCAGTTGCAGAGAGTACTGAGATGGCTGGCGTAAGCATTCCATCTGCCACAAGTAACGCGGTTCCAAGGAGCATAAAGAGAATAAAGAAGTAGCGAGCACCCTTTGTGGCATTGCGCACTTTGCCTGGCAATAGAGCAAAGAGGGAGAGGATTCCGCCTTCGCCGTTGTTATCTGCACGTAAGACGAAGACGAGATACTTCAAAGAGACCACAAGCATTAATGACCAGAAGATCAGAGAGACAACGCCATAGATGTCATAAATCTCCGTACCGGCTGTGGTGAGGGATTCCCGGAGTGCGTAGATCGGACTAGTTCCGATATCGCCAAAGACGACTCCTAGTGCTCCTAATGTGAGCGCACCAAGTGAAGCCTTATGAGTTGCCTGATTCATGGGATGCCTTATCTAATGGAATGGAGAAAGTTTAATCTAAGCCGCAGCTAATCCAGCAGTGCGCTTGATGAATTCAACAGTCAAACGTGGGAAATTCCACATAATGACATGTGCGCAATTTTCAACAACTATCCACTTAGCGTGTACAGGGGCAACTGAGCGCTCTTGGGCTACTTCTTCTGGAAGTGTGCGATCAGTATCGCCAAAGACAATTGCAACCTCAACATGTTCAGGAATTGCAGATTCAAACTTACGTCCGCGAATTCCCTGCCATAGATGTTTATATCCCTTTGAGCGAGCCATGGCGATTACTGAATCTCGGCAGCTTTCGTAGCTGAGTTCTCGCCAGAGATGAGTAATCTTTCGATATCCGAGAGCTTTTAAAGGTGGCAGATGATAGGCAAGAGGCATAAAGAATTGTGAAATCTTTGCAAGGATTCGTGAATCTAGACTTGGTGGAAGTTTCTGCGTTGGCGCTTGATTCCAAAGACCTGCCGGGGCGAGTGCAGTAACGCTCTCAACACGATCTGGCGCAACCGCTGCCATCTCAAGTGCAATCCAACCTCCAAGAGAGTTTCCAGCAACATGCATCTTCTCTACTTTATGTTCGCTCACCATGTAATCGACGATGGATTGCGCAAGAGATCGTGGGTCGTGGCTATCTTCAGGATTGATATCTGCCACACCATGGCCCGGTAGATCTAATGCATAGACGGTGAAATCTTTTTGGAGATCTGGAATCAAACTCTTCCAGATTGAGCCAGCAGATCCGAGGCCATGGACAAGGACCAGAGGTGGATTGTTCTCTGACTTAGTAGAGATATGTGCGTAGATGCTCATTAGTCCTTAACCGATGAAGCGAAATATCTCACTGGTCCAACATGTTCTAGGGCCACCTGATCGCCCACCTGGAAATCAAATGGACCAGGTATACGGACCATCACACTTTCATGAGCCACAGAGATCGTGATCATTGCGTCATGACCGTAGTAATCGATCTTGGCGATTACGCCACTGATTGAATCAGGAGAGATAGTGCGGGAAATCTTGATCTCTTCAGGTCGGATAACGACCTGACCTTGAGATGAAACCGAACCTTTTGCCGCAGAGCTATTGAAAAGATAGTGAGTCGATCCATCTGAACTCTGTGCTGCGCTCAATACAAGTGCATCTCCTGTGCTCACAGCAATAGCGGGGGAGATTGGGAGCGAGTAGACATCCTCAGGAGTGCCCTGCTGAATAATCTTGCCATCGCGCATCAGCGCCACAATATCTGCTGAAACAAGCGCCTCTTCGCGGTCATGAGTCACGAGAATCGCTGTGGTCTGATGGGCTCTCAGGAGATCAATAACATCTGACCGAAGGTCGCCACGAAGCTCGGCATCGAGTGCGGAGAATGGCTCATCGAGAAGAACTATCGCAGGCTTAATGGCAAGTGCTCGCGCCAGTGCCACGCGAGTCTGTTGTCCACCTGAGAGCTCGCTCGGCATTCTCCTCTCAAAGCCTTGAAGCTCAATGAGTTGAAGCATTTCTTTGATTGTGTGGCGAATCTGATCTTTAGTGAAAAGTGATTTATCAAGACCGAAAGCGATGTTCTCAGCGATAGTCAGGTGAGGAAAGAGCGCGCCATCTTGTGGGACATAGCCAATCTTTCGTTTGTGAGATGGCATCACAAGAGATGAGAGTGAGACGAGCTGCTTACCAAATCGAATTGTTCCCGCAGTTGGCTGAATCAATCCAGCAATACTGCGAAGTAGCGTTGTCTTACCGCAACCTGAAGGACCGAGGAGTGCTGCGATCTGACCTTCTTTGAGTGAGAAAGAAAGGTCATCAAGAATGAGTTTCTCGCCAAAGGAGACTTCAAGATGTGAGACTTCAAGTGATGTCACGTCTTGCTCCTTATGCTCTCTTGAATATAGGCACGATCGGCTTTATCTGGTCGACTAATGAGAAAGGTTGGTATCGCCGCTACAAGAACTAAGATTAATGCATAGGGCGCAGCCTCGTTAAATCGATTGATAGATGCAGCTGACCAGATCTCGGTTGCGAGAGTGTTAAAGCCTGTAGGCCGGAGCATGAGGGTTGCTGGTAGTTCTTTCATTGCAGTCAGAAAGACGAGAATGGTTCCAAGGCCAATACCTGGCGCTGCGATAGGGGCGATAACTCGCTTCATTACCATCCACTGATTGGCACCAAGAGTTGCAGCAACATCTTTAACTCCACTTGGAACGCGAGCAAGGGATGCGTTAATGCTGGCAACTAACTTCGCCAAGAAGAGGAGGGCATAGGCGAAAGCCAAGAGAAAGACTGTCTGATAGACCGCACCCAGCTTTGATCCGATTGATACTAAAGCAAGACCGACGACTACGCCTGGTAGACCATGGCCAATGGTGATTGCCCGCTGAGTGAAACGGGTAAAGCCATCGCTGCGTGAAGACAGAAGCACACCCAAAGGTGCTGCGAGAACAAGAGCAATAAGTGCGCCGAAAGCCGCAACAGATACTGTCGAAATTGTGGCACTGAACAGATTGAGCCAATCAATTGCAACTTGATTATTCATGAAGCGGGAGATAAGTACATAGAAGGGAATAAGGAGGGAGATAACGGCAAGGAGAGCTAAAGAACCCATAGTTGCGGCTGTGAGACCTTTACTGTTGATGAGCACTACCTTCTTACGGCCTCCCTTAATTACTTTCTCGTTCGGCGTGCGGTTCTTTACTCGCTCATCGAGAAGTACGACAATTGTTGAGAAGGCAATCAAGACAAATGAGATTACTGCGGCAGCGTTACGATCGTAAGAAGCTTTATACATATTTTGAATTGTGACAGTCAGGGATTCCACATTAAGAAGTGAAACCGCACCAAAGTCACTTATTGTGTAGAGAGCTGCAAGGAGAGCGCCAGCGCTGACATGACCTTTGATTTGCGGGAGGACCACTCGGAAGAAAATCCCGGGAAGGGAAAGACCGAGCGATTGCGCTACTTCAATTTGAGATTGATCAACAGAGCGAAGACCCGCAAGAGTTGCCAGCATTACATAAGGCAAAGTTGTCAGAGTTAGGATGAAGATTGCGGCATAGAGACCAGAGAACTCTGGAATAAGCGCAACCCAAGTGTAAGTAAATACGTATGAGGGGATTGCAAGCGGTAGAACGGTAGGGATAATGATGATTGAGCGCAGAGGCAATCGCACAAAGTGAAGTGCACTCGCCAAGCTCACACCAATCAATAGTGTGAGAACCACAACGGAGAAAACCAATATTGAAGTAGTAGCTAAAACCTGGAGAGTTTTCTCGCGAAAGAGTAGAGCCAGACTCTCATTGAGCGGCTTCTGGGCTGCTCGAATAAGTAGATAGCCCATCGGGATTAGTGCTAGAAATGCAATAACCCCGACCGCACCTTGGAGAGCAACCTTTATGGCGCTCTGCCTACGCGCACCTCGAGAAAGAGATGTACGTGTGCGGTCGGGGTATATTGTCTGCATAACTACAAGAGGCCAACCTCAATCAAGAGATCCTGTGTGGCCTTAATTGATTTAAGTGATTCAAGGTCAACTGATGGAGCACCAATCTCACTGAGTGCAGGGAGATCTTCTGGCGCCTTTGCTCCTGGGATCAGTGAGTATTCATGTGTCTTCTCAATAAATTCATCTTGAGTTGAAGGTGATGTAAGGTAGTTGATTAAGTCTTCCGCTGCTGCCTGCTTCTTACTTGAAGCAAAGACTCCAGCACCTGAGACATTGGTGAGGTTTCCGATATCGCCCTTGGCGAAGAAACCAATCTTGGCCTTAACAGGACGACCGAGAGCCTCACTGACCTCCCAGACGTAATAGTGATTGACAAGGCCAAGTGAAATCTCGCCCTTATCGATTGCCTCAACGATTGCACTGTTCTTGGCATAAATCTTTACGTCGTTCTTCTGGAGACCTTCAAGCCAGCTCTTTGTAAAATCCTTGCCCTTGAGTTCAATCAGGGCAGTGATAAATGCTTGGAAAGAAGCATTAGTTGGAGCGATACCTACCTTGCCTTTGTATTCAGGCTTTGTAAGGTCAGTGACAGATGCCGGAAGAGTCTTTACTCGATCTGGTGAGTATGCAAAGACGCGTGCGCGACCTGTAACGCCAACCCAGGTGCGATTGGCTGCGACATATTGAGCAGGGATATCTGCTGCAACATCTTTAGAAAGAGTAATGAAGAGACCCTCATTTGCTACCGCACCGAGAGAGCCAGCATCTTGTGAGAGGAAGAGATCTGCCGGTGAGTTCTTGCCTTCTTCAAGGATTTGAGCTGCAAGCTCAGCAGAATCGCCGTAGCGAATATTGAGCTTGATCCCAGATTTCGCCTCCCACTCTGCAAAGAATGGGGCGATAAATTCTTCTGAGCGACCTGAATAGACAGTGAGCTCTGTGACCTTCTCTGCCTGCTCTGAACCAGATGAGCACCCGGTCAACGTTGAGAGGGTGAGAGCTGCGGCGCTGGCCAGGAGGGCGATCTTGTACTTACGTTGCATTGAACTTCTTTCGCTAGTGGTTAACACGAAAGACTCTAGAGGAGATTAAGGAATTACGCAACATAAGTGTTGCGTAATTCGGATTTCACGCTCAAAAAAAGGGCTATTCGGAGCCCTTCTCTCGTTGGCGCTTCAGCGTTTCTCTGGTGCGCTGAAGGGATTTCCAGAAGACGGCGATTAAGAGAATCAACCCCAAGCCTTGTAAGCCAGGTGAGTCATCGGCCTCACCAGCTGCGATAGCTAGGACTCCAATAGGGATTGCAAGAGAGAAGAAAAGTATGAATCTCATAGTCAAAATCCTAACTTACGATAGATCGATAAACGCAAGTGATAGCCTGCAAACATGACTATTGCACTCATCATTTTTGCTTCTGTCCTCGCCTTTGCAGCTATCGGATCTGCCATCGCCAAACTCAAGAAAGTGCCTGATGTGATGGCGATGATGGCATCAGTGGGAGTGAAGGCTAGTTTCGTTCCAGTTCTAGCACTCCTTGAGATCGCTGGTGGCCTGGGAATAGTCGCAGGAATCTGGATCCCGGCTTTAGGTGCGGCAGCGACCATTGGACTCGTTCTCTACTTCTTTGGAGCAGTCGCATCACACCTTCGAGTAAAAAGCCCACTATCTGATGCAGCAGCTTCAATCGCAATCCTCACAATTGCAATCATTACTCTCTATCTACAACTACAGAGATAGGGATTAAAGTCCTTCCTTCTTCCGGAAGTAAGCAACGAGGGCATTGGCATGGCCATGTCCCATCTCAAACTTTGTCTTGAGGTGGGCAACCTGCTCCATGTGGGCAAGCTTTGAGACTTTCTTCAACTCTTTCATCCAGTGCTCAATTGGCTTGCCGTACTTCTTCTCGATTGAAGGAAAGTAGGACGCTGGACCCATTACTTTTTTCTCTGCCATATCTAAATCCTATTGATTGAAAATACTCTTAAGAAGTAAAGATTCTCGAATGAATAAAGGAATTAGCCCTTAAACTTCCTAATTTCCTGCGGCCATCCACAAGCTTGACCAACCTTTGCGCCCCACATCTTTGCTTCCTCATCTGTGGCTACATCGATAATGGTCATTCCGCCAAGGAATTCTCCGTCACTGGTAATTGGGCCACCGATGACCCCATTCTCATCTGATCCGAAAGCTTCTTCGATCTCCTCGACAAGGCCGCCAGCAAAAACCAATGCTCCGGCCTTTTTCATCTCCTCAACTACCGCACGAGAAAGGGGGCCGCGTGGAATGAACCACTCTTCAGGATGATCGCCAACCCATTGCTGATTGAAATAGATGATGTACTTAGGCATAAGAAGAGTGTAGGTCTGAATGGAGTTGAAAAGAAGAGGGAGCAGCTTTTAAGGAAGAGGCCTAAGAATTTTCTCCATGGGGCGACCTTTGGCTAATTCATCGACCAACTTATCCATATATCGAATCTTCTTCATAAGCGGGTCTTCGATTTCGGCGATTTTCACACCACAGATAGAGCCAGTAATCAAAATCGCATTTGGATGAATTTTCGCAGCTTTGAAGAAGTCCTTGAAAGTGGTCTGATTCTTAAGGTGACTCTTTAAGGTCTTTGAGTCAAAACCTGTGAGCCATGTGATGACCTTAATCAGCTCGGCTTCCGTACGATCCTTGCGTTCAACTTTATTAAGATAGTGAACATAAACATCTGCGACGGGCATCTCAAAGATTTTATGCACGAAAGAATAATAGCCTGAAGAGAAGAGTTGCCCTATAAGCCGGATCAAATATCCCTTTCACGCCATGCCAAGACCATGGATGGCATTGAGGAAAAAGCGAACAGGAGAGCAATAATTAGGTAACTTCCGTCGTTTCCATCAGGCTGAAATAACTTAAGTTCTGGACCGGTGAGCATTAAAATCAATAGCCCTGCAATCAGATAGCCCATTGCATAATACGCATATCTGAAGGAAGTATCTCGGACTTTTATTTGGCGTTCATCTAAGAGTTCATCGGGAGCATCACCGATTCCTCTTACGCTTATGCGAAGGAACAAATAACCCACAAGTACTGCAAAAATAACAAATATCGCGGTAATGCTGTAAACGACAATTTCTACGCCGCTAGATATATTCATTTTCGTTTTCAGAGTGGGCCAGTAGCTACCCGTTGCCAGAGCAACAAGACCAACGACCATGAGGGTGACTAGAACTCTCCGATTGCGCTGAGGTCTAAGCCAACGAAACTTAGAGTTCTCATCTGTTAATAATGATTTCACTCCTTTTTCAGTAACGCCTTCAAGCCAATAAATCTTGTTCTTCTTTGACATCATTACTTGCCTTTCTTGAAAGGAGTGAGGGAAAAAAGCTCTGAGACTTCTTGGTTTAGTGTCTGCGCTATACGTAGTGCCAGAACCAATGAGGGGCTGTATTCCTCACGCTCTAAGTAACCAATAGTTTGGTAATGCACCCCTGCTTTAACCGCCAGATCCTGCCTAGATAGTCCTAGGACAGTGCGGGCTTCTTCAATACGGTTATAGACCGGCTCTTCAGGATTGCGACTCACAGAAAGTAGCATATATGCTATGTAGCATTAATGCAACATCACAAAAAAGGGGGCTTAATCGTGTCGAGAAATCAAGTCATTGGATTCATTCTTCTGCCTATTGGAGTAATACTCACCCCATTGTTGCCAGAATTTGGACTTCCGCTAATCATCCTAAGTACTAGGTTCCTCAAAGAGAGATACAGCTGGGCTGAACGGATCAATTCCTGGGCGGAGGCTAAGTTAAAGTCAGTGCGAAATTGGTTCCGTAGGCGTCGGAATAGTTAAAGAAGAGTCGCCCTATAAGCCGGATCCTGTCGATGCCATTACTGGCTGTGATCACCATCCATCTAGATCTGTAATTACTTACAGATTCGAGCGACCTACCCGATAGCTTGAGTGCGAGCAACACACTATCTTCTTGGTCTTGCTTCAGGTGGGGTTTACATAGCTAACTGCATTGCTGCAATCACTGGTGGTCTCTTACACCGCCGTTTCACCCTTACCGATACTTTCTTTGCAGAAAATAAAGGCGGTTTGCTTTCTGTTGCACTATCCCGCGGATTGCTCCGGGTGGGCGTTACCCACCACCTTGCTCTATGAAGTCCGGACTTTCCTCGGTATAACTTGCGTTATAACGCGGTGATCCAGGCGACTCTTCTTGTTATAAGGATAAGGCTTTGACTCTCACGCCACCAAAACTATGCTTACGCCCATGGCAAACATCGGCAATATGTATGGACCAGACTTCACCTTTCTTGGCGTCCCACGCTGTGATCTTGATGATCCAGCGAGCTTTGCCGGTGCAGATGTAGTCATTGTTGGCGCTCCCATCGATGCCGGCACCTCCTACCGCTCAGGTGCCAAGTTTGGCCCTCAAGCAATTCGCGGAACTGATTACCTCCCACATGATGGTGAGCGACCACATATGGCACTTCGCGTTGATGGGCTAAAGGATCTCAAGGTTGTCGATGCCGGTGACTTGCTTATGCCATCAGATGATTTGGCAAAGTGTCTTTCAATCTTGCGCGAGGCAACAGAGAAGATCTCGCGTGCTGGTGCGATTGCGCTTGTCTTGGGTGGAGATCACTCTGTGACTTCTGCAGATGTTGCAGGAATTGCCGATCACCGCGGTCAGGGCAAAGTCTCAATGATTCACTTTGATGCCCATGCCGATACCGGTGATCTTCAAAATGGTTCACTTGTGGGCCACGGAACACCGATGCGTCGATTGATCGAATCAGGTGCTGTACGTGGTGATCGCTTCCTGCAGGTAGGTCTCCGTGGATATTGGCCAGAGGATGCGACCTTAAAGTGGATGCGCGATCAGAAGATGCGCTCTTATGAGATGACCGAGATTCATAACCGCGGATTGAAGGCGGTCCTTGATGAGTCATTCGACATTCTCACCGATGAGACTGTTGGAGTCTTCCTATCAGTAGATATCGATGTGGTTGATCCAGGTATGGCACCAGGAACCGGAACACCAGAGCCAGGTGGCCTCACATCGCGTGAGCTTCTTGAGGCCGTGCGCCGCATCTGTATTGAACTACCGGTTGTTGGAATCGATGTAGTTGAGGTGGCCCCAGCCTTTGATAGCGCAGATGTCACAGCGATGCTCGCAAACCGCGTAGTCCTAGAGGCGCTTAGCGGAATTGCATTCCGTCGCACCGGTGGTTCATATAATCCAGCGCGAAATGTGCTCGATCGCTAATTAGCAATTGCTAATCATTTGCCAATTATTTGCAACAATAAAGTGCGACACTTGCAAATAATTGGCGTGTTGCATCCTTACTAATTCCTCTCTACAGTTCGGCGAAAGTTTTGCCATACGAGAAAGGAAGTCATGATGTCATTTACAAAGCGTCGCGTCATCGACTTCTGCCGTATTACAACTACAGGCTGCTGATCTATGCCTTCGCAATCTCATCTGATTGCATAAAACCATTTTCTTTGAAATTTCAAATCTCTTAATGAAAACAAATTATTTTCAGATAACTAACAAAGGATAAATATGTTTAAGAATAAAGCAGTAGTAGGTGCAGTTGCACTTGCGCTCTTTGCCAGCCTCACCGCAACATCTGCAACAGCTGCGCCAAAGAATCAATCACGCTCTGTGGCCCAACCAGATTGGCTTGAGAAGAACATTGATAACCCAAAGGTTCGCATCATTGAGGTAAGCACGGAACCTGGTATCTATGAGCGTGGACATATCAAGAACTCAGTGAAGTTTGCATGGCACACCGATCTCGTTGACACAGTCAACCGCGATGTCATCTCACGCGCTGCATTTACAAAGCTTGCTCAGAAAGCAGGAATTGATGCAGATACAACAGTTGTTCTCTACGGCGATAAGAACAACTGGTTCGCTGCTTGGGGCGCATGGATCTTCAATCTCTACGGCCAGAAGGATGTTCGTATCCTCGATGGTGGTCGTGTGAAGTGGGAGAAGGATGGACGCGCTCTCACAACAGCGGTGCCAACATTTAAGACCGGTAACTTTGTGGCATCACAGCTCGATAAGAGCCTTCGCGCAACCCTTATCCGCGACGTTCTACCAGTTGCGAAGAATCCAAAGCTTGGTCAGCTCGTTGATATCCGCTCAGCAGATGAGTACAACGGTAAAGTCTTTGCACCAGCTGGCTTCCAGGAGCTTGCAGTTCGCGCCGGACATATTCCAGGTGCAGTAAACGTCCCATGGGGTGCAAACGTTAACTCTGATGGAACCTTTAAGACTGTTGCTGAGTTGAAGAAGCTCTACGCAGATAAGGGAATTACCGGCTCAGATAACATCATTACCTACTGCCGTATCGGTGAGCGTTCATCACTCACCTGGTTCGTTCTCAGCGAGATTCTTGGATACAACGTCAAGAACTACGATGGATCTTGGACTGAATACGGTAACTCTGTCGGTGTTCCAATCGTGAATAACGCTGGAACTGTATGGGGAGCTAACTAATTACTACTAGCACTACAGATAAGACTGGAGGCTCCGTATCTCACGGGGCCTCCAGTCCACTCTGGAATAAAAGCCAGAAGATTAGAACTGCAATCTCTCTTGCCATCGTTCTTGGTCTGCTCTTTACCGCTTTCCGCCTCTCCCAAGGAGAGAACTCAGGAACAGCTCCAATCTCACTTTTGATCGGTATCAGCCTCGGTTTACTTCTTGAGCGCGGCCGATTCTGCTTCTTCTGCATCTTTAGAGATGGCATTGAAGATCGCAACACAACGCCTTTTATCTCAGTATTGACGGCAATCGCAGTCGGCTCTATCGGTTATGCAATTGTCTTTGGACAGTTCTTGCCTGACACAACGACAGATCGCTTGCCTCCAGTTGCCCATATCGGTCCAGTGAGCTGGCCACTTGCACTCGGCGCCTTTATCTTCGGAATTGGAATGACTCTCTCTGGCGCCTGCATCAGCGGACACCTCTATCGCTTAGGCCAGGGATATCTTCGCGCAATTCCAGCGCTGATCGGAACTCTTATAGGTTTCGGTATCGCATTCCTTACCTGGAATTGGCTCTATCTCAACGCCATCTCGGATTCACCAACTATCTGGCTGCCGCATCTGCTCGGATATTCAGGTTCACTGATTGCAACCTTCGTGGCACTGATTGCCATCCTTATCTTTGCCATCAAATGGGGGAAGAACTCGGAGCCAATCTCTCGCGCATCTGGTCAGGCGCCATCAATCTCAAAGGCAGTGAAGTACTTGCTCTTTGAACGCTGGAATCCCATTGCAACCGGTGCTCTTGTGGGTGTTATCGGAATGATTGCTTACCTTCGTGTTGAACCACTTGGAGTGACACGTCAGATCAGCACAACTGCCCGCACCTTTATGTCCGAGCGTGGCATCGGCGATGAGAACCTCTCTGGACTCGACACAATGGCTGGTTGTATTGCAGTTGTCTCAGAGACAATTACAAATAACGGCTGGATTGTTATTGGAATAGTCCTGACATCTTTTGCAGCGGCCCTTACAGGTGGTCGCTTTAAGATTGATCGACCAACACCACGCAACACAGCTACTGCTCTCTTGGGTGGAGTCTTCCTAGGGTGGGGCTCGATGGTCTCACTTGGCTGCACCATTGGTGTGCTCTTATCAGGAACACAGGCCTTTGCACTCTCTGGTTGGATCTTCTTTGCATTCCTCTTACTTGGAGTGATTGCCGGAATTAAACTCCGACTCCATAAGCTCTAGAGAGTTGCCAGAATCGCTTCAATATCGCTGACTTGTGTCCAAGGATTGACGATGGCAAAGCGAAGAATAGGTTCACCTTTATGGGATGAAGGTGTAACAAAGCCAATTTGATCTTCTAGCAACTTATCCGACCAAGCTTTGTATTCAGCGATCGTCCATCCCTTACGAGTAAAGGCGACGATGGAGAGGTTTGGTTCGCGAAGTAGTTCGAGGTTGGGATGAGCCTTCACTAAATCTGCTGCAATACGAGCGATATCCATCGTCTTTGCCACCGCATCGCTATATGCCTTTGTGCCATGGGCGGCCAGAGAGAACCAGAGTGGAAGACCTCTCGTGCGACGGGTCAGTTGAATCGCATAATCAGATGGATTGAAATCATCAGAATCGGTGAGCGCATCGAGATATCCGGCATGTTGTGTGTGAGCCTGTCGCCCAAGTTCAGGATTGCGATAGATAAGGGCGCAGGCATCAAATGGAGCAAAGAGCCACTTATGTGGATCGACGATGAAGGAATCAGCCTTTTCAACGCCAGCAAAGAGCTTTCTGGTCTCTTCGTGAGCTAGACCTGCAAGTCCATAAGCTCCATCAACATGGAACCAGATGTTGTGGCGATTGGCGACCTCTCCCACAGTTGGTAGATCATCGATGATGCCGAGGTTTGTTGTGCCAGCAGTTGCCACAATCGCACATATATCACGATCAGGATTTTCCGAGCGATACTTATCAATCGCCTTCTTCACATCGACCCCGCGCATAATTCCATCTTCTGCCACAGGGACCTTAATCAAATCAACATCCATCACATCAGTTGCAGATGCAATGGATGAGTGAGCCTCACTTGAGCATGCGACTGCCCACCGCTTCACCTCAGGGTGCCTATCTCGTGCGAACTTTCTAGCGGCAACTAAAGATGAGAGATTTCCAATTGTTCCGCCTTGCACAAAGACGCCACCGGCAGACTCTGGAAGTCCAGCAAGATCTGCTAGCCAACGAAGAGTCTGGTTTTCAGCAAATACTGCACCAGCGCCTTCTAGCCATGATCCGCCATAGAGAGCAGATGCTCCAACAACAAGATCAAAGAGGTTTGCGAGCTCTGTCGGTGCAGAGGGAATAAAGGCGAGATAGCGTGGGTGATCAGTTGAGATACATGCCGGTGCAAGAGTCTCGGTGAAGAGTTGGAGTGTCTTACTACCACCAAGTCCATCTTCAGTAATTGTGTTACCGACTAATTGAAAGAGTTCAGCCTCAGACTTTGGACCATCGAGTGGGGGATTATCTTTAAGGCGAGTAAGTGAATACTCGAGAATCTCCTGGGCGACCTTCTCGATCTCAGGTGTGAACTCATGCATGCGCCGGAGTCTAACTGCGAAGAGCGGTAAGCGCCCAGAGGATGGCAATCACATCTATAAACTCTTGGGCAATCGCCCCTTGGCTTGGCGAGAGAACGCCAAAGGCGCCAAGGAGCATTCCGATAAGAGCAAGCCCCATGCCAATGCCTGCTGCCTGAAGCGCCTTGGCACGGCTCCGCTTTGCAATGCGGATTGCATGGGTAAGTCGATCTATCGAATCTTCAACTATGACGACATCGGCTGCTTCACTTGCCGCAGATGCTCCACGCGCTCCCATCGCAACTCCGACATCGGCTGCAGCAAGCGCTGGGGCATCATTGATTCCATCGCCGACCACAATCACACTGCCGCGCGCTGATGCTTGTTTAGCTCTAGCAATCTCAAGCTTTCCCGCTGCTGTGATTTTGGAATAGACCTCGGTGATGCCAACGCCATGTGCAACTTCATCAGCGCTTTCTTGGCGATCACCTGTGACGAGTGCAATCTCTTTCACACCGGCATCTCGTAACGCTGTAACCATGGCGCGAGACTCTGGGCGCACTGGATCCTTCAACCCAATTACCCCCACTAACTCGCTCTCGATTTCAACTGCAACCATCAAGGGGTGAGAGAAAGAGAGCCACTCAGGAGATGCTCCACTCATCTGACCAACGCGGATTTTTCTGCCATCAATCTCACCGGTGATGTGGTGGCCTGCATCTTCAAAGATATTGGTTGCACCAACGAGCGTGAGATTGCGATTACGCGCCTCACTCACAAGTGCGTTGGCAACGATATGCGGGCTAAATTGATCGATAGATGCAGCTAGAGCGAGTAATTGATTCTCATCGGTTCCAGGCGCTGTCTGTATTTCAGTGATGGCAGGCCCACCATGGGTGAGGGTTCCAGTCTTATCGAGGAGAACAACCTCAGCATCTGCCAACAATTCAAGGATTGCGCCACCTTTGACAATCGCACCACGCTTGGCAGATTGTGAGAGACCAGCAACGATTGCAATTGGCACCGCAAGGATAAGTGGACAAGGTGTTGCCACAACAAGAACCGCAATTGCCCGCTTCACATCTCCCGTTGCCCACCATGCAGCCCCGGCCATCGCAACTGCGATGGGAACAAAGCGCAGCGCCCACTTATTTGCAATACGAATACCAGGTGCTGATTTCTTTTGTGCTTCGCGAACGAGCTTCACAATCCCGGCATAGGTGCTCGCCTCTGTTGTTGCAGTTGCCGTGAATGAGAAAGGCGAGCCAGCATTGACAACACCGCTTGAAATTTCCGAACCAGCACTTCTCTCAACAGGAAGTGGTTCACCAGTCAGAGCAGATTCATCAAGTTGTGCATCATCGATGAGGACGCCATCTGTGGCAGTGATTTCACCGGTGCGCACCAGCAATGTGTCACCGATTGCAATCTGAGCCATGGGAACAATTTCAATGGTGCCATCAGGAAGAACTCGGTTGACATCTTGCGGCATACGAGAGAGGAGAGATTTCAATTGACGCTCTGCCTGTCCCTCTGCCCAACTCTCGAGGACGCGACCTGTTGCAAGCATCACCGATATGACAGAAGCTGCGAGAAGTTCATCTGTCAGGAGCGCGCCTGCGATAGAGAGAATTGCAAGAACATCTGAGCCCATCGTGCGATTACGAAGATCGCCGATAAACCAGGTGATGGCAGGGATTAAACCAACAAGTCCAGCAACGAACCAGGCGGATGGATATTGAATACCAATAAGAAGGAGAGAGGCAGAGATAAGGAGTAATCCCCAGTTAAATATGCGACCCCTCATGAGACTAGGTTACTTCTGCTTTGGGAGATTAGACTCCCTTTATGAGTGAAGTAACAATCTCCTTCTTAGGCGCAACTGATACTGTCACAGGAAGTCGATTCCTCGTCTCCTCCGCCCAGTCGAAGGTACTTGTCGATTGTGGACTCTTTCAAGGTATTAAATCAATCCGGAAGAAGAATTGGGATCCCTTCCCAGTCGATGTGAAGACGATTGACTCGGTCGTTCTGACTCATGCTCACCTTGATCACTGTGGTTATCTCCCATTACTTGCACGTCAGGGATATGAAAACCCAATTTTTGCTACTCATTACACGGCAGAGTTAGCAAGTGTGATCTTGCATGATTCCGCGCACCTACAAATGGAAGATGCGAAGTATGCAGCGAAGAAGGGTTACTCAAAGCATGAGATTCCACTTCCGCTCTATAACGTTGAAGACACAGAGCGCGCACTGAGGCTCTTTAAGCGAATTAAATTCCATCAGCGCACCCAAATTGCACCAGATGCTTGGGTGACCTGGTATCCATCGGGCCATATTCTCGGATCTGCTTTCCTAGTCCTTGAAATTGGTGGAAAGCGAGTTCTCTTCACCGGAGATCTCGGTCGCAACAACCATCCGCTCTTATCTAACCCAGACTTACCACCGCAAGATCACTTTGATGCAATCGTCACTGAGTCCACCTACGGAGATCGCATCCATGATGCAAAGCCAGAGGATTTTGCGCAAGAGCTCAATGCTGCAATCAAGCGCGGCGGCTCTATTTTGATTCCAGCATTTGCCGTGGATCGAACTGAAGTTATCTTGATGGCACTTCGCGACCTCATGGAGCGAAAGTTAATTCCAATCATTCCGGTCTATGTTGATTCACCGATGGCCTTAACTGCGCTCAACTTCTATCGTGAAGCAATTACTCAGAACACAGCCGAGATCAGGGATGGAATCTCTGATAGATGGGCCAATCAAGATCCATTTGATTCAGGGCGATTGATGCAGGCTCTGACAACAGAAGAGTCGAAGAAGATTAATGAGATTGCCGAGAACTCCATCATTATCTCGGCTAGCGGAATGGCAACTGGTGGGCGAGTAGTCCATCACCTTGAACATATGCTCCCTGATCAGAAGAACACAGTGATTCTCGTTGGTTATCAGGCTGTGGGAAGTCGCGGTCGCCTCCTGCAAGAGGGGGTTTCAGAGCTGAAAATGCATGGCAAGTTAGTTCCGGTGAGAGCCCATATTGCAAAGGTGGAGAGCTTCTCAGTCCATGCAGATGGTGATGAGTTGATTGAATGGTTAGGTAAGGCGCAGAAGCCAGGAAAGATATTTGTGATCCATGGCGAACAAGGTGCTCAAGAGGCGATGGCCAATCGCCTCGTTGAATCTCTCAACTGGAATGCGATTGTGCCAAAGCCATCTCAAGTCATCGCCCTCTAGGGCCTTTAATAATTACTCTCTTTAATGAGTGATTAATAAGAGATTAACTAGAGCGTAAAGCGCGGATATTCATCGGTCACCATCAAGAGCGCATATCCATAGATGCGGTTCCAGAATGCGATGGTGCCAAGGATGTAATCAACTGCCCATGCTGGATAGCGACCGGTTGACCAGGTTGAAACCCAGGCAACAAAGGTGACAAAGAGTGCGCCGAGTGCGTAGATAAAACCAACGATGACCAATGGAATTACAAAGATCACCTTGAAGATCTGAAGAATGCGACCGAGCTTCTTGCCTCCCTCAACATCAGGTAGGAGAACAGCAATCTTTGGATTGCGCTCAATTGATGGATAGTCATCGGTAAGAAGGAGAACATATGCAGTCAAACGAGTCTGAAGTTCGATCAAAGCATGGTTAAAGCTCAAAACATAACTTGGGTATTTTCCGGTGAAGACCAGCGCCAAGAGAGTTGGAAGAACCAGGAATCCGCTCGTCCATCCCCAATGGGCCATCTCTGTAAAAGCTGCGATGAAGCAGATGACCGGAAAGGCGAGGATTCCGCGCCAGAAAACAGTCTTCTTGTCGCGATTTTCAAGTTGGAATTCAATGATTGTTTCAATTTGATTGCTCATAGGGGGAGTGTATTCCTTTCGACTGCGCTTTATAGATACTCTTGGCTAATGCCAGCACTTAAATATGCTCTCGTCACCGGCGCTAGTAGCGGTATAGGGGCTGCCACAGTTAAATCTCTCGTTGGAGATGGATACTCCATCATCGCAACTGCAAGGCGCGCGGATAAGTTGGAAGCTCATGCAAGTGAGTGTGAAGGCGTTGAAATCTTTCCCGCAGATCTCACGGTCGATAGCGATGTGAAGGCGCTTGCTCAATATTGTTTGGATAAGAATGTTGAGGTGCTCGTCAATTGCGCAGGTGGCGCCTTTGATGCAGCAACTATCTTGGATGGCGATCCAGAGGTATGGAAGAAGACTTATGAGGTCAATGTGATTGCAACCTTACGAGTCACCCAAGCAATCACGCCGCAAATGATTGACCGAGGAAGTGGCCATGTAGTCATCATCTCCTCGACCGCAGGCCATCGCGCCTATGAGAATGGTGGAAGTTATGTGGCAGCGAAATTCGCTGAGACCTCACTTGCCCACACTCTCCGCCTTGAACTCAATGGAACACCGATTCGTATTACCGAGATTGCACCCGGCATGGTGAAAACCGATGAGTTTGCGGTTAATCGCTTTGGTGGCGATGTAGCAAAGGCAGCGAAAGTCTATGAAGGCGTTGATGCACCGCTCACAGCAGAAGATGTCGCTGAATCAATCCGCTGGTCGGTATCTCTTCCAGAGCATTTCAATGTCGATAGCATGGTGATTCGTCCAGTGGCGCAAGCCGCCAATCACAAGGTCCATCGCAAGCCATGACGGTCACTGTTCGCCCCTATCGTTTAGAGGAATTTGAACGGGCTTGTGAGATTCGTGGCCTTGCTGGAGATGCTCAACGGAAAGAGCGGTTCTTTAAGAGATTTCAAAATCTGGGCCAATGGGATGACCACTACCTTCAACTTGCGATTGACCTCGACGGAATCTTGGTTGGTGATTTTCAACTTCGCAAATGTGATGCAACTCGACCAAATGGCGCCCTTGAGATGGGAATTGAGTTGGCGGAAGAGGTTCGCGGAAAAGGGATTGGCACTCAAGCGCTGATCGCTGGAACTGAGTATGCATTCACGCATGGAGCACATCGCATTGAAGGTTCAACCGATGAGAATAATGTTGCAATGCGGAGAGCATTTGAAAAGGCTGGCTGGAAGTTTGAGGGAGTACTTAAGGCGCTCTTCATTGAAGATGGTGAGCCTCATGATTATTACTCTTACGCGATTACTAAGTTTGATTAATCCCTAATAACGATGCGATAGTGCGAAAGCGATGAATCGGTCGCATATGCAATTCTTACGCCCGCATCTTTCGAAGCCTTTAACCCTTCGAGAATCTGAGCAGTGAGAATTTCACCAGGAGCAACAACGGCAACGCCTGGTGGGTATGGGGCGATGAGATCTGCAGAGATTCTTCCTTCAGCCTTTGAAGCTTCAACCATTTCAGTCTTTGCAAAGTAGGCATCGCGCATCGAGATTCCGCGAGTGGGCACGACCGACCAACTCAATGCGGTTGCGCTCTCACGTCGTTGCTCTTGGCGGCGCTTAAGGATTGGAATCAGCGCATCTGCAAGCGCCTGGAAATCCTCCCGAGTATCGGCCAAGGTGGCGAGGAAGACGATGGTGTCTCGATCTGCCATCTCCACACGAATTCCAGCCGCCTGGAGATCACGCTCAATATCAACCCCAGATGCGCCCAATTGCTGAACGCGCAGGACGATTTTTGTTGGATCAAATCGTCCAGCTGGGAAATCTGAGGAATAGAGGAAGATGGGAAGGGCGAACTCTGATTGAACTACCTCTTTAAAGTAAGCGACATTCTCTAGTAATTCTGAGTTGAGCGCCTCACCACGTTCTTGCAAGAGCGCACGAACCCCATCGATTGAGGCAAGTGGAGCGCCAGCAGGGGATGTGGTGTGAGTGGTCTCAAAGCTCTGTTCAATCCGATCAAGGTTGAGATATTTGCCTTGCGAAAGAAGGAGTGCAGATGCGCTATACCCAGGAAGCGCCTTATGAACGCTGGTGATTAAGGCATCTGCGCCTAATTGGAGAGCATGTCGGGGAAGGTGGGGATGGAAACCAAAGTGACCACCCCAAGCTGCATCGAGAATAACTGGAATCGATTTTCTATGAGCTGCTTCAATCAGTGTTGGAAGATCCGAGATAGTTCCGAGGTATCCAGGTTCGGTGAGCAATACTGCAATCGGATCTTCTTGGAGCGCTCTCTCAAGTTGAGCAATTCCAATTCCAATCGGAACTCCTGTTGCTTCATCGATATCTGGAGACATCCAGACAGGTTCTAAACCTGCAAGAACGAGCGCGCTCAAGATGGAGCGATGTGCGGTGCGAGAGATTGCAACTTTATCGCCAGGTGCTCCCAGTGCGAGAACGATTGCTTGATTGGCATGGGTGGAACCGCCGGTCGAGAACCTCGCATAATCTGCGCCCCAGAGTTGGGCAGCCAACTTCTCTGCCTTCTTCAATACCTGGTTGGTTAACTTGATTTCATCGAGTCCACCATAGAGCGGTGTATCGCTATCGACTACCGAGCCAAGACCTGGATCGAGTCGAGAAGCTCTCTGCTTGTGGCCGGGGATAGTAAATGGAGTGCGCGCGCTCTCAAAGTAAGAGAGATACGCATCTAAGAGAGGTGCGTTGTCACGTAAGTCACTCATGGTGATGAGTCTAATGCCACCTCAAAGCAAGTTGGGCTTGAGCAGTATTTATAAGGGATTAGACTTACCTCATGACAGAAAAGCTCCCACAATCACGCCATCTGGCCACTGAGATTCCAGGGCCACTTTCAACTGCTGCCATGCAGCGTCGTAAGGAAGCTGTCTCAGGCGGACTAGGAACAGCGATTCCTGTCATTATTAAGCGCGCATCCGATGCGATCTTGGAAGATATCGACGGCAATCGCATCATCGACCTTGGTGCAGGAATTGGCGTTACCAACGTGGGAAATGCAGCTCCACTCGTTGTTGAGCGAGTCCAAGAGGCAGTTGCCGCTTTTACACATACGAACTTCACCACCGCTCCATATATGGGATATATCGAGGTCTGTGAAGCGCTCAACCGCTTAACACCAGGAAACTTCAAGAAGAAGTCTTTACTTCAAAACTCAGGTGCTGAAGCAGTGGAGAATGCAATCAAGATTGCGCGCCACTACACCAAGCGCCCGGCGATTGTTGTCTTTGAACATGCCTACCACGGTCGCACAAACCTCACGATGGCACTTACAGCAAAGAACATCCCATATAAGGATGGCTTTGGACCATTTGCCAATGAGATCTATCGAATGCCGATGCCATATCCATACCGATGGAGCGGAGACCAAGCAACAATCGCAGAAGATGCGTTGAAGATGGTTATTACAAAGATCGAGAAGGAGATCGGCGCACATAACGTTGCCGCAATCTTGATTGAACCGATCCAAGGCGAGGGTGGATTTATCGTTCCACCTAAGGGATTCCTGCCAGGCCTTTCTCGCTATGCAATAGAGAATAAAATTGTCTTCATTGCAGATGAAGTCCAGGCTGGATTTGCTCGCACCGGTGATTGGTTTGCCGTTAATAATGAGAACGTTGAGCCAGATATGATCATCACCGCAAAGGGAATCGCTGGTGGACTTCCACTCGCTGCGGTCACAGCTCGCGCAGAGATTATGGATTCATCTCATATCGGCGGCCTCGGCGGCACCTATGGTGGAAATCCAATCGCGTGTGCTGCAGCGCTTGCTGCAATTGAGATTATCGAGAGCGAGAAGCTCGTTGAGCGCGCTCGCCACCTTGAGCAGATTCTCTTTACATCACTTCGCGAAATTGCTGCAAAGCATCCTGAGATCGGAGATATCCGTGGTCGTGGTGCGATGGTGGCGATTGAGCTTGTGAAGGCTGGAACAAAGGATCCCAACCCTGAGTTGATGGCAAAGGTCATTAAGTACTGCCAGAGCAAGGGCGTCTTGATTCTCACCGCAGGCTCATATGGAAATGTGATTCGCTTCTTGCCACCACTTGTGATTACAGATGAACTCCTCAAGGATGCGCTGAGCGTCCTCGCGGAAGCATTTGATTCTGTAGCCTAACTTCACCCACCTAAATCACCCGCTATGGGGTGATTTGGCCTTCCCTTTTGGGTGATTCCTGCGAGAGCCTTCACCCATGACGGGTGAGAACAATCTAGGTATCACGCTCTCGCGCACCCTCATCCCCACCCTCCCTGCCGGTTACCTCTCGCGGAAGGCGCTCTTTCCGCTCATTGAGAACCAAGCCGGGGGAACCACTTTTGTAATCGCACCTGGTGGCTATGGAAAGACAGTCCTCGTCGCAGAATGGGCTCAGTATCAGAGCAAAGGCGTTATCTGGATGACTGTCGCAAACGGCGACTCCACCAATGAGATGTCGGCGATGATGATCGCAGCCACCCGTCAGGTCATTCCACACTTTGCCCCTTGGTTTGAAAATGAGCAGCCACTTCGCCCCACTGAGGTGGTGCGACGCTGGGGTAATGAGTTGATGCAGACCGGTCGTGAGTATGTTTTCGTGCTCGACAATCTTAGAAGTGACATCCAGAAAGATGTGGATATTGCAGTTCAATTGGTTGAACAATTTCCAAAGAACATTCATTTCATTGCAATACGTCGGGAAGATATTAAAGACATTTATGAAACCTGCGCATCGCGAGGACCGATTAAGGTTATTACGCAGAGCGAACTTCGATTCTCTGATGACGAGATTGAGCAGTATGCAGTTAACTCGGGACTCACTCTTACGCCAGAATCAAAGCGAATTCTATGGGCAGCAAATGGCTGGCCATCTGCAACGTCGCTATTGCGGGCACACATTCAATTAAGCAGTAATCAACAAAACAATAAGAATGTTGATCTTGTTCAAGTGATGGCCTCGGAGAGTGAGCCGCTACGTGCGATGGCAATGGTGGTCACTAAGAACCTCAGCCCTGAGATCTTTAAAACCTGTAAGCGCTTATCTGTCTTCGAGAGCTTCACATTGGAAGAGGCACAGGTTGTTCTCGGTGATGATTACAACTTTGACACTATCAACCTTATTGCCCAACGAGGTGAGATTTTTACTCCGTCACGAAATCCGCTCGGTGGCTACACATTTTCACCGCTTGTTAGACAGGTATTTCTTGAGAGCCTTCGCCAGATTCCCGATGTTAAGTTGAGTATTCATCAACGATTGATGGCTTTTTATGAAAAGAATGGCGATCTCGGATCTGCTATCGACCACGCCTTTGAGGCCCACGATGAAGAGAAGATTAGGGAGCTATTCCCTGATGCTGCTCGAATCAAGCAAGCTGAAGGCAAAGGTGGAGAGTTAATCCGCTGGGCTAATTTTGCAGGAGATACTTCGGTAGATGGCGAGTTAAAGAAATCGTCCGTCCGCACCGCCGGCTTCCTTACCGATCTCGACTTCCGGAGCGTTCAGAGTGAAGTCGCAAGGATGGAGCTATTGGCAGAGTCCTCTCCGATGGGTAAATTTTTTAAACAATTCAACGCAGGCGCCCTCTCTTATATCTATCTCACTTCTGCGCGCTTTGATGAGTTACGCAATGCAGCCAAACGAGCTCGCGTGGGTGAGGTTGATTGCTATCTCGGCGTTGATGACCAGATCAATATTCTCCGAAGCCTTGCCATCCGGGCATATATCTTTAATGAGTCCGAGGAAGTTGAGCGGGTATTTGAGCTCTCACAAGAGCTCGGTAAGAAGACAACGTTAATTACCTCCCACACCTTCTTGCTCTCCATCCAAGCAATGCATCTCCATCAACGAGGTGAATACAAGCGTGCTCACGAGGTCGCCTCTATCTCTCTCGCGCAACACCAGCGGTATGGATTTGTCGGCAATCATGGTCCACTCGATGCAATGTTTGTCATTGCTCGTACCCTCCTTGAATTCTCTCGCCCACAAGAAGCCCAAGCTCTTTTGGAGCAGATTCGCTCTTATTCATATCAATGGAAGCAGTGGCATTGGTATCTCCACGCAGACAAGCACATCATCGAATTCCTCTCCTATAACAACAACAATCGTGAGGCTTTAGAGCGGGTGAAGCGAGCTCGAGATTTCATTGCAACGCTTGAGATGGAACATCAATTAGAGGGACTTGTCGATATCAGCGAGATGCCAGCTCGCCGTCGCCTCAAGGACTTTGATCGCTTAGAGAAATTAGTTAATCGCGCACCAGATATTCGTGACACTCGCATCTATCGCATGGCAGTTGACGAATATCGCGGACGTAAGAAAGCGATTGATGATGCCAAGAGCCTTCCTGAGAAGACTCCACGCGATCTGATTTGGAAGTATCTGACAGAGGCCTCATTTAATGCAGATGCAGAGAAGATTGCACTGCCTGCAGTACATGAGGCGATGAAGGTTGGTGCTCAAGTTGGAGCACGTGAGACTTTTCTTCGCCAGCGCGATGAAATCGGTAACTACATCATCAAAATCGCCAATGAATATCCAACTGTCTATAACGAGGAACTTGCAACCGCAATGGCCGAACGCATCAGGGAACGAGGATCTAACATGAGTGAAAGCCAGCAATCGCTTACCAAGCGAGAACTTGAGATTCTTCGCCAGCTCTCCACCGGACGCACCCTCACTGTGATTGCCAGCGAGCTCCATATTTCGCAGAATACGATGAAGACCCACTTGAAGAACCTCTATAAAAAGATGGGGGCGGAAGGCCGCCACGATGCGGTAGAAAAGGCTAAGAGCACCTTCTTGATCTAGCCGATAGGCGATACTTCTCAGGTGTATCAGCCCGTCATCATTACGCCACGACTTGAGCTCCACCATATTCCGGTCGATGGCCTCATCAGCCTCTATGAAGAGAAAAACGATCAACTCGCCATTGCTGGGCGAGATATCTCTAATCCACACCACAATCTCATCAGAGATGAGGGGCCATTAGGGTGGCGAGTTCCGCAGGTGAAGGCAGATCCATCGACAAATAAATGGTTTGTCCGCTTTATTGTTCTTAGAGCAAGCCGAGAGATCATCGGCTCTACCAGTTTCCATGGTGTTCCAGATGAAGTTGGAATGATGGAGATTGGAATTGGTATCGAGGAAGATTTCCAAGGAAATGGATATGCCAAAGAGGCGTTGCTCGGGATGTGGCGATGGGTCTGTGGCGAGCCCGGAGTCAAAGTTCTTCGCTACACCGTCTCACCAACTAACATCCCATCGGTAAAGATCATCGAGGGATTTGGTTTTGCCCATATTGGTCAGCAGATAGATGAGGAAGATGGTCCCGAAGATATTTATGAGATGAGCGTTGAAGAGTTTATGGCGAAGTGGGGGAGTTCTCGGTGAGCGATGATTTTGATGAGATTATCGGCGAAATTGATGATGAGCTCGACCTTACTCTCTATGCAGATAGCGATGAACTCGCAGAAGAGGTAACTGCGCAAATCCTCCTTGCAATTGAGAATGGGCTACTTGCTAAGGGGGAGTTCCATCTTGTACTCACCGGCGGAACGCTAGGGGTTCAAATATCTCAAGCTCTAGTCGCAGCATTCAATGGTGCGCCCGAGCTCTATAAGGGGCTCCACATCTGGTTTAGCGATGAGCGATTTGTAAACCTCGATAGTTCAGAGCGAAATGCTGCTCCACTCCATGGCGCTCTCACCAACACCAATGTGGTGGTGCATGAATCACTCGCCCCTGATTCACCAGCAACGATTGAAGATGCAGTGCGAGATTATGAAGAAGCTCTGAGGGGTGTGACTATCGACCTTAACATTCTTGGAGTAGGCCCAGATGGCCATGTGGCATCGCTCTTTCCCGGCGTTGCCGATCTCGATGACCAGCGAGATATCTTTGCAATTACTGATTCGCCAAAACCACCAGCATCTCGCATCTCATTTACGATGAAATTCCTCAATCAGGCGGAAGAAATCTGGATTGTTGCAGCGGGAGCGAGCAAGGCTGATGCGGTTGCGAAAATAATTGAAGGGGATTTATCAATCCCTGCAAGCTATGTCAGCGCCCAAGTGCGTACACGCCTGATTGTTGATCAGCCGGCATTCTTTACTGAGTAGTCCTATCCACTAGACTTCTACCCATATTCGCAAGGCGAGCTCTCAATGGCGAGGTTCGTATTAATCGAAGAAGGCAATCACTGATGAGCACAACAACCTTTGGCATGGTCGGACTTGGCCGCATGGGGGCAAATATCGTCCGCCGCCTCCAACGTCACAACATCACCTCTGTGGTCTATGACGTCTCACCAGATTCAGTGAAGGCGCTCGCGGCCGAGGGCTCTATCGGCGCCTCTGACCTTGCAGATCTCGCTTCAAAGCTCACCGCTCCCCGCACAGTGTGGGTGATGGTCCCGGCGGGAGTTACGGATTCAACGATTGCAGCTGTTGCTGAAGTTCTCTCCCCAGGTGACACGATCATCGATGGCGGAAATAGCTATTACAAGAATGATTTGAAGAATGCCCAATTGCTTAAGGCAAAGGGAATCAACTTTGTTGATGTTGGAACATCAGGTGGCGTCTATGGATTAGAGCGCGGATATTCGCTGATGATCGGTGGCGATGATGCAGTTGTGAAGTCACTCGACCCAATCTTTAAAGCGCTCTGCCCTGGAGTTGAAGCTGCTGAGCGCACACCAGGTCGTACCGGAGATCCTGCCCAAGCAGAGTATGGCTACCTCCACTGCGGGCCAACTGGCGCTGGCCATTTTGTGAAGATGATTCACAACGGAATTGAATACGGAATGATGGCGGCCTTTGCGGAAGGACTTGCCATCTTTGAGGCAGCAGATGAGATGACCCCTGCTTACAACCTCGATATTCCAGAGATTACAGAAGTTTGGCGTCGCGGCTCTGTCGTGGCTTCATGGCTCCTAGATCTCACAGCACAGGCTCTCAACGAATCCAATGAATTAACTGAGTACTCAACTCAGGTCAGCGATAGCGGTGAAGGTCGTTGGACTGTTCAGGCAGCTATCGAAGCTGGAATCCCAGCACATGTCTTGAGCGCATCTCTCTACTCACGCTTTGCTTCACGTAATAACGATGAGTTTGGTAATCGAGTCCTCAGCGCCATGCGATATAAATTCGGTGGCCATAATGAGAAGCCACAATCCGGTAAGGCGAATTAATGAAGGCAGATGTTTTAGTTCTCTTCGGTGCAACCGGAGATTTAGCAAAGAAGAAGTTATTTCCGGCCCTCTATGACCTAGAGGAGCTCGGCCAGTTGGATATGCCTGTGATTGGCGTTGCTTCATCGAAGTGGACCCAAGAGGTTTTTCGTAACAATGTTGAGAGCGCAATCCGTGCCCGCAAGCCTGATGCCGATGAAGATGTCCTTGCCAAGGTTCGCGATGAGGTAAAGCTTATTGTCGGCGATTATAACAACCCTGAAACTTTTGTAGAACTAGCGGAGGCGATCAAGGGCTACAAACTCCCTGTTATCTATCTTGCAATCGCACCAGAGTTCTTCGCCACAATCACCAAGTCATTAGCGGAAGTTGGTATCACCAAGCGCGCTCGCGTTGTTGTTGAAAAGCCATTTGGTCGTGACCTTGAATCAGCAAAGGCGCTCGATGCTGAACTCAAGCAACTCCTGCCAGAAGAGCAGATCTATCGCATCGACCATTACTTGGGTAAAGAGGCGGTGGAAGATCTCCTCGTCTTCCGTTTTGCTAACACACTCTTTGAGCCGGTCTGGAATCGAAACTACGTCTCAAATATTCAGATCACAATGGCTGAGAGCTTTGGTATTGATGGCCGTGGAAAGTTCTATGACGGAGTTGGCGCAACTCGCGATGTTCTGCAGAACCACCTCTTGCAGGTGCTCACCATGCTCACTATGGAGCCACCAACAAGTATGAATTCAGAAGATATGCAGAATGAGAAGATCAAGGTTCTCTCTGCGATCCGAGATATCAAGGCAGATGACGTTGTTCGTGGCCAATTTGTCGGATATCTCGATGAGGAAGGTGTTGCACCACAATCTGATACCGAGACCTTTGTTGCGATGAAGCTCTTCATCGATAACTGGCGTTGGGCTGGCGTTCCTATCTACCTTCGCACCGGTAAGAAAATGCCAGAGACGGTGCTTGAAGTAATCGTTGAGTTTAAGCAACCACCTCGCGCTCTCTTTGGAAAGGCTGAATCCAATCAGGTGAGATTCCGCCTCGGTAAAGATGATGGCGTTGATATCTCATTGCAGGCGAAGAAACCCGGCACAAAGTTAGTTTCAGAGACTGTCGATCTCTCCGTTGAGTTCTTCACTGAGTTCGGTGATCGCCAAGGTCCTTATGAGCGCCTCCTTCGCGCTGCGATGTTGGGAGATCACTTCCGCTTCACACGTATCGATGCTGTTCTTCACTCATGGGCGATCTTGGATGAGATTCTTAAGAATCCACATCGTTGCCATCCATACTTTGAGGGCACATGGGGTCCTGATGAAGCAGATGAACTCATCCCTGGCGGCTGGAACCCAGTTGGCTCAGAGGCAGATGAGATTAAACTTTCTCACTAACCGGTAGATGATTTAGTAGTTGATTTAGTTTGACGCTTGTCCGCTTCGATGGAGATAGCGGCCAAGGAAATCTGCCTTGAAATCATAGAAGGATCCATCGAGGAGATGTTGGCGCATCTGGTCGACCAATCTCACTATAAAGCGCTCGTTATGGATTGTGGCAAGGGTTGCTGCGACCATCTCCTTTCCCCGGAAGAGGTGGCAGAGATATGCGCGGGTGTAGTTGGCGCAGGTGTAGCAATCACACTCTGAATCAATCGGATTAAAGTCGCGTATATACCCGGCATTAGAGACATTGAAGCGGCCAGTCATTGTGTAAACGGCGCTGGTGCGAGCAATACGTGATGCCAGAACACAGTCAAAGGTGTCGACGCCATTTTCAACCCCGACGAAGAGATCCTCTGGAGCGCCAATACCAAGGAGGTGCTTCGGCTTTTCTTGCGGCAAGGTTGAATTGACCCAACTGACGATGGTTCCGAGCGATTCTTTATCGAGCGCTCCGCCGATACCAAATCCATCAAATGAAATCCCTGAAGAGGTCATCGTTCCCAGATCAGCTGCTGCCTCTTTGCGCAGATCCTCATACTGCGCCCCTTGAATCACGCCGAAGAGCGCTTGATATGGCTTATCGCTACGTTCATCTGTTAAGCGCTTGTGCTCATCGAGACAACGAATTGCCCAATTGTGGGTGCGCTCCATTGCAAGCTCTTGGTAGGGGCGGGTGTTGTGAAGAGTTGTGCACTCATCAAATGCGAACATAATGTCTGCACCGATTTTGTGTTGAATCTGCATCGAGATCTCAGCGCTAAATCGATGCATCGATCCATCGAGGTGAGATTTAAATGTGACGCCCTCATCATCGACATGAGCCAAGCGCTCTTTATTTCCAGCGATTACTTGATCCGATCTAAAGGTCTGCGCATCCATCGCCAAGACCTTCTTAAATCCAACTCCCAGTGAGAGAACTTGAAAGCCGCCGCTATCGGTAAAAGTTGGCTTATCCCAATTCATAAATGAGCCGAGACCACCTGCCTCATCGAGAACATCAGGTCCTGGTTGGAGATAGAGGTGGTAGGCATTCGATAGGAGCGCTTGAGCTCCGAGATCTTCCATCGCGCCCGGAAGTACTGACTTCACCGTCGCCTTTGTTCCCACCGGAATAAAGGCAGGTGTTTGAATCTGGCCATGGGGGGTGGTGATTGCTCCGACGCGAGCAAGCCCCTTTTCTGAGGCGTGCTTTATCTCGTACTTGAAGCCGGAATTCATGGAGATATTCTGACAGAGTATTGAAATCAGGTTTACACTTCTTGGATGCCCACATTGAAGCTGACCGATGGACGATTCTTCGAGTATTTCGATAATGGCATCGCATCAACGAGCGCCATCATCTTCCACCATGGAACACCTGCCCACGCCTCACTCTGGGGCTCATGGCTAGAACTTGCCGCATCGCGCGGAGTTCGCGCGCTCTCCTATAGCCGCGCAGGTTATGGAATTAGCGATCGCAATGAGGGTCGAACTGTCCTTTCAAATAATGACGATATTCGCGAGCTCCTCGATAGTTTGGGAATCCGCGACTTTATCTCTATCGGTTGGTCAGGTGGAGGGCCACACGCTCTCGCCACAACCGTGATGGCTGGAAATAAAGGAGCTATCACGCTCGCAGGTGTTGGTGAATATGGCGCAGCAGATCTCGACTTCCTCGCTGGAATGGGCCCAGAGAATGAAGTTGAATTTGGTGAGGCGCTTAAAGGTGAAGCAGCGATTGCTGCCTGGATGGAGGAGAACGCCCATCCCTTTAAGGAGGTGAGCGCAGATGAGATTCGCGAAGCGCTTGGCGGGCTTATCGGCGATGCTGATAAGAAGGCACTTGATGGCGTTATTGCAGATGAATATGCGACTGCAACACGTAAAGGTCTGGCAGTGAGCTTTGATGGATGGATCGATGATGACATCGCATTTATTCAGCCGTGGGGCTTTGCACTCAGTGAGATTTCAGTGCCGGTATTGGTCTGGCAGGGCGATCAAGATTTGATGGTGCCACACGCTCACTCCTATTGGTTAGAGAAACATATTCCAACAGCAATGCTCAACTTTGTTCCTGGCCATGGACACCTCTCACTTATTGCGGACTACAAGGACGAGATCCTCTCTCAGGCGCAGGAGCTATTGAAGTAGATGCTATTTAAGGAATTCACCTCAATCCTCAACCCCAAATCCCGAAAGATCGTGATTGGAATAGCCCTCAATGCCATCGGCGGGGGAATGACGCTCTCGCTTCTCTTGGTCTATCTCCACGATATGCGAGGCTTCACAAACACCTTCGGGGGATTACTTCTCTCGTGGGGAGCACTCGTCTCAATTATTGCAAGCACTCCTATGGGCGCACTTGTGGACCGCATCGGTCCAAAGAAGGTGATGATTTGTGGGCTGCTACTTAATTCAGCTGCTGCTTTCTCATTGGCATTTGTGACGGAGCATATCCATGCAATTCTTGCACTCACTGCTATCAATATTGCAGGGCAAGCTGTCTGGCCAAGTCAGAGCGTGGTGCTCACTCGTGTCACCCCCGAGGAACACCGCCCCAAGATATTCGCCTTTAACTTTATGTTGCTCAACTTAGGCCTAGGTCTCGGTGGATTAATCTCATCTCTGATTATCCAAGAGGGATCTCTTCGTTCCTTCCAGTGGATGTATTGGTTAGATGGGGCAACTTTCTTCCTCTATCTCGCAATTATTCTCACCATGCATGGCGAAGGTCTCGATAAGTATGAGCCGAAAAAAGATGAACCACAGCAAGGAACATATCGAGATCTCTTTGCCATCAAACCACTGATGTTCCTAGGATTTGGTGGAATCATCCTCTTCACCTTTGGCTATGGTGTGATTCAGGCAGGAATTCCGATCTATGCCACACAATTCTTAGATCTCTCACCTAAGTGGCTTGGAATTATCTTCGGTGTGAATACATTTGCAATCGTGACTTTGCAGCCACTGGTGATGCGCTATATCGAACGCTATAACAAGTATTCAGCGTTGATTGCGATCGGAGTTATTTGGGCGACCTCTTGGCTCTTTGTGGGAATCTCACCGATGCTTCCGATGCTTGCCTCTGGCATTGCACTTGCCTTAAGCCAATTAGTCTTTGCAGTGGGGGAGATGGTTCAAGCACCTGTGATCCCAACCCTTGCCAATGAACTGGCACCAGAACATATCCGCGGTAGGGCAAATGCCTTTATGAGTCTGCAGTGGAGTATCTCGGGGGTTGCCGGTCCTGCCATCACCGGGCTAATGCTCGGTGCCGACCTTCCCACCCTCTGGGTCGCCTCGATGTTCCTTGGCTCCTTTGCGGCAATTCCGCTCTTTCTTGCGATGAAGCGGGCGGCCCTTCGAGCGAGCTAATCACGCCAAAAGCGTCTAATTCGGACTTTTGGGGTTCCCTTTTCGCTCGTTTTTTACTACCCTTGCAGGTCTACTCACGGGTTTTCTCGCATAGCGGTATTGCCCTGTGGATATTCATGCCAGAAGCACATCATTTGCGATAAGGGGATTTACACGTGGCTGATGCAACAGTGGTCGATAACGATGTCAAAGACATCGAAACTATCGAGGTAGCTCAACGCACACCGAAGCAGATCGCATGGGGTCGCTTTAAGCGCAACAAGGTTGGAGTTTTTGCAGGGTATGCATCCATCTTCTTCGTCACCGTTGGATTCTTCGCACCAATCATCACCCGCCTCGTAGGCGTCAACCCACGCGATACCTATGAAGGCACATTGACCGAGTTCGCGATGCCAATTGGTCCATGGGGTGGAATTTCATGGGATCACCCACTTGGAATTGAGCCAGGAACTGGTCGCGATGTCTTTGCGCTCGCTCTCTATGGCGCTCGTACTTCTTTTATTGTTGCCATCATCGCATCGGTGGGAACGATTGCAATTGGTATGTTGGTCGGAATCGCAACCGGTTACTTTAAGGGTCGCGTCGACTCAAGCGTTGGCCGCTTCGCCGACTTCCTTATGTCATTCCCAGGCACCTTCATGATTATCGCCCTCTCATTGCCTATGGTCCAGCGCATCGAATCTATTGGAATTGCCCACGACAATGCAGCTCGTCTTGTAGTTCTTGTTCTCTTCTTGGTCTTCTTCGGTTGGACCGGTTTCTACCGCCTCATCCGTTCACAGGCGATGTCGATGCGTGAGCGTGACTTTGTCATGGCGGCGCAGGCGATGGGCGCATCAAACTGGCGCATTATTGTGAAGGAAATTCTCCCTAACCTTTGGCCAACAGCGATTGTCTTTATCTCACTCGCTCTTCCTGGCTATATCGCAGCCGAGGCGACGTTCTCATTCCTGGGAGTAGGAGTTCAGGCGCCTGAGGCAACGTTTGGTTTGATCCTTGCAGATGGCGTTACCTACTGGCGTGAAGATCCTGCATACCTACTTATTCCAAGCTTTATTTTGATTCTCATCGTGCTCTCCCTCAACCTCCTTGGTGATGCAGTGCGCGATGCTCTCGACCCAAAGGCCGATAGATAGCAAGTAGATAAGAAATAAATAGATTTCCGTAGCTATACGGGAACTTCACTGCAAGAGAGGTCTCGCGAGTTTCTCTTTAGGTGAAGAGCAGTAAGTCGAAACGTAAATGCGTTTTGATTCATCTCTAATAGGAGGACTAATGTCACGTTTGACATCACGTCGTCTCGTTGCAACAGCAACAGCTGCACTTCTTGCAGTTGGAACAGTTGTAACAGGCACAAGTGCAAACGCAGCTGAGAAGCCAGTTACTGGCGGAACGCTGTACTTCATTACACACGCTGATCAGTTCGACCACATCGATCCAGCTCGTGTTTACACAGGCCGCGATATCGCGTTCCTTAACTCATATCTCTACCGTAACTTGGTTTCATACAAGCCAGTTCCAGGTTCAGCAGGTTCATCACTCGTTGCTGACCTTGCAACAAACACTGGTGTTCCAAGCAACGCAGCAAAGACATGGAAGTTCACACTCCGTGCAGGCATCACATGGGAAGACGGATCACCTGTCACCTGTGAAGATGTCCGTTACGGTGTATCACGTCCATTCGCAGCTGACGTAATCACAGACGGTCCACAGTACCTCGTACAGGCTCTTGATATTCCTAAGGCTGCAGATGGTTCATCTGCATACAAGGGTCCATACAAGAAGACCGGACAAGCACTCTTCGACAAGGCTGTTACATGTAAGGGCAACACCATTACATTTAACCTCAACCGTTCATTCGCTGACTTCAACTATGCACTTACTTACCCAGCAGGTGCACCTGTAAAGAAGTCAAAGGACACAGGCGATAAGTACGACCTTCGTCCATTCTCAAACGGTCCATACAAGATCGCTTCATACAAGATCGGCGATCAGCTCGAGCTTGTACGTAACGACAAGTGGAAGAAGTCTTCTGACACAGTTCGTACACCATATCCAGATAACATCGTCGTTCGCTTCGGTCTTGCTGAGGATGTTCGCGATGCAATCATGCTCGAAGATCAGATTCCTAACACTGCATCACTCGATGCTCTTCAGCCAGCAAATACACGCGCATTCTTCGCAGATCCATCAAAGAAGAACCAGCGCTTCAACGTGTATGACCCATATGTCCGCTATGCAGCTATGAACGTTGCTAAGGGCAAGATGGATTGCTTGGATGTCCGTAAGGCTGTCTTCTTTGCAATCAATACACAGGCACTTATCGACCTTTCAGGTGGATCAGTCTTCTACGGCGACCCAGGTGATAACCCTGTAAAGCCAGTTCTTGGTCTTGACTACAAGAAGACAACAGGAAACATCCACGATCCAAACTGGAAGATCACAGGTAACGCTGATTACGCAAAGACTCTCCTTGCTAAGGCAAAGACAGCTTGCCCAGATGCGTATGCACGTGCAACTGATGCAGATAAGGGAATCGTCTGGGATATCGCACAATCTGCGACAAACCAGAAGGCTGCCGTCTTGATTACAGATGCTCTCAAGGCAGCTGGAATCAACATCAAGTTCAACTACATTCCATCAGGTCAGTACTACTCAACAGTTATGAACCCAGAGAAGCAGAATGACATTTCATCTGCTGGCTGGGGTGCAGACTGGGCTAACGCTTCAACTGTTATCCCTGAGCTCTTCACAAAGGAAGGTGGATTCAACCTTTCTCAGAACTGGAATGATCCTGCATACGCAGCATTCAAGAAGAAGTCTGACGCTACTAAGGTAGAGACAAACCGCGCTAAGCAGGCAAAGGGATGGCAGGAACTATCACAGTACGTGATGGATCAGTACTGGATCATCCGCCCTGTCTTCTCTAAGACCCAGAACGTTTGGGGTTCAAAGGTTGGCGGCGTGTACTACTGGGAGCCACAGGGTAACTTCGGCTTCGGTCAGATGTACGTAAAGAACTAAATTCGAAGAATTTAGTTCCATGAAAATGGCACTAATGAATCGAAGTTAGCGCTTTAAATGCGTTAGAGGTTGCGGGTGGTTGTTTCGACAGCCACCCGCAACACTCGCGCAAAGCAAGAATTGATTTCCAGATTTACCAACAACAAGGAGATACAGCAAAGTGTTGAAATATCTAGCTCGACGATTGAGCGCCACTGTCGTGGTTCTGACTCTCGTCAGCATGTCTGTCTTTGGAATCTTCGCTGTTCTCCCAATGGATCCAGCGGCGCTCACATGCGGTAAGGCCTGTTATCCAGCTGTTGTTGAAGCAAACCGCCATCGCCTCGGACTCGATGTCCCAGTCCATGTTCAGTATGGCCGTTTCGTTAAAGGTTTATTTGTAGGTCGCACCTATGGTGAGGGCCAAGCAACAATTGAATGTCCAGCGCCAGCTTTCGGTTACTCATTTAACCGCCATGAGTGCGTAACAACTCTTATCAAAGATGCGCTTCCGGTAACTCTTTCATTGGCGATCGGCGCATTTATCCTCTGGCTCTCCGTCGGTGTGGGTCTTGGAATCCTGGCAGCGCGAAGAAAGAATCAATGGCCCGACCGCGCGGCAACTGTCTTCGTTCTCGTTGGAACATCGCTTCCAACATTTATCTCCGGTATTTTGATTCTCCTCTTCGTGGGTCTTAAATTTAAATTAATTGATCCATTGAGCATGGGTCGTTGGATTCCGCCGCTTGAGGATCCAGTTGCATGGTTTAGAACTTTTATCTTCCCTTGGATTATCTTGGCTCTTGCTTATGCGGCCTCATATACACGTTTTACCCGCTCAACCGTGATTGAGACCTCATCTGAGGATTACATCCGCACAGCTCGCTCGAAGGGCTTGAGCGAGAAGGTCATCTTGCAGAAGCACACACTTCGCGCAGCTATTGCACCGATTACAACAATGGCAGGCCTTGATTTCGCAGGCCTTCTTGGTGGTGCGATCATTACCGAGCAGATCTTCAACCTGCCAGGTCTTGGTCGACTCTCAATCCGTGCGGTGCTGCAGGATTATGACCTTCCAACAATTCTGGCGACAACTATCTTGGCGGCATCATTCGTTGTCATTGCCAACCTTCTGGTAGACATTGCATATGCCTACCTCGATCCACGAGTGCGAGTTGCATAATGACACAGAAGCCATTTCTCGAGGTTAAGAACCTCAACGTTGCATTCCCAACTGAAGATGGACTCGTTAAGGCATCGAGCGATATCTCATTCTCAGTCGCCCGTGGCGAGACCCTTGCTGTTGTAGGAGAGTCAGGTTCAGGAAAGTCTGTCACCTCTCTTGCTGTCATGGGCCTTCACAACCGTAAGGTTGCTCAGATTCAAGGCCAGGCAATCCTCAACCTTGAAGATGGCCCAGTAGATGTCATCTCAGCCGATGAAGAGGTAGTTCGTAAGCTCCGTGGCAAGGCGATGTCGATGATCTTCCAAGATCCGATGTCAGCTCTCCACCCTTACTACTCCATCGGAAATCAGCTCATTGAGGCTTGGTCCCTCTATAACGAGGGGAGCAAGGAAGATGGCCGCAAGCGCGCTATCGAGATGCTCGACCTCGTCGGTATTCCAGCTGCTACCAAGCGCGTTGATGAATACCCACACCAGTTCTCAGGCGGTATGCGCCAGCGTGTAATGATCGCGATGGCTCTTATCAATAACCCATCACTTCTCATCGCAGATGAGCCAACAACGGCGCTCGATGTGACAGTTCAATCTCAGATCTTGCAGCTGATGCGAGATATGCAGAAGGAATTTAACATGGCTCTGATCTTGATCACTCACGACCTCGGAGTCGTTGCAGAGGTCGCAGATCGCGTCAATGTGATGTATGCCGGAAAGATTGTTGAGAGCGGTTCTGCAGATAATATCTACTATCGCCCTGACCACCCATATGCAATCGGTCTTCTTAACTCAATTCCTCGCGTGGATCAGTTGGAGACAAAGCGCCTCGTCGCAATTCCAGGCCAGCCACCTTCATTGATCCACCTTCCACAAGGCTGTTCATTCCGTGCTCGTTGTGAATTTGCAGACCGCGTCCCAGGAAATCTCTGTGCGACAACTACTCCAGCTCTGGAGCAGAAGAGTGCAGATCACTTCTCACGTTGTCACTTACCTGAATCAGAACTAGTTAAAGCTCGCGTAGAAATCGGTGGCCGTAAATGACTCAACCGCTATTAAAGCTTGAAGGCCTTAAGAAGCACTTCCCTACAACGACAGGTGGCGCATTCTCTAAGGTAAAGGGCACTGTGAAGGCTGTCGATGGCGTCGATCTTGAGATCTATCCAGGTCAGACAATCGGCCTCGTCGGAGAATCAGGATGCGGAAAGACCACAGCAGGTCGCACCATCTTGAAGCTCTATGAGCCAACTGAGGGAAAGATCCTCTTTGAAGGTAACGACCTTGCACCGCTCTCTCCAAAGGAGATGAAGCCATATCGCTCACAGATGCAGATGATCTTCCAGGATCCCTTTGCCTCTCTCAATCCACGTCAGACCGTGGGCTCACTGATCTCAGCCCCATTCCAGATTCAGGGAATCACTCCTGAAGGCGGAGTAACGCAAGAGGTTCAGCGCCTTATGGCTCGCGTGGGTCTCAACCCTGAGCACATCAACCGCTATCCTCATGAGTTCTCAGGTGGTCAGCGCCAGCGCATTGGCGTTGCTCGCGCAATCGCGCTTAAGCCAAAGTTGATCGTGGCAGATGAGCCAGTATCAGCTCTCGATGTATCTATCCAGGCTCAGGTTGTTAACCTCCTTGAAGATCTTCAGCAAGAGTTCAACATGGCCTACATCTTTGTCGCCCACGATCTCTCAGTTGTTCAACACATCTCAGATCGCGTCATCGTGATGTATCTCGGCAAGGTAATGGAAGAGGCGGATAAGACAGATCTCTTTAGCCACCCTCGCCACCCATACACAAAGGCGCTCTTATCTGCTGTGCCAGTTCCAGATCCAAAAATTGGTCGTGCACGTGAGCGCATCATCTTGCAGGGAGATCTTCCAAGCCCAGTAAACCCACCAGCAGGGTGTGTATTTAATACTCGCTGCTGGAAGGCGCAGGATCGCTGCCGCACCGAAGTTCCACAGTTGATGCAGATCGGTACCAACCACCGCATCGCCTGCCACTTCCCAGAGGATTAATCCGAAGATTAATTATTAGTTTATCTAGAAGTGAAGAAGGATTACATACACCCTATGAAATAGAAGAGCCCCGGTCCATTAGGACCGGGGCTCTTTACTTTAACTCTTTACTTAAGCGAGCTTGCCTTCAACCGCAACCTTTGACTCACCGATCTGAACGGTAAGGCTCAATGGCTCTCCGGCACCTGCCTGGCAACCAACACCATAGGTGTATGTGGTTGTAGCGCCTGCTGCAAGTGGATCAGTTGGTGCGCCATTGATATCGAGGTCACCAAGGACATCGAAGCAGACATTTGCGCCAGAGGCTGCCTGGAGTGAGACAGTTGTGAAGTCGAGCGGCTCACTGCCGCCGTTCTTGATTGTGACCTGGAATGAGTTAGCGCTCTTTGGCTTCTGGTCGATATTTGTCATAAATGTTGTTGGTGTGAAGCGAGTAGGAGATGAGACAGTCACAAAGACGCCACCACCGAGGTCGAGCGGGGTGTCGAAGGCGATAGTCGCTACTGGCGCTGTCTCTTCGACGAGGGTGGTCTTATCTGCAGGAAGGTCGCTGCCGCCATTGGTGACAGAGCGGAGGATTCCAAGACCTACGACGGCGACAACACCGATGAGGATCGCCTGCTTACGTGAGAGCTTCTTCATTAGTACTCCTTTGGATCGCATGTATTCAGTAACACTTATGTAGTGGAACAATGGGCAAATCTTAGCCGTTGATAGGGATTTGGCAGGCTACCAGATACTCACGCGAGCAGCAGGCTCCAACCACATCGCATCCTTCGGGGTGACCTCAAATGCTTCATAGAAAGGGGCGAGGTTGCGCACGATCTGGTTGCAACGGAACTCATCTGGGCTATGGGGATCTGTCGCAATGCGGCGGCGAATCTCCTCTGGTCGGTTCTTTCCACGCCATGCCTGCGCCCAGGAGAGGAAGAAACGTTGATCTCCAGTGAGACCATCGATAACGGGCGCCTGCGCGCCATTGAGAGCGAGTTTGTAGGCCTTATAGGCGATTTCAACGCCAGATAGGTCTCCAATGTTCTCACCGACTGTGAAGGCGCCGTTAACGTGGATATCAGGGGTGGCAGCTGGTGAGAGAGCATCAAATTGTTCAATCAGCTTCGCGGCCAATTTCTCAAAGGCTTCCCGGTCACTATCGACCCACCAATCGACCATATTTCCATCGCCATCATATTTAGAGCCCTGGTCATCAAATCCATGACCAATCTCATGACCAATAACAGCGCCAATGCCACCGTAGTTGGCTGCGATATCGGCCTCCATATCAAAGAAGGGAGGCTGCAAGATTGCCGCCGGAAAGACGATCTCGTTCATCAGCGGGTTGTAATAGGCGTTGACCGTCTGCGGGGTCATATGCCACTCATCGCGATCGACTGGCTTGCCGATCTTGGCGACTTCATAAGCATGCTGGAAAGCAGCTATTCGTTGGAGGTTTCCGATGAGGTCATCAGCCTTGATCTCAAGGGTGGTGTAATCGCGCCACTTATCTGGGTAGCCAATCTTGGGAGTGAAGGTTGCCAGCTTTGCCAACGCCTTCTCTTTAGTTGCATCTGACATCCATGGAAGTTCTTTGATGCTCATCTCATATGCCTTGATGAGGTAGTCAACGAGTTCGAGCATCGCGCTCTTTGCTTCGGCAGGGAAGTAGAGGCCGACATAGACCTTGCCGATCGCCTCACCGAGAGAGCCTTGAACGAGTGAGACACCGCGCTTCCAGCGCTCGCGAATCTGTGGCGTGCCGGAGAGGGTGGTTCCGTAGAAGTCGAAATTCTGAAGGACGATCTCATCGGTCAGATAAGCAGCGCTGCCGCTAATGAGATTCCACTTCAACCATGAGACCCAGACATCACGACGAGAGTCGAAATCTGCCAACATTGCAGAGAGGCCAGAGAAAAAGGAGGGTTCATGGACGTTGAGAGAGTCAAATGCAGCTGCTGGAATCTTCGCATTCTCAGCCCAGAGATCCCAGTGGAAGTGAGGGGCAAGTGCTTCAAGTTCTGCGCGTGTGGTCTTGTTATATGTCAGAGTTGCATCGCGATCTTTGACCTGATCCCAGTGGTGGCTCGCAATCTCGGTCTCTAAAGCGAGGATTTCCTGCGCCAGCAGAGGGACGCCGGTGAGCTCACCCATCTTCTTCACATGAGCGATGAATGCCTCACGAATCGGCTGATACTGATCTTCCCGGTAGTAGGCCTCATCAGGAAGTGAGATACCGCCCTGGCCGATATGGAAGATATTCATGGAGGAGTTCATCGAGTCGGCATAGATAGCTGCGCCAAAGATGCCACCGAGGCCACGGGTCTCGAGCTGAGCCATAGTTCTAATGAAGGATGGGAGGTCGACAATTGCATCGATGGCGGCGAGATCTTCCTGGAGAGGCGTTAGGCCGCGAGCCTTGATTGCATCGGTATCCATAAATGACTTATAGAGGTCGCCGATCTTCTGCGCCTCGCCCTTACCGCTAGCCGTCTCAATAATCTCTCGGACCTGGACCTCGGCGATGTCATAGAGGGTGCGGGTCACGCCATCGCTGGCGCGGTCGGCAGGAATCTCGTAGGTATCGAGCCAGTTTCCGGCAAAGTGGCGGAAGAGATCATCTTGCGGGCGAACCTTTGGGTCCATAAATTGGCGATCGATACCTGACTTCACTGGCGACTCTCCTTAAGGCTCTGGCTGATATGACTGCGTGAGATTTCTGGCTGAGTGATCTCACGATAAATCTTCTTTGTGGGCGCAGTCTACGAGAAAAGTTGAAAGTTCAACTATTGTCGTATCATTGCCCTATGGCAGAGAAAAACGCTACCGCACCAAAGTGGCTCAACGCTTCCGAAATGAAGGCTTGGCGCCAATACATTATCGCCAGTCGGCGATTGCTCGATGCCCTCGATGAGGATCTCGCCGCCCACGACCTTTCGATGGCAGATTATGAGGTCCTCGCTCAACTCAGTGATGCTCCTGATCGCACCATGCGTATGTCAGAGCTGGCAGAGGTTGCGATGATCTCTCGCTCTCGACTCTCTCACCGAATCAAGGTGATGGAGAAAGAGGGATGGGTTCGGCGCGAAGCCTGCCCTGACGATAAGCGAGGTTCCTTTGCAATCATGACCCCCAAGGGGTGGAAGGCGATCGTCGCTGCCGCACCTGATCATGTGGCGAGCGTAAGAGGAAGATTCCTTGATGTCCTCGATAAGAATGATCAGAAGGCGCTGGCAGATATATTCGAACGCGTTGCAACTCGCATTAAAGATATTGAAAAGGATTAAGTAATCACAACGCCGAGTAGGCGCTGAAACGGGCTATTTACGCCACTTTTAGCCATTGATGAGGGCTTGGAAAACCCGTTTATTTCAGAGCGCGATCATCGAGTAGGTAGTTAATGAGAGATAAAGTCGAGAGATAAAGTTTGGAGAAATAAAAAACCCCGCCACATAGAGTGGCGGGGTTTTTTATAAGTAATAAATTACTTCTTCTTAGCAGCCTTCTTGCGCTTTGGAGCAGCCTTCTTAGCTGCTGGCTTGCGCTTAGCAACCTTCTTAGCAGCTGGCTTAGCAGCAGCCTTCTTGCGGCGCTTTGGAGCAGCCTTCTTAGCAGCTGGCTTAGCAGCAGCCTTCTTGCGGCGCTTTGGAGCAGCCTTC
>JACCDV010684402.1_pt1 | contig 80173 bp, 81 predicted proteins | sample 7446131 | NCBI WGS metagenome assembly JACCDV01 (sample SAMN15323448, study PRJNA562643) | freshwater metagenome | isolation source: river surface water | place: USA:Blue River Watershed | collected 2017-08-17
ATGGATGATCGGGATCGGCGTGCCCCAGTAGCGCTGGCGGCTGATGCCCCAGTCACGCAAACGCCAAGTGGTTTTCTTCTCGCCCAAGCCTTTGGCGGAGAGCAGCTCAGCCACTTTGCTCACTGCAACCTTGTAAGTCAGGCCATCGAGTTCGCCGGAGTTGACGCACACACCGTCTTTGGTCGCATACCACTCGGACCAGACCGTTGCATCGAAGGCCACAGAGGCCGCAGCGGCGCCTGCCTTCGGTGAGGAATCCGAGCCTGCGACTGACGAACCGGAGGCAGATGCCGATGCGGCCGGCACCTGGCCCACCACCTGCTTGATCGGCAGCTGGTATTTCAAAGCAAACGCAAAATCACGCTCATCGTGCGCCGGCACGCCCATCACGGCGCCGTCGCCGTAGCTCATAAGCACATAGTTACCCACCCAGACTTCGACCTGGGCCCCGGTGAGCGGGTGCGTGACGAACAGACCCGTGGGCATGCCCTTTTTTTCTTGCGTGGCCAGCTCGGCTTCGGTGGTGCCACCGGTTTTGCATTCTTCGAGGAAGGCGGCCAGCTGGGGATTGCTGGCGGCGGCGTGCAGCGCCAGCGGATGCTCGGCAGCCACAGCACAAAACGTCACACCCATGATGGTGTCGGCGCGCGTGGTGAAGACGTACATCTTGCCGTCACCGATCAGGGCACCATCGGTGCCCTTGATGTCATGCATGAACGCAAAGCGTACGCCCTCGCTCTTGCCGATCCAGTTTTCCTGCATCAGGCGCACCTTGTCGGGCCAGCCGTCGAGCGTGGCCTTCTCGTTGCCCATCTGCACGTGTTCGAGCAGCTCTTGCGCGTAGGCCGTGATGTTCAGGTAGTAGCCAGGAATCTCGCGCTTTTCGACCAGCGCACCGGTGCGCCAGCCGCGGCCGTCGATCACCTGCTCGTTGGCCAGCACGGTCTGGTCCACCGGGTCCCAGTTGACGATCTGGGTCTTGCGGTAAGCGATGCCTTTGTCCAGCATCTTGAGGAACAGCCACTGGTTCCACTTGTAGTAGTCCGGGTCGCAGGTGGCCACTTCGCGCGACCAGTCGATGGCCAAGCCCATCGCCTGCATCTGCTGCTTCATGTAGGCGATGTTGTCGTAGGTCCACTTGGCGGGGGGCACCTTGTTCTTGAGTGCGGCGTTTTCAGCGGGCAGGCCGAAGGCGTCCCAACCCATGGGCATGAGCACGTTCATGCCCTTCATGCGCAGCTGGCGCGTGAGCATGTCGTTGATGGTGTAGTTGCGCACATGGCCCATGTGCAGCTTGCCGCTGGGGTAAGGCAGCATGGAGCAGGCGTAGAACTTCTTTTTGCTCTGGTCTTCGGTGACGCGGTAAGCGTCGCGGGACGCCCAGCGGGCCTGTGCGGCGGCTTCGATGTCCTTGTGGGTGTACTTGTCTTGCATGATGCCCCCGATTGTAGAAGGTGGGCGAGCCTGCCGAGCGCCCTTTCAGGGCTTTTGCATCGGGCTGGTCATGAAACCGATCTGCGCCAGTCCGTTTTGATGCAACACATCCATCACCCGCACGATCTGTTCGTAGTTCACGGTGGCATCAGCTGCCAGACGGACAGCTGGGGGCTCACCCTGTGATTCTCTGCCCAATGCCTGCAGGCGCCCCGGCAAATCCTTCCAGGTCACGACTTCGCTATTGAGCCAGAGCGTGCCATCTGCTTTAAGACCGATATCCAGCGCCGCTCCGGTTTGGGCAGGGCTGGATGCCTGCGCCCGAGGCAAATCAAGATGCAAAGCCCGCCCCAGCCAAGGCGCTGTGACCATGAAAATCACCAGCAACACCAGCATGACGTCCACCATTGGGGTGACGTTGATCTCACTCATGGGCGCTGCGTGAGTCTTGCGGGTCAACCGTCCCAACGCCATTCAAGCCTCCCGGCAAGCCAGCAGCTCCAGCACATCATGGGCAAAACCTTCCAGCTCGGCCTCGACTGCGGAGGCCCGACGGCCCAGAAAGTTGTAGGCGAGCACCGCCGGCAAAGCCACGGCCAAACCCATGGCCGTCATGACCAACGCCTCCCCCACCGGACCTGCGACCTGATCGAGCGTCAAGTCTGTGGCCTGCCCAAGCCCCAGCAGGGCATGGTAGATGCCCCAAACCGTGCCCAGCAAACCCACAAAAGGGGCAGTTGCGCCCACAGAGGCCAGCAAGGTCTGCCCCCATTGCAAACGGCGGCTACTTACGGCAAGCGCTTCGCGCAAAGCACGCGTCAAGCGCGCACGCACGCTCCCTGCCACAGCCAAGGTGCCACTGACCGGCAACACAAAGGCTTGAAGCAGCAAACCCACATCCTTGTCCCAATGGGCAGCCTGGGCACAGCCGGCCTCAAACTCACTCGATTGCCAAAAGGCGGCCACCGCCTTGCGCACCGAGCTGCCTGCCAGCGCCAGCACCCAAGCCTTCCACAAAATCACCACCCAGGTCGCCATCGACATGGCGAGCAAGACCGCTGCCAGGATCCGGCTCAGCAGGTCTGCAGTCACCCAGAAATGCCACATGCCCCGAGCTTCAGTTCAGACCCAGCACGTCGAACATATCGAACAGGCCACGTTCCTGCCCCGCCAGGAAGCGCACCGCGCGCAAGCTGCCTTGTGCGTACGTGGCACGGCTCGACGATTTATGGGTCACTTCGATACGCTCGCCCGTACCCGCGAACAGCACGGTGTGGTCACCCACAATATCGCCGCCTCGGATGGTCGAGAAACCGATAGTGGACGGATCACGTTCGCCGGTATGTCCGTAGCGCTCGTACACCGCGCAATCCTTCAGGTCACGGCCGATGGCATCAGCGATCACCTCACCCATTTTCAAAGCCGTGCCACTGGGGGCATCCACCTTGTGGCGGTGGTGGGCCTCGATGATTTCAATGTCGTACCCCGTGGCCAGCGCCTTGGCGGCCATTTGCAGCAACTTGAGCGTGACATTCACGCCCACGCTCATATTGGGCGCCATCACGATGGCGATGTCCTTGGCAATTTCGGCAATCTCTGCTTTTTGGGCATCCGTAAAGCCTGTGGTGCCAATGACGGCCTTGACACCCAACTCGCGACACACCCGCAGATGCGCCAGGGTTCCCTCAGGTCGAGTGAAGTCAATCAGGAATTTCGAATCCTTGAGGCCCTCTCGCAAATCACCTTGCACCTTGACACCAGAGGCTTGGCCCAACCAGGCCGAAGCATCCTGACCCACTGTCAGACTGGTCGGCAAATCCAGTGCGCCCGCCAGGCGGCAATCGTCAGACTCGGTGATCGCCTCAATCAGCATATGCCCCATACGTCCAGAGGCGCCGGCAACGGCAATAGCGTGACGAGCGGGGTTGTTTGAATCGGAGTTCATGCAGAGGGCTTCAGAAAAAACAATAAGAAGGTTCAGCGGCCAGCCGCTTCGAGCGGAGGGTATTGGGTTGGCAGAGGCGGCAGAGCGGGCGATGCCTGCGCCTTCTCGGGCACGGCATACGCCTTGAGCTGTTCAGGAGTGGCCTGTAGCGACGGTACTTTGACAAGTTTGCGCTCGCCTTCCAGACGTTGCACGAACTCCTGCTCACTGGGCAAATCATCCGATTCGACCTTGTCGAGCACATCGCCCTGGAACCAGACCGTCAGCTTGAATTGCTGGGGCTCCACATTCTGGCGGCGAATGCTGAAGGCGTAATCCCAGCGTTCACCCCGGAACAGGCTGGTGATCAGGGGTGTTCCCAAAATGTCACGCACTTGCGCCTTGGGCATGCCCGGGCGCAAGGCCTGGCGCTGTTCTTTAGAAACAAAATTGCCTTGCACCACTTCAGGCACATAGGTCTTGAACGTGTCGCGGCCTACCCAGCTTTGAACACTGCTGCATGCGCCCAACGACGCACACAGCGCCAGCATGGCCAGCCTGGCCAAAACCGGACGGAAAGTCATTGCATTTGTCATGGCTGTACAGAGACCTTTATGATCGGGGCATTGTAGCGGCACGGCGTTTTGCACTGGGCCGTTCATTTGTGACCCTTTGTTGTTGCCCATGCCCCAGATCGACGACCTCAAAAGCTCTGGCCTCAAGGCCACTGGCCCCCGGCTGAAAATCCTGGAGGTGTTTCAGCACGGGCCTCAACGTCACATGACAGCCGAAGACGTGTTTCGCCAGCTCATGCATGACAACACCGACATTGGCTTGGCCACGGTGTACCGCGTCCTGACGCAGTTTGAGCAAGCCGGTCTACTCAGCCGCAACCATTTTGAGGGCGGCAAAGCAGTTTACGAACTCAACGAGGGACAGCACCATGACCATCTGGTGTGTCTGGACTGTGGCCAAGTTGAAGAGTTTTTTGATGCCGAGATCGAAAAACGCCAGCACGCTGTGGCCAAACTCAAAGGCTTCGAGATTGCCGACCACGCGCTGAGCATTTACGCGCACTGCACGCGCAAAAACTGCACCAACAGGCGCTAAGGCCGTCACTCCATGGCGCGGCGCTGGCGCTCGATGAATTCCTGGTAAGTGTCGATACCGCGCATCTGCAAAATGGTGTTGCGCACAGCGGCTTCCACCAGCACGGCAATGTTGCGCCCGGCCACCACCTGGATCACCACCTTGCGCACCGGGATACCCAACACTTCTTGCGTCAACGGCGCGCTGGGCAAGCGCTCGTAGTCGCGCTCAAGCGTTTCTTTGCGCACCAGATGCACGATCAGCTTCAGGCGCATTTTGCGGCGCACTGCTGTCTCGCCAAAAATCGCCCGAATATCCAGCAAACCAATGCCACGCACTTCCAGCAGGTTCTGGAGCAGATCGGGGCAGCGCCCCTCGATGGTGGTCTGGTTGATGCGGTACAAATCCACCGCATCGTCAGCCACAAGGCCGTTGCCCCGGGAGATCAGTTCAAGACCCAACTCGCTCTTGCCCAAGCCAGACTCACCGGTGATGAGAACGCCCATGCCGAGGATGTCCATGAACACGCCGTGCATGGTCGTGCGGTCAGCAAAGTGTTTGGACAAGTACGCACGCAACACATCGATCACAAAAGCCGATGAATCGTGCGTGGCAAACATCGGGATCTGCGCCCGCTCGCACATGGACAACAGGGCGTCGGGGGCGGCCTGGCCATCGGCCAGCACGAGCACGGGGGGCTCCAGGGTCACAATGCGGGCAATGCGTCGCGCGCAGTCTTCTGCGCTGGCATTCGTGAGGTAGGCCACCTCACGCTCACCCAGAATCTGCACCCTGTAAGGGTGGATGTAGTTCAGGTACCCCACCAGGTCGGCGCCCGAGCGAGCCATGCGGATGGCCACTTCATCAAAACGTCTTTCGGAGGCGCCTTGCCCGGCGATCCACTGCCACTTCAGGCTGCCACGGTGGTCCTCAAACAGGAGGTCTGCACTGATGACCGAGGGCTTCATGACATCAAGCCACCTGTGTCGATTGCCAGCCCGAGATCAGGCCATGCAGTACGTCACGGTTATCGCTGTTCTTGATGCGATCGCGCAAACCACCATCGCTGAGCAATTCAGCTATTTCGGACAGGATTTCCAGATGCTTCTGGGTCGCGGCCTCGGGCACCAACAGGAAAATCAGCAACTGGACTGGTTGCTCGTCGGGCGCATCAAAGCCAATGGGCTGCGAGAGACGGAAGACGGCTGCCATGGGCGCCTTCAAGCCTTTGATGCGGCCATGTGGAATCGCCACACCATGGCCCAAGCCTGTGGAGCCCAATCGTTCACGCGCAAACAGGCTGTCCGTGACCAGCGCACGAGACAAGCCGTGCAGGCTCTCGAAAAGCAGGCCCGCCTCTTCAAACGCGCGTTTCTTGCTGGTGACCTCTACAGACACCAGAACTTGGTCGACAGGCAAGATGGATGCAAGACGATTCATGATCGGGCGCATTATGCACCCGGGAAACCCTTATGCATCCCAGAATGAAATAAATAACACCTTTTTACTCAATAAGCCAACAAAAAACCGCCCGAAGGCGGTTAATCAGGGTTGAAGATCCTATTACATCATGCGCTTGGGCGCATCATGGTGATGGTCGGTCAACTTGTTCTTGTGCTTGACCACCTGGCGATCGAGCTTGTCCATCAGCTCATCCACCGCGGCATACAAGTCTTCGTGCGCACTCTCGGCGAACAGGTCATTGCCTTTGACATGAATATTGCACTCGGCTTTTTGGCGCTTTTCTTTCTCCTTTTGTTTTTCGACACTCAACAGCACTTTGACGTCCACCACCTGGTCAAAGTGACGGGTGATGCGATCGAGTTTGCCCGTGACGTAACTGCGCAGTGCATCGGTGACTTCAAGATGGTGTCCACTGATCGTCAGGTTCATAAGGCTGGCCTCCTGTAATGCAAGGAAATGGATGCCCGGTGTGGGCGCTTAACGCATCGCGTTGAATCCACTATGCGCCCAGCCCCATCGAAAAGCAAGGCAGCTCAAGGAAAACCCCGACGGGTCAAGCCCAATGCGCTTCGCCTGCCCAAAACCATGCTAACTTCAGACGGTTGCAGGTCGTTGCACCGCTTCGTGCATATGCACCTTGGCTACCATCCAGATGGTGGACAAGCTCACCAACACGCCCAGCACGCCAGCCACCCAATAATGGGTCAGATGCCCTTGAGCATCACGCCCGATGATCAAGCCGCCGGTGATGGCCGCCAAGCCCATGGCCGCAGACTGCACGGAGGCGTTGAGGGTCATGAATGTGCCCCGCAATTGCGGCACCGAGGCCGAGCTGATCAAGGCCATACCCGGAATCATGCGCCCGCTCATCGCCATGAAAAAACTGGTGGAAATCAATACCAAGGCCCATACCGGCAAACCGGCAGACACCGTGGTCAACAGCAAGGGCACACACACGACTGCGGCAAGGCGCTTGAAGGTCTGCGCCTTGCCCAGCCGGTCTGTCAAATGGCCGAAATAGCGCGCAGAAATCAGGGTGCCTGCGCCACCGGCCAGATAAATCCAGGGGATTTGCTCTGCATGCATGCCCGCGTTGGACTGCAGATAAATGGTGATGTACGGAATGACGGTAAAACCGGCAAACATCATCAGACCCGACAAGGCAAAAGCCTTGAGGTGGTTGGCATCGGCCAGCACCCGCCCCAAGCCAACCCAAGCAGAAGTACGGTGCGGATGGCGCAGATGCCCATCGATGACAGGCAAGGTCTGTCGCGCCACCACCGCCAGCAGCAGCACCAGCGCTGCAATTGCAAAGAACGGCACATGCCAACTCCAGTGCGCGGCCAGGAACAGGCCCAACGGAACGCCCGCCACAGTGGAGACGGAAAACGAGGTCATCACCACGGCCATGGCGCGACCACGTCGTTCAAACGGCACCAGATCCGCCACAATGGTCTGCGACAAGGCCGACAACACCCCGCCAAACACACCCGCAGCAACCCGCGCCAGCATCAGCCAACCATAAGTGGGCGCCAGACCACAGGCCAGGGTGGCCAGGCCAAACAAGGTGTACATGCTCAGCAACAAGCGCTTGCGGTCGAATTGATCGACATACATGGTCGCCAGCAGCCCGGATGCCCCAGCCGACAAGGTATAGGCCGATACCAGCAAGCCAAACTGTGCATTGCTGATGCCCAGCAGCTGTGTAAACTGCGGCCCCAGCGGCATCATGATCATGAAATCCAGAATGTGGGTGAACTGGACGCCGGCCAGCGTCAGCAGCACCCAGCGCTCACGGCTGGGCGTCAGTGCATGAGACATGAAAATTTCCTTCTTAGCCGCTGAATCTACCAGCTTGCGCGCAAATCCGCTGACCTGCCCAGTTGATATCTTCCCGCCCCCCCAGGCAAAGTGCCATAATCCGGGCACTTCCCTATTTGGAGATTTTCGTCATGGACAGCTACCCTAGTCGGTAGCTTTCGGATGAACTGAGCATCTGCCCATCGTCTGAAAGCTACGCCCCACCCAGCCCCTTTTAGACCTTCGGCAACTGGCCTGCGCAGGAGACGCCATGCTCAATATCTTTACCCTCGTCAACGGACGCCTCTTTCAGGAAGAAATCGAATCCCTGGAAGAGCTGTCGCGCTTCCAGCCAATCTGGGTGGACCTGGAGTCCCCCACAGTCGAAGAAAAGCGCTGGATCAAGCAGTATTACGGTCTGTCCATCCCTGAAGATGCGATGGACGAGGACATCGAGGAATCCGCGCGCTTTTACGAAGAAGACAACGGCGAGCTGCACATTCGTTCGGACTTTTTGATTGCCGATGAATTCGAACCTACCACCGTCCGCTGCGCCTTCATCCTGAATCAGCACAACACCAACCTGCGCAGCCAAGGGGTGTTGTTCTCCATTCACGACGAAGACATTCCGGTCTTCCGCCTGCTGCGCATGCGCGCACGCCGCGCCCCGGGTCTGATTGAAGACGCCAAAGAAGTGCTGCTCAAGCTTTTTGATGCAGACGCTGAATACTCGGCCGACACGCTCGAGGGTATTTACGACCACCTCGAAAAAGCAGGCAAACAAGTACTCTCCGGTGATGTGACAGACGCGCTGGCAGGCGAGGTGCTCGGCGCCATTGCCCGCCAGGAAGACTTGAACGGTCGCATCCGCCGCAACGCCATGGACACGCGCCGCGCGGTCAGCTTCATGATGCGAAGCAAAATGCTCAATGCTGAGCAATTTGAAGAAGCCCGCCAGATCCTGCGCGACATCGACTCTCTGGACTCGCACACAGCCTTCCTGTTCGACAAGATCAACTTCCTGATGGATGCCACCGTCGGCTTCATCAACATCAACCAGAACAAGATCATCAAGATCTTCTCGGTGGCCAGCGTGGCCTTGTTGCCTCCGACCTTGATCGCGAGTATCTACGGCATGAACTTCAAGTTCATGCCTGAGCTGGACTGGAGCCTGGGCTACCCCTACGCATTGGGGCTGATGCTGGCCAGCGCGCTGGGCCCGATGTGGTATTTCCGCCGCCGCGGCTGGCTCAAGTGATCTGACGCAGCCACCGGGCGAGTATGGCCACACTGTAGTGACTGGCCACCTCGCTCACAAAGCGTCCAAAATCCGTGTGGGCATCATCATCGGCACGGTCCGATATGGTGCGCAGCGCGGAAAACGGCACGCCGTAGTCAAAACAGACTTGGGCCACGGCCGCCCCCTCCATCTCTACCGCCAACGCATTTGGCAATGTCTGCTGCAAGGTGCGGCACTCCTCGGCACTGCTCACAAATCGGTCGCCCGTGGCCACGAGGCCCTGGTGGCATTGGGCGCGATGAAGCGCAAAAGTTTGCACGCTGCGCGCATCCAGGTGCCGCCCCATATCCGCCAACACGTCACGGGCTGCCTGTGCGAGCTGACGGGAGATGGAGACATCGGTCTCGAATACCGTGCGACCATAAAGCGGCACTTCGTGCCTGGGAAACAAAGGCGAAGCATCCATGTCATGCTGCATGAAGCCACTCGCCACCACCACATCACCCACACGCACGTCAGGCCCAATACCACCGGCCACCCCAGTGAACACGATTTGGCTGACACCGAAGCGTTCGATCAAGGCCGTGGCTGTGGTCGCGGCAGCCACTTTGCCCACACGCGAGAGCACAAGAACCACCTCTTGTCCCTGCCAGTGTCCGCACCAAAAAGAACGCCCAGCCACCTGCTGACACTGCTCGTCGGGCATGGCTTCAAGCATGCCCGCCAATTCTTCATGCAGCGCACCCATGATGCCAATCGCCATTGCGCTCTCCTGATTCCAAAACAAAGGCGACCCTCAGGTCGCCTTGGCAAGTGTAGAACAGCCCCAGGTCAATTGGTGCTGCGCAACTCACGACGCAGGATCTTGCCCACGGGCGTCTTGGGCAACTCGGCACGAAACTCGATGATGCGCGGTATTTTGTAGGCCGTCAGGTTCTGCCGGCAGTGCGCCAAAATGGCTTCCTCGGTCAAGCCGGGATCCTTACGCACCACCACGAGCTTGACAGCTTCACCCATGCTTTCATCGGGCACACCGACGGCCGCGCATTCGAGCACACCCGGACAGGACGAGGCCACATCTTCGACTTCGTTGGGGTAGACATTGAAGCCGCTGACCAGGATCATGTCTTTCTTGCGATCGACAATCTTGAAGTAGCCGTTTGCATCCACAGTGCCAACGTCACCCGATTTGAAATAGCCATCGGGTGTCATCACCCTGGCCGTTTCGTCCGGGCGCTGCCAGTAACCGGCCATCACCTGCGGGCCCTTGATGACAATCTCACCCGCCTGCCCAGGCTCTGTCACATCCTGCCCCGAATCATCGATCAGCTTCATCCAGGTGCTGGGAATCGGCACACCAATCGTGCCTGTGAAGGACTTGTTGGTCGGCACATTGCAGCATGCCGAGGGGCTGGTTTCCGACAACCCATAGCCCTCGGTGATCGGACAGCCCGTTTTCTCCAGCCACAGCTTGGCCACGCTTTGCGTCACGGCCATGCCGCCGCCGAGCGAAATTTTCAGGTTGGACCAATTGACCTTGTTGAAATCGGGATGGTTAGCCAATCCATTGAACAGCGTGTTCACGGCCGGGAAACTGTGGAAGGTGTGCTTGGACAACTCCTTGAGCACTGCCGGGAAATCACGCGGATTCGGAATCAGGATGTTCTTGCCACCCACGCGCATGAACAGCATCATGTTCACCGTGAACGCAAAGATGTGATACAGCGGCAGGGCACACACGGCTGTGGGCTGCTCGTTGGCCGGCACCTTTTTCATGACCGGGTCGTTCCAGGCCTCGGACTGCAACACATTGGCAATCACATTGCGATGCAAAAGCACTGCGCCTTTGGAAACACCGGTGGTGCCCCCGGTGTACTGCAACACCGCGATGTCGTCCGGCCCGATGTCCGGGGCAGACAGCTGGAGTTTGGAGCCCTGCGCCAGCGCATCGTTGTAACGCACCGCACCAGGCAATTCAAACGGGGGCACCAGGGCCTTGACCTTGCGCACCACATGGTTGACCAAGGCTCCTTTGAGCATGCCCAAACGGTCACCCATGGCCGCCAGGACCACGTGCTCCACCGATGTTTGCGCAATGCACTTTTGGAGCGTGGCAGCAAAGTTCTCGATGATGATGATGGCGCGCGCACCCGAATCCTTGAGCTGATGCTCCAGCTCGCGTGCGGTGTATAGCGGATTGACGTTGACCACCACCATGCCTGCGCGCAAGATGGCCGCCACGGCCACCGGGTATTGCGGCACATTGGGCATCATCACGGCCACCCTGTCGCCACGCTGCAAGCCCAGCGACTGCAGGTATGCAGCCATGGCCTGACTCTCATGATCCGTCTGCGCGTAGGTGACCGATTTGCCCATAAAGCTATAGGCTGTTCGATTTGCGTAACGGTTGAAACTCTCTTCCATCAAGCCCACCAACGAACGGTACTGGTCCGGATCGATATCGGCGGGAACGCCTTCTGGGTAATTCTTGAGCCAGATGCGGTCTTGGGTCATAACAGTGCCTCCATACTTGTCAGTCTATCCCAAGACTGACAGATTTCTGACGTCAAAATCATCAGGGTTTACGCTGGAAAACCCCCAATGAAAAAGGGGCCAAAAGGCCCCTTCAGCGTTGAGAGAAAAAGGTTAACCTTTCAAGGCCACCAGCACCTCGTCAAGCATCTTTTTGGCATCGCCAAACAGCATGCGGTTGTTGTCCTTGTAGAACAGCGGGTTGTCCACGCCGGCGTAGCCGCTGGCCATGGAACGCTTCATGACGATGCTGGTGCGGGCCTTCCAGACTTCGAGCACCGGCATGCCGGCGATCGGGCTGGTGGGGTCGTCCTGCGCAGCCGGGTTCACGATGTCGTTGGCGCCGATCACCATGGCCACGTCGGTGTCGCCAAAATCGTCGTTGATCTCGTCCATCTCCAGCACGATGTCGTAGGGCACCTTGGCTTCGGCCAGCAGCACGTTCATGTGGCCCGGCATGCGGCCAGCCACCGGGTGGATGCCAAAGCGCACGGTCACGCCCTTGTCACGCAGGGTTTTGACGATCTCGTTGACGGTGTGCTGGGCCTGGGCCACGGCCATGCCGTAACCCGGCACGATGATCACGCTCTTGGCGTCGCGCAGCAGCTCGGCAGTCTCGGCGGCGCTGACTGGCACCACCTCGCCTTGCGGCTCGGCCGCAGCACCGTCGGCCTTGGGCGCTGCAGGCGCGCCGCCACCAAAACCTCCCGCGATCACGCTGATGAAGTTGCGGTTCATCGCGTTGCACATGATGTAGCTCAGAATGGCGCCCGACGAGCCCACCAGCGCGCCGGTCACGATCAGCAAGTCATTGCTGAGCATGAAGCCCGTAGCAGCCGCAGCCCAGCCCGAGTAGCTGTTGAGCATGGACACCACCACCGGCATGTCCGCACCGCCAATGGCCATCACCATGTGGATGCCGAACAAGAGGGCAATCACGGTCATGACCAGCAAGGCGGGCATGCCACTTTGCACATCGTGCGCATTCACGAACTCGCGGCCAAAATAAATGACCACCAGCAAGGCCGCCAGGTTGAGCCAGTGTCGAGCAGGCAGCATCAGCGGCTTGCCGCCAATCTTGCCGTTGAGCTTGCCAAACGCGATCAGCGAACCCGAGAAGGTGACCGCTCCAATCAGGATGCCCACGTAGATCTCGACCTCGTGGATGACTTTTTCAGCGCCGGTGAACTGCACCGACGTGTCCACATAACTGGCAAAGCCCACCAGGCAGGCGGCCAGACCGACCAGGCTGTGCATGAGGGCCACCAGCTCGGGCATCTGGGTCATCTTGACGGTTTTGGCGGCATACACACCCACACCACCGCCAATGGTCAAAGCGGCAATGATCCAGGGCACGCCAGCGGCGGCCACCCGAGGACCAGCAATGGTGGCCAGCACAGCCAAAGCCATACCGACCATGCCGTAAAGGTTGCCTCGCCGTGAGGTTTCCGGATTGGACAGGCCGCCCAGGCTGAGAATGAACAGAATGGCGGCACCAACGTACGCAACGGTGGCCAAGCTTGAAGAAATGAGACTTTGTGACATGGTTGTCTTTCTTTGTTCTTGTCTTGATCAGTCGGGGACAGCGCTAAAAATCCATCCCCTCGTCCTAATCAGTCGGGGACAGAGCTAAAGATCTGTCCCTGAAGTCGTTTATTTACGGAACATGTCCAGCATGCGGCGGGTCACTGCAAAGCCGCCAAACATATTGATGGCCGTGAGCACAATGCCGGCAAAGGCCAGCCACTGGATCAAGCCATCGGGCCGGCCATTGGTACCTGCCTCAGGCGGCAGGATCTGCACCAGCGCACCGATCACGATGATGCTCGAGATCGCATTGGTCACGCTCATCAGCGGCGTGTGCAGCGCGGGCGTCACGTTCCAGACCACCATGTAGCCGATGAAGCAGGCCAACACAAACACCGTGAAGTGCCCCAGGAAAGCTGCAGGGGCAAACGCGCCCATGGCCCAGAACACCAGGGCGCCCAGCCCGAACACCACCGCCAGGGTCTTGACTGACATGGGGCCACTGCTGCCGTGACCATGGCCGCCTTTTTTCTCGGCCACTGCAGCGACAGGCTTGGCCGCAGGTTTGGGGGCAGGCGCAGCCAGCGGCGGCGCGGGCCAGGTGATCTCGCCATCCTTGATGACCGTGAGGCCCCGGATCGCGTCGTCTTCCATGTTGACGTTGATCACGCCGTCCTTGGTCTTGCACAGCTCTTCTGTGAGGCGGAACAGGTTGGTGCCGTACAGCGTGGACGACTGGCGCGCCATGCGCGAAGCCAGGTCGGTGTAGCCGACGATGGTCACGCCGTGTTTGACCACGGCCTTGCCCGGTTCGGTCAGTTCGCAGTTGCCGCCTTGCTCGGCGGCCATATCCACGATCACGCTGCCGGGCTTCATGCTTTTCACCATCTCGGCGGTGATCAGTTTGGGCGCAGGCTTGCCGGGGATCAACGCGGTGGTGATGATGATGTCGCACTCCTTGGCCTGCTGCGCGTACATCTCGCGCTGCGCGGCCTGGAAGCCCTCGCTCATGACCTTGGCGTAACCGCCGCCGCCCGAGCCTTCTTCTTCGTAATCCACCTTGACGAACTCACCGCCAAGCGAAACCACTTGGTCGGCCACTTCGGCGCGGGTGTCGTTGGCGCGCACGATGGCGCCCAGGCTGGCGGCTGCGCCAATGGCGGCAAGACCCGCCACACCAGCACCGGCGATGAACACCTTGGCGGGGGGCACTTTGCCCGCGGCCGTGATCTGGCCGTTGAAGAAACGACCAAAGGCGTTGGCGGCTTCCACCACCGCGCGGTAACCGCTGACGCCAGCCATCGAGGTCAGCGCGTCCATTTTTTGCGCGCGGCTGAGCGTGCGCGGGAGGCAGTCGATGGCCAGCACGGTCACCTTCTTGGCGGCCAGCTGCTGCATCAACTCAGGATTCTGGGCGGGCCAGACAAAGCCGATCAGCGTCTGACCTGCGCGCATTTGCGCCACTTCTTCTGCTACAGGTGGGCGCACCTTGAAGACGATGTCGCAACCACTCCACAACGCAGCCGCATCGGCAGCCATGCTGGCGCCGACTTCGGTGTAAGCCTCATCCGACAGGTCGGCCAATTCGCCAGCACCTTTTTCGACCACCACTTCAAAGCCGAGTTTGACCAGTTTGGTCACGACATCGGGAACAGTGGCCACCCGTTTTTCACCGGGAAATATTTCGCGCGGAACGCCAATGCGCATGGAGCGTCTCCTGTTGTTTGTGGATAAGGGCCGCTTGAAGCCCATGAACATTCAAATATAAGCGATTACAAATATATAAAAGCTTACACAGTGACTTTTTAGCAAAAATCCTTGCACTTCACACTCAGCATTAGCCCCATGTAAGGTCGATAATTCGTTCTATGGACTTGCGCTGGAAACCCAATGTCACCGTGGCAGCCATCATAGAACGTGATGGCCGCTATCTCCTGGTGGAAGAACACACGGCCGAAGGCTTGCGGCTGAACAACCCCGCGGGTCACCTGGACCCAGGCGAATCGCCCATGCACGGCTGCCAACGCGAAGCCCTGGAAGAAACCGGCTATGTGTTCACCCCACAGCATCTGGTAGGTGTTTATCTATCTCGCACCGAACACGGCCCCACAGGGCAAGACATCACCTATCTGCGATTCGCCTTCAGCGGCGAACTGGGTCAACACGACCCTTCGCTCGAACTGGACACGGGCATTGTGCGGACCCTCTGGATGACCCCCGACGAGGTGCGCGCCAGCGCCCACCGTCACCGCAGCCCCATGGTGCTGCAGTGCATGGAAGACCACCTCAGAGGGCATCGCCACGATCTGGGCCTGTTCTACATCGACTCCTCCATCACCCGCAAGCCATGACCATCGATGCTTTGAGCTGGGCCCTGACTGGCGCTGCCGCGCTGGGCGCCGGCGTGCTCAACGCCATCGCCGGCGGCGGCAGTTTCCTGACTTTTCCCGCCCTGGTGTTTGCAGGTGTGCCGGTGCTGCAGGCCAATGCCACCAGCGCCATGGCTGTGAGTCCGGGCTACCTGGGCAGTGTGCTGGGGTTCAAGGAGGAAATCCGCAGCCTGCCCCGGCGCGAGGTCTGGACGGGCGTCATCATCTCCGGCGTGGGCGGGCTCATGGGCGCGGCCTTGTTGATGCTCACCCCTGCCAAACTCTTTTCCGGTCTGGTGCCCTGGCTGCTGCTGGTGGCCACGGTCCTGTTCTGGCTCGGCCCATCCGTTGCACGTTTCAGCCAGAACAGCCAGGCGCAGCGGGCGCGTCTGCCAGGTCTGTTACTGGTGTCAATCTACGGCGGTTACTTCAACGGCGGGCTGGGCATTTTGCTCATGGCGCTGTACACCCTGACAGGCCTGCACCACCTGCACACTGTCAATGCGCTGAAAAACCTCAACTCCTTTGTACTGTCGCTGCTGTCGGTCGCCGCTTTCGCCCTGGCGGGTGCCATTGTCTGGCCTCAGGCCGTCTGGATGATGGTTTTGGCCACAATCGGGGGGTGGCTGGGTGCGCGCTGGGCTAAGCGCTTGCCCATGGCTTATGTGCGCATGCTGGTACTGCTGACTGGCGTGGTCATGACGACTGTGTTCTTCGTCCGTCAATAAGCGTCTCAGCGCCCTTTCCAGCGCTTACTGAAAAGGCACCACCTTGCCTGAGGCCACCTGGTCCAGCCGCTCTTTCTCGGCCATGACTTTGGCCACGTAGCCGCCATCTTCGGCCAGGTCATAGCCACCCAGGTAAAACTTCAATCCTTCTTCGAGTGATCCGCCTTTGATGCGAATCATCTCTTGCAATACGGACACCCCCACGCGCATATTGATGACCGGGTCAAAAGCCGCCATGCGCCCGCCATAGGGTCGATATTTTTCTTCGTGAATCTTGGTCATGACCTGCATCAGCCCCTGCGCCCCGACCGGGCTTTGCACATACGGGTGAAAGTTGGACTCAATCGCTGCCACAGCCAAAATCAGATTGGGCGAAAGACGGGTTGATTTGGACAGCACTTGCGCCTCTGCGACCAGAGCTGCCAAGGGCTCAGGCGCCACGCGGTACTTGTTGGCCAACCATTGGGCCACCGCCGCCTGGTCCTTGGGCAGGTCCTTGAGCTCCACCGCGACGGCCCGCTCGGCCGTGTTCTGCGGCCACCACGACACCAGCACTTGCTGGTTTCGCAACCAATGCAGGCCTTGCTCCTGAACGGTATCCCACAACCCCGGGCGAATCACCAAGGTCAGCGCCAGCACGCTCGCCCCCACGCCCACCATTGCCAAAGAGCTGTGGGTAATGATGAAAAAACCCCGGCCCACATCCTTGAGCATGACGCGAAGGTGCTGGCACCAGGAACAGGAAGCTGTCATGGAGACCTTTCTGGGCAAGCCCCGATTATAAATTTCGACCCTCATGACCGGGCATGGGCAGGGATAATCGCACCATGTCCAGCAAAACACGTGTCGTCGTCGGCTTGTCCGGCGGCGTTGATTCCGCCGTCAGCGCCTACCTGCTCAAGCAGCAGGGCTATGAGGTCGTGGGCATCTTCATGAAGAACTGGGAAGATGACGACGACAGCGAATACTGCTCCTCCAACATCGACTTTGTAGATGCGGCCGCGGTGGCCGATGTGATCGGCATCGAGATCGAGCACGTCAACTTCGCCGCCGACTACAAAGACCGGGTGTTCTCGGAATTTGTGCGCGAATACCAGGCCGGGCGCACCCCCAACCCGGACATCCTGTGCAACGCCGAGATCAAGTTCAAGTCCTTCCTTGACCACGCCATGCGCCTGGGCGCAGAAAAAATCGCCACCGGTCACTATGCCCGGGTGCGGCTAAACCCAGCCACCGGGCGCCACGAACTGCTCAAGGGCCTGGACCCGTCCAAGGACCAAAGCTACTTTTTGCACCGCCTCAACCAGGCCCAGCTGTCCAAAACGCTGTTTCCGGTGGGCGAGCTGCACAAGACCGAAGTGCGCCGCATTGCGCAAGAGATCGGCCTGCCCAACGCCAAAAAGAAAGATTCCACCGGCATCTGCTTCATCGGCGAACGGCCGTTTCGCGAGTTCCTCAACCGCTACATCAGCAAGGAGCCCGGCCCCATCAAGGACCCGACGGGCCGCACCATTGGCAAGCATGTGGGGCTGAGCTTTTACACGCTGGGCCAGCGCCAGGGCCTGGGCATTGGCGGCATCAAGGCCAAAGGCGCACAAAAGGGCCAGGGGGAACACGAACCCTGGTTTGTGGCGCGCAAGGACATCGAGAAAAACACCCTCTGGGTGGTACAGGGGCACGACCACCCCTGGCTGCTCTCGCAAGGTTTGTTGGCCGCAGACGCCAGCTGGTGCGCAGGCGTCCCCCCCGCACCCGGTGCCTACGCAGCCAAGACCCGTTACCGCCAGGCCGATGCACCGTGTACCCTGAGCGCGGGGGCCGATGGGCACACCGTACCCGGCTTCGGCCTGCACTTCCCCGAAGCCCAATGGGCTGTGACTCCCGGCCAAAGCGCCGTGCTGTACGACGGCGAGGTGTGTCTGGGCGGCGGCGTGATTGACGCCGCCATTCCCGTTGCCGCCTGAGCTTTGCAAGGAACCTGCTCATGAAGATTGCTGCCATCCAGATGGTCTCCGGCCAGGACGCAACCGCCAACCTGGCACAAGCCCTGGAACTCATCGCCCAAGCCGCCGCCGCTGGCGCCGAGCTGGTGGGGCTGCCCGAATACTTTTGCCTGATCGGTCAGCACGACAGCGACAAACTCGCCATTCAGGAGCCGATGGGCCATGGCCCGCTGCAGGACGCCCTGAGCCAGGCGGCCAGACAACATGGCATCTGGCTGGCTGGCGGCACGCTCCCCATCACCGCCAGCGCTTCGGACCATGTGTTCAACAGCACCCTGGTGTGGAACCCGCAAGGTGAGCAGATGGCGCGTTACGACAAGATCCACCTGTTTGCTTTTGACAACGGGCGAGAGAGTTACGACGAGTCACGCGTGCTCGAAGCCGGGCGCACGCCCACCGTGTTTGAGTTGCCCTCGCGCGATGGCCACACCTGGCGCGTGGCCCTGTCGGTCTGCTACGACATGCGCTTTCCAGAGCTGTACCGCCAGCTGCAACCCGACCTGATCATGGCGCCCAGCGCCTTCACCCATACGACCGGTCAGGCGCATTGGGAAGTCCTGCTGCGCGCCCGCGCGATCGAAAACCTCGCCTACCTCATGGCCCCGGCGCAAGGCGGGCTGCACCCCAGTGGCCGCCGCACCTGGGGCCAGACCCTGGCCATCGACCCCTGGGGCGTGGTGCTGGCCCAGCAGGCCGAGGGCGCAGGCGTGGTGCTGGCCGATTGCGACTGGGCGTGTGTGCAAGAGGTGCGAGAGCAGCTGCCTGCCTTGCGGCACCGCAGGTTTTAAGACCCAGACAGGATTTAAGGCTAAGACAGGCCTTCAGCGCCTGGCGTGCAAACGCGCGTGAATGCGCTGCACCGTGCGGTACACCCCCCAGAGCACCAGCGGAATCGACAGGCCAGCCGTCATCTCGGGGTTCAGTGGCAATCCCAGCTTGTTGAGCGCCTTGGCGCCGTACAGCACCAGACTCACCACGTAATAGCTGATGGCGGCAATGGACAGACCTTCCACCGTGGACTGCAACTTGAGCTGCAAGTCCTGGCCGCGGGTGAGTTTTTCCAGCAGCTGCTGATTTTGTGTTTCGGTCGCAATGTCCACCCGCGTGCGCAGCAAGGCACTGGCGCGCGTGATTCGCTCAGCCAAAAGGGCTAGACGCTGCGCTGTTGCAGCGACCGTGGCCATGGCAGGCCCCAAGCGGCGTTGCATGAACTCGCCCACGGTTTGCGTGCCGTGTACAGGCCGCTCTCGCAGCTCGCCCAGGCGCTCGCGCACCACGGCGTCATAGGCGCGCGTGGCAGAAAAACGGTAACCGTGTTCAGCCGTCGTGCGCTCCACACGTGCTGCCAGCGCCACCAGATCATCCAGTAATTCCTGATCACTGCCCTCTTTGGCGTCCAGCCGTGCGGCAATGTCGGCCAGCTTGTTTTCAGCCTCAGCAAGCTCCGCCGTCAGTTGCTTGGCCACAGGCAAGCCACGAAGGGCCATCAGGCGATAGGTTTCAAATTCAAGGACACGTTGCGAAATGCGGCCTGCACGCCCTTCCGGCGTTTTGCCGCCCGTGACTACCAGCATGCGCTCGAACCCGTCCGCTCCGATCCGGAAATGAGTAAGCAAGCAGGAATGCGACTGGCCACTGACAGTGTTGCCCATGTGCGAACCAATGACCATGCCCTCGCCCAGCCAGTTTTGCGCCAGGGTCAGCATATCCTCATCGCCCATGCCCTCGGCCATCATGGCCATTTGAATCGCGGCAACGGTCTTGCCAGGCAAGCTGCGCAGCCATTCGGTACCAGTAGCCACATGACTGGCCAACTCCGGCAGCGTCGCACCCCAACCCGCGTGGTCCGGCAGGGGCTGGACAATCGAGTAGCGGGTGAATTCGGTGTGGCGTTCCCACTTGACGGTAAAGCCATCACAACGCAAACGCAAAAAATTGCCCTGCAGTTGTTGCAGACTCAGATCGGCATGGCCAGGCAAGCGTTGCAGCCGCGCGAGTTCCTGCTCACGCGTGACGCCCTCATTGAGCAAGGCCACATAGGTGATGAGCGCTGGCAAGCGCACACGCGCTGACGGACGGGCATGCACCTCGTTGTGCAACACGTGGCGCTGCTCATCGTCGGCCGGCAGAAAGCGGGAGTCGATCTCGTTCATGCGCTCATTCTCCCACTGTGCGGGTTCACTTCAAACGCGCGCCAGTGCTGTCGAACACCTGGGTTTCAATGGAGATGCCCTGGCCGACGCTTTGGGTCACAGTGCAATACTGTTCAAAGCTTTCAAGCACACGATCCAGATGCTCCAAGCTCGCAGCCGGCACACCCAGCGTGAGCGTGGCGGTGATCTTGAGCACCCGCAAGCGGTTATCCGCGTTGCGACCCACCTCCGCCTGAACCTTGCAACGGATGGGCTCGGGCGCTTGCTTGAATTTACGCAAAGCAAACAGCAAGGAGTCCGACAGGCAATTGCCCACCGCTGCACTCAACAGCTGCACAGGAGAAGGGCCCAGACCTGTGCCCAGCGGCGCAGGTTCGTCTGTGGTCACCACTGGCATCTCGCCGCCGAAATGCACATCAAAGCGGTAGTCGTGTCGCTGCACAAGTTCAATTTGGATGGTTTTGTCGCTCATCTGCTTTCCTTCCATGTTCAAGGTTTGGGCGCCGGGCCTGGCTCGGGCTGCAGCAAATCGCCACTGCGCAGACCCCAGAAGGTCCAACGCAGCAACGCGGTGATCACGACACTGGCCAACACCAGCGCCACCAGGCCGACCCATTGAGGCAACCAGCCTGCCTGGCCCACACGCACACTCAGTGATGCAAAAGCCGCCAAGGGGAACGACAGGCTCCACATGCCCATGCCAAAAGGCTGATCAAAGCACTTGGGCAATTGGGACAGGGCCCACAGCACAAAGGCCAGTGCAAGCACCCAGCAGAGCATGGGCAGTAGAGCCCCCGTCTGCCACACGATCAGGTCAGCACCGATCACAGAAGGTGGGGCGATCAAGACAAACACACTCGGTCGCAGGCGATCCGGCCACCAACCCAGGCGCTGCACGCGCAATACCAGCAACAACAGCACCACAGGCCACAACACGATGCCAAGCAAGGCTTGCGCCCAGGCCCATTCGGCATGACCCAAGGCCACACCCGCCAAAGGCACCAACACATTTCCCACGACAGGAATCAGCAAGCCGGGCGTCACGCCGACCCAGCGCGCCGTGTGCATGCGCACCCAGCGCACCAGCACAGCCACTGTAAGTGCCGCCTGCACAGCAGCACCAATTTGCCAGAGCACATTCCAGTGCGTGGCCACACCCGTCAGGTTCACGCCCACCGTCGCCAGCAAGATCATGGACACCGGCACCGTGGCGATGAAAACATAGCGCACGGGGTGCATCCATTTGTGATGCGCCAAATGCGGCCAGCACAGCAAACGCGCCACCGTCAGACCCAGCATGACCACGAACCACAGGGCTGCAAAGGCCCCCAGCAGCTGCGACACGAGCAAGCCGTTATCGCCAAACTGAGGAGCCGCTTGTCGCCATGCCAGAGACAGGCCCGACAAACCCATGACCGGGATGAACCAGGTCAGGCCCATGTGCTCCAAAGACGCGGGGGCACGCGGCGGCTGCGGGGCCGCAGGCACTGAACAGCTCAAGGCTGACCTCTTAGCAGCAACCGCCTGTACCGCAGGCGTTACCGTCCTTCACGCCCAGCTTGCGCAGGATGACACCCATGGGGCAGAAATTGGTCAAGCCAAACTGGAACAGATTCAAGCCCACAAAGGCCGTGAAGGCCAGGAACCACTTGTTCACAAACAGGGGGCTGCCTTCGACGCCCAATGCGAGCGACAGCATGATGAACAGGCCTGCGAATACACGGATATAACGTTCAACAGTCATGGTTTTCTCCTTTAAAAAATCAAACAGATTCGTAGCGCTTGCGGTACAGCGCGTAGTACAGCACCGGGATGACGACCAGCGTCAGCATGGTGGACACCAGAATGCCAAAAATCAGGGAGATGGCCAGACCATTGAAGATCGGGTCATCCAAAATGAAGAAGGCACCAATCATGGCCGCCAAGCCAGTCAGTGCAATCGGCTGGGCGCGCACAGCTGCGGACTGCACCACCGCATCCTTGAAGGCCAAGCCGTTCTTGACCTGCAGCTCGATGAAGTCCACCAGCAAGATGGAATTGCGCACGATGATGCCGGCCAGCGCGATCATGCCGATCATGCTGGTGGCCGTGAACTGCGACTGCAGCAGCGCATGGCCCGGCATGACGCCAATGATGGTCAGTGGAATCGGCGCCATGATGACCAGGGGCGTGGAATAACTCTTGAACTGCGCGACCACCAAGAGGTAAATCAGGATCAGGCCCACACCGTAGGCTGCGCCCATGTCGCGGAAAGTTTCGTAAGTGACCTGCCACTCGCCGTCCCACTTGAGGGCGTATTGACGGAATGCATCATTAGGCTGACGGATCCAGTACTCACCCAGCTCACCCGTATCAGGCAAAGCTGCCGCCTTGAGGTTGGGACGAATCGCGAACAGGCCATACAGCGGCGAGTCCAGCTTGCCCGCCATGTCGCCAAAGACATAGCTGACAGGTTGCAAATCCTTGGTGAACAAGGGCTTGTCGATCACGCCCGCATCCACCTGCACCAGCTCGGACAGCGGCACCAAGCGACCGTTGGCGGCACGCAGCGGCAAGGCTAACAAGGCATCGAGCCCCACTTGAGCGTTTTGCGGCAGCTGCAAACGCACTGGCACAGGCAGCTTGGACTGGCCATCGTGCAGGTACGCCGCATCCATACCCGAGAGCGCGCCGTTGACGGTCTGCGCAATCATGGCGACCGGAATGCCCAAAGCCTCGGCTCGCTGGCGACGCACCGTCAGGTGAGCGCGCGGCGCATCTTCCTTGAGTGTGGTGTCCACGCCCACGATATCGTCAGTCTGGTCAAAGGCCTTGGCCACGCGGGCGGCCAGCGCCTGACGCCCCGCTTCGTCCGGTCCGTAGATTTCGGCCACCAGCGGACTCATCACCGGCGGGCCCGGAGGCACTTCCACCACTTTGACGCGGGCACCATGACGGGCACCGATCTTTTCAAGTTCCGGACGCAGACGCTGCGCAATCGCATGGCTCTTGTCGCTGCGGTGGTGCTTGTCCACCAGATTGACTTGCAAGTCCCCTTGTTCGGCATCCGCGCGCATGTAGTACTGGCGCACCAGGCCGTTGAAGGTGATGGGGCTGGCCGTGCCGGCATAGCCCTGCACATCCGTCACTTCTTTTTGTTTGGCCAGGAACGCACCCATTTCATGCAAGGCTGATGCGGTGCCTTCCAGCGGTGTGCCAGCCGGCATTTCCACCACCACCTGGAACTCGCTCTTGTTGTCAAAGGGCAGCATCTTGAGCACCACCCATTGCACCAGCGTCAGGCCCACCGACAGCATGAGCGCCACCAAAATACCCACCAGCAGCATCCAGCGCTTGCGGGCGCTGTGCAAGAAGGGGGTCAGCACACGCGCAAAAAGGGTTTGCAGTTTGGCGGCCAGTCCTGCGGGCTCGCCACCATGCGCATGACCATGCCCCTGGCTCTTCATAAGCTTGAGGGCCAGCCAGGGCGTGACCGTGAAGGCGATGGCCAGGGACAGCGCCATACCCAAGCTGGAATTGATCGGAATGGGGCTCATGTACGGTCCCATCAGGCCACTCACAAAGGCCATGGGCAGCAAGGCCGCAATCACGGTCAGCGTCGCCAAAATGGTGGGGCCACCGACTTCATCCACTGCAGATGGAATGATTTCACGCAAGGGCTTGCCAGGAAACAGTTGCTGGTGCCGGTGGATGTTCTCCACCACCACAATCGCATCGTCCACCAAAATACCGATGGAGAAAATCAGCGCAAACAAACTCACTCGGTTGAGCGTAAAGCCCCAGGCCCAGCTCGCAAACAGCGTGGCCGTCAGCGTCAGAATCACCGCACCACCCACAATCACCGCTTCGCGGCGGCCCAGTGCCAGGCCCACCAGCAAAATCACAGAACCGGTGGCAAACGCCAGTTTCTGGATCAGCTTGTTCGCTTTTTCTGCAGCCGTCTGGCCATAGTCGCGCGTGATACTCACGTTCACACCAGACGGAATAACAGTGTTGTGCAACACATCGAGTTTGGCGCGGGCCGCCGAAGCCACATCCACCGCGTTCTCGCCCGGCTTTTTGGTCACGGTCAACGTCACCGCCGGGTACACCTTGCCCGTGTTGTCGGTCGCAGCCTTGTCATCGAGTACCTGTGCAGCAGCCCCCGGGGTGTACCAGACATAGCGCTGCGGCAATTGCGGACCCGCATCTATGCGCGCCACCTCACGAAGGAACACCGGGCGGCCGTTGCTGACGCCCACCACCAGGTCGCCCACTTCATCAGCAGACTTGAGAAACTCCCCGGTCTCCACCGTCAGCATCTGACCGTTGTCTGGCTGAATGACCGAGCCCGACGGCATGCCAAAGTTGGCGGCGGCAATCGTGTTCTTCAGACTCAGCAAGTCGACGCCACGCTCGCGCAGGCGTGTGGGGTCAATCCAGACTTGCACCGCACGGCCGGGGCCGCCAATGGTCTGCACTTCACGCGCACCTTTGACTTGTTTAAGCTCCATCTCCAAGGTGCGCGCCACGCGCTCCAGATCGGCAGCCGATTCGTCCTCTTTGCTCCACAGCGTCACGGCCAATACAGGCACATCATCAATACCCTTGGGTTTGACAATCGGCGCCAGGGTGCCGAGATCACGCGGCAACCAGTCCTGGTTGGCGTTGAGCACGTCATACAAACGCACCAAGGCTTCGGTGCGCGGCACGCCCACCTTGAACTGCACCGTCAACACAGCCACGCCTGGCCGAGCCACCGAATACGTGTGCTCAATGCCCTGGATCTGACTAAGCACCTGCTCGGCTGGACGTGCCACCATGCGCTGCACACTCTCGCTGCTGGCCCCGGGGAATGGGATCAGCACATTGGCCATGGTGACGTTGATCTGCGGCTCTTCCTCGCGGGGAGTCACCATCACCGCAAACAAGCCCAGCAACAAGGCCACCAGCGCCAACAATGGCGTGATGGCATTGGACTGGAAGGCTGCTGCCAGGCGTCCGGAAACGCCCATTTTGTTGTCTTGTTCTTGTTGCATGGCCAGCCTCAGTTCTTGGCCGCTTGTGCACCTGCCAGGCCCGCCTTGACGGCATCGACCGCCACAGCATCACCCGCCTTCAGCCCTGCCAGCACCTCCACGCCCGCCGCGCCATGCTCGGCGCCCAAGCGAACGGCCTTGAGGGCAAACCCTTCGGCGGTGGCCACATACACACCCGTCACTTCGCCGCGCTTTAGCACAGCCGCAGCTGGCACCACCATGCGCTGCGTTGCGCCGGACACAAAGCGCACCCGCGACTGCTGCCCCGGCACCAGTTGCGCCGCTGCTGCAGCCGGCACGTCCAGCTTCCACGTCATGGTCTGGCTGACCGGATCGGCCGCCCCTACCGGCTGCTGACCTGCAGGCTTGACCCAGCTTGCACCTTGCGCACCCGGCACTTGCAACAACACTTGCTGTGCAGACTTGGCGTTACCCGCCTGCGAAGCGGGCACCTGCACCACCACACGCAAAGGCTGGGGCGCGTACACCGTTGCCACCGGTGCACCCGGCACGGCCAGGTCACCCGCCTGGGCCAGGGTTTCAAACACATAGCCATCAAACGGTGCCGTCACCTTGGTAAAGGACTGCGCCAATTGCGCCTGCTTTGCGCCTGCACCGGCACCATCGCGGCCAGCCAAGGCCGCCTTGTATTGGGTTTGCGCCATGTCCAGCGCCGCCTGACTCACAAAGCCTTTGGCCTGCAGATCCTGCGTGCGCTTGAAATTGGCCTGCGCATTGCTCAGCTCGGCCTCGGCCTGCGCCAATTGCGCGCCGGAGCGTTGCACCAGGGTTTGCGTATCGCGGTCGTCAATCAGGGCCAGAACCTGGCCCGCGCGGACACGGTCTCCCGCCTTGACCAGCAATTGCGACACACGCCCGCTGGCCTGCGCAGCCACCGTGGCGTGTTTGACAGGCTCAACCACACCGTCAATCTCGTAGCCCGTGGTCACCGCTTCGGCAGCCATTTTCTTGACGGGCACCTCTGGCCCCGCCCAGGCGGAAACAGAACACATGGCCGAGGCAGCCATCAACGCAAGGGGGTACAGGGATTTGATTGTCTTTGCACGCATGGAATTTCTCCTTGTGGCGAATTCTACCGTATACCCCATGGGGTATGCAAACCGATACAAAAAAGCCCGTCGAAACCTCAGTCTGACGGGCTGACGTGACGCATCAAAGTCGTCAAAGCTTGTGTTTAGAACGGGATGTCGTCATCCATATCGTCGAAACCCGTGGGCGCTGGGCGAGCAGCCGCCGGGGCTGGACGTGCAGCAGCCGCCGCCGGGCGGGCGGCCGGTGCGCTGCGGGGAGCGTCGTAACCGTCGCCACCATCAGACGGACCGCCCATGCCTTGACGTCCACCCAGCATCTGCATGGTCTCGGCACGAATTTCGGTTGCGTACTTTTCTACGCCATCCTTGTCGGTGTACTTGCGGGTGCGCAAGCTGCCCTCGACATAGACCTGGCTGCCTTTTTTCAGGTACTGGCCGGCAATTTCGGCCAACTTGCCGAAAAAGCTGATGCGGTGCCACTCTGTGGCTTCGCGCATTTCGCCGGATTGTTTGTCCTTGTAGCGGTCGGTGGTCGCCACATTGATGTTGGTGACGGCATCGCCCGAAGGCATGTAACGGGTTTCGGGGTCGCGCCCCAGGTTACCCACGATGATGACTTTGTTGACCGATGCCATGAAAACTCCTCGAATAAGCCCCGATTATGCGGGTTTTGTGTTGGCTTCAGGGCGCGCTGGCAACTCCAGTCGCCAGACCACGGCCAGCCAGACCAGTAAGGCCACACCCGTGCTCAAGAACAGCGCTTGCGCCCCCCCGGATTTGACCAGCAAGCCCCCCAGGCCGCCGCCCACAAAGAAGCCCAACGACTGCAAGGTGTTGTACAGCCCCATGGCGGCGCCACGCATCTGACTGGACGCTATGCGCGTGACCAGGCTGGGCTGGGTAGCCTCCATGACGTTGAACCCCGCAAAAAACAAAAACAAAAGCACGCCCAAAGGCCACAGGGCGGGAGCCCCCTGCGCTTGCCATATCAGGCCCAGCTGCACCAACAGCATCAGCGCAATGGCCAGGCGCGTCACCGTTTTCAGGTGTCCACGCCGCTCCAGGGCAAAAACGCCCCCCATCAACAAAAAGGACAGGCCCACCGCCGGCAGGTACACCTGCCAATGCGCCTCTTTGGACAATCCCGCCTGCACCAACAGGGCGGGCACTGCCATCCACATGGCCAGCTGCACGGCATGCAGCACAAAGACGCCCACGTTCAGACGGCGCAAACCCGAATGCTTGAGGACATCACGCAGGCCCATGCGCTCTTCATGCGCGTGTCGCGCAGGCTCTGCCGGGACCGCCCGCCAGACCACCAACACCCCGAACAAAGCCAATGTCCCGGTCAAGGCAAACAATCCGTGCAACCCCATCCAGGCATTGAGCACGGGGGCGGCCACCAAAGAAACAGCAAACATCAGGCCAATGCTGGCCCCCACCAGGGCCATGGCCTTGGTGCGCACCTCGTCTCGCGTCAAGTCGGCCAGCAAGGCGCTGACCGCTGCCGAAATAGCGCCTGCGCCCTGCAGGCTACGGCCCACAATCAAGGCCTGCAGCGTGTCCGCCGAAGCTGCCAGAAAACTGCCCGCGGCAAACACCAGCAGCCCCAGCACGATCACACGTTTGCGGCCAAAGCGGTCAGACGCCATGCCCAAGGGCAGCTGCAAGGCGGCTTGGGTAAGTCCGTAAATACCCATCGCCAGACCCAGCAAGGCAGCATCATCCCCACCGGGGTACTTGCGCGCCTCCAGGGCAAACACCGGCAACACCAAAAAGAGCCCCAGCATGCGTAAGGCAAAAATGGACGCCAGCGATGCGCTGGCACGGCGCTCGTCGCCGGTCATGGCTGTGGAAGAAGATCGGGCCAAAGGGGTCCCCCGTGAACACGCTGTCAAAACAAATGCCGATTGTCCCCGATCCCACGGCCGACTGTCCAAAACCGACTGCGCACCCGATAATGAAGGGTTTTGTCAGCCGGCCCCAAAAGTGAACCAGCCTCTTTCCGACCCAGCACTCCTGAGCCCTGCCGAGGGCGCTTACCTGCCCGCTGCAGCCAGGCACCACCGCATCAGCATCCGCGGCGCGCGCACGCACAACCTCAAGAACATCGACCTCGACATCCCGCGCGACAAGTTGGTGGTGATCACCGGGCTGTCGGGCTCGGGCAAGTCCAGTCTGGCTTTTGACACGCTGTACGCCGAGGGCCAGCGTCGTTATGTGGAGAGCCTGTCGGCTTATGCGCGGCAGTTTTTGCAGCTGATGGACAAGCCCGATGTGGACCTGATCGAGGGCCTGTCGCCCGCGATTTCCATCGAGCAAAAAGCCACCAGCCACAACCCGCGCTCCACGGTGGGCACGGTGACCGAGATCCACGACTACCTGCGCCTGCTGTTCGCCCGCGCCGGCACACCGCACTGCCCCGACCACGACCTGCCGCTGCAGGCGCAGACCGTGGCCCAGATGGTGGACGCGGTGATGGCACTGCCGCAGGACACCAAACTGATAATCCTGGCGCCGATTGCCCGTGAGAAAAAAGGCGAGTTCGAAAAAGTGTTCCAGCATATGCAGGCCCTGGGGTATGTGCGCTTTCGCGTCGGTGGCCAGGTGTTCGAGACAGAAGACCTGCCCGAGCTGAAAAAGAACGAAAAGCACAACATCGATGTGGTGATCGACCGGTTGAAAGTCCGCGCCGAAGACGATGCCAAGGCGCGCGACGCCCTGCGCCAGCGCCTGGCCGAAAGCTTCGAGGCGGCATTGAATCTGGCCGAACAACGCGCCCTGGCCGTCGAGATGGATAGCGGCACCGAGCACCTGTTCAATGCCCGCTTTGCCTGCCCGGTCTGCAACCACTCGATCGCCGAGCTGGAGCCGCGCGTGTTCTCTTTCAACTCGCCGCAAGGCGCCTGCCCCAGCTGCGACGGCATCGGCACCATGGAATTTTTCGATCCCGAACGGGTGGTGGCTTTCCCGAGCCTGAGCCTGGCCAGCGGCGCCATCAAGGGCTGGGACCGGCGCAACGGCTTTTACTTCAGCATGCTGGAGAGCCTGGCCAAGCACTACAAGTTCGACGTTGAGGCGCCCTTTGAGAACCTGTCGCCCGAAGTGCAACAGGTCATCCTGCACGGCTCGGGCGAAGAAGAAATCAAGTTCAGCTACATCATGGAGTCCGGCGCTTCGCAGGGCAAAAAGGTCAGCAAGAAGCACCCCTTCGAGGGCATCATCCCCAACATGACGCGGCGCTACCGCGAGACCGATTCTCAGCTGGTACGCGAAGACCTGGCCCGTTACCGCAGCACCCAGCCCTGCACCGACTGCCACGGCACCCGCCTCAAGCGCGACGCGCGCCATGTGCGCATTGGCGAAGGCGCGCAGGCCCGCGCCATCTACGAGATCAGCCACGCCACCCTGGGCGAGGCGCAACACTACTTTCAGAGCCTGCAGCTCAAGGGCGCCAAGGCCGACATCGCCGACAAGGTGGTGCGCGAGATCGCCTCGCGCCTGAAGTTTCTCAACGACGTGGGCCTGAACTACCTGAGCCTGGACCGCAGCGCCGACACCCTGAGCGGCGGCGAAGCGCAGCGCATCCGCCTGGCCAGCCAGATCGGTTCGGGCCTGACGGGTGTGATGTACGTTCTCGACGAGCCCAGCATCGGCCTGCACCAGCGCGACAACGACCGCCTGATCGGCACGCTCAAGCACCTGCGCGACATTGGCAACAGTGTGCTGGTGGTCGAGCACGACGAGGACATGATCCGCGTCGCCGACCATGTGATCGACATGGGCCCCGGCGCGGGCGTGCACGGCGGACGCGTGATGGCGCAAGGCACCTGCGCCGACATCCTGGCGGCGCCCGACTCCATCACCGGCCAGTACATGTCGGGCCGCAAACAGATCGCGATCCCGAAACGCCACCCACCGGGCAAGGACTGGATCGAGGTGGTGCGCGCCAGCGGCCACAGCCTGAAAAACGTGAGCGCCAGATTCCCGGTCGGTCTGCTGACCTGCGTAACCGGTGTGTCCGGCTCGGGCAAGTCCACCTTAGTCAACGACACGCTTTACACCGCTGCGGCCCAGCAGATCCACCGCGCACATGACGAGCCGGCAGCGCACGAAGAAATCCGAGGCCTGCAGCACTTTGACAAGGTCATCAACGTCGACCAGTCGCCCATTGGCCGCACGCCGCGCAGCAACCCGGCCACCTACACGGGGCTGTTCACCCACATCCGCGAGCTGATGGCCGAAGTGCCTGCGGCGCGCGAGCGCGGCTACGGCCCGGGGCGCTTCAGCTTCAACGTGAGTGCTTCGTCGGGTGGGGGGCGCTGCGAAGCCTGCCAGGGCGACGGCATGGTCAAGGTGGAAATGCACTTTCTGCCCGATGTGTATGTGCCCTGCGACGTGTGCCACGGCATGCGCTACAACCGCGAGACGCTGGAGGTCCAGTACAAGGGCCAGAACATCGCCCAGATCCTGGACATGACGGTCGAAGCGGCCTACGACTTCTTCAGCGCCGTGCCCTCCATTGCGCGTAAGCTGCAGACCCTGCTGGACGTGGGCCTGAGTTACATCCGCCTGGGCCAGAGCGCCACCACCCTGTCGGGCGGTGAGGCGCAACGCGTCAAGCTCGCGCAGGAACTCTCCAAGCGCGACACCGGCCGCACGCTCTACATCCTGGACGAGCCCACCACCGGCCTGCACTTTGCCGACATTGATTTGCTGCTCAAGGTGCTGCACCAGCTGCGCGACGCGGGCAACACCATCGTCGTGATCGAGCACAACCTCGACGTCATCAAGACCGCCGACTGGCTGATCGACATGGGGCCGGAAGGCGGTGCGGGTGGAGGCACCGTAGTGGCTGAAGGCACGCCCGAGCAGATCGCGGCGCACCCTCAAAGTCACACCGGCAAGTACCTGGCGCGCTTGCTCTGAACCATCATGAGCCAGGAAACAGAACTCAAACTCAGTCTGGATGCAGCAGAGCTTGCACACCTGCTGGCGCACCCTCTGCTGTGCACACCCACACAGACGCAACGCCTGCTCAACACCTACTTTGACACGCCAGCACTGGATCTCAAAGCCCGGCGCATGGCGGTGCGCGAGCGCCTGGCAGATGAGCAATGGTTGTTGACCGTCAAGACCGCGGGCACCAGTTCGGGAGGCCTGTCGCGCAGGCAGGAATGGGAAGGGCCCGCCACGCCCGGCGCGCTGGACTTTGCCAACCTGGTGAGTGACACCGAACTGGCCAATGCGTTGATGGGACTGCGTGGTCAGTTGAAGGCTTTGTTTAGCACTGACTTTGAGCGCCAACGCTGGGTGCTGTCACACGCCGGCGCCCGCATTGAAGTCGCTCTGGACCAAGGCGCCATCACCGTCCCCGGCACCGATGCCAGCGAACCGATTCTGGAGCTGGAACTTGAATTGCTCAGCGGCCCCGAAACCGCTTTACTGAGCCTGGCCGAGGCCCTGCGCCAGACGCCCACTCAAACCTTGACACTTAGCCCATCGGACACCAGCAAGGCCCAGCGCGGCATGGCGCTGTGGGCCCTGACGCGCTGATCAAGCCTGCTTGGCCGCTTCCAGCGTGTCGCGCGTGGTCATGGCCACCTTGCGGGCCGCATCGGCAAAATCCTCGCCGCTGCTGGCATAGAGCACCGCACGCGAGGAATTCACGATGATGGAGGCGCCCTCGCGCCAACCCGCCTTGACGGTGGCCACAGCGTCACCGCCCTGCGCGCCCACACCCGGAATCAGCAAAGGCACCGTGGGAGCGATCTCGCGCACACGCTCAATCTCGTTGGGATAAGTCGCGCCCACCACCAGGCCCAGCTGACCATTCAGGTTCCAGGGCCCCTGCGCCAGTGCGGCCACATGCTCATACACACGCGGCTCACCAGCCACGGTAGACAGGCGCTGGTTCTGCAAATCGTCCCCGCCCGGGTTGGAGGTGCGGCACAGCAGGAATGCACCCTTGCCCTCGTACTTGAGGTAAGGCGCCACCGAATCCCAACCCATGAAGGGCGAGAGCGTCACCGCGTCGGCACCATAACGGTCAAAGGCCTCCTTGGCGTACTGCTCGGCGGTGGAGCCAATGTCGCCCCGCTTGGCATCCAGAATGATCGGCACCTGCGGCGCCACGCGGCGCATGTGCTCCATCAAGCGCTCCAGCTGGCCTTCGGCGCGGTGCGCGGCAAAGTAGGCAATCTGCGGCTTGAAGCTGCTGACCAGGTCAGCCGTGGCGTCCACGATGCGAGCGCAAAATTCGTAAATCTTGTTGGCATCGCCCTTCATGCCAGCCGGGAACTTGGCAGGCTCAGGATCCAGGCCCACGCACAGCATGGAGCGGTTTTGGCGCTCGGCGGCGCGCAGCATGTCTAGGAAGGTCATGGGCAGGATTTTAAGGTTTCGCCTAAGATGCCCGCCATGCACAAACTCTCCACCCGTCAATGGACCTTGCTGGCCCTGCTCACCTTGGTATGGGGCGTGAACTGGCCGATCATGAAAGCCGGGGTCACGGGTTTTCCACCGCTGACGTTTCGTCTGTGGTGTTTGTGGCTGGGCGTGCCGGTGCTGGCACTGGTCCTCAGGCACCAGAAACTGCCTTTTGCGATTGAGCGCAAGCACTGGCCCGAGGTGCTCAAACTGTCGCTGTTCAACATGATTTTGTGGCACAGCCTGATCATCGTGGCGGTGCAGTCGCTGTCCAGCGGACGGGCGGCGATTTTGGGTTACACCATGCCCATTTTTTCTGCGGTGCTGGGAGCTGCGGTCTTCAAAGACCGACTGCCGCATCGCGCGTGGATTGGGGTGGGCGCTGCGGCCGGCGGGGTGTTGTTGCTCTTGTGGCACGAGCTGTCCAATCTGAGCGGTCGCCCCTTGGGCGTGATGCTGGCTTTGGGCGCCGCCGCGGCATGGGCCATGGGTACGCAGCTGTTGCGCCGCACCCAGGTGCCCGCCCACACACTGACCCTGGCGTTCTGGATGAGTGTGCTCACCAGCATCAGCCTGACCGTGCTGGCCTGGATTTTTGAGCGCGATCAGTGGCACGCCGCGCCTGCTCATACCGTGGGTGCGATTGTGTACAACGCCGTCATGGTGATTGGTTTTGCGCACAGTGTCTGGTTTTACCTGGCGCGCAGTCTGCCGCCTATTGCGTCCACGCTCAGCGTGATGATGATTCCCATCGTGGGCGTATTCAGCGGCGCACTCTGGCTGGGCGAAGTGCTGCACTGGCAGGACTGGAGCGCCATAGCCTTGGTGCTGGTGGCTATTGCCAGCGTGCTGTGGCCCAAACGCAAGGTCGCCTGAGCCGCCACTCAAGCGCTCGTGCAGCCATGGGGCGACCTACAATCGCCCCATGCTCAAATTTGACCTGCTCAAAACCGACCCCAGCAGCCACGCACGGCGCGGCACGCTGACCCTGAACCACGGCGTGGTGCAGACGCCCATCTTCATGCCCGTGGGCACGTATGGCACGGTCAAGGGCGTGATGCCGCGCAGCCTGCATGAGATGGGCGCGCAGATCATTCTGGGCAACACATTCCACCTGTGGATGCGCCCGGGTCTGGATATCATGAAAGGCTTTGGCGGCCTGCACCAATTCGAGAAATGGGACAAACCCATCCTGACGGATTCAGGTGGTTTTCAGGTCTGGTCGCTGGGCGAGATGCGCAAGATCACCGAAGAAGGCGTGCACTTTGCCAGCCCGGTCAATGGCGACAAGCTGTTCATGTCGCCCGAGGTGAGCATGCAGATCCAGACGATTCTGAACTCGGACATCGTGATGCAGCTCGACGAGTGCACACCCTACGAGACCAAAGGCCACATCACCACCGAGGCCGAAGCGCGCAAGTCCATGGAGATGAGCCGCCGTTGGGCGCTGCGATCCAAGGCCGAATTTGAGCGCCTGGAAAACCCCAACGCCTTGTTTGGCATCGTGCAAGGTGGCATGTTTGAACACCTGCGCCAGGAGTCACTGGACGCGCTGGTGGACATGGACTTCCCAGGCTACGCTGTGGGCGGCGTGAGTGTGGGCGAGCCCAAAGACCAAATGCTGCAGATCATGGCGCACACCCCGCACCGTCTGCCTGCAAACAAACCGCGCTACCTGATGGGTGTGGGCACGCCCGAAGACCTGGTGCAGGGCGTGGCCGATGGTGTGGACATGTTTGATTGTGTGATGCCTACCCGCAACGCGCGCAACGGCACGGTGTTCACCCGCTATGGTGACTTGAAGCTACGCAATGCCCGCCACAAGAACGACCCGCAACCGCTGGACCCCAGCTGCACCTGCCACGCTTGCGCAGGCACTTCAGGCGTGTCTTGGGACCAAGGTGGTCGCGATGGCTTCAGCCGTGCGTATTTGCACCACCTGGACCGCTGCGGCGAGATGCTCGGCCCCATGCTGACGACCATCCACAATTTGCACTACTACCTGAACCTGATGCGCGAGGTGCGTGAATCGCTGGACGCGGGAACGTTTGCGCAGTTCCGCGCCCAGTTCAAGAGCGACCGCGCACGCGGCGTTTAAGCGCACTGCCGCTTACTTGGCGGCGGTCTTTCGGGATGCCGTTCGTGCAGCGGCTTTGGCAGCCGGTTTCTTAGCGGTCGTCTTTTTGGCGGCTGGTTTGCGGACGGCCTTTTTAGCTGCTGGTTGAGCTGCCTCTGAGGGCTTGCCCTCGGCCGCGCTGGCTGACTTGGCCTTCATGGCCTCGGCTGCGACGTCTTTCATGGCAGTAGCGGCAATGTTCTGAAATTGCTGCGACAACGAGCCCCACCAAGCAATGGGGTCCACCATGGGTTTGTCAGCCGCTTTGGCCTTGGTCTTGCGCGTGGGTTTGGCTTCAACTTCCGGCTCAGTCTGCTGGGCAGCAGCTGGCTCGGGCTCAGGCTCGGGTGCCTGAGCCGCTTCTGCCTTAGGTGCCTCTGCAGCAGACTCCGGCTTGACCGAAAACGCCTTGGCCAGATCGGCCATGTTCACGTTCATGCCTTGCAAGGCAGCCAGAGTCATCTTCTGCACCTCCATGGCCTGAATGGTGGCCTTGAGCGTGGTGACGTTTTGCTCCAGCCAGAACTGCACCGCCTTCAAGTCGGTGATGCGTTTGTCCAGCTCTTCGACGCTCAGCGTCGGCGCCACCCAGGATGGGGCCGCCCCCGGCTGCGCTTTGCCCGCGGACTGGGCAATGTTCTGCAAAAAGTCAAAACCCGGAATGAACTTGCCAAAGCCAAAAGCCGATGCGTCGCTCATGGTGCGCTCCTGTTGGATATCTCCCAACATTAAACCAAACGGTTCTTGGCTTGAAACTGACAAGCCAGATCTGGCTGTCAGTCTTCAATCAGTGCTTGTGGTTTTCGGTCATGGGCGCCGCATGGCCATGACCGTGGCCATGAGCAGCATCACCATCCACCCGTAACATGCCTTCAAACGAAGCAAACTTCTTCAAGGTCTCCACCGGCAACCGTGCCTCATGCGCAGCAACCTTCGCGGCCAAGCGCTTGGCCACCTCTGGCTTCATCCCCGTCTGAACCAAGGTATCGACCTGCTTGAGTCCATCGCCCGCACAAACAGTAATCACCCATTGGCCATGGCGTTTTTGCAACAATGCCCGGCCACCGCGGCCATCCTGTAGCCAACCCGCTACAGCGAAATCGCCTTCTGCCGTAACAGGCGCAACCTTGAGGGGCGCTTCAGGCTTGTCGAAGGTGTGCTTCATGACATGCTCGATAGCGTGGCTGTCCGCTTTCGACACCGAATGCTTGTCTGCAGCCAAGACCGCTCCACTGGCAAAAAGACTTAAGAAACACAAGAGCACCGAACGAATCAAGATTGACTGAATGTTCATAAGAACCTTTCTGGAAATTTTGCAATAAGGCGCGTGAAATACATGAGTAAGCGCATTCATGAACCAGGACCTTGGAACAGGCGTTACCAACTCAAGCTCAGAGTGTTGGGCTTATAAAGGTAGACGCTGCCGGTTTGAGGCGTACTCAGCGTGACACCTGGCATCAAGTCATCTTTTGACACACCGTTTTCCTTCATGAACATGGGCGCCACCAAAATGACAGCGCCGTGGTCCAGCAGGTTCTCAATCATTTCCTGCTGCTTGCCGTATTGTTTGGCGTAGGCGCGAGACACCAAGCGCGCAGCTTCACTGTTGATAAAGAATGTGACCGGATGAGCTTGCTCCAACTGACGTGTGCCAAAGGTCAGTGCCATCGTAGCCCGGTGGCCTTCGCTGGCCAGATTGATAAATAGTGGGGCTTTGTCTTGCGCCCAGACAGCGCCGGAAAATACCAATGCGAATAAAACGGATGCAATCGATTTGGATTTCATAGGTTCACTTCTTTTGCAGCCACGGATCAGAGTGGCGCGGGTTTTGGGTAAAGGTGGTGTCGGTCAGGCTGCTCAAGAAAGCGACCAGGTCATTGACTTCCTGATCGCTCACTTCAAAGCCCTCTACCAATGAGCTGCGCAAAGGGCTGGGGCCGTGCTTGCCACTCCCTGCGCGCCCAGCCATGGCGTAATGGGTGCGGATGACGGCTTCCAGCGTGGGGATGGAGCCGTCATGCATGTAGGGGGCGGTTAAGGCCACATTGCGCAAACTGGGAGTGCGGAACTTGCCTTCGTCATCAGCGTCCCCCGTAAACTCGCTGATGCCGGGGTTGTTGGCGGGGTAAGCACCTCGCCCGTCCTCGTTGTACAGACCCGTGTTGTGGAAGCCCTTTTCCGCAAAGGGCAGTTTGCTGTGCTGAATGTTGTCGGTGAAATTGAAGCTGCCGTGGCAGTGGTAGCACTCCATCTTTTCGCCAAAGAACAAAGCCTCACCGCGCAGCGCCGCCGCCGACAAGGCATTCTTCTGACCACCGTATTTGTAGCGGTCATAAGGGCTGTCAAACGACAACAAGCTCCGCTCGAAACTGGCAATGGCTTTGGTCACCGTGCTGAGCGAATACAGCGCCTCGTTGCCCTGCTGCGCTTCTTGTGGAAACGCTCGCGGAAACAGACGTTGGTACGTCGGGTCAGCCTGCAGCCGTGCAAAGAGTTCATTTTCACGACCAGCCATTCCCATCTCGACAGGGTGCTCCCCAAAAATCGGCACCAGGGCTTGCACCTCTAGTGCGGTCAGATTGGGGTTGGCCCAGGTCAACACCGGCAGGTAGGCCACATTCGCCAGGGACATGGCACTGCGCGCGCCCTTCTGCCCGGTGATGCCCTCGGCCACCGCCAGACCATCGGTAAAGGCCTTGTCTTGGTGGTGGCAGCTTGCGCACGACATGCTGTTGTCGGCTGACAGCCGCTTGTCGTAGAAAAGATGCCGCCCCAACTCCACCTTCTCTGCCGACATGGGGTTGTCGGCAGGGACAGCGGGAACAGGCACCCAGGCAGGCAGCGCCCAGCTGTACACAGCTGGCGCTAAACCCGTCAGCAGCGTCCAGCCGATCACCACGGGCACGAGCAACAACAACCAACGTTTCATAAAGAACCGTGTCGGCCTTATCGCGACTTGATCAAACGTTGAACGCCAGGAGCGGGCGTACCGTCATAAGCCAAGCCCAATGCCCCCATCACAGGAGGGCAGTCAGCGTCTTTGGGAAAGCTCATGCAACCCGGGGATATCCCTTTGGCATTCACGTCCACATTGGCCTGACCAAGAACGGTACCCACATCAAACACAATTTGACCCTTGCTCAGATCAAAACGGTCAAACCTTGCTGTCACACGGTTGGAGTTTTGGCAGGCTTGTGGTGCCTGGGTTTTACTGGCGCTTGCGCACACAGTGCTCCCCAAGTGCACTGAGTAACGGGTAACGGGACCCATGTCATTGGCTGCAGCTGGCTTTTGCTCGCTCAGGCCGCTGCTGGTGGTGTCAAATTTGATGAACTTGTAGCCGCCTTGCCAGTTCCAGAACATGGCGGTGGAGTTCAGCGGGGCTGGCGCCACGGTCGGGTCCTGGTGGTTCAGTGCAAAGGGCACGCCCACGGTCAGTTCCACGCCAACGTAGTCGCCAGCCGGTGCGTTACCGCGCACGGTGGTGTTGGTAGGAGCGGTGCCATTGCGGCAGGGACCTGTACCGTTTTCAAAGTCGAGCAGCGCAACGTTCTGGTATTGCCAAACACCGTCCTGGGTCAGTTGCACAGGTACGGTGCTGCCGTCCTTGCGCACCAGGTTGACCTCGCTCACGTACAAGCGGTAATCGCTGGGGGTAATGGTGCTTTTGGTGGTGCCCACATTGCTGTAGCTCTGACCACAGGCAAAGGGCTGGCCATTGATTTCTGCAGCGAATTGAATGTTCACCGGCTGCTTTCCGGCTTGCTGGCCGTGGGTAGAGCAGGCAGCCAGCGTGACGGCGGCCAGACTGATCAACAGTTTTTTCATGGAGTGTCTCCTTGGGTTAATGTTTGTGCGCAGCAGTGCCACGCGGGGTCTGCACCCAGATCTGCACGGTGCGTTCACCGGCTTTTTCAAAGCGCAGGGTCAGGTCAAAACGGTCACCGTCTTTGAGCGGGGTCTTGAGGCCTTCGAGCATCAGGTGGTAGCCGTTGGTTTGGGCATGGCCCATTTTTGTTTCGCTGCGTGGGGGCAGCTCAATGGCCTGCACCTCGCGCATGCGCATGACGTTGCCATCCATGCTCATGGTGTGCAGGCCCACACGCGTCGCCACAGGTGAGCTCGCAGCCACCAGGCGGTCTGCTGCTTCGCTGCGGTTGCGAATGGAGCGGAAATAAACCGCTCCTTTGGTGCCTGCGCTGGGGGTGGCGTAGGGGTGAACCATGGCGATGGACCCGGCGCTAAATTCGTGGGCACGCACGGTGCCTGTGGCCACCATCCACATGAACAATCCGCCCAGCACAAAGCCCACGCCAAAGCGCGTGCTTTGCAAAAGGGGCCACAGCCTGGCCAAGAGCGTCTGCAGCGAGCTCATCACGCCGCCATCGCCATGGGTGCGCCCATTGGAGAAGGCGTCCAATGCGTCGGTTTGCGCCGGGCACCAGTACTGGCCAGTTGGATGGCCGTCTTGGCTTTGGGCTTGCGGGGCATGAGCGCGTTGAGCTCGCGGCAAACGGTTTCGAAAGCCGAGTCCACAATTTGCGCCATCTCGCGCAGGGTGGGTAGCTCATCGCGCTGCACGATGTGAACGCGCCCCGCCTGGTCTTTGCCCAGCACCGTCAGCAAGTAAGCCAGGCGCTGCTGGATGCTGCCGCTGCGCAGGCGCATCATGTCCAGGGTTTGGCGCTGTTGCTGCAAAAAGGCTTGCGCCAAGGTCGCGGTATAGCCCAACTCGCCGGTCGGCTCCAGCAACTCAATTTCGGCTGTGCACAGCGCAGAAACCGTGTAGGCGTGGGGCAGCGCACACAAGGCTTCCACACCGACCAGGTCACCCGGCAAGGCCAGTTGGACGAGCATGGTGCCGTCTTGGCCGGGGCGCTCCAGACGCAACACGCCGGAGCGAACACGCCAGACAGGGCCGTCCTGTCCGGCCTCGATCAACAAGTGACCACTTTCAAGTGTCCGCAATGCGGGTGCGGACTGAGGGGTTTTCATGGTTTTCTCCTGACAAATCACGCCGCCCGCGCAAGCAGGCAGCAAGGCGCACCGCAAAACGGCGCGACACGACATGGGTCAGGAAAAAACAGGAGGCGCACGCGACTGCACCGCCCATGGGCGGCTGGTCAGCGTGAATGCATGTGCAAAGACAGAGAAAACCAGGGACGCTTGTGGCAAGCCTTGCCACACAAAGGGTTGCGGTGGGGGTGCCAGCCTATCGGCCATGAGCACGCACAAAGGGCAATGGTCCACCACCACATGGTCAGGGGCGCTCTGATCTTGCCCCGACACCGCCACTTTTTGCATGCCCTGGTTGGTACAGACCTCCATCCACGTGACCGCCGTGGCGCCTTGTGCAGCCGCACGGGCACGCGACACCGTGGGCGCCAAAGCGCCCATCAGCATCACCGCCAGCAACCACCAGGCCAGCGCTCGACGAAGACGGAGGTTCAAGACCATCTCAAAGCATGCGTGTCAGCAAGTCATCAATGCTTATGGGCACCGTGGCCGTGCTCGTGTTTCATGGCGGGTTGCGCCATCACGCGTGCGGGGGCTTTGACTTCGATGTTCTGGCGCTTGCCGTCCTTGCCCTCGACCACCAGGGTCACCGGCACCATGTCGCCGTCTTTGACCTGAGCTTTGAGGTCCATCAGCATGACGTGGTAGCCACCGGGCTTGAGTTCAACAGCTTTGCCTGCAGGCAAGGCCAGGAAGGGAATCGGGCGCATTTTCATGACGCCGCCATCCATGGCCATTTCATGCACTTCCACCACACCCGCCACGGGCGACTGAGCCGCCACCAGTTTGGCCTCTTGTTTGGATTCCAGCATCATGAAGGCGCCGGTGGCTTTTTGTTGGGCGACGGTGGCACGCACCCAGGCGTCCTTGACGTTCACTTGGGCATGGGCCAAGCTGGCGAGCAAAGACAAAGACAAGGCAGAAAGCACTTTTTTCATGGAGAACTCCTAGGTAAAAAAACTCAAGATGAGGGTGCCCCCTCGGGAATGGCAAACCGACATGCGCACATGAGCAGCCCAACTGGGCCACCGCACGAGCATCAAAGAAAAAAGGGGGTCAAACGCGCGGAGGCGCGCGGGCTTGCCAGGGTCGGGCGATCAGGCTTTCCAGCCTGGCCGACTCCAGCGTATGCAGGGCATAAGACAAACCGACCTGCGCAGAAGGCAGGCTCAGCACCGCAGAGGGCGGAGCCGACAAGGGCAAACACAGGGGGCAGTGCATGCCAGCGCCCGTATTGGGCTGGCCACCGTCATCAGTGGCAACCACGATGTGCGTGCCCGAAGCCGAGCACACCACGTCCAAAGCCACCGGCTTGACCAGCGGCGAGGCGACAGCAATACCCACGAACAGCACCATCCACGCCAGAACAAGGCGTGCCAGAAAACGGGCGTTGCGCAGGGTTTGCATGCCCTGATTATGACAGCAGACGCCTGAGCCGACTAGTCGCGGTGCAGCCGTAAGGCCATACGGGAGCCCAAACCCACCACCGCACCAATGGACCAAAACACGGCCGTCGCCCCCACCAAGGCCCCCAGGGAGCCAAACAACAGCGGCATGATCACGCTGGAGGCGTAGATGGTCATGATGCGCAAACCCAGCGCCTCACCCTGGCGTTCGCGCGGGGTGACGTGGTGCAGCGTGCTCATGACCATGGGTTGTACAGAGCCCAGCGACATGCCCAACAGCACGGACAGGATGCCCATCATCCAGGCGCCTGTGGAGAAGGGGTAGATCACAAAAAAGATGGCGGTCAGGATCATGGCCACGGCCACAGCCTTCATTTCCTGCACATGACGCGCCACCCAGGGCATGGTCAGGCGAATGGCTGTTGCTGCCAGCGCGAAGGCGCCAAGGATGGTGCCAATGGCCGAAGCACTCAAGCCCAGCTCATGACCGAGAAGTGGCACCATGAAAGCATGCACGTCCCAGCACGACGACAGCATCCAGTTGACCAGCAGCAGTTTTCGCAAGGCTGCATTTCTCAACAAATCAAATGACGACCCCTTGCGCACGGCGGGCATGTCGTCCTTCGGGACATGTTGCTCATGGAGTTGACGCACCGCAAAACCAGCCACGAGTGGCACCAGACACAGCACTGCAAAAGCCCAGCGGTAGTCCACTGCGTCGATCAGCAACCCGGTAAAGAAGGGCCCGGCAAAGTTCGCCAGGGTGGGGGCCACCGCCATCCAGCTGAAGATTTCGCGAATGTCTCCCTGGTCGTGGCTGAGGCGACCGGCATGTCGCTGCACCGCAATCATGGCCGTGCCCGACGCTGACCCGGTCAAGACCGCCGTCACGCACAAGACCTCGAACACCGGCCAGATGCTGACCGCCAGCACACCCAAGCACGACAGCGCCAGCCCGATGTAGATGGGCAGACGCAAGCCGTGTCTGTCGGTAAAACGTCCCACGGGCAAGGCCAGAAACACCTGCGCCAAAGCAAACAATGCCAATAGCACACCCACGCTCATGGCGCTGTAGCCCAGCTTGAGCGCCAGCAAGGGCGCCGCCATGCGCACGCCAGACATGGTGGCATGCAAAGCCATTTGCGCCACGATCAGGCGCAACACCACCGGGCGAAACTCAAGCCGCATCTTTTGCCATGGGTTTGTTCATGGACATCGATTGTCACTGAAAGAGCCCATTCGATGGCTGCGTTAAGCTTTGGCTTTCAAATCAGGAGCCTGTCATGCTCAGCCTTTGTGGATTTCCGGCCAGCAACTACTACAACAAGGTCAAATTCGCCTTGCTTGAAAAAGGCATCGCCTTTGAAGAGCGCAATGTTTGGGTGGGCGAGACCGACCCTGGCTGCTCGCCTTTGGGTAAAGTGCCCTATCTGCAAACGCCTCAAGGGCCGCTGTCCGAGTCCACGGTCATCGTGGAATATGTTGAGCAACTCCAGCCTGAGCCCGCCCTCTTGCCCCGCGATCCGTTTGCAGCCGCCAAGGTGCGCGAAATCTGCACTTATCTGGATTTGCACCTTGAACTGGAAGCGCGCAAGCTCTACCCGCAAGCCTTCTTCGGCGGCAAAGTCAGCGAGGAAGTGATTGAGCGCACTGGCAAAACCTTGCGCCGCAACGTGAAGGCTTTTGCGCAGCTGGCCGCCTTTGCGCCTTTCGTCGCAGGCGAATCCTTCACCCTGGCCGATTGCGCTGCAGCCGTGCACCTGCCGGTGCTGAGCATGGCCACCCGGCAGATCTATGGCGAGGACTTTTTGCAGGATTTACCCATCAAACCCTACATGGCCTTGATGGCCGAGCGCGCCACTTTCCTGAAAGTGCAGACAGACCGCAAAGCGGCTCAGGCAGCCTTTCAAGAGCGCTTGGCACAAGTGCCCTACAAGCGTTGAACATGATGTCCAGATTGATCAAGATCACACTGGTTTGCTTGGGCCTGTTCTTGCGCCCTGCTTGGGCAGGCGACGTCCTTGTGGCTGTGGCCTCCAACTTTGCTGCGCCGATGCAAAAAATTGCTGCTGCGTTTGCCCAAGACACGGGGCACAAGGCCGTGCTGTCGATCGGCTCGACCGGCAAGCTCACGGCGCAGGTGCGCCATGGCGCACCTTTTGATGTGTTCCTTGCCGCTGACGAAATGACCCCCGCCAAGCTGGTCAGCGAGGGGCTGGCGCTGGAAAGCAGCCGATTCACCTACGCCATCGGTCAACTGGTCTTGTGGAGCCCGCAAATTGGCCTGATCGATGCACATGGCGCAGTGCTGCAGCAGCCCTTGTCTGGCAAGCTGGCCGTGGCCGACCCCAAGCTGGCGCCTTATGGCGCTGCTACTTTTGAAGTCATGGACAAAAAAGGATGGACCGAGCGTTTGCGTCCAACTTTCGTGACGGGCGAGAACATTGGCCAGACCTTTCAGTTCGTCAAGACGGGTAATGCAGCGCTAGGCTTTGTGGCGCTTTCGCAAGTGATGGTCGACGGCAAGATCAGCGCCGGGTCTGCATGGGTGATCCCATCAAACCTTTACAGCCCCATCCGTCAGGACGCCGTACTGCTGAAAAACGGTCAAAGCAACGCCGCTGCCCAAGCCCTTCTGCAATACTTGCGGGGTGACGCCGCACGCGCCGTGATCCGCGCTTACGGCTACCAGTTCTGACCGTACTTCAAACCTGCACCTTGAGCGATACCCTGTTGAGTCCCGAATTTGTGGCCAGCGCCTGGCCTGCGCTGGCGCTCACTCTGCGCCTGGCCGCAGTGACCACAGCGCTACTGCTGGTGCTGGGCGCACCGCTGGCCTGGTGGCTGGCGCGCACGCCGTCGCGCTGGCGTGAGCCGGTGGGGGCGCTGGTGACTTTGCCCCTGGTGCTGCCGCCTTCGGTACTGGGTTTTTACATGCTGGTGCTGATGGGCCCGCAAGGCCCGCTGGGGCAACTGACCCAGTCGCTGGGCTGGGGCACGCTTTCATTCACTTTTACCGGGCTGGTGATCGGCTCCATCGCTTATTCGTTGCCGTTTGCGGTGCAGCCGCTGCAAGCGGCCTTTGCCGAGATGGGGCGACGCCCGCTCGAAGTGGCCATGTCGCTCGGCGCCAGCCCACTGGACGCCTTCCTGACGGTGGCCCTGCCGCAGGCGCGGCACGCCCTGCTGACGGCTGGCGTGCTGAGCTTCGCGCACACGCTGGGTGAGTTTGGCGTGGTGTTGATGATCGGCGGCAACATCCCCGGCCAGACGCGCGTGCTGTCCACGTTGATTTATGGCCATGTGGAGGCCATGGAATACGCCCAGGCCCATGTGGTGGCTGGGGGCATGGCGGTGTTTGCGTTTGCGGCGCTGATGGGCTTGGCCTGGGTGCGGCGCCGGGCCGAGAAGGAGCGCAAATGAGTCTGCACACAGACTTGCGACTGCAGCGCCCCGGCTTCACGCTGCAGGCCACGCTGGACCTGCCCGCACACGGCGTGAGCGTGCTGTGGGGCGCTTCGGGCTCGGGCAAAACGTCGTTGCTGCGCTGTATAGCGGGCTTCGAACGTGGTACCGGCCAAGTACAACTGGGCGACACGGTGTGGCAAGACGATGCGCGTGGACACTTCACACCGGTCTGGGAACGACGCCTGGGGGTGGTCTTTCAGGAGGCCAGTCTGTTCGATCACCTGGACGTGCAAGGCAACCTTCATTACGGCCTGCGGCGCCTGCCCGTGCATGAGCAAGGCGAGGCCCGCCAGGCACTGACGCAGGCCATCGAAGTGCTGGGCATTGGCCAATTGCTGGCGCGGCGCACGACCACACTCTCGGGGGGCGAACGCCAGCGTGTGGCCATCGCCCGCGCTCTGGCGGCACGCCCGCACCTACTGCTGCTGGACGAACCACTGGCTGCCCTGGACGGCACACGCAAGCGCGAGGTGCTACCTTGGCTCGACGCCTTGCGCCAACACCTGCAGGTGCCCATGTTGTACGTCACGCACTCACCCGACGAAGTGGCGCATTTGGCCGATACGCTGGTGGTGCTGGACAACGGGAACGTGAAGGCATGCGGACCCGTGTCTGAAGTGCTGGCTTCGGTCGATGTACCGGTGCACCTGGGTGACGATGTAGGTGCGCTGGTGACAGGCGTGGTTGCTGGCTGCGACCCTCAATACGGCCTGTGTCGTCTGAACTTGCCCGGCTCGGACCGACATGAGATTTGGGTCAGTCATACGGGTGAGCCAGAAGGAACAGCATTGCGGGTTCGCATCCTGGCCCGTGATGTGAGCATCACCCTTGAGCGCGCCAGCGGCACCAGCATCCAAAACCACCTGCCCTGCGTGATCACGCAAATGACAGACCCCTCCAGCCATCAGGTCCTGCTCAGGCTCGACGCCAATGGCACGCCGGTCCTGGCGCGTCTGACCTCGCGTGCTGTCGAACAGCTGCAGCTTCGCCCCGGCATGTCCGTCTGGGCGCAAATCAAGGCCGTCAGCCTGGTGCGCTGAAGACCGCCTCAGGCCTGAAGGGCCAGAAACAGCTCCGGCTGCAACTGAAGACGCTCTGGCGCGCTGAAACACAAGAAGCGTCGGTTCGTCGCACGGCCAATCGTGCACAGTCCCAACTGACGCGCAATGGTCAAGCCCATGTGGGTGATGCCGCTGCGCGAAATCAGCACTGCCACGCCCATTTGCGCCGCCTTGATGACCATCTCGCTGGTCATGCGCCCTGTGGTGTAGAACACATGGCCCAACGTGGGCGCATCAAGCTGCCCTACCGGACGCAAAGTCTGCGCTTCCTGCAACCATTGCCAGCCGGCGATGGTGTCGATGGCGTTGTGACGGCCCACATCCTCTACGAAAGTCAGCAGACGATCTTGCACGAAGAGAGCGCAACCATGCACCGAACCGGCTTGTTTGTAAACGCTGTCCATCAAGCGGATCTGGTTGACGATGCTGTAGAGCTCGCTTTGCGTGATCCGCGTCGCGGGCAGCTGCAGGGCATCGGTTTGATCCATCAATTCGGCAAACATGCTGCCTTGGCCGCAGCCTGTCGTGACCACACGCCGGGCTGTACGCTCCTGCCAGCGCGCGATGCCGCCGCGGGTGTGCACGGCGGCAGCACCTACCTCCCAGTCCACCGTGATGCTGGCCACGTCGTCGACGCTGTCCACCAGCCGCTGGTTGCGCAAATAGCCCAGGACAAGCTGTTCAGGCCGTGCGCCCAGGGTCATGAGGGTGACCAGCTCCTGCTTGTCGACGTACACTGTCAAGGCACGCTCGGCAGGGATATCAAGGCTCTGGATGTCACCGTGCTCGTTGACCACTGTGATGGTCTCGGTCAAGGGCGCCTGTGCGTTGCTGAGGATGGGCATGGCCATGACACTTACTCCTGCGTGGCCATCAGGCGCTGGGTGCCGTAGCCCGGCACCTGCGCAGGCACTCCGCCCGCACTGACCGCCACAGCGCAATACTTGAACTCGGGAATCTTGCCAAAGGGGTCAAGGGCCGGGTTGGTCATCAGGTTGGCCGCGGCTTCGTAGTAGGCAAACGGAATGAACACCGCACCCCGTGGCGTGCCATCGTCACGGCGCACATGCAAGCTGACCTGCCCCCTGCGCGAGCGCACCGTGAGCACATCGCCAGGCTGCAGGCCCAGGCCCGCCATGTCCTGGCCGTTCATGCTGGCGGTGGCCAGCGGCTCGATGGCGTCGAGCACCCGCGCTCGGCGCGTCATGGAGCCGGTGTGCCAATGTTCGAGCTGGCGCCCGGTGATCAGCACAAAGGGGAAGTCCGCGTCAGGTCGCTCATTGGCAGGGATGACGTCGGCCGGCACCAGGCGGGCCTTGCCGTCAGCCGTGGGGAACTGGTCGATGAACACGGTGGGGCTGCCCGGGTCGTCATCGCTGTGGCAGGGGTAAGTCACACTGGACTCGCGCTGCAGGCGCGCCCAGCTGATGCCGCCAATGGCCGCATGCATGGCCTGGCGCATTTCTTCATATACCTCGGCCACACCAAACTCGGGGCCGCTGTAGGTCCAGTTCAGGCCCAGACCGCGCGCCATTTCCTGCAGGATCCACAGGTCGGCACGCGCCTGCCCCGGCGGCTGCACCGCCTGTTGGCCGAGCTGCACCATGCGGTCGGTGTTGCTGACGGTGCCGGTTTTTTCGGGCCAGGCAGTGGCGGGCAACACCACGTCGGCCAGCCAGGCCGTCTCGGTCATGAAGATGTCCTGCACCACCATGTGCTGCAAGCTGGCCATGGCGTGACGCGCATGGTTCAGGTCCGGGTCGCTCATGGCCGGGTTCTCGCCCATGATGTACATGCCGCGAATCTTGTGCGGGTCACTGTCGTCGGCCAGCGCCTTGTCCATGATCTCCACCACGGTATAGCCTGGATTCGGGTCCAGCGGCATGCCCCAGAACTGCTCGAACCACTCGCGCGCCTTCGGGTCGGTGACACGCTGGTAGTTGGGGTACATCATCGGGATCAAACCGGCGTCACTGGCGCCTTGCACGTTGTTCTGGCCACGCAAGGGGTGCAGGCCACTGCCGGGTTTGCCGATCTGGCCAGTGATGGTGGACAGCGCAATCAGACAGCGCACGTTGTCGGTGCCGTGAATGTGCTGGCTCACGCCCATGCCCCACAGGATCATGGACGCCTTGGAGGTGGCGAACGCGCGGGCGACTTCGCGCAATGTCTCGGCAGGAATGCCGCAGATGGGCGCCATGGCCTCGGGGCTGTAGCCCTGGATGTGCTCGCGCAGGGCTTCGAAATTGCTGGTGCGTTCGCGCACAAAAGCTTCGTCCACCAGGTCTTCTTCGATGACGGTGTAGATCATCGCGTTGAGCATGGCCACATCGGTGTCGGGCTTGAACTGCATCACGCGCCAGGCGTGTTTGCCAATGTCGGTCACGCGCGGATCGGCCAGCACCACCTTGGCGCCGCGCTGGGCGGCGTTCTTGATCCAGGTCGCAGCCACCGGGTGGTTGGCCGTGGGGTTGGAACCAATGACCAGGATCAGCTCGGCATGCTCGACATCGTTGACCTGGTTGCTCACCGCGCCCGAGCCCACGCCTTCGAGCAAGGCCGCCACGCTGGAGGCGTGGCACAGGCGGGTGCAGTGGTCCACGTTGTTGGAGCCAAAGCCGGTGCGCACCAGTTTCTGGAACAGGTAGGCTTCTTCGTTGCTGCCCTTGGCAGAGCCAAAACCCGCCAGGGACTTGGCACCATAGGTGTCGCGCAACTTGACCAGTCCGCCCGTGGCCAGCGCCAGCGCTTCTTCCCAGGTGGCCTCGCGGAAGACGTCAGACCACTGGGCGCTGTCGCGGTTGAGGTGTTCGAGTGCCTCCGGATCTTTGGGCACGCCGGGCTTGCGGATCAGCGGCACCGTCAGGCGCTGCGGGTTGTGAATGTAGTCAAAGCCAAAACGGCCCTTGACGCACAGCCGGTTGTGGTTGGCCGGGCCATCGCGTCCGTCCACGCTGACGATGCGGTTGTCCTTGACGTTGTAGGTCAGCAGGCAGCCCACACCGCAGAAGGGGCACACCGAATCGACCTTACGGTCCACCGCTTGCGAGCCCACCTGTGTGGCGGGCATGAGCGCGCCGGTGGGGCAGGCCTGCACACACTCGCCACAGGCCACGCAGCTGCTGGCGCCCATCGGGTCCTGCAGGTCAAAAGTGATGGCGCTGTGCGCGCCGCGATGGGCATAACCAATCACGTTGTTGACCTGCTCTTCACGGCAGGCGCGCACGCAGCGGTTGCACTGGATGCAGGCATCCAGGTTCACGGTCATGGCCGGATGGCTGGTGTCGCTGGCCACCCGTTCGCGCTGCAGCGCGCGCAAACTGCCGCGCACCTGCACGCCCATGCGCTGCGCCCATTGGCTCAGCTCGCCGTGTTCACCGGCAGGGGCTTGTCCCTCGTCGGTGTGGCCGTCGTTCCATTTGTAGCCGCGCTCGGGCATGTCAGAGAGCAGCATCTCCAGCACCATCTTGCGCGACTTGGTGGCGCGCTCGGTGTCGGTGTTGACCTTCATGTCGGGCGTGACGTTGCGGCAGCAGCTGGGCGCGAGCACGCGCTCGCCCTGGATCTCGACCACGCAGGCACGGCAATTGCCGTCGGGGCGCAGCCCGTCCTTGTGGCACAGGTGGGCAATATCCACGCCGTGGCGGTGCGCGGCGCTGTGAATGGTTTCCCCGTCAAAGGCCTGCACGCGCTGGCCGTTGAGTTCAAAGGAAATGGTTTTGACTTCGCCCATGTTGGCGCTCATGTTCGTGCTCATGCGCCGGCTCCTTGAGTGGTCGCGCGACCGTCGACTTCGTGTGCAAAATGTTTGAGGATGCTGCGCACCGGATTGGGCGCCGCCTGGCCCAGACCGCAGATGGAGGCATCGCCCATCACGTCCGCCAGATCCTGCAGCAAGGCCGCGTCCCACACCGGGGCCTGCATCAGCTTGGCCGCCTTGCTCGTGCCCACCCGGCACGGCGTGCATTGACCACAACTCTCATGCTCAAAAAAGCGCATCACGTTCAGGGCTGCCTCGCGCGCGGTGTCGGCCTGGCTGAGCACCATGACCGCCGCTGAACCAATAAAGCAACCATGCGGTTGCAAGGTGTCAAAGTCCAGCGGGATGTCGGCCATGCTGGCGGGCAAGATGCCGCCTGATGCCCCACCGGGCAGGTAAGCATAGAGGGTATGCCCCTCGGCCATGCCGCCGCAGTATTCATCGACCAGCTCGCGCAAGGTGATGCCGGCAGGCGCCAATTTGACGCCCGGCGAGCGCACACGTCCACTCACGCTGAAGCTGCGCAGGCCCTTGCGGCCATTGCGGCCAAAGCCTGCAAACCAGTCCGCCCCGCGCTCGACGATGTCGCGCACCCAGTACAGGGTTTCGAAATTGTGCTCCAGCGTGGGGCGACCGAACAGGCCGATCTGCGCAATGTACGGCGGACGCATGCGCGGCTCGCCTCGCTTGCCTTCGATGCTCTCGATCATGGCGGACTCTTCGCCGCAGATGTAGGCGCCAGCGCCACGGCGCAACTCGATCTTCGGCAAGGCACAGGGCGGCTGCGCTTGCAAGGCTGCCAGCTCGGCTTGCAGCAAAGCGCGGCAGCCATGGTATTCGTCGCGCAGGTAAATGTAGACCGCATCCACACCGACCACCTGGGCGGCAATCAGCAACCCTTCCAGGAAACGGTGCGGGTCGCGCTCCAGATAAGTGCGGTCCTTGAAGGTGCCAGGCTCGCCTTCGTCAATGTTGACGGCCATCAGGCGCGGCGCCACCTGTTCGCGCACGATGCGCCATTTGCGACCCGCCGGGAAGCCTGCGCCCCCCAGGCCACGCAGGCCGGAGTGCTCTAGGGTTTCAATGATGGCGTCACCCGACACCTCGCCGCTGACCACGCGCTGCAGCAAGGCATAACCGCCTTGCGCGCGGTAGCTGTCCAGGTCCACATGGGCTGGCGCCAGCTCGGTATCGCGCTCGGTGGTCACCGCAGCCTGCGCCAGCGCTGCTGGCTGGAATTGCCCACCCGGCGCGCTGGCTGGGTGCACGCCGCTGGCCAGATGTGCATCTCGTGCAAGGGCCGACACCAGCTCAACAGTCGCCCGAGGCACGGGGCGCTGATCGACCACCGCCACTGGAGCCTGCTCGCAGCGGCCCACGCAGGGCGCCGCGATCACACGCACGCCCAACAGACCCAGGTCATTTTGCAAGCTGCTGAGCAATTGCGCTGCGCCGCCGAGCTGACAGCTCAGGCCATCGCACACGCGCACTGTGCGCACAGACGGTGTTTGATCGTCTTCGATCACGTCGAAGTGGTGATAGAAGGTGGCCACCTCGTACACCTCGGCCATGGACAGGCGCATTTCTGCGGCCAGGGCCACCAGATGGCGTCGATACAGGCCTTTGTATTGGTCCTGCAACTGGTGCAGGTGTTCAATGAGCAAATCACGCCGATGCGGCCCCTCGCCAATCTGCGCTCGAACCTGGGCGCGGGCTGCATCATCAGGCTGGCGCCCTTTGAGCTGGCCGCGTCGACGCAATTGGGCGCGGACTTCATCTAAGGTCAGGGTAGCAACAGTGGAGGAAGAGGTCATCACGCTTGCATTCCGAAGGAATATCTTATGTACACACGACACAAATTTGTTTGTGCTTGCCACAAACGAGCACACGCGAGAATTCGCGTTTTGCATTTTTGTTTTTAGAATTTAAGCGCTGAAGCGTTTCGTGGCAATATGCGGCCGAGTCCCTCATATATATGCTGTTAAACACATAAACTTATGCCACAGGTTTCAATCACCCCACAATGGACCATCAGCGATGGTTCAGGCCGACAGCTTTCGCACCGATTGCTGGCACTGCTCAGCGATGTTCAACGCCACGGCAGCTTGTCCAGCGCATGCAAAGCCACAGACGTTTCATACCGTCACGCCTGGAGTCTGGTTCGCGAAGGCGAGTCACAACTGGGGCAAGCTTTACTGTCCATGGTACGCGGCAAGGGCTCCAGCCTGACCCCTTTGGCCGAAAAACTGGTGTGGGCGGGCCACCGGATCAACGCCCGCTTGAACCCCATGCTTGAAACCCTGGCTTCGGAGCTGGAGACCGAGCTGGCCAAAGTGCTGCCCAGCGCCGAGCAGCCGCTACGGGTTCATGCCAGCCACGGCTTTGCGGTTGAAAAACTGATCGACACCCTGGTCCAGAAGGGCTCCTCAATTGAGCGCAAATACGTGGGCAGCCAGGAATCGGTCGTGGCCTTGCACGAGGGCATTTGCGATTTGGCGGGTACGCACATCCCCCAAGGCGACTTCGAGAGCAAGGCCCTTGCGCATTACGCCCAGTGGTTTGACCTGCAGCGCACGCGCGTGATCCACGTGGCCACACGCAGGCAAGGCCTGATGGTGGCGCGCGGCAATCCGCTGAAGATTTATGGGGTGGAAGACCTCTCGCGCCCTGGCGTTCGCTTTGTCAACCGACAGCCCAGCTCGGGCACCCGCTTTTTGCTGGAGTGCTTTTTGCGCAAGGCGCACATCGACACCGCCCAGATTAACGGCTACACCCACAGCGAATTCACGCATGCTGCGGTGGCCGCCTATGTCGCCAGCGGCATGGCCGATGTGGGCATGGGCGTGGAAACCCCTTCGCGCCGCTTCAATCTGGACTTTGTGCCTCTGGCCTCAGAGCGTTATTTCCTGCTGTGCGATAAGGACAGCCTGCACAGCGAACGCCTGCGCGTGGCGCTGGACATTCTGGCGAGCAGCGAGTTTCGCGCCGCCGTGGACGAGTTGCCGGGTTATTCGGGCGAGCAATGCGGCGTTGTGCAAAGTCTGCAAGAGGCCTTCCCGCTACTCAAGCGTTGAACGACCAGGGAGCAATTCTTGATGTGCATCAATATTAGATCACGTCCAAGCCGTAGGATGACCACATGAACAAAGAACTTTTAAACGCATTTCAAACCCGCCTGCTTCAAGAGCGCAAGCAGCTGCTGGAGCGCATTGCCGCACAGCGTGGTGGCGCTGTCTCTCGCGCTGACATGGCGGCCGAACACTTCTCGCACAGCGAAGAAAGCCATGCCCAAACCATGAGTGAACGCGAAAACGAGTTCGCCATGAACGAACACGAAACCGCCGAGCTGGCGCAGCTGGACGCGGCCTTGGCCCGCATCCAGAGTGGTGAGTACGGCAGTTGCATGGACTGCGGTGTGGACATTCCTGCCGAGCGACTGCAAGCTGCCCCCCAGGCCTTGCGCTGCATCAGCTGCCAGACCAGCGCCGAACAGCATGCCTGAGTGACCCGAGCTGCAGACACAGGCTGCGCGCGCTGCTATGCTCGCGCCCATGCGTAGCCTGTTTCACTTTGCTTTCAATGTCACCGACCTGAATGTCGCCCGCCGCTTTTATGGCGAGGTGCTGGGTTGCCGCGAGGGCCGCTCCACCAACACTTGGGTGGACTTCGATTTTTACGACCACCAGATTTCCCTGCACCTGGGCGAGCCCTTCCCCACAGCCGCAACCGGGCATGTGGGCGAACACCTGGTGCCCATGCCGCACTTTGGCTTGATTTTGCAACTGGCCGACTGGCAAGCCATGGCCGAGCGTCTAAAGGCGGCAGGGGTGGCCTTCGTTGTAGAGCCTCATGTACGCTTTGCAGGTGAGCCCGGCGAACAATGGACCATGTTCTTCCGCGACCCTTTTGGCAACCCCATCGAAGTCAAAGGCTTTGCCGACTTGTCCACCGTGTACGCGAGCTGAACATGGAGCACACCTTTGCTTCGGCCACCATCTTGCTGCTGCTGATCACCGATCCGCTGGGCAATATCCCTGTGTTTGTCAGCAGCCTGCGCGCTGTGCCCAACGAGCGCCGCGCCCGCGTGATTGTGCGGGAAGTGTTGATTGCATTTGTCTTGTTACTGACCTTCATGTTCATGGGCGACTCGTTTTTGCGCGCCATGAACCTGTCGCAGGTGTCCTTGCAGATTGCCGGCGCCGTGGTCTTGTTCCTGATCGCACTGCGCATGATCTTTCCGCCCCGAGGCGAACAAGCCCCCATGCCTCAACACGAACCGCTCATCGTGCCCCTGGCCATTCCCGCCCTGGCCGGGCCCTCGGCGCTGGCCACCGTCATGCTGCTGGTCAGTCAGGCACCTGACCGCCGGCTCGAGTGGGTAGGCGCATTGGTTGTCACCATGGTGGTCTGCGCACTGGTTCTTTTGTTGGCCGAGCGTCTGCAGCGTATTGTGGGCGAACGCACCATCAGCGCCTTCGAGCGGCTGATGGGGCTGGTGCTGGTGTCCATCTCGGTGGAGATGCTCATTCGCGGCCTGCGCACCTTGTCTGAGCACTGGCCCGCTGTTGCCTGAGCGGGCCAGCTGCGTGATCAGGCTTTCGGAGCCGCGATGCTCTGGTCGATCGCGCCAAAAATGCTTTGGCCGTCCTTGCCCTTCATTTCAATACGGATGGTGTCACCGTACTTCATGAACTCGGTGCTGGGCTTGCCGTCCAGAATGGTTTCGATGGCACGCTTTTCAGCGATGCAGCTGTAACCTTTGGGCCAGTCCTTCTTGCCGTTTTCTTCCACACCGCGGTTGCTCACAGTACCACTGCCCACGATGGAGCCTGCCCGCACATTGCGCGTTTTGCAGATGTGAGCAATCAGTTGACCGAAGTGAAAAGTCATGTCCGGGCCAGCATCGCACATACCGACCTTGCGGCCATTCCAGGTGGACTGCAGCGTCAGGTTGACGCGGCCGCCCTGCCAGGCATCGCCCAGCTCGTCAGGGGTGATGGCGACGGGACTGAAGGCAGTAGCAGGCTTGCTCTGGAAAAAGCCAAAGCCTTTGGCCAGCTCGTCGGGAATCAGGTTGCGCAAACTCACGTCGTTGACCAGCATCATCAGGCGCACACCTTCGAGCGCCTGCTCAGGGCTGGAGCACATCGCCACGTCACCAGTGATCACAGCGATCTCGGCTTCGAAGTCGATGCCAAAGGCCTCGCTGGGCACCACCACGTCGTCGCAGGGGCCGATGAAGTCATCGCTGCCGCCCTGGTACATCAGCGGGTCGGTGTAGAAGGTCTGGGGCACTTCGCTGTTGCGCGCAGCACGCACCAGCTCCACATGGTTGATGTAGGCCGACCCATCCGCCCACTGGTAGGCGCGTGGCAGCGGGGCCATACACATCTTGGGGTCAAACGGAAATGCGTGGCGCGCCTTGCCGGTGTTGAGCGTGAGGTACAGGTCTTCGAGCTGAGGGGCCAGAAAATTCCAGTCATCGAGCACTTGCTGCAAGGTGTCGGCAATGCCGGTCGCATAATGGGCCGTGGTCAGATCGCGTGAGACCACGACCAGTTGACCGTCGCGGGAGCCGTCTTTGTAGGTGGCAAGTTTCATGTTGAGGTGTCCTGTCCGGGCTGTTTTCGCTACACTGAGCGTGACAGCGTTTTACGCATTGTTAAACTCGTTTAACTAAACGAAACGACATTCTAGATCATATGACCGCCGCCCGTACAGCCCCCGAAGACAAGGATTCCGATAAAACCCGCGCCGGCATTCAGTCGGTCGAAGTGGGCTTTGCCCTGCTGGAGGTGCTGGCTGAGGCTGCCGGCCCTTTGATGCTGCGCGATCTGGCCGCCAGCGCCGGCATGAGCGCGGCCAAGGCGCACCGCTACCTGGTCAGCTTTCAACGCCTGGGTCTGGTGGTGCAGGACAACACCAGCACCCGCTATGAGCTGGGTCCGGCCACCTTGCGCTTGGGACTGGCCACCTTGTCGCGCCTGGACGCCGTCAAAATGGCCCGCGAACGTCTGCCCGCGCTCATGGAGCAAACCGGTCACACGCTGGCCATTGCCGTCTGGGGCAACCATGGTCCGACGCTGGTGCACTGGCAGGAGTCGCCCTTGGCGGTGCCCGTCAATCTGCGCTTGGGCGATGTGATGCCCATGCTGTCCTCGGCCACGGGGCGCTGCTTTGCAGCCTTCATCGGCAACGGTGTGGGTGCCGATCGGGCGCGCACCATGATCGAGCAGGAGATGCAGCAAGCCCGCAAGCTGGGGCGCACCGATGTGCCCACCACGGCTGCAGGCCTGCGCGCATTGATGGAACACACCCGAGCTCAGGGTCTGGGCCAGGTGATCAATGTGTTGCTGCCTGGCATTTCCGGTTTTTGCGCACCGGTGTTTGACGCCGATGGCCACTTGGCCTTGGGCGTGGTCTCCCTGGGTTCAAGCGCCACGCTCGACACCCAACCTCAGGGTGTGGTAGCCCAAAGCCTGCTGAAGATGAGCCGCCAGCTCAGCGCTGACCTGGGCTGGCGCCAAGCCTGATCCGCTGCCACATGCCTGGCCACGACAGTCTTTCGCGCGTTCGTCCGTCATGGCTGATCATTGCGGCGCTGTCGCTGTTCGTGCTGTTGGCGCACTTGCTCACACTCGTGGGGTTCACGCTCAACAACGCCAACCACGCGCCCGCTGCAGCGCCCAAAGTGATCGCGCAAGCGCAGTTGATCGCACCCGCCCCCAAGAAACCTGCGCCCGCCCCCCGCAAAAAGGCAGCCGCTGCGCCAGCTCCTGCTGCGACTGAACCTGGCACGCCCCTTTTGCCGACGCCGCCAGAGGATGCCTTGGCGACCCAGACAAGCCCTCCAGTTGCAGAGTCCACGTCAGCGGCTTCCTCCCCAAGTACCGAACACGAAGCCGCATCCGACACCCCGGATGTGTTGCTTGCACGCCAGCTGCCCCCACCCGCCCTGCTGGAATACGAACTCGAAGGCATGGACCGCGGACTGCACTACCGCGCCAGCAGCACCCTTCAATGGCAATTCAATGAACAACGCTACGACCTGAGCCTGACCGTCCAGGCCTTTTTGCTGGGCTCACGCCAGTGGCGCAGCACTGGGCGATTGGGGCCGGACGGCTTGCTACCTGAACGTCTGAGTGACAAGCGCAAAAGTGAAGTCGCCGCCCACTTTGATCGCGTCCACCAGCAAGTCATTTTCAGCAGCAACAAACCCACCGCGCCCTTGCTGGCCGGGGCGCAGGACCAAATCAGCTTGCTGGTACAACTGGGCGGCGCCGTCAACACCGCGCCGGACCGCTTCGTCCCGGGCACCACCTTGAATGTGCAAACCGTGACGCCGCGCAGCGCTGACCTCTGGCGCATCACCTTGGTTAGCGAAGACCCACTTGTGCTGCAAGGGCAGCCGCGCCTCACTCGCCATTGGGCGTGCGCACCTCGCGGCCCTTACGACTCCCGCCTGGAGTTCTGGACCGATCCGGTGCTCACCGGCCTGCCTGTGCGCATTCGCATCACCCAGGCCAATGGCAGCTACATCGACATGCAGCTCAGCGATTTGAAGGATGCACCGCCCCTGGCCGCGTCCTGACCCCACGCCAGTCTTGAAATTGCACGCAATGCACACATCTGCAGTACAACTTGAGGCAGAATGAACCCATGAACCTGTTGTACGAATCCGATGACTTTGCTGTGATGCACCTGCTGGCCAATGAGCCTGCCGAGGGCGAAACGGCTGCAGCTGACCAGCCCACGCTGGAGCGCCACGGTTTCGAAATCGTGGACAAGCGTTCGGGCAAAGAGGTTTACCTCGACGGCTCCTGGGCCGAAATGTTCCAGCAGCAGCTGCTGGCCTGGCAACAGCGCGCCCCCACCCAGGAAGAGGTGGAGGACACGCTGGAGGGCTACACCGGCCTGGCCCAGCAACCCGTGCTGGTGCACTGAGCCCAGCCCCAAGCGCCGCTCGCCATCAGGCGTGCTGGCTGATGGCCTTGGCCATGGTGCCCACAATCTGCTCGATGTGCGCATCGGTCACGATGTAGGGCGGGCAGACCACCAGGTTGTCCCCTGCCGGGCGAATCCACACCCCCTGCTGGAAACAGCTTCGGAAAATCTCGAACGCCTTTTTGCCAGGCGCTGAAGCATCGGGCGCCAACTCCACCGCGCCGGCCAGACCCAGGCTGCGAATACCCGCGACCCCCGGTAAGCCCTTGAGGGTGCTGTGCAGAGCATCGCCCAGCACACGGCCTTGTTGACTCGCACGCGCAAACAGGTCTTCCTGCTCCATCAACTCCAGCGTGGCCAAGGCCGCCGCACAGGCCACCGGATGGCCGGAGTAGGTGTAGCCATGGAAGAACTCGATGGCATGCTCGGGCGCCGAGGTGTTCATCATCGCGTCGTAGATGAAGTCGCGACAAATCACCCCGCCCAGCGGAATCACACCATTGGTGACCGCTTTGGCAAAGTTAAGCATGTCCGGCACCACGCCATAAAAATCGGCGGCAAATGGCGTGCCCAAGCGTCCAAAGCCGGTGATGACCTCGTCAAAAATCAGCAGGATGCCGTGCTTGTCGCAAATCTGGCGCAGGCGCTGCAAATAGCCCTTGGGCGGGATGTACCAGCCGGCGCTGCCGGCAATCGGCTCCACGATGATGGCCGCCACATTGCTGGGGTCATGCAACGGCAAAATGCGCTGCTCCAGCTCCAGCAAGGGGTCTTCAGTCCATACCGGTTCTTCGCCATGGATATAGGCGTGGTTGACCGGGTCATGGATAAAGCGCATGTGGTCCACCCGAGGCAACAGTTGCGCCCCAAAGGCTTTGCGGTTGGCAGGCAGCCCCCCGACGCTCATGCCCCCGAAATTGACGCCGTGGTAGCCCTTTTCACGGCCAATGAAAACGGTGCGGTGCCCCTCGCCACGCGCACGGTGATAGGCCAACGCCACTTTGAGCGACGTGTCGGCCGCCTCCGAGCCGGAGTTGCAAAACAGCACTTTGTTCAGATCACCCGGGGCCAGCTGCGCAATTTTCTGTGCAGCTAAAAACGCCTTGTCGTTACCAGCCTGAAAGGCGGTGGCGTAGTCCAGCGTGTCCAGCTGGCGCTTGATGGCTTCGTTGATGGGCTTGCGGTTGTGCCCCGCGCCCACACACCAAAGGCTGGAGATGCCGTCAATCACCTGCCGGCCATCCTGGGTCGTGAAATGCATGCCGTCCGCACCCACAAAAATGCGCGGGTCGTGGCGGAATTGACGGTTAGGCGTGAATGGCAACCAGTGGTTGTCCATGGGCAAAGTGGTCTGGGTCATGACATCTCCCAACGAAATAGACAAGAGCTGCAGTGTACGACCGCCACGGGGAGGGCGGCAGGCAATACCCCGCCCTTCTCTACAATAGTGGCCAATGAATCCGACCTATATCCTCACCCTCTCCTGCCCAGACCGTACGGGCATCGTGCATGCCGTTTCCGGTTTCTTGCTCGAACGCGGCGGCAACATCGAGGAAGCAGCCCAATACAACGACCACGACACCGGCCTGTTTTTCATGCGGGTGCAGTTTGCCTGCGCCGTCAGCGCCACCGACCTGAACGCACACCTGAGCACCTTTGCCGAGCCCTTTGGAATGAAGTGGGAGCTGCACACCAGCGAGCAACCCATGCGGACCGTCATCATGGTCAGCAAGGAAGGGCATTGCCTCAATGACCTGCTGTTTCGCGTCAAAAGTGGCTTGTTGCCGCTGGAGGTGCGCGCCATCATCAGTAACCATCGCGAGTTCTACCAACTGGCGGCCAGCTACAACATTCCCTTTCACCATATTCCCTTGACGGCAGCCACCAAGGCCCAGGCCGAGGCGAAGCAAATGGAAATCATTGAAGCCGAAGGGGCCGAGCTGGTAGTGCTGGCGCGCTACATGCAAATCCTGTCGGACGACCTGTGCCGCAAACTCTCGGGGCGGGCGATCAATATCCACCACAGCTTCCTGCCCAGTTTTAAAGGCGCCAAGCCTTACTACCAGGCGCATGACCGTGGCGTCAAACTGATCGGTGCAACGGCGCACTATGTCACGGCTGACCTGGACGAGGGCCCCATCATCGAGCAGGATGTGGCCCGCGTCGATCACAGCAAAACCGTGGAAGACCTCACCGCCATGGGCCGCGACACCGAAAGCCAGGTGCTAGCCCGTGCGGTCAAGTGGCACAGCGAGCACCGTGTCCTGCTCAACGGCCACAAGACCGTGATCTTCAAATAAGCCGCATTGACCGCGAGCGCACGCCCCAAGGACACGACCATGAGTTTGCGCATCCCCCCCATCCAATGCCTGCTGACTTTTGAAGCGCTGGCGCGCCTGCGCAGCGTGACCCAGGCAGCGGACGAGCTGTGCGTGACGCCCAGCGCCGTGAGCCATCGGGTCAAACAACTCGAGCAAATGATTGGCACCAAACTCTTTGGCAGGGCCGACTTTTCGCTGACCACTGAAGGCATTGAATACCTGGCCCATGTGCGCGAAGGTCTGGTCTCGCTGCAACGCTTCCCCAGCGCCAACGCCAGCCCGGGCCGTCGCAAGCTGCGCGTTGCCGTCACGCCTACCTTTGCACGCTCGCTGCTCATGCCTCGCCTACGGCACTTCCACGAGGCTTATCCGGAAATTGACATCACCTTACAGGTGAGTATCCCCTTGCTGGATGTGGTCGCGGAAGACGCCGACCTGACCATTCGTTTTGGCACCGGTCGCTACGCCGATGTGGAACATGTCTGCCTGATCAAGGACGAAGTCACACCCCTGGCCTCGCCCGCCTGGGTCCGCGAAAACGGCCCCTTCGACAGTCCGCAGGATCTGGAAGGCCAAGCCCTGCTCCGCAGCCCGCTGGAGCCTTGGCGCACCTGGTTTGCCGCACACGATCTCGATTGGCCCGAGCCCACAGACGGCTCCTCCTTCAATGACATTGGCTTGATGTGTGACGCTGCAGCGCAGGGCCTGGGCGTCGGCCTGGTGCGCCTGAAACTAGCCACCCCCTGGCTGGAGAACGGCCAGCTCGTGCGGCTATTCGAGCGCAATGTGCCCAGCCCCCACGCGCACTACCTGTGCTGGCGCACGGGCACCATGGAGCGCTGGGAGTGCGCGACTTTTGCCGAATGGCTCAAAAGCGCACTCAACTGAACGCCCGTCGACCGGAGACGGCGGACTCTTGCTTTCTTGCTGGAGCGAGCCGTGTGCACGAAGGGCATTTCACGCCAACTTCAAACTTTCTTCAACGCGAAAATGCGCTGGTCGGCGTACAGTAGGGCCCCATGAACAGCACGATTCTTTCTGAAACTGGGGCGTCCGCCGAGCGTGCCGCTTTGCAACAGCGCGTGGTACAGGCCCTGTCCCAGGCTCTGCCCCAGGATGCCATCCTCTACACCACTGAAGACACCACCCCTTACGAGTGCGATGGTCTGACCGCCTACCGCCAGCGCCCTTTGGCGGTGTGTTTGCCCGAGAGCGAACAGGAAGTGCGGGCCGTGCTTCGCACCTGCAAGCAACTGCAGGTGCCTGTGGTGGCCCGTGGTGCCGGCACCGGCCTGTCAGGTGGCGCCATGCCCCATGAAATGGGCGTGACCTTGTCCATGGCCCGCTTCAACAAGATCGTCAAGGTGGACGCTGTCAGCCGCACCGCCATCGTGCAGTGCGGCGTGCGCAACCTGGCCATCAGCGAGGCTGCTGCCCCTTATGGCCTGTACTATGCGCCCGACCCTTCCAGCCAGATCGCCTGCACCATTGGTGGCAATGTGGCTGAAAACTCAGGCGGCGTGCACTGCCTCAAATACGGGCTGACGGTGCACAACGTGCTCAAGGTTCGGGGCTTCACCATCGATGGCGAACCTGTGGAGTTTGGCAGCGATGCGCTCGACACCGCGGGCTACGACCTGCTGGCCGTCCTGATCGGCAGCGAAGGCATGTTGGCCGTCACCACCGAAGTCACTGTCAAGTTGGTCCCCAAACCCCAACTGGCACGCTGCATCATGGCCAGCTTTGACGATGTCCGCAAAGCGGGTGATGCGGTAGCTGCCGTGATCGCGGCCGGCATCATTCCGGCAGGTCTGGAGATGATGGACGGTCCCATGACGGTGGCGGTGGAAGACTTTGTGCACGCCGACTACGACCTCAGCGCCGCTGCCATCTTGCTATGCGAAAGCGATGGTACTCCGGAAGAGGTGGAAGAAGAAATCGGCCGGATGAGTGACGTGCTGCGCGCTGCAGGCGCCACCGCCATCACCGTCAGCCGCGACGAGGCCCAGCGCCTGAAATTCTGGAGCGGCCGCAAAAATGCGTTTCCCGCATCAGGCCGCATCAGTCCGGACTACATGTGTATGGACTCCACCATTCCGCGCAAGCGCCTGGCTGACATTCTGGAAGCCATTTCCGAGATGGAAAAGAAATACGCTCTGCGCTGCCTGAATGTGTTCCACGCGGGCGACGGCAACCTGCACCCACTGATCCTGTTTGATGCCAACGATCCTGACCAACTACACCGCTGCGAGCAGTTTGGCGCCGACATTCTGGAAACCAGCGTGGCCATGGGCGGCACCGTGACCGGCGAGCACGGCGTGGGCATCGAGAAGGTCAACAGCATGTGCGTTCAGTTTTCAGCCGAAGAGAACGAGCAAATGTTTGGCGTCAAGCGTGCGTTTGACCCGCAAGGTCTGCTCAACCCCGGCAAGGTCATTCCCACGCTGCACCGCTGCGCCGAATACGGCAAGATGCTGGTGCGCGCTGGACAGATCAAGCACCCGGACTTGCCGCGGTTCTAAGCGACCTCAGTGGGTATAGCTGCGGCCACCAAAAATGGCCGTGCCGACGCGCACCATCGTGCTGCCCGCATGGACGGCCGCCTCCAGGTCTGAGGTCATGCCCATGGAAAGCGTATCCCATTGAGGTGGGTTGAGTTCAACGCGTACCTGTTCAAACAGAACTGTTGCCCGGCGATGCAGCGCCACTTGGGCGTCAAAGCCTTCCACCGGATCAGGGATGGTCATCAGACCGCGCAGCACCAGCCTTGGCAACGCCATCACCTCACGGGCCAGCATCAGCAAGTCTTGCGGCGCAACGCCCGATTTGGTCTCGCCACCATCGGTGTTCACCTGCAGACACACCTGCAGCGCAGGCAGGTGGGCGGGTCTTTGTTCGGACAAACGCTGTGCAATCTTGAGCCGGTCCACGCTGTGCACCCAATCAAAATGTTCAGCCACCGGGCGCGTTTTGTTGCTCTGTATGGGGCCGATGCAATGCCACTCGATAGGCAGCTCCTGCAAGGCGGCGATTTTGTCCACGCCTTCCTGGATGTAGTTTTCGCCAAAAGCCCGCTGCCCGGCTTCAAAAGCCGCACGCACATCGGACGCCGGAAAAGTCTTGGACACCGCCAGCAGGCGCACTTCATCGGGCGAGCGCCCTGCCGCCAGACAAGCCAGTCGGATACGGTCATGAACGATTTGAAGATTCTGGGCGATCAACATGTCCCCTAGGGTACCAAAGCTGGCTGCACAATTGCGTCCAGCCTGCTAAATTTCGGGGCTGTTTCATCTGCATCAAGGTCCGCCACATGAGCAACATCAACGCAAAAACCTACGAAGCCTGCCCCAGCCAGAAAGTCGCCTTTCTGGGTCTGGGCGTGATGGGCTACCCCATGGCTGGCCATTTGTCTCGCGCTGGTCACCAGGTCACGGTCTACAACCGCAGCCCTGCCAAGGCACAAGCCTGGCTGGCAGCGTGTCCAGGCCAATCCAGCGCGCCGACCCCGCGTGAAGCTGTGGCTGGCGCTGACATCGTGTTTGCCTGCGTGGGCAACGATGCCGACTTGCGCAGCGTCGTACTGGGGCAAGACGGGGCGTTTGCAGGCATGAAGCCTGGCGCCGTGTTTGTGGACCACACCACCGCCTCTGCCTCTGTGGCACGCGAACTCAGCGCCATCGCGCTGGAAAAGGGCTTGCAGTTCATCGATGCCCCCGTCTCCGGAGGCCAAGCCGGCGCCGAAAACGGCATGCTCACCGTGATGTGCGGTGGCGACGCCAAGAGCTTTGAGCGGGTCAAACCCGTGGCCATGGCGTTTTCACGTGCGTTCACCCTGATTGGCGAGTCGGGTGCAGGGCAATTGGCCAAAATGGTCAACCAGATCTGCATTGCCGGTCTGGTGCAAGGCTTGTCCGAAGCGGTGGCCTTTGGTCAGCAAGCCGGGCTGGACATGAAGCTGGTGCTGGACGTGATCGGCAAAGGCGCCGCCCAGAGTTGGCAGCTCGATAACCGTGGCAAGACCATGGTGGACGACCAGTTCAACTTCGGCTTTGCGGTGGACTGGATGCGCAAGGACCTGGGCCTGGTGCTTGACGAAGCCAAGCGCAACGGCGCACGTCTGCCGGTGACCGCCTTGGTGGACCAGTTTTACGCCGATGTGCAAAAGCTCGGCGGTGGCCGCTGGGATACCTCCAGCTTGATCAAGCGCCTGCGCTAAGCCGCGCTAGGCGCCTGACCGCCGTCACGCTCGGTTATTTTTTGGCGGGCGTGGCAGTGGTGCCGCTCAGGCGCTGGAGCTCCTGCTCGGAAATCTCTTCAAAAATTCGAATCACTTTGGTCACACCACCGATACCGCGTGCGATGTCGGTGGCGCGCTTGGCTTCGCGGGCAGTCACTCGGCCCATCAGGTACACCTGACCACGCTCGGTCACGACCTTGATGGCATTGGACTGCAGGTCCTTGGCATCCAGGAAGGCTGCCTTGACCTGGCCGGTGATGACCGTGTCCTTGGCGCGCTGGGTCAGGCTGCTGGGCGGAATGACAGCCAAATCATTGACCACCGATTGCACGTTGTCCTGACTGACGGCCAGTTTTTCGGCACGCTCTTTTTCGGCCTGGCTGGCCACCTCGCCGCTTAGCAACACCTGGCGGTTGTAGCTGGTCACATTGGCATGGATACGGTTGCCAATACTCTGGCGCAGGGCGCTGGCCACTTTGAGTTCAATGCCTTCGTCTTCCACCTGCGAGCCCGTGGTGCGGCGATCCGTCGCCGACAAGCCGCCAACCACAGCTCCACCCACCACAAGAGGGGCACAGGCTGACAGGCCACCAGCAGCCACGGCCAAAAACACACCACGCATCACCCACGTTTTGACATCACGCTTCATTCGTCTTTCTCCTGTTCGCCCAGCAACTGGACATCGATTGCATCACACAAACAGTGCAACACCAAGCATTGCACCTCTCGCACGCGGGTCAATGGCTCATGCGCCACCACCACGTGCACATCCGTTTCGGCCAGCGTCCGACTCCATGCCGAACTGACCGGCCCCGTCAAGGCCACCACACTGATGTCGCGTTCATGGGCCGACTGCACCCATGCCGTCAGATTTTGTGTATCCGTGCCGTCGCTGATCAACACCAGCACGTCCCCGGCATGGCCCATGGCTTGCAGCTGCCTGTCCAGTTCACCTTGTGATGGCGCCAGATAAACGGCGGGCAAGGGCGGTCTTTCACGCTCCAGGCCATTGATCAGCAGTTGAACCAGATACGGCCCCAGCCATGCCCCCCCGCCTGAGCCCGCCACCAGCACCTTGCCACCACTGGTCAAACTCGTGACCAGGGTTTGCGCAGCTGCATCCACCTGTTTGGCCAAGGGCTCGGCTGTTTGGTAGAGCCCATCGGCGCTGTCAATGATGTGTTGCTGAATATGCTGGTCGGACATGGGGGGAAATCATACCGCCAGCTGCATGACCTGGTGGTGACAAGGCACACAGATCAGCTGAATCAGGCCGCATCAAAAGCGCCTTGGAACCACTGCAGCTGCTCGCCATCGAGTGCCACCACATCAAAACGAATGGCCGGCAAACGGTTCCAACGCAGCAGGTAATACTGAGCCGAACGCACAATGCGCTGCTGCTTGGTCCAGGCCACGGTGGCTGCCGCGCCCCCGTACCGCTGGCCGCTACGCTGGCGTACCTCCACAAACACCACCGTACCATCGGGGTGTTGCATGATGAGGTCGATTTCACCGCCCCCGCGTCCGGGCGTCCGATAATTGCGCATCAGCAGCCGCAAACCCTGCGCCTGCAAATAGGCCAAAGCCTTTGCCTCTGCGGCATCCCCGCGCGCCTTGGTGGTGGTTTTAGTCTCGTTGTGTTGTCTGAGGAATTGCATTGATCCCTTCTCTCTTGAATGCCGGTCCCGCCTTGCTGGCGCAAGCTGCAGAACAAGCGGCCAGCGCACAAAGCCATCCGGCAAGCACACTGTACGTGGTCGCCACCCCCATTGGCAACCTGGCCGATATCAGCCTGCGGGCGCTGTACCTGCTGGCCCATGCCGACACCATTGCCTGCGAAGATACACGTCACACCCAGCAGTTGCTGCGATCGTATGCGGTGGAGCGCCCCAGCGGTCAACTGTTGGCAGTACATCAACACAACGAAGCCGAGGCTGCGCAAGATGTCGTTCGTCGATTGGCTACAGGAGAGCGCGTGGCTTATGTGAGCGATGCAGGCACACCTGCCGTCAGCGACCCAGGGGCGCGCCTGGTCGCCGCCGTGCGTCTAGCCGGTTACCGCGTGATGCCTTTGCCTGGCGCCAGCAGTGTGATCACCCTGCTCAGCGCCAGCGGCATGACGGACGAATCAGGCTTTGTGTTTCAGGGTTTCCTCCCCAGCAAAGCTGCTGAACGCGATCGGGCAGTGACCGCGCTCAGCCAGGAGGAGCGCGCCGTGGTGCTGCTGGAAGCACCCCACCGGATTGAAGCCACCGCCAAAGCCCTCGCCCCTCTGGGCGATCGCCAGATCACGATTGGACGCGAACTGACCAAGCAGTTTGAACAAATCCACACCGTGGCCGCTCAGGACCTGCACGCTTGGCTTTGCGAACGCCCGGAGCACCAGCGCGGTGAATTTGCACTGGTGGTTCATGAGCGACCCGCGACCAGCGCCAGCACGGGCGAAGGTGAGCGCGTTTTGCAGTTACTGCTGCCAGAGTTGCCGCTCAAGACCGCTGTCAAACTGGCCGCTGAAATTTCCGGGGAATCGCGCAACGCGCTGTACGAGCGGGCACTGAGCCTCAAGCAAGCGCAGGACTGAGTTCCGGCAGCCTTAGGAGCGACGGGGCCACAGACCCAGCGCCATCACGGTGCCCACCACGATCGCAGCGCCGATCAGCTGCATGGGCGCAATGCTTTGTCCCAGCAAGCCCCAAGCCAATACCAACGAGAAGATGGGCTCCACATTCATGATGGGTGAGTTGCCTACGACACCCAGCTTGGGCAGTACGGTGAACATGATGGTGAAGGCCGTGCCGTACAAAAAAGTCAACATGCCCAGCCCCATCCAGCCCGTGCCATCTACAGGCAAATGCCAGCCTAGGCCCAGAGACGCAGCTGCACTGGCCCACACCGCCACCTGGAGCATGGTGGTGAATGTGCGCAAGCGTCCATCCAGATCACCCGCCTCGTATTGCGTGAGCACCATGGCCAAGCCGAAAGTGGCTGACGCTCCCAATGCAAACGCCACGCCCAGCCCCATCTGACTCCACTGAGCCGCCGCACCCAGACCTGAGGCGGCACCCAGCACGTCCAGAGCCAGTGCCAGTCCCACGAGCATCACAGGCATGGACATCAGCACCCTTCGCTCGGGTCGGTGGGCATACAGCACGCGCGCCCACACGGCTGCGGCGATGGGATAAGTGTTGAACACCAGCAAGGCCAAGGCCACAGGCAGTCGCGCCACCGACGAATACAGGCACACGCTTTGAATGGCGATGAGCGCACCAATCAAAGGCAGGTATTTTTTGTGCCGGGGCCTCAGTCGCCAGGACACCCCTTGTTGCCACAGAATCAGCAGGACCACCAAGGCCGTCACACCACTGCGAAAACTCACTGCCGTGACCACATTGATCCCATGGTTGAAGGCAAACCGGGCAGCCACGTGGTTGGCCCCCATCATGAAGGCAATCAGGAGCAAGGTGGCAAAGCCCCCGAGGGACAGGCGTGGTGCAGAACTCATACGCTCATTGTGCGGGGTACAAGCCCAGACCGCTGGCATGCAGGCGACTCAGGCCCAGCAAAGCATCCGTGAATGGTGTGTCCACTCCGGTCATCTGGCCCAGCTCTCGCACGGCACTGACCAGCGCGTCCAGCTCGACAGGCTTTCCGGCCTGCACATCCTGCAGCATGGAGGTCTTGAATGCGCCCAGCTTGCGGGTGACGGCGTGGCGGTCTTCGGGTTCCTGTGCGATCGGGATGCCGATGCGCTCGCCAATCGCTTTCGCTTCGAGCATGACACTGGAGATGAAGCCGCGTACGAGTTCGTCGTCCAGGATCCGGTCGGTGGTGGCTCCCGTCAGGGCACTGACCGGATTGACGGTCATGTTGCCCCATAGCTTGAACCAGATGTCCTTCTGGATCTGCGGCGACAGCGTGGCGTTGAAGCCGGATTTTTGCAGCAGGGCGTGCAGCGCCTGCACGCGGGGTGTGGCTTGGCCAGAAGGCTCGCCCACGATCAGGCCTTCACCAAAGTGGTGACGGATCACGCCGGGCGCATCGACCGAGCAGCTGGCGTGCACGACACAGCCCACAATGAGCGGGGCCGGGATGGCGCGGGCAATCGCTCCGTCCGGGTCCACCGAGGCCAAAGCACGGTCCAGCACCGGCCCGCCAAAACCCTGCAGGAACCACCACGGCACGCCATTCATCGCGGTCAGCACCACCGTTTTCGGACCGATCAAGGGACCTACTTGCTGCGCGATCGAGGCCAGCGCCGGGGCCTTGACCGAGATCACCACCAGGTCCTGCACGCCCAGCTCGGCGGCGTCATTCGATGCCGTCACGGGCACGGTATGCAACTGCCCACTCTGGTGCAATTGCAGGCCGTTCTTTTGCAGCGCGGCCAACGTGTCGCCCCGCGCCAGCACGCTCAGCTGTACACCGGCACGCGCCAGGTGCACGCCCATCCAGCCACCAATAGCGCCCGCGCCAACGATGGCGACTTTGTTGAATAGCCCCACGCTCATGCGCGCCATCCGGTGTCGGTGCGGTCGACCTGGCGGACCAGGGCTTCAAACACATCATTGCCTGCGCCGTGGTTGGGGTTGAACTGCAGCGCGTCGCGCGTGCACTTGGCCGCAATGTCGGCAGGCACCGGGATCGGCGCGCCCATGCTTTGGGTGGCCAGCTGAATTTCGCAGGCGCGTTGCAAGGTCCAGAGGATAGCGAACGTTTGCGGCAAAGATTGCCCCCAGGACAAGAGGCCATGGTTGCGCAGGATCACAGCGGGCTTGCGGCCAATGCTTTGCAACACACGCGGGCCTTCTTCGGCGTGCACGGTGATGCCTTCAAAGGTGTGGTACGCCACCATGTCGTGCAGCTGCGCCGAATAAAAATTGCTCTGCGACAAGCCGCCTTCGAGGCTGGCCACGGCCACACCGGCGGTGGTATGGGTGTGCATGACGCAATGCGCGCCCTCGATGCCGCTGTGAATGGTGCTGTGCAGCACATAGCCTGCCGGGTTGACCGGGTAGGGCGAGTCGTCGAGCACATCGCCGGCCAGGTTGATCTTAACCAGGTTGCTGGCCGTCACCTCGCTGTAGTGCAGGCCAAACGGGTTGATCAGGAACTGTTTTTCTCCGCCGCTCGCGCTGTCGGGCAGGCGGATGGTGATGTGGTTGTAGATCATCTCTGTCCAGCCGAGCATGGCAAAGACCCGGTAGCAAGCGGCCAGCTGCAACCGGGCCTGCCATTCGTCGGGATGCACACGAGCTTGCAACGAAGGCACGACGGGTTGGGGGGTAGGGAACATGTTTTGTCTCCGATGCAATGACTTGAGGTCAAATTAATTGGGGTCAGACCCCAATTCAGTAGGTGGCGCCTTTGACGGGTGCGATGGCGTTCACTTCAGCCTTGAATCGCGAGGCCAGCGCGCTGGTCTGGCGCATCAGGATCTGGGTATCCAGACCCACGGCCACGAACACCGCGCCCAGCGACAGGTAGTGCTTGGCCAGCGTTTCGTCCGGCGTGAGGATGCCCGGTGCCTTGCCAGCTTTCAGGATGCGGGCGATGCCGTATTCGATCGCGGCTTGCACATCGGGGTGGGCTGCATTGCCCACATGGCCCATGCTGGCCGATAGGTCAGCGGGGCCGATGAACACGCCGTCCACGCCCGGCGTGGCGGCGATCGCTTCCAGGTTCTTCAGGGCTTCGAGCGATTCGACCTGCACGATCAGGCACACCTCTTCGTTGGCGCGCTTGAAATAGTCGGCGTAATGGCCCCAGCGTGAGGCGCGGGCACCGGCCATGCCACGGATGCCGCCTTGCCCATCGTCTTGCGGGTAGTGCATGGCCCGCACCAATTGCGCGGCCTGCTCGGGCGTGTCGACCATGGGCACCAGAATGTTCTGCGCACCCAGGTCGAGGTATTGCTTGATCAGCGCCGTCTCGCCCACCGGCACGCGGGCTACCGCATGGCTGCCCGGATAGGCAGCAATGGTTTTGAGCTGGGCCAGGATGGTGCTCAGGTCATTGGGCGCGTGTTCGCCGTCGACCACCAGCCAGTCGAACCCGGCCAGGGCGCAGATTTCGGCGGTGTAGTCGCTGGCCAAGCCCATCCAAAGGCCGATCTGGGGGCGGCGCTCACGCAAGGCTTGCTTGAAAAGGTTGATGGGTGTGTTCATCGTGTGCCTCTCAGACAAAACGGAATTGGAGTTTGCCCAGCGGCCCGTAGTCCGCGTCGAACACATCGCCCACCTTGGCGGGCGCGGGTTTGGTGAAGGAGCCTGCCAGCACGATTTCGCCAGCGGTGAGGTGCTCGCCCCAGGGCGCGAGCTTGTTGGCCAACCAGGCAATGCCCACGGCGGGGTGGCCCTGCACGCCTGCGGCCAGGCCGGTTTCTTCGACCACGCCGTTCTGGCGCAGCACCGCGCCGCACCAGGGCAGGTCGGTGGTGAGCGGGTCCACGCGCTTGGCGCCCAGCACGATGCCTGCGTTGGCCGCGTTGTCGCTGATGGTGTCGTAGACCTTGCGCATCACCTTGGTGTGGCGGTCAAACTGCTCAATGCGCGAATCGATGATCTCGATCGCTGGGGTCACATAGTCGGTAGCGTCGAGCACTTGCTCCACGGTCACGTTGGGGCCACGCAATTCCTTTTTCAGGATGAAGGCCAGCTCTACCTCGACACGCGGGGCGATGAAGTTCTTGTGCGGGATGTCCAGCACCTGACCGGGTGTGCAGGTGTAGCGCATGTCGTCGAGCAAGGTGCCGTAGTCGGGTTCGTCGATCTGGCTGGAGACTTGCATGGCACGGCTGGTCAGGCCGATCTTGTGACCGATCATCTTTCGGCCTTCGGCGAACTTGATCTGCATCCAGGCGCGGTTGATGCGGTAGCCGTCTTCAATCGTCATGCCCGGGTAGCGCTTGGAAAAGTGCTCGATCTGCACACGGGATTTTTCGGAGTTGTTCAGCTCATTCGCGAGCTGCTGGATCTGGTCTTCGGTGAACACGGACATGGTTCAGTCCTTGTTGAAAAGCGGGTGGATATTGCTGTGCTTGGCGTCAAACACTTCGGGGCCGACGTCGATCTGCAGCGTGATGCCGATGTGGCGCTGCGCCATGACCGAGGCAAAAAAGGCTTTGGCCACTTCGACCAGGGTCTGCCCGGCGCGCTGCTGCGTGGCCTCGGTGCGGCCACGGCCCATGCGCACGTTCAGGTACACAAAGGCGTAGTCACCCGTGCCACCCGCAGCCTGGCCTGCCGCGCCCCCGTCGGCCACGGCGTAATGCGGTGCAGGGTAGGCCAGCACGCGCGTGCCGCCGGTCGGGAAGACCTGCTTACCGTCTTCGTCCTTGACGGTGAGCATGGCGTCAGCCATCTGACGACACAACGCGGTCATGTTGACCTCGGCGTCGAGCTGGCCGGTGTAGAGGATCACAAGATGGGGCATGCGTCTGTCTCCTCAGAGCCGGGTGCTGATGGCGGTGTAGCCTTCGGCCTGGCTGGCCACGGGCGCGGGCACCTGCGCGCCGTCTTGCGGTGTCACGTCAAAGATCGCGTTGAGCTGGCCGGTGCCACTGGCACCGAAGTACGGCGTGACCATGTCCACACCGCCGTCATAGCCCGTCCAACCCAAGGCGCCCATCAGCATCGCCGTGTCGTGCATGAAGCCCTCACCGTGGCCCTTGCTGGCGTACTCGGGCAGCATCTCGCAAAAGGCTTTCCACTCGCGGTTGTGCCACATCTGCAGCACCTGCTTGTCGAGCTGCTCCAGAAAAGGGCTCCAGATCTTGTGGGCGTACTCGGGCGCGAGGCCGTTTTGTGCAAATCGGTGCGAGAGCGAGCCGCTGGCCAGAAACGCCACCTTGCCGTCGTAATGCTTTTCGACCGCCTCGCGCATGGCCCAACCCAGGCGGGCGCTGTCGTTGAGGTAATGCACCATGCACAGCGCGGAGACCGAGACCACCTTGAAGTGCTGGTCCTCGTTCATGTAGCGCAGCGGCACCAGCGTGCCGTACTCGGGGTCGAGCGTGGTGCTGTCGTGCGCCAGGGTTTCCACGCCGTGCTCGTTGGCCACTTTGGCGAGCAGGTGCCCCAGCTCGGGGTTACCCGGCGACTCGAACGCCATGTGGTTGATGAAGTGCGGCAGCTCATTGCTGGTATAGCTGCCCTTGAAGTGCGGCGCGCAGTTGATGTGGTAATTCGCGTTGACCAGCCAGTGCGTGTCGAACACCACCAGTGTGTCCACCCCCAGGGCGCGACAGCGGCGACTGATGTCCTTGTGGCCGTCGATGGCGCTCTGGCGCGTGCCAAAGCGTGGCCCCGGGATCTCGCTCAGGTACATGCTGGGCACGTGGGTGATTTTGGCCGCGAGGGCAAGTTGTCCCATGGTCAGACTCCTGTATCAAACGCCCCAATTCGGAATGTGGTGCGAGCCCATCGACACCGCCACGTTTTTGGGCTCACAGAACACTTCGTAGCTCCAGGTGCCGCCTTCGCGGCCGGTGCCGCTGGCCTTGGTTCCGCCAAAGGGCTGACGCAGATCGCGCACGTTCTGGCTGTTGACGAAGCACATGCCCGCCTCGATCGCAGCCGCCACGCGGTGGGCCTTGCCCAGGTTCTCGGTCCAGACATAGCTGGACAGGCCGTATTCGATGTCGTTGGCCTTGGCAATGGCGTCGGCCTCGTCCTTGAAGGGGATCAGGCAGGCCACCGGGCCGAAGATTTCTTCTTGCGCGATGCGCATGCGGTTGTCGACGTCGGCAAACACGGTGGGCCAGACGAAGTTGCCGTTTTTCACATGGGCGGGCAAGTCGGCGGCGTAGCCGGGCTGGTCCAGACCGCCGCACAGCATCGTGGCGCCCTCCTTGGGGCCGAGTTCGATGTAGCTGCGCACCTTGGCCAAATGGTTCTTGCTGATCATCGGGCCGACGATGGTTTTTTCATCCAGCGGGTCGCCCACGGTGATGCGCTTGGCGCGCTCGGCAAACCGGGTCGCAAAGTCGGCGTAGATGCTTTGCTGCACCAGGATGCGGCTGCCTGCGGTGCAGCGCTCGCCGTTGTTGCTGAAGATCATGAAGACCGCGGCATCCAGCGCGCGGTCCAGGTCGGCGTCTTCAAAAATCACGAACGGGCTCTTGCCGCCGAGTTCCATGCTGAATTTTTTGAGGCCTGCGCTCTGCACGATGCGGTTGCCAGTGACGGTGGAGCCGGTGAAGCTGATGGCGCGCACATCGCGGTGCGAGACCAGGGGCTCGCCTGCCTCCTTGCCGTAACCGTGCACCAGGTTCAGCACACCGGCGGGCACGCCTGCTTCCAAAGCCAGCTCGCCCAGGCGTGCGGCCGTCAGGGGCGAGAGTTCGCTCATCTTGAGCACGGCGGTGTTGCCAAAGGCCAGGCAGGGTGCAACCTTCCAGGTGGCGGTCATGAAGGGCACGTTCCATGGGCTGATCAACGCGCACACGCCCACCGGGTGGAACAGCGTGTAGTTCAGGTGCGTGGGCGTGGGGTAGGTGTGGCCGTCCACGCGAGTGCACATCTCTGCAAAGTAGTGGAAGTTGTCGGCCGCACGCGGCACCAGCTGCTTGCCGGTCTGGCTGATGGTCTGGCCGCAGTCCTTGGTTTCGGTCTCCGAAATCTCGGGCACATGCTTGGTGATCAGGTCGCCCAGCTTGCGCATGATCTTGGCGCGCTCGGTGGCCGGCGTGCCCGCCCATTTCGGGAAGGCTGCTTTGGCGGCAGCGACGGCGGCGTTGACTTCCGCTTCGCCGCCCGAGGCGACTTCGGCCAGCACCTGCTGCGTGGCGGGGTTGATGGTTTCAAAGTAGTCGCTGCCTGCGACGCTCTTGCCGTTGATCAGGTGGTCGATTTTCATGTTCAAGCTTTCACGATGGTGTTGGTCAAGGCGCCGATGCCTTCGATCTCGGTGACGATCACGTCACCGGGCTGGCAGTCCACGATGCCGTCGGGTGTGCCGGTCAGGATCAGGTCGCCGGGATTCAGCGTCATGAAGCTGCTGAAATATTCAATCAGCGTGGGCACGTCAAAAATCATGTCGGCGGTGCTGCCGCTTTGCGTGACTTTGCCGTTGACGGTGGTCTGCAGTTTGAGTGCCATGGGGTTGGGCACATCAGCGGCATCGACCAGCCAGGGACCAATCGGCGTGCAGGTGTCGCGGTTTTTCACGCGCAGGTTGGGGCGGTACCAGTTTTCCAGGTAGTCGCGGATCGCGTAGTCGTTGACCACGGTGTAGCCCGCGATGTAATCGTACGCATCGGCCTTCTTCACGTGGCGCGCGGTTCGGCCAACCACGATGGCCAGCTCGCACTCGTAGTGCATGTAGGCCACATCGGCCGGGCGCTTGGTGAAGGCGTTGTGGCCGATCAGCGCGGCCTCGCCCTTCATGAAGGCCAGCGGTTCTTCGGGGGCCTTGAAGGCGAGTTCCTTGGCGTGGTCGGCGTAGTTCAGGCCGAGCGCGATCACGGTGCGGGCTTGCGGCACAGGGCCCAGTGGCGGCAGCCAGACCACCTCGTCAAAGCTCACGCGGCGACCTGCGTGCGGGCCTTGCGTCAACAGCAGCTGGCCATCGGCTTCAACAGCGTCGTGGATGGCGCCAGACCAGGCGATGCGGGCGTGTTTCATGACTGGCCTTTCACATTCGTGACCACAGAGGCAAAGCCCGGCGCGGAAATTTCCACCCGGTCACCCGCTTTGGCGCGCGGGCGCGTGCCGTCGGCCAGGCAATCGGTGCCGACCATCAGCACATCGCCGGGCTGCAGCGTCATGAACTCGCCCACATCGGCCAGCAGCGTGGGCATGTTGCGCATCAGCTCACCGAGTTGAACGGTTTGCACCAGCGCGCCATTGCGGCGAACGTCCATTTGCAATGCGGCCCAGTCCTGCACCTGCCCGGCGGTGATTTGCGCGGGCAAACCCAGAAACCCATCGCGGCAACGGAACTTGACCGGCGGACGGTAGTAGCTCGCATGCGGCACGCACCAGTCGTTTAGCAGCACTGCGCCCACCACCTGGGCCTGCATGCCGATCACCAGGCCCAGCGTGGCACCAATGTCGACGTCACTCACGCCGTCCTGCAGCAACAGGTCCTGGCCTGCGGGGCAGAAGGTGTTGGCGGTCTTGACATAGAGCACGGGGGCTTTCGGCGGCGCCTTGTGCGGGTCTTGCGTCATGCGCTCGGACCAGAGGTCCCACTCGCGGCGGAAGTTGAGCAAGGTGCCGTACACCGTGCCCTGCGGGGTCCAGGGGGTCATCGTTCTTCTTCCTCGGCCAGCTCTTCTGGCGTTTCAATCTCAGGGGTTTCAAGCGCGATCATTTCGTCGAGCAGGGCATAGAGCTGACCGAGCTTGGCCTTGCCCAGTTGCTGCTCCATCCAGCTGTAGTGAGCCTCGATCGTTTCCTGAAGGGTTTTCACCTTGGACAAACCCAGTGCGGTCGCACGCACCACGGTTCGCCGGGCATCCTGTCCACAACGCGCCCGCTCGATCAAGCCATCGCGTTCCATGCGCGAGAGCACCCCCGTCAGGCTGGGCCCCAGCAGATAAGCCTCGCGTGCCACGCGTCCAGTCTCAATACCCGCCGCATCATCGGCGTGCTCACCCAGCACCCGCAGCACGCGCCACTGCTGGTCCGACAAGCCATGCTGACGCAGGCTGGGGCGTGTATGGGCCATGACGACTTCTCGCGCTTGCAGCAAAAGGCGCGGCAAGTTTCGATGGACAAAGGGACGTGTCTTGCTCATTTATTTAATATGTTAAATGATTTTTTCTGGCAAATGTCTTGGTAAGAACCCTTGGCCTCGGGTCATTGGGTGATCTCGCCGCTTTTAGAACGAGCCGAGAGCCGCATTTGGGCAACAAAAAAGGCGCCGAAGCGCCTTTTTTTGGGTTGGGGGCAGATCAGTAACCGCCGCCGTAGCCACCGCCGCCTTCGCGACGACCGCCACCGTTACCACGGGGGCCTGCGCCGTAGGGGCTGCGGAAACCGCCGCCACCGTTGTCGCCGCCGTAGCCGCCACCGCCTTCACGACGGCCGCCACCAAAGCCACCACCACCGTAGCCACCGCCGCCTTCGCGACGGCCACCACCAAAGCCACCGCCACCAGTGCGGGGAGGACGGGGCTCCATCGGGCGAGCTTCGTTCACCACGATGTTGCGGCCGCCCAGAGCTTGGCCGTGCATGCCTTCAATCGCGGCTTGCGCTTCGGCATCGCTGCCCATTTCCACGAAACCAAAACCTTTGGAACGGCCGGTGTCGCGCTCCATCATGACCTTGGCGCTGGTTACAGCACCGAAGGCACCAAAGGCCTGCTCCAGATCGCCATCACGCACGGAATAGGGCAGATTGCCCACGTACAGTTTGTTGCCCATTAATGGGACTCCTCAAAACAAAAACACAAGCGATGGAGTTTCCGAAAGCGCATCTAATCCGAGAAAACCCGATGGGAAGCGAAACTGACCTGTTCACCGCAAACACGCCCAGCCTAAAGGCCAAGCTTGACCATTATGCGCGAGATTCGCAACTTTTCAACTGGGGGCAATCCCGCAAGCCGCATGAGTAGCGGCCTGTGGCCTTTTCCCCACTGTTTTACCAGCTGACCTCGCGGTCAGGGGTGGCACTGATTTTGTGCACTGTGAGGTCGGCGCCGTCGTATTCCTCTTCGGGGCTGAGCTTCAGACCGAAGAAGACTTTGATGGTGCCGTAAACCACCACACCGCCAACGACAGCCCAAGCCACGGCCATGCCGGTACCGATCAACTGCGCCGTCAGATTCACGCCACCCAGACCACCCAGCGCGCTGCTGCCAAAAATGCCGGCGGCAATACCGCCCCAGGTGCCGCACAAACCGTGCAAGGGCCAGACACCCAGCACGTCGTCAATCTTCCATTTGTTCTGGGTCAGGGTGAACATGCCCACAAACAAGGCACCCGCCATGGCACCCACCACCAGCGCGCCCATGGGGTGCATCAGGTCGGAACCCGCACACACCGCCACCAGGCCCGCCAAGGGGCCGTTGTGCACAAAGCCGGGGTCGTTTTTACCCAGCACCAAGGCAGCCAGCGTACCGCCCACCATGGCCATCAGGGAGTTGACAGCCACCAGGCCAGACATCTTGTCCAGCGTTTGCGCGCTCATGACGTTAAAGCCAAACCAGCCCACAATCAAAATCCAGGCGCCCAAGGCCAGGAACGGGATGTTGGACGGCGGGTGTGCCGACATGGCGCCGTCCTTACGGTAGCGGTTATATCGCGCGCCCAGCAACAACACTGCCGGCAAGGCAATCCAGCCGCCCACCGCATGGACCACCACGGAACCAGCGAAGTCGTGGAACTCATCACCAGTCAGGGCCTTGATCCAGGCCTGCACGCCAAAGTGCTGGTTCCAGGCGATGCCCTCAAAGAACGGGTACACAAAGCCCACGACACAAGCCGTTGCCAACAGCTGGGGCCAGAACTTGGCGCGCTCCGCAATGCCACCGGAAATGATGGCGGGAATGGCCGCCGCAAAGGTCAGCAGGAAAAAGAACTTGACCAGGTCGTAGCCATTTTTGGCGGCCAATTGTTCAGCACCCACGAAAAAGTGAGTGCCATACGCCACGCCATAACCCACCATGAAATACACCACAGTGGAGACAGAAAAATCCACCAGGATTTTGACAAGCGCGTTCACCTGGTTCTTTTTGCGAACTGTCCCCAACTCCAGAAAAGCAAAGCCCGCATGCATGGCCAACACCATGATGCCGCCCAACAAAATAAAGAGCGCATCTGCGCCCTGTTTCAGTGCATCCATTGTTTTCCTTTGGACAAAATGATCGTGTTTGGTGCAAAACACCCTGCAAAGAGGGGATTGCACCAAATGCATGCAATAAACATGCCGAACAGAGTGAATGCACCACGCTGGCGCCTGAACCCGCTCCACATCGCGCTTTACGGCAAAGTGGCAATCACCGATGATTGCCACATGAACCTCTCACGCCGCCAACTTTGCCTGTTCTCCTTGAGCGCGGGCTTGCTGCACACCCCGACTTGGGCCGACACCTCTGTGGACGAGGGCATTGACTTCGAAGTACTGCCAAAAGTTCAGCCCACCCGCAGTGGGGGGCGCATCGAAGTCATCGAATTTTTCCGCTACGGCTGCCCGTTTTGCGACCGGCTGGAACCCGTGCTCAAACGCTGGGCGCGCGCGCATGAGAAAGCCTTTGCGCTGCGAAAAGTGCCCGTATCCTTTCAAAGCACCACGCATCAACAACTGCATTTGACACTGGTCCAGCTCAAGCAGGAAGAACGCCTGGCACCTTTGATTTACGACGCCATCCACCGACATGCCCGCGCGCTGGACAGCCTGGACGACATTGTGGATTGGGTGAGCCACCACGGCATGGATGCACGCGCTTTCACGCAAACCTGGCACTCCCCCGCCGTCGGGCAGGCCATTGCACATGCCAACGCCGAAGTGCAAGCCTATGGCGTCAAGTTTGTGCCGCAATTTGGGGTCAATGGCCGCTACCTGACGTCGCCCTCCATGGTGGGCGGCGACAATGCCCGCGCCCTGGAAGTGGTCGAAGCACTGGTCAAGCGCGAACTGGCCGAACGCAAGGGCTGAAGCGTAAATTTCCGTTTTACGCTTCACGAATGAAGCGCAACGGTGTTCAGCCTAATTTCTTCTTCAACAATTCGTTGACCTGCGCCGGATTGGCCTTACCCTTGCTGGCTTTCATGATCGGCCCGACCAGACCGTTCAAGGCCTTGGCGTTGCCGGCCTTGAACTCTTCGACGTTCTTGGGGTTGGCGGCCAGCACTTCGTCGATGATCTTTTCCAGCTCGCCGGTGTCGTTCATCTGCTTGAGGCCTTTGGCCTCGATGATGGCGTCCACCTCGCCGCCTTCGCTCCACAGCGCATCAAACACCTGACGTGCGGCGCTGTTGCTGATGGTGTTGTCGCTGATACGGCCGATGAGGGCGGCGAGTTGGGCGGCGCTGACAGGGCTTTGCTCGATGCTCATTTCGGCCGCGTTCAAGCGGCGTGACACTTCGCCCATGATCCAGTTGCTGGCCAGTTTGGCCTGGCCGCAGGCTTTGGCGGTGGCTTCAAAGTAGGCGGCGACAGCCTTGCTTTGCGTCAGCTGCGTGGCATCGTACTCGGGCAGGGCGTAGTCCTTGACGAAACGCTCGGCCATCACGCGCGGCAGTTCGGTCATCTCGCCCTTGACGCGCTCGACCCAGTCGCGGCCAATCACCAGCGGTGGCAGGTCCGGATCGGGGAAGTAGCGGTAGTCGGCCGAGTCTTCCTTGGTCCGCATGGCGCGGGTCTCGCCGGTGTCGGGGTTGAAGAGCACCGTGGCCTGCTGGATCTTGTGCCCGTCTTCAATCTGTTCGATCTGCCAGCGCACCTCGTAGTCGATGGCCTGCTGCATGAACTTGAAGCTGTTCAGGTTCTTGATCTCGCGGCGGGTACCCAGCGGCTCGCCCGGCTTGCGCACCGACACGTTGGCATCGCAGCGGAAAGAACCCTCTTGCATGTTGCCGTCGCAGATGCCGATCCAGGTGACGATCTTGTGCAGTTCCTTGGCGTAGGCCACGGCCTCTTCGCTGCTGCGGATGTCGGGCTGGGTCACGATCTCAAGGAGCGGCGTGCCGGCGCGATTCAGGTCGATGCCGCTTTGGCCGATGAAGTCTTCGTGCAGCGATTTGCCGGCGTCTTCTTCGAGGTGGGCACGCTCCAGGCGCACGGTTTTCTTTTCATCGCCGAGGTAAAACGACACCTCACCGCCCTGCACCACCGGGATCTCGAACTGGCTGATCTGGTAACCCTTGGGCAGGTCAGGATAAAAGTAGTTCTTGCGCGCAAAGATGCTGCGCTCGGCCACATGGGCGTTGACGGCCAGGCCGAACTCGATGGCGCGCTCGACGGCACCTTTGTTCATCACCGGCAGCGTGCCGGGCAGGGCCATGTCCAGCGCGCAGGCCTGGGTGTTGGGCTCGGCGCCAAAGGCCACGCTGGCGCGGCTGAAGATCTTGCTGTTCGTCGACAGCTGGGCGTGGGTTTCGAAGCCGATGACGACTTCGTAGCCTTGAACGAGTTTGC
>JACCDV010629895.1_pt1 | contig 80145 bp, 76 predicted proteins | sample 7446131 | NCBI WGS metagenome assembly JACCDV01 (sample SAMN15323448, study PRJNA562643) | freshwater metagenome | isolation source: river surface water | place: USA:Blue River Watershed | collected 2017-08-17
CACCTCTTCCCATTTCGAACAGAGAAGTTAAGCCTGCTTGCGCTGATGGTACTGCGGTTTTGATCGTGGGAGAGTAAGTCGATGCCGATTTTTAAAAGCCTCACAGTAATGTGAGGCTTTTTTTTTGCCCATTTGTTATTTCATGAAGTCCTTATTGATTCAATTATTTCATCTGTAGTTGTATATGTATCTACAGGCAAGGCAAAAAAAAGAGCAATGCGCTCTGCATTACTCTTTACTTCATCTCAAATGAAAATGTGAATCCGAATTATTGCCCTTTACCGATGATGAAAATAGCTGGTATCTTTGAAAGATCATAGGCCTTTTCTCTCCAATCTATAACGGTCATGGTGCGAATAGATTGCGAAGGCAGCGTTAAGTTGGATGCGATACATAATTCGGAGAGGTCTCCAAGCTCATTGAGCAAGTCTTCAAGAACATTCATATTGCGAAAAGGCGTATCCATAAAGAGGTGGGTTGTTCCATTTCTTTTGGTATCCATTTCAAAATCGCGCAGTTTTTTGATGCGGTCCTTTCTATCTTTTGGCAAGTAACCGTGAAAAGTAAAATGCTGGCCATTGAATCCGCTACCAATTAGCGCGAGTAAAATGGAGGAAGGGCCAACTAGTGGCTTAATTTGTATAGCTTGGGTGTGTGCCAAATGCACAAGTGCTGCTCCAGGGTCGGCAATTCCGGGGCAACCGGCTTCAGAAATAATGCCGACGTCAATCCCTTTGATGAGGAACATCAGTAAATCCATTAGTTCGGACTCTTTCGTGTTCTTATTTAGAATTCGGAAAGTGCAGTCGTCTATTGGGAAATTACGATCCATTTTGCGAAGCAAGCGACGAGCACTTTTGATTTCTTCAACGGCAAAAACTCTGAGTTGAGTAGCCTGTTGAATGACTTCTTGTGGAATAATGTCTGCGGTGCTTTCTCCTCCTAATGTATTAGGAATAAGCAAGATAGAACCTTTTTGCTTAATGCTCATGTAGTAATTTTTGAATAAGGGCATCGGTAGCTTCGTCTACTAATTGATAGACGGCTTCGAAGTCTTTGAGTGTACCATAATAGGGGTCAGGAACCTCTGATTTTTGGTTTGGATATAAATAATCAAGGAAAAAGTTGACCTTTTTTTGATCGGCTTCTGTTTGGGCAAGCGCAATTACATTGTTGTAATTGGACTGATCCATGACTAGGATGTGGTCAAAGTTTTGAAAGTCCTGGGCAGTGAATTGTCTTGCGCGCAAAAATTCTATGGGCGTCCCAAATTTGGCGGCTGTTTTGATCATGCGGTGATCAGGTGCTTTCCCGATGTGATAGTTGGCAGTGCCGGCAGAATCTACAATAGCATTTAAGTTGCGTTCATTGATTTTGCGCAATAGTAGGCCGTCGGCAAGCGGAGACCTGCAAATATTGCCGAGGCAAACCATAAGAATGCGCTTGGCCAATAGGAACTTATTGGATGGTCAGTTTCTTCTCGAGTTCTTCGAGGTAGTGACGGAATTGCTTGTCTGTTTCAGAAAGATTGACAACCGTACGACATGCGTGAAGAACAGTTGCGTGATCTTTGCCGCCGCAATGTGCACCGATACTTGCCAAAGAAGACTTTGTCATTTTTTTGGAGAAGTACATAGAGATTTGGCGCGCCTGAACAACCTCGCGTTTGCGGGTTTTAGACTTAAGCATTTCGATCGGAAGGTCAAAGTAGTCACAAACCACTTTTTGAATGTATTCTATAGAGACCTCACGTGCAGTACTGCGGACAAATTTGTCTACCATTTGCTTGGCAAGATCTAAGGTAATTGCTTTTTTGTTGAGCGAAGCTTGTGCAAGAAGGGTGTTGAGAGCACCTTCGATTTCGCGGACGTTCGTGTTGATTGAATAAGCTAGGTATTCGACGACTTCGCGCGGAAGTTCAATACCACTACCATACATTTTCTTTTCTAAGATGGCAATGCGCGTCTCGAGATCTGGTGTGCCGAGGTCTGCGGATAAGCCCCACTTGAACCTTGACAACAAACGTTGCTCCATACCTTGCATTTCTACAGGTGCTTTGTCGGAGGTCAGGACGATTTGCTTGCCATTTTGGTGCAGGTGATTGAAAATACTGAAGAATACATCTTGGGTACGTTCTTTTCCTGCAAAGAATTGGACGTCGTCAATGATCAAAACGTCAATCATTTGATAGAAATGAACGAAGTCGTTGGTCGTTTGATTTTTGATGGCGTCTATAAATTGATGTGCGAATTTTTCGGATTGCACATACAAGACTGTTTTATTTGGGAAACGCTCTTTGATGGAGATACCGATGGCATGTGCCAAGTGTGTTTTCCCAAGGCCAACTCCGCCGTATAAAAGTAAAGGGTTGAAGGCCGTTCCACCCGGTTTGTTGGCTACTGCAAAACCAGAAGCTCTTGCCAAGCGGTTGCATTCTCCTTCAATGAAGTTTTCAAAAGTAAAGTTTGGAATCAGGTTAGATTCAATGTTTACTTTTTTAAGACCAGGAATAACAAACGGATTTCGAATTTGCTTTTCGTCTACATTGATAGGCATGTTGACGGGCGCATTTTTTAAGCTGCTTGAATTGTTGGTCGGGAGTTTGACGGTGTATGGGCTGCGTGATTGGGTGTTGTTTTCCATCACGATGCTGTATTCTAGCGTGCCTTCTTGGCCAAGTTCTTTTTTGATGACTTTGCGAAGAAGTGTAATGTAGTGTTGTTCGAGCCACTCATAAAAGAAGTGCGACGGAACTTGGATTGTGAGCACATGACCCTCCAATTTGACGGGTACTATTGGCTCAAACCAGGTTTTAAAGGCCTGTAATGAAATGTTATCTTTGATAACTTTTAAGCAGGACTCCCATGCACTTTCGTGACTTGTATTCATAGTTCTAAAGGTTGTTCTCGTTGTTTGTAAATGTTCGTGAGGTCACGAAATTTGGTTGAAATAATGAGAGAACAAATATTTACATAAAAAAGTGAAAAAAAAAGTGCTCAGGGTATTGATTATTAAAAAAAAAAGACTTGTCTCTAATATTTATTTAATAATCGCTTAAATCTCCTAGACCTTGGTAAATTTACGATAGACTTAAAGATCTCACAAGTATATTACCACAAAAAAACGCGCAATGTCAGGCACTATAGAATTGGACCATTTTGAGTTTTCAACAAAAATACGGGTACGCTATGCCGAAACCGACCAGATGGGCTATTGTTATTACGGCAATTACGCAAGTTATTTTGAAGTGGCACGTGTTGAAGCGCTGCGACAAAAAGGAATTCTGTATAAAGAGTTAGAACGAGATGGCATTTTGTTACCCGTAAAGAAATTCGAAATTACGTATCATCAACCGGCGCTTTACGACGATTTATTAGAAATAAAAACCAAAATTGTTCAATTAGAGGGTGTGCGCATCGCATTCAGTTATCAAACATTTAATGAAAAAGGGGATCTTTTAAACGAAGCCTATACACTACTTGTTTTTGTACATGCTCAAACACATAAACCACTACCCATTCCTGCAACGGTCATCAATCACTTAACAACGAATATATGAGTGCTTTTGAATTTCAGCTTTTTAATCCTGACGAGCGAAAACTATCGTTTCAACTAAGAAATGGAGAAACGCGAGTGGGTGAAAGTATCAGTAAACAAAATCTTTCGGCAGCTAAATTTGTGATTATTGGTATTTCTGAAAATGTGGGTCCGCAGGCTAATTTGGGTCGGGCAGGAAGTGAAAATGCTTTCAAGGCTTTTGCAAATGTGTTTTTCAATAGCCAGTCTTTTGAGGGTTCCTTCATTGATAAAGTCGCTTTTTTAGGATTAATCAAGCAATTAAAACAGCCGCTTGACCGACCAGAGGCCATGAATTTAGTTGCCGAATTGGATGCACTTTTATTAAGCGTGTTAAATGAGCACCTCAAAGAAGGGCAGATTCCAATCATTATTGGAGGTGGCCATAACAATGCGCTGCCCTTGATGCGCTGGGCCGCTCAAAAAGGCAAATTAAGTGTCGTCAATATCGATGCTCATGCCGATTTGCGCCCAACAGACAAACGCCACAGCGGCAATTCTTTTGCGTTCGCGCTCCAGGAGAACCTACTTGAGCAATATGGTGTATTTGGTTTGCACGAGGCATTCAACAACGCCCATATTAGAAATCAGTTAACGAATCCAAAAATTAGTTATCGTTTTTTTGAAGAGTATTTACAAGGACCTTACCAGCTTTACGATGACGTTTTGGGTTTTGTGTCGCATCAGCACCATGCTGTTGGTCTTGAAATAGACATGGATGCCATTGCCCACATGCCGAGTTCTGCACTGAGCCCTTCTGGTTGGTCCTTGGATCAAATTCGGGCTTTGGTCTTGAAACTCGGGCACATTCGTCCAAATATTGCCTATATCAACCTTACAGAAGCTGCTCCGTCAGATGATAGAGAGGATATTGTTGTCGGAAAGGCACTTACTTATTTAGTTCGCGATTTTTTGCGACTACCCTAAATAAAAAGAGGCTCCGAAGAGCCTCTTAAAATCAACCTGTAGCAAAGTTAATTTGGAAATTGTGTAAACGTCAGATGTTTCAAAAGGTTACACTGAATTAACACTTGACCCTTGAAAAAGATATGAAGGCCCTGCTAGAGGTGTGCCTTCAGCATCTATTTTTGTTGCAAATGGATGCGCAAGCCACAATACAAGCCCTAGTTAGACTCATCGACGACCCCGACGAGCTGGTTTTTCAGCAAGTCAGGGATGAACTCATGAAGTTTGGTTCACAGGTCTTACCCGTATTGGAGCAATCTTGGGAGCAAGATTATTATGGCTTGTTGTTTCAGGACCGTGTAGAAAACCTCATTCACGATATTCAATTTGAAACGGTCAAAAGTCAATTGCTTTCTTGGTTGCAATCTCCCGATAAAGATTTGTTGAGCGGTGCCATCATTATTGCACGCTATCAATATCCGGGCCTCGACGAAAACCTCTTACACGAACGCATTCAAGCCATTCGCCGCGACATCTGGCTCGAACTCAACGATCACCAAACGGCATTTGAACAAGTTAAAATCTTTAACCGCATCTTTTTCGGCATGCACCGATTCAGAGGTGATAGCCAGAAATATCACACCCCGACCAATTCGTACATCAATAATGTGTTGGAAAGCAGAAAGGGCAATCCGTTGAGCCTATGCGTCATCTATAGCATTATCGCACAGTCTTTAGATTTGCCTATTTACGGGGTCAATTTGCCGAATCATTTTGTTTTGGCTTATATGGATAGCAAGCACTCTTCTTTCGGTCTTCAACAAGAAGACGACTACGGGGTTTTGTTTTACATCAATGCATTTGCTAAAGGAAGTATTTTTGACGCCAACGAAATCAAAGCTTTCATACAAGGAATCCATTTGCAACCCGATCGCAGTCATTTTGAGCCTTGCTCCAATTCAGCTATTCTCAAAAGAATGTTGACCAACTTAGTCTATGCATTTCAGCAAGTCGGATCTGCTCAGAAAGTTGCAGAATTACAAGCGCTCAGGAACCTTATTCCTTAATCCAATTGCGCTTTTCTTCGTATTTTTGACTAAAACAATTTCATGTCAACCAAATACAACGTTGCCGAGCGCTTTATGCGCTACGTACAAATAGACACCACCTCAGACCCGAACTCAAGTTCCTTTCCATCTACAGCCAAACAACGCGATCTCGCTTTGATATTATTCGCTGAATTACAGCAGCTAGGGCTCCAAGATGTCGAAATCGATGAATGGTCTTATGTATTTGCCACAATTCCGTCAAACGTAGCACAGGCGCTGCCAACCATTTGTTTTTGCTCACACATGGACACCGCTCCAGATTGCAGCGGCACCAATGTAAAGCCAATTCTTCACAAAAATTACAATGGCGAGCCTTTGGTTTTACCCGACGACAACACCCAAGTCCTGCGCACAGAAAATCACCCCTATTTGCTCCAAAAAATAGGCGATGACCTCATCACCGCGAGTGGTCTTACACTCCTCGGTGCCGACGACAAAGCGGGAGTTGCAATTATCATGGAACTCGCCGCATATTTGATGGCCCACCCCGAAGTAAAGCATGGCCCAATCCGAATTCTTTTTACACCTGACGAAGAAGTAGGTCGTGGGGTAGAGCAACTCGATATGCAAAAACTCAATGCACACTTTGGTTATACATTAGATGGCGGCCCGCTCGGCGACATCGAAGACGAAACCTTTTCTGCAGATGCTGCCACTATAACCTTTCACGGTATCAGTGCACATCCTGGATACGCCAAAGGAAAAATGATCAATGCTATAAAGTTGGCCTCCGAATTCGTTGCTGCCCTTCCTACAGATCATTGGTCTCCAGAAACCACCACACACCGAGAGGGTTTTGTGCACCCTACTGCAATAGAAGGGGGCTTAGAAAAAGCAACAGTCCAGCTTATCTTGCGCGACCACGACACTCAATTAATGCTCACCTACCCAGAAAAATTAGAAGCGCTTGCAGCGCAGGTCACGGCTGCACATCCAGGATCTCGCTATGAAATACAAATTCAGGAGCAATACCGCAACATGAAAGAAATCTTGGTAGGTGTGCCTTTTGTTGCCGATTACGCCGAAGAGGCCATGCGTCGTGCTGGCTTGCAACCTAAACGCGCCATTATCAGAGGCGGCACCGATGGTTCAAGATTGTCATTTATGGGCTTGCCTTGTCCAAATATTTTTACAGGTGAAATGGCCATCCATTCCAAACTTGAGTACGTAAGTGTTCAAGACATGGAAAAAGCCATAGATACTTGTGTCGAACTCGTTCAAATTTGGGAACAACATCCATGGACGCAAGCCTAATAATCAAAGAGCTACAAGCCAAAAAGTTTGCCCCCTTGTATTTTCTACATGGGGACGAAACCTATTACATCGACCTGATTACCGATGCGCTGGTCAGTAATTGTTTAGAGGAGCACGAACGCGACTTCAACCAGACCATACTCTACGGTAAAGATGCAGACTTATTGGCTTTGCAAAGCGAACTCAAGGCCTATCCAATGATGGCCGAACGCAGGTTGGTCATTTTAAAAGAGGCGCAAGACTTCAAGCATCTTGAGGCTCTCGAGGCCTACTCCGAGGCGCCTAGCCCCACTACTGTTTTTGTGGTTTGCTACAAACACAAAACCTTTGACGCACGCAAAAAATTGCTCAAGAATTTTGCAAAAAATGGGCAAATTTTCAAGTCAGAAAAAGTCCGAGACTACCAGCTTCCGGATTGGATTGCCAAATACGTCAGAACCCAGGGCATGCAGATCAATGGCAAAGCGACCATGCTCTTGGCTGAATTTTTGGGCGCCGACCTCGGCAGAATTGCCAACGAAATCGAAAAGTTGCGCATTGTTTTGGGCACAAATGCCAGTATTACCGAGCAGCACATCGAACAGCACATCGGTATTTCAAAAGACTACAATGTATTTGAGTTGGTCAACGCCGTTGCTCAAAAACAAACCGATAAAGCATTTAAAATTGTTCAGTATTTTGAATACAACCCGAAAGCTGGAGAATTGCTTGCCATTATCCCTGCGTTTTTTAAGTTGTTTTCGCAACTGATGCGCGTTCATTTTACGCCAAATAAAACAAGAGAAGGAATTGCGAGTAGCTTAGGCGTACACCCGTTTGTGGCAGGCGAGCTCATCGCCAATCGCCAGCACTACGATCCTAAGAAAATTGCGGCAATCATTGCCCTTCTTCATGAATACGACCTCAAAGCAAAAGGAGTAGGTAACAGCCAGCAAACCGATGGAGAGTTACTTAAAGAAATGGTTTTTCAAATTCTTTATTCATGAGTACGTTTTTTGCGCCAAGCTTACAGACTGGACAGGGTCTCTACCAACTAAGTGAAGAAGAATCAAAGCACTGTATTCGCGTATTGCGCATGCAGGTGGGCTCTAGCCTAGAATTGATCAATGGTCGGGGTTTGCAAGCCCAAGCGCGCTTGCTAGAGGCGCATCCGAAGCGCAGCATGCTTGAAATCAGCTCTTTTGTTCAACACGAGCCAACACCAGAGTTGCATATAGCCATGGCACCTACAAAAAACTTAGATCGCATTGAATGGTTTTTAGAAAAAGCGACCGAACTTGGCCTCACAACCCTCTCTCTTCTGATCTGTGATCACAACGAAAGAAAACAAGTCAATCTAGAAAGGCTCGAGAAAATTGCAATCTCCGCCATGAAGCAATCGAAAAGGTTTTATTTGCCACAAATTGAGCCTATGCAGCGTTTTACTGATTTCATTACAGCACACCCCAAAGGGTATTTTGGTCATTGTGCTGCAGGGCCAAAAATTGGAATGACGGGCCTCGAGAAAAACAAGCCCTTTTTAATTGGACCTGAGGGCGATTTTTCTGAACAAGAAATTGAATTAGCAACAAAAGCGGGTTACCAAGCTGTAGAGATGAGTGCATTTAGACTGCGTACAGAAACTGCAGCGCTATTAGCTACAACTGCTTTACTACCGTAAAAAATTAGATTTTGCCGTAGCGATAAACTACAAATGAAGCATCGTGTTTCAGGTCTGTTTCTTGTGCAAATAATTGCGTTTTTTGGTAGTCGGCTTCATTGAATTCAGGAAAGAAAGTGTCTGCACCGTATACTTTTTCGATGTGGGTCAGAAAAAGCTCCTCTACAAGTCCTGACTGGAGTGCTAGCTCGTAAATTTGGGCGCCACCAATAATAAATGCTTTTTGCCCTTCTTCGAGCTCAAGGTTTTGCAAACATGTTTCCAAGGAAGAAAACACCAAGCAACCTGGCGCTTCAAAGTCGGTTTGTCGGCTCAGTACTACATTGGTGCGACCCGCGAGGGGTCTGTATTTTTCTGGGATGGAGTCGTAGTTTTTGCGACCCATGATCACGACATGACCTTTTGTGGTCTCTTTGAAAAATTGCATGTCGGCCGGCAAATTCCACATGAGGTCGTTGTTTTTGCCAATACCGCGTTCGGCATCTAGCGCCGCAATCATGGAGAGTGCCGCAATCATATGGCAACAGCTGCTTTGATGTGTGGGTGTGGGTCGTAGTTGCGCAATTCGAAGTCTTCGTAGGTGAAGTCAAAAAGATTCTTGATCTCAGGATTGATGCGCATGGTAGGCAGTGGCCTGAAATCGCGGGTGAGTTGCAATTGGGCTTGCTCAATATGGTTGCTATACAAATGCGCATCGCCAAGTGTATGAATGAATTCACCTGCTTGAAGGCCACAAACTTGGGCAATCATCATGGTGAGCAGCGCATAAGATGCGATATTGAACGGAACGCCTAAAAAGGTGTCGGCACTTCGTTGATATAACTGACAACTGAGCTTGCCTTCTGCAACATAAAACTGAAAAAAGGCATGACAAGGCGGCAAAGCCATTTGGTCTATAAGACCTACGTTCCAGGCCGAAACAATCATGCGACGGGAGTCTGGATTGTTTTTGATTTGCTGAAGCAATTGTTCAATTTGATCAATCTGACGACCATCTGGTGCGGGCCAACTTCTCCATTGAGAGCCGTAAACAGGACCGAGTTCGCCATTTTCGTCGGCCCATTCGTCCCAGATACTCACGCCATTTTCTTTGAGATAGGCAATGTTTGTTTCGCCTTTTAAGAACCAAAGTAGTTCGTGAATGATGGATCTTAAGTGCAGTTTTTTGGTCGTGATACACGGGAATCCTTCCGAAAGATCAAAACGCATTTGATAGCCAAAAACAGAAATAGTGCCGGTACCGGTGCGGTCTTCTTTTTTGACGCCGTGTGCGAGGATATGAGAAAGGAGGTCGTGGTATTGTTTCATTGCCAAAAACTTACTAGACTACGAAAATAGTAATTATTTTAGCCCTATGAAGTGTTACAAAGGCCTCTTACTCCTGCTTTTTTCCATAAGTTTTGCACAGCTCAACGCACAGCAGCTGAAACGCAAATACCGCGGAATTTACGATGGGCAAATTCCGGCTTACGAAGTAAAAATGGGCACCAGTACCTACCCAGTGGGCACCAGTAAAATCAAAGTTTTTTTAGACCAAGACAGCATCAATATTGAAATCGGGACTTACCATTACGAAGCTGCTTACACCTTGGAAAAGACAAAAGAAAACTTGATCATTACAGTAAACCGCGATCAGTCGGGGATAGCAGAACAGCTGCGTTTAGATCCTAAAACCAAAATAATGGTCAGAAAGGGGCTTTATCCTCAGCCCGATGTTAGTTTAACACGAACAGGGAAATTACCGCGCAGGTAACCACAAACTAAAAGTGGTGCCCTTTTCAGGAGTGCTCTTCGCATCGATCTTGCCCCGATGCGCCTCGACAATCAGCTTTACGTAATAGAGCCCAAGGCCGAAGCCTTTGACGTCGTGGATGTTTCCGGTTGGAACGCGATAAAATTTGTCAAAAATAAGGCGTAAATCATCTTTTTTGATACCGATTCCGTTGTCTTGAATTTCGATTCTAAATCCATCTTTTTCACTTTTCACGGTGATGTGAATAATGGGGGCCACCTTACAATACTTGACAGCGTTATCGACCAAATTAAAGAGCACGTTGGTGAGATGTACGGGGTCTGCGATAAGTTGAGCGGGTTCAACCTCTTTTGCAATCGTAAATTGGCCACCTCCAGTAGCTTGGTTGAAATCAAAATTTTCCTTGACATCGTCTAGGATACTGTAAATAGAGACTTGTTCTTTGTTGAGGCTTACTTTGTCTTTGTCGAGTTTAGCAATATTGAGTACCCTTTCTACTTGTTGCTCAAGCCTTTTATTCTCTTTGTAGATGATACTGGCATATTTGCGCATGCGGTCGGCGTCGGCATTGTCTTCTAAGCGCAACAAGAGCTCGCTAGACAAACTGATCGTTGAGATGGGTGTCTTGAGCTCGTGAGTCATATTATTGATAAAATCGTTTTTGACTTCAGACAGCCTTTTTTGGCGAATAATAATTCCTAGACTAAATGCAAAAAACACAACCACAAATACAACCACAATAAGTAAGTAGGCCAATGGCGAAAAACTGGAGGCTGCTTCAATTTTATCTAGCTTAAGGTTCGGAAAATAGACCGTAAAGTAGTGTCCGTCTTTGGTTAGGTTGAGGCTTTCAGGGGTAATACCCGAGGTTTTTTGCACTTTTTTAGCGTAAATCGAATCGCTGTCAAAAACATAAAGACCAGAAAGGGCAATAGAATCGGTAAAGCAGTCGTAAATGCCAAATAAGAAATCTTGTTGGATGTCCTGAAGATAAAATTCTTTTTTGAGTAAGGTTTCGAGATAAAAGGGTTGTATCTCGTCATTGACATCGACGGTGTAATGCTGATAGCTCACTTGTTTGATGGCTCCATACACCGCACTTGGATCTTCGTTTTGGTTGATAGATGTTAGGACATTTCGCAGCGCCGCTCTAGCCTGTTGTGCAAACTCTCGCAAATTGAGGCTGTCTTCGCGCTGCTGAATATCGATGTATTCTTGCTGAAGCTGACGGGTATTGTGGATCCAGACAAACTGAACTGATAAAATGCTCAGAATGGAGATAACGCCAAGAATAGCTACCGCATTGACCGTCTTGTTCTTCATTACTTAGAATCCGTTCACACCATTGACTGTCGTGTATTTCAACACGTTTTTCTTTTCTGGATGAATGCGTGCAAATGCCGATTGCACGGCAAGGGTTCCTTCGTGAAAACCACACAAAATCAGCTTGAGTTTGTTTTCGTAGGTATTGACGTCGCCAATTGCGTAGATGCCTGGGATGTTGGTTGAGTAGTCTAGGGTATTGACCTTGATTGCGCTTTTCTCGATTTCCAAGCCCCAATCGGCAATTGGCCCAAGGCTTGGCTTGAGACCAAACAAAGGAATAAAGTGGTCAGCTGCAATGCTGCGTTCTCCGTCTTTTTGGTGTGTGACTATAACGTGATCGAGGTGATCTGCACCACCAAGGCCGGTGACCTCTGCTTCTGTAACCAAGTCAATTTGACCATTTTCGGCCATGTCAATCACGCGCTGAACAGAATCGAGGTGTCCGCGGAAAGAACTGCTGCGGTGCACCAAAACAACGCGTTTGGCAATTTTTCTTTCGGCTAAATAAATAGACCAATCTAGGGCGGAGTCGCCACCACCGGCAATGACGCATACTTTATCTTGATAGATTTCAGGGTTGCGAATGATGTATTCAACACCTTTATCTTCGAAATCAGTAATGTTGTCGATAGGTGGTTTGCGCGGTTCAAATACACCCAAACCTCCGGCAATCATGACAATAGGTGCGCGGTGTGCTGTACCTCTGACGGTAGTGACAATAAACTGACCTTCGGCATCTTTATCTATGGTCATGGCTGCTTCGCCAAGCGTAAAGCCAGGCTTGAAAGGTGCTGCTTGCTCCATGAGGTTATCGATGAGTTCTCCGGCAAGAACCGAAGGAAACCCAGGGATGTCGTAGATGGGTTTTTTCGGGTATATTTCTGAACACTGCCCGCCTGGTTGCGGCAATGAATCGATCAGGTGGCAGCGCAATTTGAGTAAGCCGGCTTCAAAAACTGTAAATAAGCCAACGGGGCCTGCACCAATAATGATAATGTCTGTTTGAATCATGATTTGAGAAAATTAATAAGGAGGAAATACGGGTTTGTTTTGTAAGATGTCTTCAATGCGCTCCATGACCTCATTCGTCAGAAGGCTCTGGGCAGCCAATGCTTTCATGTTTTCTTGCAACTGTGGCAATTTGCTGGCGCCGAGAATAACGGTAGAAACATTCGGATTTTTCAAGCACCAAGCCAAGCTCATAACTGGTAGGCTAAGACCTAATTCTTTGGCGAGTTCCGTGAGCGCAAGTACCGACTTTATGCGTGTCTCTGTGAGGTTTTTTTCTTTGAGCCACTCTAGCCCCTCCATTCCTAAACGCGTGCCATCTGGGAATTGATCGTTGTATTTACCACTCAAAATACCACTGGCCAAAGGTGACCAAATGGTGGTACCTAAGCCAACGGTTTGATAGATTTGAGAAAACTCAAGTTCTACTTTTTCACGGGTAAACATATTGTATTCTGGTTGTTCTACAACAGGGCCAATTAGGTGATTTTGCTTCGCGAACATATGCGCCTCCATAATTTCTTGAGCAGACCATTCAGAAGTTCCCCAATAGAGAATCTTGCCTTGCATAATGAGCTGATGCATGGTCCAGACGGTTTCTTCGATTGGCGTTTGCTTGTCTGGGCGATGGCAATAATATAGGTCGAGGTAATCTAATTGAAAACGTTGGAGTGCTTGTTCGCAGGCTTCTACTAAGTGTTTGCGGCTGAGTCCTTTTTGGGTAGGGAGCTGACCTCCTGCGCCAAAAAATGCTTTGCTACTCACGATATAAGAATCTCTGGACCAACCTTTTTTCTTGAGAATGGCACCCATGACCTCTTCGCTCTTGCCGCGGGCATAAATTTCGGCGTTGTCAAAAAAGTTGATGCCTTGTTCGTAGGCGTAGTCCATGAGGGTCTCGGCGGTGTCGTCGCTGATTTGCTTGCCAAAAGTAAGCCATGAACCAAGCGATAGACGGCTAATTTGTAAGCCGCTCTTACCAAGATTGTTGTATTGCATTTCCATCTTTAAGTATTTGCTAATTTGCGTTGTTTGTGTTTCCAAATGCCATTGGCAAGCACGACCATTAGAATCATGGCTGCACCCCAATAAAACGAAGTTTGGAGTAATTTGTGCTCTTTTAGCAAAACAATTGCCAAAAGAATGGTGTAAATGGGTTCTAAATTAATGCTCAAAGATACGCTAAAAGCGCCGAGTCTTTTCACGATTTCTATGGTTGCTAAAAATGCAAATGAGGTGCATAGGATACCTAGAAACAAGAGCCAGGAAAAGTCTGAACGCGTCATTTCAAATAAATCGAGGCTCATTTTACCTTGAAAGATGAAAAATACACTGAGTGCCAAAAAACCAGTTGAAAGTTCTGTGAAGCTGAGTGCTGCGGTGTCGGTTTGTTGGGCAAGTTTGCCATTGGCCACGGAGAATATACCGGCGCATAATGCAGAGATCAAACCGATGATTACCGCTTTTTGCTCCTCGCCTTTAAAGTCGTGGGCAACAAAATAAATGCCTCCGATGACCAATAAACCCATTGCAAATTCTATCCAAGAAAAGCGTTTGCGCATGATGAGCGGTTCTAGCCAAGTTACATGTAGGGTAGTGGTAGATAAACAAAGAATGCCGAGCGACGCCGTTGAAAGTTGAATAGCGGTGTAAAACGTTAGCCAGTGGAGGGCCACTACTAGCCCCACGACAATACTCCAAAAAAGGTGCTTCCCTTTCGGTAAAGACATTCTATTTTTGAAGACCATGAAAAGACCGAGTGCCAGCGCTGCAATCCAGAGCCGGTGCCAAACAATGAGCAGCGCGTCTAACTCAATGAGTTTGCCCAATATACCGGTAAAACCCCACATGAAAATAATGAGGTGCAAAAGAAAGTGGTAGCGGTATTGTTGGAACAAAGTGTGTTAACGTTTTTTAGACCATTCGTCAATTGACTTCTGATTGGCTGTGACATAGGCGTCGTCGCCATCGGCTTTGGCTGCTTCCATGGAGATTTTTGCTGTTTCAATGGCGCCCTTGTAGTCGCCGTTGGCAGCTTGCAACTGCGCTTTGAGGCGGGTCATCCAGTAGGCAGAGGGGCCACGGAGTTCAACTGCTTTTGTCGACCACTCGAGCGCTTGTTTCAAATCTAGATTTTCATTGAAGTAATAAGTAGCGGCTTTGTGATAGTCATTGGCCGCTGGACCTGACATCGTTTTGTCTATGCTTTCCAACACTTCACTTTTCGTATCCAAACCAAATGGGAGTTCTACTTTGGTTTCGGCCCAACATAAAGTAAGTTTGGCGCTGCTGTAACGGAGTTCATCGAATTGAAGCGTTAAATTTTCCGTCCAATTTTTATTGAATTGGGCAGGCGCACTTACTTTTAGCGCTACTTTGCTGTCGTCCCATTTTTCTGGAAGACCCCAATTACTGTAGTCTGTGTAGAAATAAAATTCCCAGTTGTTTTCTCCCGGTTTGGCAAAAAGGGCATAAGACCCCGTATAAAGGGTGTCTTTTCCGAAAAAAAGATTCTGGTTGGTGGAGAATATGGTATTTTGGTTCGCACCTAAGCGCCACATCTTGCCGTAAGGAATCAGTTCGCCAAAAATAACTCGGCCATTTACACTTGGTCTGGAGTATTCGATGATGATATCTGCCAAGCCCACATTTTGTTGGATTTTGGCAATTGGGCTCGCTTTTGGAGTCAGGACTTGTGCGTTGAAACTTGAAATGAACCCAACAGCAATAATAAAGAGTAGTTTTTTCATAGGATTTTAATTTGTAAACAAGCTGCCCTTTGGGATGTTCACGGGAAGTGCAAGTTCCCAGTTGGGCCTAATTTTTATTTTTTCTGGGTAATAGTAAAGCTTTTCGGCGCGTATTTGCTTTTCAAGGTCAATGGCATCCCATTTCTGATTGAGGTTTTTATCTGCCACTAATCGGAGTGTATAGACCCCGGCAGGCAAAGAATCTATGGTAATGGTTTGCTGATCGACGACCATCTTTTGTTGCAGGACCTCACTTAAATAAAGTTCTGCTAGTAAGTGGGGGAGTAGTGTATCTAGCTGCAAAACAAGTGAACTCAACGGTGCAGTCGAATTTGGTTTGACCGCAGCGATTTTTACAGTGGTGTCCTCACTTTTCTGAGGTTTAGATAGGTAAAAAGAGAGGGTGTTGTTCTGAATTTCACTTAGTAGAATTGGTTCAAAAAGAGCATCTTGAGTTTCGGTTGCCGAACAAGCCCCATCTTGATTCTCATCGATGTAGGCCTTCGCAAAGTAAATTCCGTCTTTCAATCCGCTCAGCTTGAGCTGCCCTTGTTGGTCAAAACGACCGATGTAACGCGCTGTTTTGCTGCTGTCGCTGCTGTATAGGCCTAAAAAAATATCCGATTGTTTGGAATTGGGGAGGAGTTCTTTTGCCTGAGCTGAGAGTTGCAAAGAGTCTAGGGTTGGGCCCGTTGAGAAAGTCCAGGTCATGAGTGAATCATTGCCTTCGGTGAGGTCTTTGATGCCACCGTTGCTCATGAGGGTGTAGGTAGTTTGCGCTTGTAGCGGATCGAGGAAACGAATGCTAAGCGTTTTACCTTTGAGCTCGTACTGCAAGCGGCTATCGGCTGGCATGAGGCTGATGCGTTGCTGTGCTTGTTCTAATTTAACGAATTCGTCGAAAACTAAAATTTGCTCGCTGGCAGTAACGTTGCACTGTTTGTGGGCAATCGTTGCGGAGAGCACTTGTGGTGCTATTTCGTCTGCGGGGCCACCGGTGATGGTGCCAACCTGAGCGCATGCACTTAGCAGCAAGGCTATTATAAACAAGTAGTGAACCATGCCATCAGTTTTTCGATTTCGACTTGATCAGTTTGATCGAAGTCGGCGAGGGTTGTGCTGTCGATATCTAGAACGCCCCAAACTTGTTTGTCTTTGAAAATCGGAACCACCAGCTCGCTTTTAGATAATGCACTGCATGCGATGTGCCCTGGAAAGGCTTCGACGTCCGGGACGAGTTGACTTTTTTGTTCGGCCCAGGCTGCACCGCAAACACCTTTCCCAAACGGAATGCGGGTGCAGGCGATGGGGCCTTGAAATGGTCCCAACACGAGTTCTTCTTCTCGAACGATGTAAAAACCTATCCAAAACCAACCGAATGCCGCTTTCAAAGCCGCACACAAATTAGCCATGTTGGCAACTTCATTGGTTTCGGCACCGACCAATGCTTCTAGCTGTGGCCGAAGCTCAGCATAGCGCGAAAGTTTGTCTTGTGAATTGAAAAAAAGTTGCTCGGCCATAATGCGTTTACAAATTTCACGTTTTTAAAGCGAATGACAATCTTTTACTTTGTAAATTTCCACTATGAACAAACAATTGCAACTCGAAAAAATCCTCTTTTTGGACATAGAAACCGTTCCTCAGGCGTATCAGTTTGAACAACTCGATGACAAATCTAAAGCGCTATTTGAGGCCAAAAACCGCTTTCAGATCAGTCCGGAAAAACCGATTGAGCAAATTTTCGACGAACGCGGCGGCATTTTAGCCGAATTTGGCAAAATCGTATGTATTTCAGTGGGCATGCTGCACGAAGGAAGCCAAGGCAAGAGTATTCGTTTAAAATCCTTTTACCACGACGACGAAGAGACCCTGCTCAAGCAGTTCAAGCGCTTGCTAGAAGACCATTATAATTCGCCATATCATGTGCTTTGCGGGCACAACAGCAAAGAGTTTGACATCCCGTACATTTGTCGGCGCATGCTGATCAACGGTTTGGCTTTGCCCAATATTTTGCAGATTTCGGGCAAAAAACCTTGGGAAATCAATCACATAGACACCATGGAACTCTGGAAGTTCGGCGACTATAAGTCTTACACTTCGCTGTCATTGCTTTGCCATGTTATGGGCATTCCGACGCCTAAAGACGACATTTCTGGTGCAGATGTAGCACGGGTATACTACGAAGAACAGGACTTGCAACGCATAATGGTGTATTGCGAAAAAGATGTGGTGGCCCTCATTCAGCTTTATTTGCGTTTGCAGGGAGAAGCTTTGGTCGATGAATTCAATATTTCTTCAGCAAGCAACTAAAGTAGAGGGCATAAAAAAACCTGACTTCAAAAGCCAGGTTTGTGGTGAGTGATACTGGATTCGAACCAGTGACCCCTACCCTGTCAAGGTAGTGCTCTAAACCAACTGAGCTAATCACCCGAGGGTGCAAAGATACAAGTTTTTTTGAGCAAGCAAAGTCAATAGTGTGTAGTTTTACAGCAGAATGAGTCACGATAAAATCATATTAGGGATAGACCCCGGCACAACTGTATTGGGTTATGGACTCATTCACGTCCAGCAAAAGCAGCTCAAACTGCTGAATTTCGGCGTAATACAACTCCACAAACTCAGTAATCATCCGGACAAGCTCAAAAGAATTTTAGAAAGACTCAACGGCCTCATCGCCGAATACAAACCCGATGAGATGGCTATTGAAGCACCTTTCTTTGGTAAAAATGTGCAATCTATGCTCAAATTAGGCCGGGCGCAGGGGGTAGCCATTGCCGCGGCACTAAACCATAACATGCCGTTTGAAGAATACTCACCAAGGCGTGTCAAGCAGGCCATCACGGGTAGTGGTAGCGCCTCCAAAGAACAAGTGGCGGCTATGCTACAAAAACTCCTCGATTTTCCTGAGATGCCGAAATACCTAGATGCTACCGACGGCCTTGGCGTGGCTGTGTGCCACCATTTTTCCAAAGGAATCGGCGAACACAACAAAGCCAAAGGAGATTCCTGGACGGCATTTTTATCACAAAACCCCGGTCGTTTAAAGAAATGAGTACGCAAAAAATAATGGTATATACCGATGGTTCGTCGAGAGGTAATCCAGGGCCAGGAGGTTTTGGTGCCATTTTAGAATTTGGCAGCAAGCGAATGGAGTTGAGCCAAGGATTCAGACACACCACCAACAACCGCATGGAACTTTTGGCGGTCATTGTTGCGCTAGAGCATATTAAAAACCGCAACTATACGGTTGTGATTCATTCAGATTCTAAATATGTGATTGACTCAATCACCAAGGGTTGGGTTTTTGGCTGGGTTAAAAAAGGCTTCAAGGACAAGAAAAACCCCGATTTGTGGCAGCGCTACTTGAAGCTGCATCCTGATTTTAAGTTAGAATTTGTTTGGGTAAAGGGCCACGCTGGGCACCCACAAAACGAGCGCTGCGACGAATTGGCCGTACAGGCCGCTACCCAGGCACCAAAAAATATCGATACTTGGTTTGAGGCCAATCCTAATTAAACGAGAATCGAACTATACCAACGTTCGATATCTGCTACTGCAACGCCTTTTCTTTTCGCTACATCTTCTAGCTGTTCTTGGGTAATTTTACCTAACCCGAAATATTTGGCGTCAGGGTGCGCAAAATACCAGCCGCTTACAGCAGCTGCAGGCCACATCGCCAAAGACTCTGTGAGCGCTACGCCTGTTTGCGCAGTAGCGTCTAGCAAACTAAAAATCCCTAGTTTCTCGAGGTGATCAGGACATGCGGGGTAACCTGGAGCTGGGCGAATGCCTCGGTATTTTTCTGCGATGAGTGCCGTATTTTCAAGAGCTTCTTCTGGCGCATAGCCCCATAATTCTCGGCGCACTTTTTCATGCAAATACTCGGCAAATGCTTCGGCGAGGCGGTCGGCGAGTGCTTTGATCATGATCGAGTTGTAGTCGTCTTGTTTGGCCTCGAAATCAGCAATGTAGTGCTCGATACCGAGCCCGGCAGTAACCACAAAAGCGCCAATGTAATCTTCCATGCCGCTTGTTTTTGGCGCAATGAAATCGGCTAATGCGATGTTGGGTTGCCCTGCCACTTTTTTCGTTTGCTGACGCAAACTAATTTGAGTATGCAGCAGCGCTTTGTTGTTTGGGTCGTAAATCTGGATGTCGTCTGCTATTGAATTGGCCGGAAAGATTCCAGTCAGTCCTTTGCAATGTAGTATTTGCTCGTCAATGACTTGTCCTAAAAGTTGTTGTGCGTCGTCAAAAACCTTTTGTGCGGCTTCTCCGACAACTTCATCGCTTAAAATTTGAGGGTATTTTCCGTGGAGGTCCCAGGTTTGAAAGAAAGGCGTCCAGTCTATGTAAGGCACGAGTTCTTTTATCGTTGGTTCGTGGAGCTGAACACCTAATTGCCTAGGCACTGAAATTGTTTCAGAATTGAATTCAAGTTGCAGCGCATTTGCCTGAGCTTGTTCCAAAGAGAGCAATTCTTTGGCTGCTTGGTGCTTGGCATGATGCACGCGAATTTTTTGGTAATCGGCCCTGAGGTTATTCAGAAAATCAGGTTTTTTAGGTCCAAGTAAACTTTCAACGACCGTAACAGAACGCGAGGCATCGAGTACATGAATAACTGCACCTGAAGGATAGTGTTCTTCTATTTTTACTGCAGTATGCACCTTTGAGGTAGTCGCGCCACCAATGAGAAGCGGAATTGTTAGCCCAGCGCGTTCCATTTCTTTGGCGAGGTGGACCATTTCGTCTAGAGAAGGCGTAATAAGACCACTTAGGCCAATGGCATCTACGTTTTGTTCGATGGCGGTTTGTATGATGAGCTGCGGTGCAACCATGACGCCGAGATCGATGATTTCATAGTTGTTGCAAGCCAAAACCACGCCAACGATATTTTTGCCGATGTCGTGCACATCGCCTTTTACAGTGGCGAGTAGGATTTTGCCAGCCGCTTGTTGTTTGCCGTCTTTTTCGGCTTCAATGTAGGGCAGGAGGTAGGCCACTGCTTTTTTCATGACGCGTGCAGACTTCACTACCTGCGGCAAAAACATTTGCCCGCTGCCAAACAGGTCCCCAACTTGGTTCATGCCTTCCATGAGCGGGCCTTCAATCACTTGAATTGGGCGTTCTACGAGGTGCCGTGCTTCTTCGACATCAGTATCAATGAATTCTACGATCCCTTTGATGAGCGCGTGAGCCAAGCGCTTTTCGACACTTTGTTCGCGCCAAGTAAGGTCGGCAGTTTGTTGCTTGACATCGCCTTTCACTGTTTCTGCAAATTCGAGTAAGCGCTCGGTGGCATCTGGCCTGCGGTTGAGTAAGACGTCCTCGACGCGCTTGAGAAGCTCCGGCTCAATTTCAGAGTAAACCTCGAGCATACTTGGATTGACAATCCCCATGTCCATGCCATGGGCAGTGGCGTGGTACAAAAATGCGGCGTGCATGGCTTCGCGCACTTTGTTGTTGCCCCTAAATGAAAAGGATACGTTAGAAACTCCGCCACTGACATGTGCTCCGGGCAAGTTACTGCGGATCCATTTGGTGGCGCGAAAAAAGTCTAAGGCATTGTTAGCGTGTTCTTCCATGCCGGTTGCTACCGGAAATATATTTGGGTCAAAGATGATGTCGTCTTGAGGAAAGCCAACGATGTCCACTAAGATGCGGTAAGAGCGTTCACAAATTTCGATGCGGCGCTCATAGGAGTCTGCCTGCCCTTGTTCGTCGAAGGCCATAACGATGACTGCTGCTCCAAAACGTCTGATTTCTTTGGCTTGGGCAATAAATGTGGCCTCGCCTTCTTTGAGCGAGATAGAATTGACAATGCCCTTCCCTTGCAAACACTTGAGCCCTGCCAAAATGATGTCCCATTTGGAGGAGTCGATCATGATTGGAATGCGCGCAATATCGGGTTCTGCTGCCAGCAAATTTAAGAAGCGAACCATTGCGGCCTTGCCGTCGATCATGCCTTCATCCATGTTGATGTCGATCACTTGTGCGCCTCCTTCAACTTGCTCTCGGGCAACGGCTAAGGCTGCTTCGAAATCACCTTCTTTGATCATACGCAAAAAAGCGCGAGAACCAGTTACATTGGTGCGCTCTCCGATATTGACAAAATTGCTTTGTTCTGTTAGGACTAAAGCCTCTAGGCCAGCTAATTTTAACATGTTAGTGCTTCCATTTTCTAGGTGAATACTTCGCGGCTACCGCTGCAATTGCGGCGATGTGTTCTGGAGTGGTGCCACAGCAACCACCAATCACGTTGACCAAACCTTCTTGCAAGAATTGCTCAATTTGAGCCGCCATTGCCGTAGGGCTTTCGTCGTATTGACCAAATTCATTGGGTAAACCCGCATTTGGGTGCGCACTGACCGCAAAGCTGGCTTTTTCATTGAGCACCTGTAAATAAGGTCGCATCATGGATGCCCCGAGTGCACAATTGAGGCCAATGCTGAGCAGTGGCATATGAGACAACGAAATCAAAAATGCTTCTGTGGTTTGGCCCGTAAGTGTTCTGCCAGATTGGTCGGTGATGGTGCCCGAAACCATAATTGGGAGTTGAAAACCACGCTTTTCAAAAACTTGATCGCAAGCATAAAGTGCGGCTTTAGCGTTGAGTGTATCAAAAACGGTTTCAATGAGTAAGATATCTACTCCGCCGTCGATGAGCGCTTCGATTTGCCCGGTATAGGCGGCTACTAAATCATCAAAACTGACGGCTCTAAAACCTGGGTCGTTGACATCGGGAGAGATAGACGCCGTGCGGTTGGTGGGGCCAATAGAACCCGCCACAAAACGAGGGCGATCAGTAAATTCGGCAGCTACTTCTTTGGCTATTTTGGCGCCTTGATAATTGATTTGATAAACAGCTGCTTCTAATTGGTAATCTGCTTGGGCAATTGTGGTACCTGAAAAAGTATTAGTTTCGATGATATCCGCACCAGCGTTCAGATAAGCGCGGTGTATTTCTTTGATGATTTCAGGTCGGGTAATCGAGAGCAGGTCGTTGTTACCTTTCAGAGATAAGGGGTGCTGTTCAAAAGCGCCCTCGCGGAAATCGAATTCTTCGAGTTGGTGACGCTGAATCATGGTGCCCATGGCGCCGTCTAGCACGAGAATGCGTTGTTGAAGAGCTTGTTGTAATGCGCTGTTGGTCATAATTTGCTTGGCGAAAGGTAGAAACAGCGCGTTTCAACTTATCTTTTCCCAATTTGGGATCGGATTTGGCACCTTTACAAAAATGTGAGGTTGCCAAGGTTTCATAGGGCCTGTCCCTCCACCTTTCTTAATAAGTTTATTTTAATGAACTGCTGCAAATTTACGCAGGTTTTGCAAATTATAAGGGCAAGCGGTAGCGATTTCCACCGATATTTTGCAATGAACCATCTAATTCGAGCTCAAAAAGTGCGCTGCTGATGCTAGCCACAGGCAAACTGGTTTGGTTGGCGAGTTCGTCTATGGTCCAGCTGTTCTTGATTTGAAATTGGGCGAGCAGGGCTTGTTGTGTCGCTGAAAACGGCTTGTTGGTGTCTAAATTTGCACCCTGTTGGGAATTGGTCCAATTCATCATCTCTAACAAAGCGTTGGCTGAGGTGAGCAAATGTGCTTGTTGTTTGCTAATTAGCCGATGACAGCCCTCCGATTGCGGATGGTGAATGGGGCCGGGAAAAGCAAAAACTTCTCTGTTGTAATCATTGCCGAGCTCTGCGGTAATGAGCGAGCCTCCGTTTTCATTGCTTTCAATGACCACAATAGCATCTGCCAAGCCGGCGATGATGCGGTTTCGCATTGGGAAGTGCATGCGGTCGGGTTTGGTGCCGATGAGAAACTCTGATAAAAGCCCGCCTGAGTTGAGCATCTGGAGTGCCAGTTTCCGATTAGATGCTGGGTAAATACGGTCGAGCCCATGCCCTAATACCCCAATTGTTTGTAGACCATTGTTGAGGCATTGCTCATGCACATCAGCGTCAACGCCTAACGCCAGGCCGCTCACTACTAAAATATCTTTGGGAAGGCTCGAAATAAAATCAGCGACAATTTTTTTGCCATAGCTCGTTTGCTGACGGGTACCAACCACTGCAATACACCTCGGTTTTTTCCAGCAGTTTTCTTGCCCTCTGTAGAACAAGCCCAGCGGTGCGTCGTTGCAATGCCTTAGCCTTTCTGGGTATGTCGCTTCCGTAATAAAGTGATATTTCACTTGCTCATTTGCTAAATAAGGCAATTGCCCTTGTGCCCGAAGCAGTGCATGAGCTCTTTCTGTTTTTTCGAGTTGAGCGATGGGAATACTGGTGAGCTGTTGAAGGGTGCTGTAGTTGAGTTCAAAAAAGTCGCGCGGGTGATCGAGGAGTTTTAAGATGCGACGTGCTCGAACAGGACCAATCCCGTGTAATTGTGAAAAAGCAATTTGGTAGAGTTTGTCTGAATGTTTCATTTTTTAGTAGCTTCGGGTAAAGTTAGATTCAACATTCTGTGCAAGGTTCCGTAAAATACACGATACTTTTTTTGATTTTTTTGCCGATGGGTTGCCTCGCTCAGGACCTCCAAAAAGACAGCATTCGTACAAAAACGAAAGACGAAAAAGCAGTTTATGTCCGTGCGGCTCGTTTTGAAAAACAAATTGAAGAGGTCACGATATCTATGGAAGTACTGCGGCCTTCGCTCATTGCCAATAAAGGCTTTGCTAATTTGGAACAAGCGGTCAATCAAAGCCCTGGTGTTTTTACAATGGATGGGCAAGTTTCAATTCGAGGCGGCGGTGGTTACGCTTACGGTGCAGGCAGTCGGGTGCTTTTGGTCTGGAATGGGGTGCCAATGCTATCTCCGGATATTGGCGATGTAAAGTGGAATGCCGTCCCAATGGAACACGCTGAGCAAATTGAAATCATTAAAGGAGCATCTTCTGTTTTGTATGGGAGTGGGGCGCTGAATGGAATCATTGCCATGAACGAAAAAGACGCACCTTTAGATGGAACAGTCAGTTTTAAAGTTCAAAACGGTATTTATGGTGCGCCGCGTCGTGCAACACTCAAATGGTGGGGTGCCTCGCCAACCTTTCAATTACTTGATGCATACGCCGCGAAGCGCAAAGGAAATCATGCATTTACATTAGGAGTGAATACCTTTCGAGATAAAGGTTATCGAGAAGGCGACTTCGAGTACCGCGGGCGCATTCACGGAACCTATGCTTATTTCTCGAAGAAAATTCCGCAACTCAAAGCGGGCCTTTCATTCCATACACAAGCTCAAGAAGAAGGCGTTTTTATCCTTTGGCGCAATGATTCACTTTGCTTTCAAGCCATGGAGAATACGCTGAGTGTTCAGCGCGCATTGCGCCTGAGTTTCGATCCCTATGTGCTCTACGTTTCAAAAAACAAATGGAAACAGGCGCTCCGCACGAGATATTATCTCACCACAACTGGTTCTTCAGTTGCATTAGTAGATGCTTCTTTAGGTCAAATGTATTATGCAGATTATCAAGCGAATAAGCGCGTTAAACATTTTGATTTTTCTTTTGGTGCTACTTCCAATGTGAGTCAGGTTACGAGTTATGTCTTTGGCAATCATTTGAGTAAGAACTATTCCCTGTATCAGCAAACAGAATGGTCCAAGGGAAAACTCGATTTACAAGCAGGTCTGCGACTAGAGTATTGTCAACTCAATCATCAAGAGCCAGAAACAAATTTCAAATGGTTAGGGCGCACGCTTCCAGTTTATCCAATTCTGAGGGTAGGTGGGCATTATGCCCTTCAAAAAAGCACACATTTAAGGGCTTCTCTCGGGCAAGGCATCCGATTTCCTGCGGTTGCGGAGCGCTATGTTTCTACTAGTGTTGGAGGCTTGCGCATTTTTCAGAATCCGAATTTGAGATCCGAAAAGGGTTGGGCTGCAGAGGTGGGCATCAAACAAATTGTGCTTTTAGGCCAGTGGAAAGCAATGTTCGACATCGCGGGTTTTGTCAATGCGTATACGAACATGACCGAATTTGCCTTTGGTGTGTTTAAGCCAGACACCATGGCCGTTTTGCAAACGACCAACCCATCAGCACTGAACTATTTATACAACTGGGTGGGTTTTCAGGCTCAAAATGCAGAGCGCGCCCGAATTACTGGACTTGAGTTTTCGATGAACAGCACAGGTCAGATTGGCGAGTTTGAAGTCCTCACTTTGATCGGCTATACCTATATGAATCCGATCAGTCTGAACAGAGACCCGGCTTATTTAGCCACTTTTTCTGACACTATTGGTTCGATGCTCAAATATCGCTTCAAACATTTGGCCAAGGCAGATGTTGAACTCACCTATCACAAATTCGGACTTGGTATTTCAGGGCGTTATAACTCTTTTATGAGAAACATAGATGTCGCTTTTGAAGATGGCGTTCTTGGCACGGAAATTTTGGTAGGCATGTCTAAGTATAGGGCTCAGTTCAATAGAGGTGTTCCGGTTTTTGATGTGCGCCTCAATTATACCTTTTCTGAACGCCTGAAATGCAACGTCATTTTGAATAATTTCACAAATGCCGAATATGTGAGTCGGCCAGGTGCGGTCCAAGCGCCGCGCAACTTTGTGGTTCAATTGCAATGGGGTCTGTAAATATACGGATGCAAAAGTCATTGAAATCACTTATTTTCGCACAGAACCTAAAAGACTACAACATGCGTTTACTCTTCCTTTTTATTTTCTTCGGAAGTACTTTTAGTTGGGCACAATCCATTCAAATTGAAGTCTTAGATGCCCAAACCAATGCCCGTGTTGAAGATGCAATGGTTACCTATAACGCCAACTTATTTAAGAGTCAAAATGGCTTAATTACCTTTCAACCGATTGCTTTTCCTGTTCAGTTTATTGTCAAAGCCCCCTTTTATATTGCTGACACTATTCAAATTGAAGCACCCAATAACAAATTGTTACCGGTTTTTTTACAAGCGCAAATAAAGGATCAAAAAACAGTAGTCGTGAGCGCGGGCAAACGGCGCCAGGCTATCGAGGAAATCCCGGTTTCAATGGAAATCCTTCGTCCGCAACTCATCGACAACAAAGGCATCACCGATCTCGAACAAGCCGTTGATCAAACGCCTGGAGTTTACACAATGGACGGCCAGGTTTCTATTCGTGGCGGCTCCGGATTTGCCTACGGCACCGGGAGCCGCGTGTTGTTGCTCTGGAACGGCATGCCTTTGCTTTCTGGCTATGCTGGCGATACCCAATGGAATGCCATTCCTATGGAACAAGCCAGTCAGGTTGAGGTCATGAAAGGCGCGGCCTCTGTCCTTTACGGCAGCGGTGCGCTCAATGGCGTTATTGCGCTTTCCGAAAAAGAACCAACACTAGAACCCGTTACAAAAGTCAAAGTTCAATATGGTCTCTACGGAGCGCCGCGCCGCAGCTCGCTCAAATGGTGGAGCACACCTCCCATGAATCAGCAACTAGAGGTCTTTCATAGTGCGCTCAAAAAACGCTTTGGTTACACATTCTCCACTACTGGTTACCACAACGATGGCTACCGCATTGGCGAATCTGAATTTCGCGCTAGAGTTTCCGGAACCATCTACGCCAAAGCACTCTTTGACAAGCGCTTAAAAGCAGGTTTAGGCTACAACTATCAAATACAAAAGGCAGGGAGCTTCTTAATTTGGCAAAGCGATTCACTCGCCTATACCCCAAGTGGCTACGGAGACACCACCGCTGGCGCCTCCACTCTGAGCTATAATTTTGGCCAGCGCTTGTTTTTAGATCCTTATCTTAAATACATGGATGCACACAATAACCTGCATCAACTCAAAACACGTCTTTATTGGGTTTCCAACGAAAATCTCAGCAATGCAAGCCAAAGCAATGCGGCTACCATTTCCTATGCCGACTACACCTTTCAGCACAAATTTGGCGAAGGCAGCACCCTTAGCGCAGGTTTAACCGCCATTCAAAATGTCGTGACCTCGCTATTATTTGGTAACCACCACTCTCAAAACTACGCTGCCTATTCACAACTCGAATACCACAAAAACAAACTAGACCTGAGCGCTGGTCTTCGCTTAGAGTATTTTGAAATGGATGGCAAGCAACCAGATTCTCAATTTTTGCTTCCCGGAAAAGATTCTGTAATGCTTCCTTTTTATCCGGTTCTCAGAACGGGCCTTCATTATGCCATCAAGCCCTACACGCATTTGCGCGCAAGCCTTGGGCAAGGTATTCGTTACCCGAGCGTTGCAGAGCGTTTCACACAAACATCGGTCGGCGCGCTCAATATTTTTCCGAATGCAGATTTACAGCCTGAAATCGGTTGGGCCGGAGAAATCGGCATCAAACAAGGATTTAAAATCGGCAACTGGAAAGCCATGCTCGACGCTGCCTTTTTCGTCAATCAGTATAGCAACATGATGGAGTTTTCTTTCATCTATTTCAATCCCATTACCCAAAAACCTTTAAATCCGCTCAACCCTACTGCCGAAGACATCCAATTTCTTACTAGTGGCCAATATAACGTTGGCGATTGGGTAGGTTTTCAGGCGCAAAATGCAGAAAAAGCGCGCATTTCAGGCCTCGACCTATCTTTCAATTCTTCGGGTAAGTTAGGGAAAGTAGAACTGATCTCCTTGATTGGCTATACTTACATGAACCCGATCTCTCTCAATAGCAATCCGCTATATACGGCCAATTTCTCCGACACCACTACCAACATGCTTAAATATCGTTTCAAGCATTTGGCCAAGGCCGACATCGAAGCAAATTATCAAAAAATGAGCTTTGGGGTCTCGATGCGCTATAATAGTTTCATGCGCAATATTGACCGCGTCTTTGAAGACGACCTAGATCCTTCCCTAACAACAGAAACCTATATTTTACCTGGCCTCAAAGCATATCGCCAACAATTCAATAAAGGCAATTTGGTTTTTGATGCCCGTGTTGCTTATACGCTCAAAGGGCAATACCGCATTTCGTTTATTGTCAATAATCTGCTCAATGCAGAAGTCACCTCGCGTCCGGGCGATATCCAAGCACCGCGCAATTTTATCCTTCAAATCCAAGCCAAAATCTAATGAAAGTACTCGGTGTTATTCCTGCTCGTTATGGTTCTTCTCGCTTTCCGGGTAAGCCTCTTCTCGATTTGAAAGGCAAAACCATGATTCAACGAGTTTATGAAGGCGCGCAAAAAGCAACCTTACTCGATACAATCGTGGTGGCTACCGATGACCAACGTATTTTTGATGAGGTCCTGCGCTTTGGGGGTAGGGTAGTCATGACCAGTTCCTCTCATCAAAGCGGCACTGAACGTTGTGCAGAAGTGCTTGGCCATTTTCCAGACCACGACACGCTCATCAATATCCAAGGAGACGAACCCCTTGTTTCAGGTCTACAGCTCGATCAACTCATTGGTGCTTTTCAAGATCCAACCGTGGTGCTTGCCACCCTCGTGCATCCTGAGGTAAGTGCATCAGACCTCCAGAACGTCAACCGCATTAAAGTGCTCGAAGACCATCAAGGAAATGCCATCTACTTCTCGAGGTCAGCCATCCCGAATACGCATTATGCTAAAAATCAAGACTTCCCATGGCTGAGGCATATAGGGCTCTATGCCTATAAAAGTGAGGAGCTTCGTCAAATTGCAAATTTAGCGCCTTGTGCTTTGGAACAGGCCGAATCACTTGAGCAATTGCGCTGGCTTTATTACGGTTATGCCATTAAGCTCGTGCATACCGATATCGAAACACCGAATATAGATGTGCCCGCTGATTTAGAAAAAGTATTGCCTTTTTTGTAATCTGCTCAGACTTTTGTAAATTTGTTAGATGCAGGGTTTTGAAGACATTATCATTCAACTTTTACTCAGACACAACTGTGTTGTTGTGCCTGGTTTTGGTGGTTTTGTAGCCAAGCAAGTTGCAGCCGAAATCGACCTCGACAAAGGCCTCATTAGCCCCCCCAAAAAAGCCTTGCTTTTCAATCGTTTCCTCCTTACCGACGATGGCTTACTGCTTGCAGAACTAGCTCGTTTGCGCGGTTTGTATTACGAAGAAGCGAAGACCCAATTGCAAACGCACACCGATGCTTTACAGCGTCAACTGCTCGCCGGAGAAACCATCAAGTTACCCAAACTTGGCACTTTCTCCCGTCAGGCCGATGGTCAGATTTTATTCGAGCAAGACCGCTTTTTTAACCTATTGCTTTCTTCTTATGGCTTGGGTAATTTAAGTTTTGTTGCGCAAACAGTTCCTGCAAAAGAAGAAACACCAATTATAGCACTTCATACCGATCTAATAACTCGTAAAGTGAGCTGGACGCGCGTTGCAGCAGTAGCCTGTTTGTTGCCGTTGGCCTTCTATTCTTTCTGGATTCCAACCCAAACAAATGCGCTTCAATCGGGCCTATTCACCACCTCAGATTTCAATCCACTGCATCAACAAAATGCACCAGCTTATCAGAAATCTAAATTAACTTCGGCCTCGTCAAAAGAGTCAAAAGAAGTGACGGCACCTTCTCTAGACTTTGAGCAACAAAACAGCGCTCGTCTAGAAACCTACGAATGGCAACCTGGCTGCAATTTCTTAGTGCAAGTCCCAGCCGCACCGGTTGTTCAAATTCAAGCTCCCGTTAACCCTGTTGCACCTTCAGTAGATGCCAAATACGATTTTATCGTAGGATGTTTCTCTAATTTGCAAAATGCTCAGAATTTACAGCGCAAATTGCAGCGCGATGGCTTTGCAGCAAGGCTTATACAGAACGGCCCGCTCACCAAAGTCAGTGCAGGGGCGGCTCAAAATCTTACAGAACTCCAACAAATCCAGCAGCAAGCCACCTCCCGTGGGCTTCAAGGTTGGGTACTCAACAACTAAAATTTACGCATGAAAAAAATATTCAGTTTTATACTATCCATCGGGATCAGTACTACCTTATTAGTAGCTCAAACTACCAACGCAGAGGGCAGCAACTACCAATTCAAAAAACTCGTTCATATAGACGCCACACCAGTTCAAAGTCAAGGCCAAACAGGTACCTGTTGGTCGTTTTCTGGCACCAGTTTTTTTGAATCAGAAATTCAACGCTTGTCTAAAAGCCAGGTGGTATTATCCGAAATGTACGTAGTACGCAAAGCATACGAGCTCAAGGCAGAGAAGTACATTCGCATGGATGGCAAAATCAATTTCAGCGAAGGCGGCGCGTTCCACGACATTCCTCTTGTAATTGAGAAATTTGGTATCGTTCCTTACGAAGTTTTTACTGGTTTAAACAGCACGGGTTCCTATAATCATGGCGAGATGTTCAATCAGCTCAATACCATCATGACCGACATCGTTTCTAGGCTCGGATCTCCTGAAGGCATGAGCGACGACTGGAAACGCAAGTTTAACGGCATGCTCGATATGGGTATCGGCAAAGACGTCGAAACGTTTGAATACAACGGCCAGCGCTACACACCAAAATCGTATGCTGCTTCGCTTGGGCTCGACATGAAAAACTATGTATCCCTTACCTCATTTACCAATCACCCAATGTACAGCGAGTGCATGCTTGAAATCCCAGACAACTGGGCATGGGGCAAAAGTTATAACGTCAGCATGGATGACCTCGTTGAGGTAACTGTTGCCGCGTTAAAAAATGGCTACACACTTGCTTGGGGAGCAGATGTCTCTGAGAAAGGATTCAGCTTTAAAAATGGATTGGCAATTGTTCCTGCTGACCCAGCCATGATAGAAGTCATCGGAAAAGACGACAAACGCTTTAACGACGCTGGTGCAGAACGCAAGTCTAATGCGTTCATGGAACCTATGAAAGAAATGGCCATCACGCCAGAGTTGCGTCAGAAAGGTTATGACAACAAAACAACTACCGATGATCACGGCATGCATATCGTTGGTTTGTACACCGACCAAAATGGCACACGCTATTTCTTGGTTAAAAACTCTTGGGGTACCAGCAATTTACCAAAGGGATATCTCTATGTTTCTGAAAATTATTTCAAATACAAAACGATTAATATTTACTTACACAAAGATGGCGTGCCGCAAACAGTACGCACTAAATTGAAGTGGTAAATGACTATGATTTGATTTAATCATTTGATAATCAATTAGAAAAGTGTTCAAAGTGTCATTTGAACACTTTTTCTTTTTTATTGTTATTTTTGTAACAACAACAATAACTCAAAGATGAAAACTGTAGGTGTAAATGGATTTGGACGCATAGGGCGCTGTTTTACGAGAATTGCCTTGCAAGATCCGCAAATAAATGTAGCGCTTGTCAATGATTTAGCCGATGTCAAAACGCTAGCTCACTTGTTAAAATACGACAGCATTCACGGTCCTTTTCATTTGTCTTTTGAAATCCAAGACAATACTTTGGTATTCGAAAACGGTAAAAAGTTAGTGTTCATCAGCGAGCGAAATCCAGAAGCCATCAACTGGGCTTCGCATGGCGTTGAAGTCGTGATAGAATCTACCGGTTTGTTTCTTACCCGCGAGGCAGCGGCCAAACATCTAGTTGGCGGTGCCAAGCATGTCATCATCAGTGCGCCTGCCAACGACGAAGATATCCCTTCAGTTGTAATGGGCGTCAATGACCATCAAATCGACTGGACGAGCGCCGTTATTTCAAATGCTTCTTGTACCACCAACAACGCAGCCCCAATGGTGAAAGTGCTCAAAGAGGTACTCGATATCGATGTAGCTTATATTTCTACCGTCCATAGCTATACCTCTGATCAACGCCTTCACGACGCACCTCACAAAGACCTCCGCCGTGCGCGCGCTGCGGCAAATAGCATCATTCCAACCTCTACAGGTGCTGCCAAAGCTATTACGAGAATATTCCCAGATTTAAAAGGTAAAATTACAGGCGGAAGCTTCCGCGTTCCGGTTTCCGATGGATCTGTTACTGAAATGACACTCGTGACAAAATCAGAAGTGAGTGCCGAGCAAATCAATGCAGCCATGAAAAAAGCAGCAGAAGGCCCGCTCAAAGGTGTTTTACAATACACAGAAGATCCAATTGTTTCTGTTGATGTACTCGGAAATCCGCACAGTGTCGTTTTTGATGCAGGGCTCACCACTGTTTTCAATGGCCTCATCAAAGTTGCAGGTTGGTACGACAACGAAGCAGGCTACTCCAATCGTTTGGCAGACGTCGTTAAAAAGTTCTAGGCCTCCAAAGCCTCTACGCCAGGCAATACTTTGCCTTCGAAATACTCTAACAGCGCCCCCCCTCCTGTGCTCACGTAACTTACTTGTGCGCTCAAATCAAATTGCTGCACAGCCGCAGCGCTATCGCCTCCGCCAATGAGGCTAAAGGCTCCTTTTTGTGTGGCTTCTGCAACCGCTAAAGCAATGCTTTTGGTTCCGTTTTCAAAGGCTGGCATTTCAAAAACACCCATGGGCCCGTTCCATAGTATAGTTTTGCTTTGGAGAAGAACAGTTTTAAAGTTTTCAATTGCTTTTGGTCCAATATCTAGTCCCATCCAGCCCTCGGAAATATCATTTGAGGCTGCTATTTGCGTTTGGGCGTCTGCTGCAAAGCGATCAGCGGCAATAGCGTCTACTGGCAAGTGAATTTGAACGCCTTTTACTTTTGCTTTTTCCAGGATATCCAAGCAAGTAGACAAACGATCTTGCTCGCAAAGTGACGCGCCAATTTGGCCCCCCATCGCTTTGAAGAAAGTATAAGCCATGCCACCGCCAATGATGATGTGGTTGGCCAAATTAAGTAGATTCTCTACAATGAGTATTTTGTCGGATACTTTGGCGCCGCCAACAATAGCGGTAAAAGGGCGCTCTGCGTGCAGCAATACTTTTTTGGCATTCTCAATTTCTGCATTCATGAGTAGCCCTGCCATTTTATCGTTCGCAAAGTAAGCTGCGAGTTGGGTGGTGCTGGCGTGTGCGCGATGCGCTGCTCCAAAAGCGTCATTGACATAGCAATCTCCGTGTTGGGCTAGTTTTTGGGCAAAGCTTGTGTCGCCGTTAGTTTCTTCGGGATAAAAGCGCACATTTTCTAAAAGCAACACTTGCCCTGGTTGTAAGTTTTTGCTGAGTTCAAATGCTTCAGGACCAATGCAATCTGCGGCAAAGTGCACTTCTGTGCCTATGAGTTCACTTACTTTAGCCGTGATTTGACGCAGAGAAAAAATAGCTTCAGGGCCATTTTTTGGTCTGCCGAAGTGAGATAGCAACACCACACTACCACCACCTTGCAGTATGTGTTGGATGGTAGGAAGCGCTGCTCTGATGCGCTTGTCATCTGCAACTTTACCTGTTGTTTTGTCCATCGGGACATTGAAATCTACGCGAACAATAGCGCGCTTACCTGCAAATGAATATGTATTGAAAGTACTCATAACTGAAAGCTGAAATTATTTTTTGTGAAATAGACTACCGTTGGCTTGTGCGCTTGGCATAATGGTGATATCGGCAATACTGACATGCGCTGGTCGGCTAACAATAAAAGCGACCGTTTGAGCGATGTCTGTGGCTTGCAATGCCTCGAAACCTTCGTAAACGTTTGCGGCTGTTTGGGTATCTCCTTTGAAACGCACTAAAGAAAATTCGGTTTCTGCTGCGCCAGGCGCAATATTGCTCACTTTAATTTGATGAGGTAGCAGATCGATGCGCAAGGCTTTCGAAAGCGCGTCAACGGCATGTTTACTTGCGCAATAAACATTGCCACCGGCATAGACTTCTTTGCCTGCAATCGATGAGATATTGATGAGGTGACTATTCGGGTGTTTTTTAAGTAGCGGGATAACGGCATGGCTCATGTAAAGCAGTCCTTTCACGTTGGTGTCAATCATGCGGTTCCAGTCTTCAGAAAGGCCGGTGTCTAAAGGGCCTCTGCCTACGGCTAGCCCTGCGTTATTGACTAATATGAAACAATTGTTGGCGATTTCTGATGGTAAATTGGCGATCACTTCTCGAACGTCGTCTTCGTTGCAAACATCTAGTTTGGCCACATAAACGGGTGTTCGGGTTAGTTTTTTTTGAAGTTCTTTGAGCCGATCGCTTCTTCTGGCCAAAAGAACCAATCCAAAACCTAATTCTTGAAGTTCTTCGGCAATTGCCGCACCGAAGCCAGAACTTGCACCAGTAATGATTGCGTATTTCATGCTGCAAAATTGACAAAAAAAACGCACTTGCTTGTCAAAATGGCAGCATTTCGGCTATGGCATTTTTATTGAGTAGTCAAAGGCAACAAAATAGCACTACAATGAAAACAGGTCAAATTCATGTTCAAACGGAAAACATCTTTCCGATCATTAAAAAATTCCTTTATTCTGATCACGAGATTTTCTTACGTGAGTTGGTTTCCAACGCTGTCGATGCCTCGCAAAAACTCCATGTTTTGGCAAAGAACGGCGAATACAAAGGCGAACTCGGTGAGCTCAAGGTAGAGGTCCTCTTAGACAAAGAGGCCAAAACGCTTACCATCCGAGACAACGGTATTGGCATGAGCGCTGAAGAGATTGACAAATACATCAATCAGATTGCTTTTTCTGGGGCCGAAGAATTCGTCGAAAAGTACAAGGGCAAAGAAGGCGCTGAGCAAATCATTGGTCATTTTGGCCTCGGTTTTTACTCGGCTTTTATGGTCGCCGAAAAAGTACAGATCCGCACCTTGGCGCGTTACGAAGGCGCACAAGCCGTGCAATGGGAGAGCAATGGTTCGCCAGAATTTACCTTGATCGATATCGAAAAAGAAAGCCGTGGCACCGACATCATTCTTTACATCAACGAAGAATCCGTTGAATTTTTGGAGAAGCAACGCATTCAAGGCATCCTAGACAAATACTGCAAGTTCTTGCCAATCCCGGTGTTTTTTGGCACCAAAACCGAATACATCGACTCTCCAGAAGGTGAAAAAGACGACAAAGGTAACCTCAAGCGCGTGGCTATCGATGTGCCAAACCAAGTCAATAACCCGAGCCCAGCCTGGACCAAAGCGCCCGTAGACCTCAAGCAAGAAGACTACGACCAATTCTACCGCGAGCTCTACCCCATGACCTTTGAGGCGCCGCTCTTTCACATTCATCTCAATGTAGATTACCCGTTCAACCTGACCGGCATCCTCTATTTTCCAAAAATCAAAGAGAACGTTGAAGTACAGCGCAACAAGATCAATCTTTACAGCAACCAGGTCTTTATTACAGATAGCGTCGCTGAAATTGTACCAGAATTTTTGACCTTATTGCACGGCGTCATCGACTCTCCTGACATCCCACTCAATGTGTCTCGCTCGTATTTACAAAGCGATGGTAACGTCAAGAAAATCTCTGCACACATCACCAAAAAAGTGGCCGATAAATTGGCAGAAATGTTCAAAAAAGACCGCGCAGATTTCGAAACCAAATGGCCAGACCTCCAGGTGTTTGTTCAATACGGGATGTTGTCAGAAGAAAAATTCGCCGAAAAAGCCAAAGATTTCAGCTTATTCAAAACCACTGACAACGAATGTTTCACGCTTCAAGAATACCTCGATAAAGTCAAGGTACTACAAACCGACAAAAACAATAAAACGGTTTTCCTTTATACCAACGACGCCGAAGAACAATACGCTTTTGTCAAGAAAGCCAAAGAGCGCGGCTATTCAGTCTTGCTTTTAGACGGCCCACTCGCACCACACTGGATCTCTAAACTAGAGCAAACCAATGAAAACATCAGTTTTGCCCGCGTTGATGCCGATAGCCTAGACAAACTCATTGCTAAAACAGACGAGCTCCCTTCTAAACTCAGCAAAGAAGAAGAGGAAAGCCTGAAGCCAATCTTTGAAGCGCAAGTCAATAAAGAGAAGTTTACCGTTCAGTTCGAGAGCATGAGCGAACAAGAAGCACCGATCATCATTACCCAGCCAGAGTTCATTCGCCGCATGATGGAACAGCAAAAATTAGGCGGGGGCGGCGGTTTTTATGGCGCTTTTCCAGAAATGTTTAACCTTACGGTCAATGCCAATCATCCGGCAATTGGCAAGCTTTTAAGTCAAGATTCAGCAGCTCAAGAGCAGCACACCAAACAATTAGTAGACCTCGCTATGTTGGCACAAGGCCTACTAAAAGGTGCGGCTTTAGATGCTTTCATTCAGCGCAACATCGAACATATTGCATAAATGACTAGCTTTGACTTCGCTTAAATTCTAGATTTTGTACAAATGGATCTTGGGCATTGGCGCCCTTATTTTAACCCGTAAAATTGGTTTGGCTATACTCGGCTTTGCCATTGGTTCACTCATTGATCAGTACCAACAAGCCGCCAAAAACGGACAAAATAGTTCAGGCGCGGGCTATGCCCAAGATCCGTTTGAATTCTACCGCAGGCAAAGCTCCATGTACGATCTACCCACTATGCTTATGGCGCTCTCAGCAGCAGTCATGAAAGCAGATGGTAAAGTACTGCGCATTGAGCTAGACTACGTCAAAAGCTTTTTTTCTGCACAATTTGGCAAGCAATTCAATGCCACGCATTTGCAAACGCTCAAGCAGTTTTTAGATGCGCCCAGCATTCCATTACAAGACATTTGCCACGACATCCGCAACCGCATGACCGAAGAAGTGCGCGTTCAGCTCGTGCATTACCTCTTCGGAATTGCCAAAGCAGATGGCGATGTCGGAACGGCAGAACTCAATGTCATTTCTCGGATTGCCACAATGCTCGGTATTCCGGCAGTAGAATTTGAGAGCCTTCGCAATATGTTCTACCGAAATGTAGATTCAGATTACAAAATCTTAGGTCTCGATGAAAAAGCGACCGACGAAGAAGTGAAAAAAGCATACCGCAAAATGGCGGTCGCGCACCACCCCGATAAGGTCGCTCACATGGGCGAAGAATACTTAAAAGGTGCCAAAGAAAAATTTCAACAAATTCAAGATGCCTACGAAGCGATTAAAAAGCGCAGGGGCATCAAATAAGTGTCTATATGTCTGATAACCGATACCAACAACGCGGCGTTTCTGCAGGAAAAGAAGATGTGCATAAGGCCATCTCAAAATTAGATAAGGGTTTATTTCCGAAAGCTTTTTGTAAAGTTGTTCCGGACTACCTCACCGGAGATCCTAACTATTGCGTGGTCATGCACGCAGATGGCGCGGGCACTAAATCTTCTTTGGCCTATGCCTACTGGAAGCAAACCGGCGACCTCTCTGTATGGCGCGGTATTGCCCAAGATGCGCTCATCATGAACATCGACGACCTCTTGTGCGTAGGTGCTACCGGCCCAATTTTAGTCTCTAGTACCATTGGGCGCAATAAATTACTGATCCCTGGTGAAGTATTGGCTGCAATTATCAACGGTACAGAAGAACTTTTAGAAGAATTGCGCAGCTACGGCATCGATATTTACTCAACAGGCGGTGAAACTGCCGATGTTGGTGACCTCGTTCGCACGATCATCGTAGATTCTACTGTAGTTTGCCGCATGCCGCGCGCACAAGTGATTTCCAACGACGGCATACGCCCTGGCGATGTCATTGTTGGCTTGGCTTCTTTTGGGCAAGCAACCTACGAAACTCAATACAACGGCGGAATGGGCAGCAATGGCCTTACCAGTGCTCGCCACGACGTCTTTCACCATTCGCTTGCCGAAGACTTCCCAGAAACCTACGACAGCTCTTTACCCAAAGATCTTGTTTACAGCGGCTCTAAGCGCCTCACTGACACTGTAGAGGGCAGCCCACTAGACGCAGGTAAATTAGTATTATCTGCCACGCGCACTTACGCGCCTGTCATCAAAGCCATTTTAGATGCGCATCATGCCGATATTCACGGCATGGTTCACTGCTCTGGTGGTGCCCAAACCAAAGTTTTGCACTTCATTGACAACCTACATGTCATTAAAGACAACTTATTTGATACACCGCCACTTTTTGAAATGATCCAGGCAGAATCCAAGACGCCTTGGCAAGAAATGTATAAGGTATTCAATATGGGTCACCGCATGGAAGTTTATGTAAGTGAGGAACTTGCGCCTGAAATCATTCGCATTTCAGAGCAGTTTGGCATCGCAGCTCAAGTGGTGGGTAGAGTAGAGGCCGCAGACCACAAAAAGGTCACGATTTCAAGCAAGTATGGAGAATTTACCTATAACGGGTAAAAAAAATCACAGAAATGCTTTGAAAAACGGAATGTTTTTGTACTTTTGCCATCCGTTCATTGAACACTTGGTGGGATGGGTGAGAGGCTGAAACCAACAGTTTGCTAAACTGTCGTACGGGTAACTGTACCGCGGGTTCGAATCCCGCTCCCACCGCCACAAATTTAGACCGTATCGAACTTTAGTTCGGGGCGTAGCGTAGTCCGGTCATCGCGCCTGGTTTGGGACCAGGAGGTCGCAGGTTCGAATCCTGCCGCCCCGACAAGGGGGATGAGCAATCATCCCCCTTTTTTGATTATAGACGTTGTAACCTTACCCTTACAACCAAACGGTCCCGTAGCTCAGCTGGATAGAGCAACTGCCTTCTAAGCAGTAGGTCTTTGGTTCGAATCCAAACGGGATCACTTCTACAACCTCACAGCAATGTGGGGTTTTTTGTTTTATAGGAAAGCAAATTACCTCACATGCTTCCGCGGACTATACGTCGCGGGTTCTTCACCAAAGGCTTTATAGTCAAACGGGGGCTCAAAATCAAAGAATAAACGTAAGTCAACCCCCAGCGCTGCGGCTATTCGTGCGTAGGTCAACAACTGCGGATTCGACTTCCCTGTCTCAATTACCGAAAAATTTGAAGTTTCCATACCGATCCTAAAAGCAACGTCTTTCTGCGACATTTTTTTCTCGTTGCGAATCTCGCGAATCCTTTTGCCAATAAGCTTTAGAAGCGCCTCGTCGGTATGTATAGACATAAGTCTAAGTTCCTACTTTAAAATAGGAGAAACCTTATGTAATAACATAATTATCTTATTTTTTTCTTGGCAAAATATGTAAATACATATATTTGGTGAAAAAAATCAAATGAAATCACTTTTTACCTCCATCCTCCTCACCCTTTCCGCAACAACTTTTGCCCAAATCCCATCCTACGTTCCTTCCAACGGCTTGGTCGGTTGGTGGCCTTTTAATGGCAATGCGAATGATGATAGTGGGAATGGGAATGATGGAACAGTAAATGGAGCCGTGTTAACATCAGACAGAAATGGAATTGCAAATTCAGCATATTTTTTTAATCATACTGATGAGATTACAACTAATTGCACCTCGATTTCAGGCGATAGTCCTCGAACGTTTTCATTCTGGATGAAAAATCAATTTGGAAACAAAACAATTTCTCCAATTTGGTACGGTGGAGATAACAACTCACCTACTATTGGTTCAGCATTTAATATCATTTTTAATAGGAATGAGCAAAGTGACCCATGTAATTGTTGGCCAGGAACTTATGAAGGTATTGGAATTTCTGCTGATTGGATTTACGTTCTTCAGCAAGCAACTGTTGGTGATAATCAATGGCATCATTGGCTTGTGGTTATCGAAAATTTTAGTAGTGTGTTTAATGAAATCAAGTATTATAGAGATGGTATTTTATTGACAAGTAATTTGATTTTTAACTATAATAATAATGGTTCTGCAGTAATTAATACAATAAATCAAAATCCATTGAAATTTGGAAAATCTTTAGGCACAAATACTAACCCTGATAAGGCTCCTACTGAATTTCTCGACGACATCGGTATCTGGAACCGAGCTTTAACAGAAGCAGAAATCGCGACTTTATTTGCAGGTTGTAATCTTTCTGTTACAACTCAACCACAAGATCAAAGTGTCAATGCGTCAGCAGGCACAGCAAGTTTCATTACTGCATCTTCAAGCGCAACAGCAACTTATCAATGGCAAACAAATTTGGGTTTAGGATTTCAAAACCTAAGCAATGCAGGTCAATATAGTGGTTCAACAAGTGCAACTCTGACGGTTTCGAGTTTAAGTATGTCCAATAACAATCAAGTGTTTAGATGTATCATCAATGACTCAGGTTGTACAGACACTACTTCAGAGGCTGTATTAACCATTATTGATGACGCTAGTGTCCAATCCAACACCCCAACCACCTTCAAACTTTACCCGAATCCGGTGAAGGATGAGTTGTTCATCAAAGGGATGCAAGAGGCAGTGCTGCCATTTGAGGTTTACAGTACTGATGGCAAGAAAGTGTTGAGTGGTACTACTTCTGGTGCGATCGATGTGAACGCGCTTAAAAAAGGAAGTTATCAGTTGAAATTGAAGGAACAGACGATACCATTTGTGAAGCAGTAAAATTTCAAGCCCCGCAAGGGGCTTTTTTATTCCCCTACCACACCAACAACTCCTCCAAAATACGTTTACAAGCACTGATTTCGTCAGGGGAGAGTTGTCCTATTTTTTTGGTGATGCGCTTTTTGTCAATGGTACGGATTTGGTCGAGGGCTATCCAGCCGTAGGGTTTTACGCTTTTTGTTTGGAGACGAGTGGGGTAGGGTTTCGAGGTGCTTGTGATGGGTGCGATGATAAGCGTATTGAGGTTGTTATTGAGTTCGTTTGGTGAGAGCACCACACAAGGCCTGGTTTTTTTGATTTCACTGCCAATTGTTGGGTCGAGGTTGACCAAGAAGAGGTCATATTGTGTGCAGGTCATTCTTCAAAGTTTTCGTCTGCAAATACGTCTTCGATGAGCAGTTGGTCATCGCCATTGGCATGCATCTGTTGAAATGCTTCATTCCAACCTTCGCGGATTTTTTTCAAGGGCTTGAGCGTGAGGTCTTGCTCATTTAAGATGAGTTCCATTTCGTCTTGAATTTGGTATTGATCAATTATTTTCTTTGGAAGTCTAAAACCTTTAGAGTTGCCAATTTGAATGAGTTGAATGCGCATAATGTAATTATAAAGTAATTACAAAAGTATGCCTTTTCATTCAATTCAAAAATAAATAATCAACGTGAAATGTAATTCAGTACAAAAACGGACAAGCCCCTCAATTCCTTAATTCGCCCAAATCAAAAACACCATACCAGCCAATAAAATACCACTTGCTCGGCGGAGCAGGCCAATGCGGCGTGCGGATTTTCCAATATCTTCATACTTCATAAATTCTTCGAGTTCTTCTGGGCTCATGTCGTCGGAGGCCTCGAGCCACTCGTCTTTGACGTTGTCGGGGCTGACGATTTTTGAGATGGTGTTGCCGTCTTTGGAGTCAAGGATTTCGCAACTAGAGAGTTCAAAAGGGCCATTGACGAAGCGCGCTTCCATGCAGTCGGGCCACATGATGTCTTTGTAGTTTTTGATGTCTACTAACCTGAGTTCGGGTGCGGTACAGATGAAGTTCGGCAAGCTATCTAGTTGTGCCGTAATGGTGAGTTGAAAGAGATTTGGGAGTGGAATTTCATTGAAAATACGGAGTTCTGGCGTAGTTAAATCAATGAGTTCGAGTTCAGGGAGTGAATCCTTGAAAGTGAGTTCATGCAGAGACTCAGATCGGATAGCAAAAATGTCTAGTTTTTGAAATGCAGGAAGTACTAGGGAGTTACCTACATAATGAATATCGAGCCATGTGATGTTTGGATTACTTTGGAAAAGAGAATCGATGTCTGTTTGATGTATGTTTTCACCTTCAAATTGACCCGGTTCAGTTTGGATGATTTGCGCTTGGATAAAGGATGGAATATAAAATCCTAAAAATAAGAGAAGTATATGTCTCATATTCATTATTCTAATGTGTTAATTTTAAGTGATTTTCGATAGGCCGAAAATACCGTTGATTTATTGATAAATCCTTTGTAAATACCATTTTCAACTATAGGTAAGATAAGTTGCTCTGTATCTTCAAAAATACGCATCACATCTTCCATGCGATCTTGCGGACTAATGGTCTGTTTGCAAGCAGTCATTAATTCACCAATTGTAATTTCTTGATAAAGTTCCGGTTTGAACATAACGCCCCGAACGTTGTCTAGCCAAATAAGCCCAAGTAGTTCCTTGCGCTTATTGATTACTGGAAAAACAGTTCGGGAAGAGAGTGCTAAAATTTCGATGAGGTTTTCAAGTTGATCCTCTGGGAACAGTGTGGGATAATCAGATTCGATAAATTCATCTGTTTTTAATGCAAAGAGGATATTTTTATCTCTATCTTGCGTAAGTGCTTCTCCTCTTTTGGCACTGCGCTTGATATCCATGGCAAATGGTTCGAAATACTTCGATACTGCATAACTGATAGATGCAACCAGCATTAAAGGGATCATTAAGGTATAGCCTCCGGTAATTTCAGCAATTAAAAAGATTGCCGTGAGCGGCGCATGGTAGATTCCTGCTAATATACCAGCCATTCCCACTATGGTAAAATTATTTACCGGTAAATTAAAATAACCAGTAAGATTGAGTGCCGCAGAAAAGGAATAACCTAAGTAGGCACCCACAAAAAGAGAAGGGGCAAAGTTTCCGCCGTTTCCGCCAGATCCGAGCGTAAGTGCCGTAGCAAATGGTTTGGCAAGCATGACTATTGCCGTAAAAGTCAGCACCACCCAAGGGTATTGTTTGAATTTTTCAAATAGACTGTTGTCCATAAGGCTACTTGGGTCCTGATCTGCAAGTATTTTTATGCTTTGATATCCTTCACCAAATAAGGAGGGAAAAATATAAATAAGCGAAGCTAATAAAACGCCTCCTATCAGAATTTTAGTGTACACACCAGCTTTGAGCCGCTGCATGAGGTTTTCCACTTTTAAAAAAGTCCGCATATGATATACGGAAGCTATGCCAGCTAAAAGACCTAGAAATGTATAAAAAGGCACATTCGTATAATCAAAATTTTCTTTGAGTGAGAAGGTTAGCAAAATTCCATCATGGAGAATCACTTTGGTGACTAATGCCCCAGTGGCTGCGGCAATAATTAATGGAATAAATGCCGTTATACTGATGTCGAGCAATAGCACTTCAAGCGCAAACAATACGCCGGCAATTGGTGCATTGAAGGCAGCGCCTATGCCACCCGCCACTCCGCAAGCAAGTAAAAGTGTTCGGTCCTTAATTGAAAGCCTGTATTTTCGTGCAAAATTGGAGCCAATGGCTGCGCCAGTGACTACAATAGGTGCTTCTAGCCCAGTTGAGCCACCAAAACCAACAGTTACCGAGCTGGTCAACACCTGATCATACATGAGGTGATCAGGCATAGAACTATTTTTCTTGGCAATGGCTGCGTGTACCTGAGGGAGCCCCTTGGTGAGTTTGTTTTTGAGTCCGTACTTGATAACTAACACTGTGAAAAGCAGGCCTATCCCGGGTAGGACTAAATATAAAAAACGAAAATCGCTTAATTTGTCGTAAGTTGCTATCAAGAAAATATAATGCACGAAGGTTTTCAGGACTACAGCGGCTAGGCCAGCACTCAAGCCCACCAAAATACTCGCAATAAGAATAAATTGTTTTTTAGAGAGATGATATTGCAACCATTTCAACCAACGTTCTACCCTACCTATCCCTATCGTTTTATTTATCTCCATTCTACTTTTCCTTTTCCTGCTCTTTTAAATATATATTGGAGTTCCAAAATCCTTCGCCATAACCACGAGCTTGTCCCAGACCTCCCCATGAGGCATAGACATAGCCATCCATTATGTAGTAATTGCTGTAAAAAAGAATTTCATGGAACTTATCTTTTTGAAAAATCAGGACTTTGAAATTGGGGATATTTGGCGCTTTCCATTCTACAGGGATGTATTTGTATCTTAAAGTCATTGTTTGGTCCGTGCCAAATAGTAAAATGGCATCAGTCATTTTGTAAACTAAACGCTGTGTGCTGTCATCAGACAATCTTACTATAACGGCAGAATCCATGTCCTGCCATAACCATTTGGGCTTCATGATAGGACTGCTCTGAACCGTTTTTGTCGCTAAATTAATGGTCACATCTTGGCCCATAAGGCCTTCTGAATTGCGGGGTTGAGGCACTTCAATCAAATATAATTTTGTAGAATCATTACTTACTCGTATATGACCAGATATCTCAAAGTTTTGAGAATCGTTGGTGATCTCAAAGACTAGGTAATAGCTTTTGGCCTTACCATTCGGATAGACCCTAATTCCAACATCTTCCGTAATATTTTCAAATTTAACTAGCCGGACGGTATAGGGAGGTATTTGCCAAGTTTTTAAAATCTCTTGCGAATAGAGATAAATGCTTGAAATGCCACAAAAAATAAGATTGAAGAACAGCTTGTTCATTCATTAAAGTTACACATTTCAAATTTTTGCTTAAAATTGTTCAAACTTTAAACGATAAACTATGAAAAAAATCTTTGTTTCTATTGCTTTGTTAGGCTGTGTGGCTGGTGCTAAAGCCCAAGCGCTAACCTACGATGTGAGTGCAAAATATGCTTACAGCGCAACAGGAATGTTCAACAAAAGCATTTCTGACCTAGGCGCATCTCAGGATTATGATGTCGCATTTAGTTCAAATTATGGACTTGCAGGCACGCTTAATTTTGGTAAAGTTGGCGTTGGTGTAGAATATCTGATGGGCAATTTCAAAGCAGGCTACCAAGGTGATCAAGTACTAGTTGGTGGTGCTTATACTTCAAATGTAGATTTAAAGATTTCTCAGATTCCAATTTATTTGCGTTTGGGTGGTTCTAAAGGCTCTTTTGGTGAATTTGGTGTAGTGATGAACAACGTGAAAAGTGCGACTTACAGCAATTCAAATTATCTTGTCGATCCTCCAGCTACAATCGATGTCACGAACCAATACCAAAACTTCATGGGCTACATGATTGGTGTAGGTGGTCGTTTTGGTATCCTTGACCTGCCTGTGATGGTTTCAGTAAGTGCGCGCTTTATGTACAGCACTGCAGATGCCAAAGGTGTAGATGCTTTGGGTACTGATTTAGATTTGTATAATCCATACAACAAAACCAATGCAGCTTCTGTTGGCTTGCATGTGGGTGTAGTGTATTCGATTAATTAAACAAAATGGATACAAATAAAAAAGGCGCCCATCGAGGCGCCTTTTTTGTTAGCTAAATATCGGTTCAAATTACGGTTTCACAAGGTGAACAAAGCCGTGTAAGGTATACAATGTTTTTTCTTTGTTGTCGTATTCGTATTTTTCGCTCTTTGGGGTAACGGTGTAGAAATATACGCCTTCTTCTAAAGTCTTGCCGCTCATGTCTGTTCCATTCCAGTCATTGAGATAGTTATCGTTGGCATAGATGAGGTTGCCCCAACGATTGAAAATCTGAATGCTGACTTGGTCGTAGTCTTCCCAGTTTTTGATGATGAGCAAACCATTGGTCTGATCGCCGTCTTCTAAGGTCATGACATTTGGTACAACAAGCGGACACTGGTTATAGACACGCACAATTGGAGAGGTGATGGTTTTGGCACATTGGTCCATGATGTAGACCTGGAAGGTATTCAGATTGGGTTGTAAAATGCCTGGTTGAACAAATACGGTGTCGTTGTTAGGGAAGGCGCCAGGCCCCCAAACATAGCTGTAAGGCGGTATGCCGTTTTTGACTTCACACCAAATGTTAGTGCCTTGCCCGAAGTCTGCACAAACATTCAGCGAATCTACAGCAGTGATGGTTAAAGGTGTGTAGTCGATGATATTCAACGAAATGGAGGTGGTGTCAAAAGTGCCATCGCAAGGGTTAGGTAATATCACATTGAAGAATACCGTCTCGGTACCTTCTGGCAGTCCGTCAAGATAAGCAGAGATCCCGATGGTGTCTGAGGCCACGCCAGCAGGAATTACGAGGGTGTCGTCTATGTAAGGGTAGTCGTCGCCGTTAGTGGCGGTACCGCTGAGGTTGATTTGAATGACTAAATTGGAGGTGAGGTCGGTGCGCTTGACAACAAAGCCCGCAAAGCCGCAGTCTTCGATGAGTTGGGTTGGCCCCGTGACGTCGACCTCAATAGGAACTTCTACTTGGCAAGTAACTACGCGGTAGCCAAAGGTCCTGATTTTGGTATTGATGAGCACCCCATTGCGCCATTCTTTAACGGCTACCCCCGCCACAAAGCTCCCGATCATGTTCGGTGTAAAGGTCATGAAGCCTGTAACTGGGTCAATGGTAATATTTGAACCTGCACCAAAAGGTACGGTTTCTGTAAAAGTTGGATTCCAGTTCACTGGGCTGTAGGGCGCTGCAGTTTCTGGATCGGGCACTATATTCGTAATGCTTCCGCCGAGGAGAGGAGCCATGAGCTCGTAGCTCAATGAATCGCCGTCGGGGTCAAAGGCTGCGTGGTCAAAATCTAGGGTATTTTGCGAACACAAAACGAGCGGTGGATAATTGATGAAGCGCGCTCCTTGGTTGTGAACATTCACGAGCGCAGAGCCCGGAATAAAAGTGGTGAGCGTAATGCCGTTGTTTGATGGGTCTACGATGTTGTCAATAGCGCCGGTCCAGCAGCAGCGCTGATAAGAAACATAATAGCCTTGTACGCTGAATGGGAGTTCTACAGTGTCGATATAAATGGCGCGCTCCACACAGATGTCATTGGGAACGGTTACGCAAGGGTCGTCATAAACAATCGGCAGAATGCCTTGTGAAAACGGAGCGATGTAGCGGGTGGTGTAGATGCTTCCGTCTGCCAAGAAAATTGTGTAATTCAGAGGGTTGTCAAATCCAGTTGCGGAGTTGCAATCGCGGTAGATTTCTATGGTAATTTTATATTGATTGTTGCCCAATGAATCGTAGTAGATTTCACCGCCAATGATATGGCTAGCCCAACTGCTGAAGCTAAATAAAAGACTTGTAAGAAAGGTAATTAGAGTAATGGAGAGACGCATGCGTTTGAATTTTGTATATTCGTTGTTGATGTCAAAGGTAAGCTTGTTTTTTGTAATACTCACTTTCTTTTTGGGTGTGCAGTTGAATGCGCAATCCGAAAAGCTTTTGCGTCAAGAATTACAAAACACAAAAAACAAGACGACTCAATTACAGATAAGGTTGCGTCTGATCGATGCAATCTACGAACGCAATCGCCAAGATTGGCAAAAAGAGGTACATCTTTTGGTGCTTCAGCGCCGTGCTTATCAAGGAGCAGATAATCAGGCACTCATTTCACTACTCCAGGCCGAACGAGCACTATTTCTTGGCAACACCCAAGAACTCAAGCAACTATTCGACCAAAACTTAGGTGGTCATCGTTTTTCAGATACCAAGTTAAATTGGCGCAAAAATTTATTGGGTAGCGCACTCTATCCGCAAGTGTTAACATATCATTACCGAACGCTGCTCAGTCAAATGAGCCGTGGCCTTAAAAACCGAGAGCAAACAGTACTTTACTTGCAAATTGCCAAAAACTTTACGGCGCTCAATCAAAAAGATTCCGCACTTTGGGCCAGTAATATGGCGTTGCAACTAGCCAAGCGTTCCGATAAAAAGTGGGTGCTCATTGAGGCTATGCAACAACAAGCCGAGGTCTTTTGGCAATTCAATTTATTCGAGCAGGCTGTGCAGCGGGCTATCTATTCATTGCAATTGGCCGAAGAAGCTGAACTCTCTTATTTCAAATCTAGCCCACTGCTCTTGATTGCCTCGATCTCGATAGAAGTTAAGAATTACAATCTCGCTTTCTCCTATCTGAAATTAGCACAAGACCTCGCTAAAGCGCAAAAAGACGAACGTTCAATGGCCTTTGTGAATTATTTATTCAGCCGTTATTACATCGGGACCAACGTGCCAAATAAAGCAGCCATTAGTGCGGGCTTGGCCTATAATTGGTTTGATGAAGTGGGGAACACGCGCTATAAAAATCGTTCGAGGCTCATGATGATTACCGCCCAACAAAGCCAAGGAGAACGCGTAGACGCACCTTTTTCAGGTTTGATTTCATTAGCTGATTCAAAAGCAGATCCATTTTTTGTCGCAGAACTCTTTTACGAATACGGGCAGTATTTAATGGCTATGAATAACTATCCAGCTGCTCAATCGGCTTTTGAATCAAGCCTTCAAAGTTTGCCCTCAACAACCTTGCTCAGACCCAAAATCGCCAACACCTATCGTGCATTAGCAGCAATTGCAAGTAAGACGGGTAATTTAAAAGATGCCTATCAATTTCAAAAAGCGTACAGTAGTTGGCTCGAAAACAGTCCTGTTTGGCGCAGTGCTGCTCGCATCGAAGAAATGGCGGCTGCCAATATCCGCGAAGAACGCGAGCGCTTGATTGTCAATCAACAAGCATCTATCGAACGCGCCCAAAAGGAACGAGAAATCATTGAACTTCAGCGCGACCGTCAGCTTTTCATTCTGATCATTTTTATTGTTGCGATAATTTTCGGCGTGATCATCTATGTATTGCGCATGCAGCAAGTCAAAACAAGACAAGAACAGCGCGAAGCTGAACTGTCTCAGACTTTATTGCGCACGCAAATGAATCCTCATTTTGTATTCAATGCTATGTCGGTTATTCAGAGTTACATCTACGAAAACGACCCCGCGAAGTCTTCTCAATTTTTAGTGAATTTCTCTCGACTCATGCGCCTGATCCTAGAAAATTCGCCGAAAGAATTCATCCCAATAGAGCTCGAGCGGGAAATTCTCGACAAGTATCTTACTGCCCAGAAAATGCGTTTTGAAAACCGCTTTGACTACGAGCTAACCATCAGTGACGACTTACTCTTTAATAAAGCGATGGTGTCTCCTATGATTACCCAGCCATTCATCGAAAATGCGATTGAACACGGCCAACTCCACACCGTTAAAGGCGGCAAAATTTTGGTGAATATGTTAGCCAAAGATGCCGAATTGATCATTGAAATTCAAGACAATGGGGTAGGGCGAAAGAAGTCTGCCGATACTAAAAAGATGAAGACGCACAAAAGTATGGCCATCGATATTACACGCGAAAGAATTGCCATTCTCAATAAAAAGTATAAATTTAATGGTAGCTTGACAATGACCGACTTAGATGCTACTGCCCAGACCGGCACGGTTGTTACGCTTGTCTTGCCCCTGAAGTACGAACCCGAACACTAAAACTGAACTGTGCCATGAGTCGAAAAGTACTGATCATTGATGACGAAAAACCAACCCGGACTTTCATCCGCAAAATGCTCGAATCATTTGATTTAAATTTGAGCATCTACACCGATGGTGAAAACGTAGAGTCTGGCATCGAAGCCATCGAAGATATCCAGCCCGATATCGTTTTGCTCGACATCCAAATGCCAGATGGCAACGGATTTGATGTGCTTAGGAAGGTGAAATACAAGCAATTTGAAGTTATTTTCATTACAGCATTTCAAGAGTTTGCGGTTCAGGCTATTAAGTTTTCAGCGCTTGATTATATCCTCAAACCAATTGATGCCGAGGAGTTACACACTGCCCTCACCAACGCATTGCAACTCATTGAACATAAAAAAGACGACACGCAGTTTCAGGCGCTGCAGCACAACATTCAGCCGCAGCACAAGCGCAAATTAGTACTCAAGACGCAAGAGAGCATATTTGTGATAGAAATCGATGATATCGTGCATTGCGAGGCCGATAAAAACTATACCTTTTTCTATCTCAACGATGGCAAAAAGATTTTAGTTTCCAAAACACTCAAAGATTACGACACCATGTTAGCGGGCTTTTCGTTCTTTAGGGTGCATCAGTCTCACTTGATCAACCTCAACTACGTGGAGCGCTATGACAAGCACGACGGTGGCTCAGTAATACTCAAAGACGGCTCTTCTATACCGTTGTCGCCGGCCAAAAAAGAGCAGTTCTTTAAAAGTTTAGATTTACTGTAAGGCTTGTTTGAGGTCTGAGATAAGGTCTTCCGCGTCTTCGACACCCACACTTAAGCGGATCAGGGAGTCAACAACACCGCTTTGCTCGCGCACTTCTTTTGGAATAGAGGCGTGGGTCATGGTGGCTGGATGCCCAATCAAAGATTCTACGCCACCTAAAGATTCCGCTAGGGCAAAAATCTCTACTTTCTTCACTAAATCTAGTGCATCTTGCAACTGATTGCCCTTAAGCGTAAAGGAGATCATGCCGCCGAAACCGCGCATTTGCGCTTTGGCAACGTGGTGGTTAGGGTGTGTTTCAAAACCTGGCCAGTACACTTTATCTACTTTCGGATGCGTGCTCAGGAAACGTGCAATTTGCTCGCCGTTTTCGCAATGGCGTTGCATGCGCAAGTGCAGGGTTTTGATGCCGCGCAATACCAAGAATGAATCCATAGGAGCGGTAACGGCTCCAGAAGAGTTTTGAATGCGGTACATTTCTGTAGCGAGCGCGTCGTCATTGCAAACCAATGCGCCCATCACCACGTCGGAGTGCCCACCAAGATATTTGGTAACGGAATGCATCACCATATCAGCACCTAAATCAAGCGGATTTTGCAAATAAGGTGTAGCAAAAGTGTTGTCGACACAAAGCATTGCATTCGCTTTTTTAGCGATGTGGGCCATTGCCTTGATGTCGATGATATTCATCATGGGATTGGTAGGGGTTTCTACCCAGATGAGTTTGGTGTTTTCATTGACCAAGGCCTCAACAGCCTCAGGATTTTGCATGTCTACGAAATGAAAAATCAGGCCATATTTGGCAAAAATAGTATTGAATATACGGTAAGAACCGCCATAGAGGTCGTTGGTAGAGATGATTTCATCGCCAGGATTGAGCATTTTGATGACGCAATCGATGGCCGCCAAACCAGATCCGAAACATGCGCCGTGTTTGCCATTTTCAATGGCGGCAATATTTTTTTCGAGGGCGTGGCGCGTAGGGTTGAGCGTTCTGGAATATTCATAGCCCTTGTGGTTACCAACGCCTTCTTGAACGTATGTTGAGGTTTGGTAAATTGGCGTCATGATTGCGCCTGTTGCTGGGTCTGGATGAACACCTGCGTGTATGGCTTTGGTGGCAAATTTCATAGTCAAAATTGTTTTGACAAAATTAATAGAATCCTTTAAGGCAGGCCCAATTCAATAGAAGGATCCCAAAAAACTTTTTCAAAGTCTTGGATTTGATCATTGACGACGCTAATTCCTTCTGATGCCAGCAAATTTTGCATTTGTTCAGGATGTTCAAAATGATTTTTCCCGCTCAACAGCCCAATTCGATTCACTACCCTATGTGCAGGGACGTCGGGCAGCACATGGCTCGCATTCATGGCCCAACCAACCATGCGCGCTGCTTGTTTGGCGCCAAGATAATTTGCGATAGCTCCATAGCTCGTTACCCTACCTTTGGGAATCAATTGAACAACCTGATATACTGCGGCAAAGAAATCTTTATTTTGAGTCATAGGCAAATATAAAAAAAGCCACCCGAAGGTGGCTTTTATCATTTGAAAGTATGGCGTCAAATTAATGTTTGTCGCAACATTCTTTTTTGTCTGTGTTTTTATCGCCTAACCATTTTCCGTCCTTGCCGTAATGCGCCATGCAAATGGCTTTCTCTTCTGCAGAGCAGCCTTTTTCATCACACATTTTTGCACATTCTTCTTTGGTCATGCTTGCACATTTGCTCATGTCACATTTCATGTCATTAGATATTGCTGTACCGTGGCAAGATGCTTCTTCTGAAGAACAGCTTGTTTCGCATTTTGGAGCTTGTTTTGCTCTGTGCTCTTCAATTTTCTCACCCATGATCGGTGCAATGACCAAACCTACGAGGCAAGTTAATTTAATCAAGATGTTCATTGAAGGACCAGATGTATCTTTGAATGGATCACCAACGGTATCACCAGTAACAGCCGCTTTGTGGGCGTCAGAGCCTTTGTAGGTCATTTCACCGTTGATTACAACACCAGCTTCGAAAGATTTTTTGGCGTTATCCCAGGCGCCACCAGCGTTATTTTGGAAAATAGCCCAAAGTACACCAGAAACAGCAACACCAGCCATATAACCACCTAGAACCTCTGCAGCCATTTCCCAGTTACCTGAAATAAAGCCAGTTCCTAAGCCAATCAAGATTGGAGTTAAAATAGTGAGTGCGCCAGGAAGCATCATTTCGCGAAGTGCAGCTTTGGTAGAAATTTCTACACATTTGCCGTACTCTGGTTGCCCAGTACCTTCCATAATTCCTGGAATTTCGCGGAACTGACGACGTACTTCGTTGACCATATCCATAGCAGCGCTACCAACTGATTTCATGGCGAGTGCCGAGAAAACAACTGGAATCATGCCCCCGATGAACAAAGCAGCCAATACTGGTGCTTTGAAAATGTTGATACCATCAATACCGGTAAAAGTGACGTAAGCTGCAAATAAGGCGAGTGCTGTAAGTGCGGCAGATGCAATCGCAAAGCCTTTACCTACTGCTGCTGTTGTGTTACCAACAGAGTCAAGAACGTCTGTGCGCTGACGAACTTCTTTAGGAAGCTCACTCATTTCGGCAACTCCACCTGCGTTATCTGCAATAGGGCCAAATGCGTCGATTGCCAACTGCATGGCTGTAGTTGCCATCATGGCAGAAGCAGCAATAGCTACACCGTAAAACCCTGCAAGTGCATATGAACCCCATATTGCGGCAGCAAATAAAATGACAGAAGAAAATGTAGAGATCATACCGGTAGCCAAACCAGCAATAATGTTGGTTGCAGCTCCAGTAGATGAGTTTTGTACAATACCAAGAACTGGTTTTTTACCAAGTGCAGTGTAGTATTCTGTAAAGTAGGAAATAAGGTATCCTACTGAAAGACCAACTAATGTTGCGTAAAATACGTGACGTGAAGGAATTGCAATAGCTTCTTCTACGCCAAAGAATTGCATTTTGATGGTTTCAGGAAGCATCCATTGTACCAAGAACCAACCAGCGATAGCGGAAAGAAGAATAGAAGTAATGTTACCAATATTAAGTGCTTTCTGTACTTCGTTTTCTTTGGCATCATTAGAAGAAATGCGAACAAGGAAAGTACCAATGATAGAGGCGATGATTCCGACACCAGCAATCATGATTGGCAATAAAATAGGACCCATTCCGTTGAAGGCACTGATTTCTTGACCGTTTGCAGCCATGTCCTTGATGATGTAATTTCCAAGTACCATAGATGCTAACACGGTTGCAACATAAGAACCAAAAAGGTCGGCACCCATTCCGGCTACGTCACCAACGTTGTCACCAACGTTATCTGCAATTGTTGCAGGGTTGCGTGGGTCATCTTCAGGAATACCAGCTTCTACTTTACCTACGAGGTCAGCACCAACGTCAGCAGCTTTGGTATAAATACCACCACCTACGCGAGCGAACAAGGCAATAGATTCAGCTCCAAGAGAGAATCCTGCTAATGCCTCGAGTACCATTGTCATGTTTTTGTAGTCCCAGTTGCCTCCTTTTAAGAAAACACTTAAGAAGAACATAAAGAAAAGCGACAAACCTAAAACGGCCAATCCGGCAACTCCTAAGCCCATTACTGTACCACCGCCAAAAGAAACTTTAAGTGCATTTGGCAATGAAGTTTTAGCGGCTTCGGTTGTGCGCACATTGGCATCCGTAGCCACGCGCATACCGATGTTTCCTGCAATTGCAGAAAAAATGGCACCGACGATAAAAGCAGGAACAATTAGCCAGTGTGTTGTATCTACAACAGTTGATACGCCAAATAAAGCAATTGATGCTAAAACGACAAAAATGGCGAGTAAACGATACTCAGCAGACAAAAATGCCATAGCGCCTTCTTTGATGCTTTTGGCAATTGTTTGCATTTTTTCATCTCCGGCAGGTTGTTTTTTAACCCATGCCATCTTTACAAGCATAAAGAGGAGTCCGATGAGAGACAATCCAATTGGAATGTAAATTACGTTCATAAATAATTTTTTAATTGAAAAATACCGGCAAAAGTAGCTGATTTCGCCTAGGAAAGCAAATACGGATGTAAAAAAGAAGGGTTACGTTTTGAGGTACTTTTTATGAAGTAATTATAAAAATGCCCTTATTTTGCTTTTGAGTACGGAAAGTGGAAAGGCTCCACTCTCTCTCCAAAGGATTTTTCCTTCTTTAAAGAGTATAAGAGTGGGAACGCCACGAATTTTGAATTGATCGGCGATCGCAGGATTTTTATCTACGTCTATTTTGATAATGCGGATTTTTTCACCGTAGACTTTTTTGAGTTCATCGAGTATAGGAGACATTGTTTGACACGGCCCACACCACGTAGCAAAAAAATCGACTAGGGTGGGGGTGGGTGCGCTGATGATTTCTTTGAATTTTCCCATAAGGCAAAGTTACGCCATGAAAGTGTTTGAATTGTAACTAAGGATACAAAAAAGGCCCGGAGAGATCCGGGCCTTTTCTATGCAATGCAGTTAACTTTTACTGTTTTGTGTAGGTTGCTACACAAGTACCGCTTCCGCCGATAAGTGGAATGGTGTTGTCGTAAGTATAAGTAATGGTAATTAAATTCGCTTGATTATTGATGCTTCCAACACCAGAGAAAGTCACCTGACCGAGTGTTACGTCGATCGTTTGGCTTGGGATATTGATGTTGTTTCCGTTGATGGTAGCGTTTGCGGTTCCTCCAAACAAATTGAACATGTTGTCAATGATGAGTTCGTTAGCAGTGGCACCGGCAGTAATGGCAGGGTCGGGCGTCAATGGAAATGAATTTCCGCAATCGCTCGTTACAGCCCAAGTCACTAACCAATTGTCTTGACCTATATTGACATTCACGGTGCGGGTAGCTGTAGTGGTGCCGTTGTCATTTGTAGCGGTGTAGGTAACAGTATAAGTGCCTTTTGTAGTGGCATCTACTTGGCTGCTAGTGCTCACCGTTACAGCAGAACCATCTTTGTTGGTTGCGGTTGCACCTGCATCTGTGTAAGTGTCGCCTACATTGATATTTTCGGGGTTATTGCCATTGACTGTAATGGTAGGTGCATATTTACAGGTTCCGTCGTCTTTTTTGGCTTCAGCATTGTAATTAACGGCGTCTTGATCCATGCAGCCTTTTTTCTTACAGCTTGCGGTTGTGCCAATGAGTAGTGCCGAGAAGGCCAAAAGTGAAAGGGTAGTTTTCATAGTATTAATAGTTAAAGTGTTTCGAAGATATAAAAACAAAATACATTGGCCAATTAACGGACGATGAATCTTTTTATTGCAAAAAAAAAAACGGCGCTCCGAAGAACGCCGCTTTCCAACCAAACGATAGGTCTAGTCTTGCAACACTTCAGTCTGACCATTCGGTGTTGCGAGCGCACTTTTTATTTTCGCTTCCAGTTCTTCCATGAGTTCTGGGTTGTCTAGAATGAGTGCTTTGATGGCGTCGCGTCCTTGTCCAAGTTTGGTTTCTCCGTAAGAGAACCAAGAACCGCTTTTCTTGAGGATATTGAGGTCCACGCCGAGATCGATGATTTCGCCAACTTTCGAAATGCCTTCGCCATACATGATGTCGAATTCTGCTTTTCTGAAAGGTGGTGCCACTTTGTTTTTAACAACTTTTACCTTCACGCGGTTTCCGATTACATCTTCGCCATCCTTAAGTTGGGTGGCTCTGCGAATGTCAATGCGGACAGAAGAATAAAATTTGAGGGCGTTACCGCCTGTTGTGGTCTCTGGATTGCCAAACATGACGCCGATTTTGTCGCGTAATTGGTTGATGAAAATACAGCAGCAACCCGCTTTATTGATAGACCCGGTGAGTTTTCTCAATGCTTTTGACATGAGGCGTGCTTGAAGGCCCATTTGTGAGTCTCCCATTTCGCCTTCGATTTCTGCCTTTGGTGTAAGTGCTGCGACGGAGTCAATGACAATGAGGTCAATAGCGCCCGAACGAATGAGGTTGTCTGCGATTTCAAGTGCTTGTTCGCCGTTGTCTGGCTGAGAAATCAGGAGGTTGGAGATGTCTACACCAAGTTTTTGGGCATAGAATTGGTCAAAGGCGTGTTCGGCATCGATGAAAGCGGCAATACCGCCTTGTTTTTGAACCTCTGCAATGGCGTGAATAGCGAGCGTGGTTTTACCAGAAGATTCTGGGCCGTAGATTTCAACTACTCGGCCTTTAGGATAGCCGTTGATTCCTAGTGCGAGATCTAATGTAAGTGATCCGGTAGGGATGACTTCTACTTGTTCGACGGGTGCGTCGCCGAGTTTCATGACGGCACCTTTTCCGAAGGTTTTGTCGAGCTTCTCCATGGTCAGTTGGAGTGCTTTGAGTTTTTCGAGGTTTTGTTCTTTAGACATATCGTTTGTTGTTGTGAGCCAGGCTCGGTGAATAATTTTTACAAAGTTGCGGGCAGAAGATCGTAAACAATTTACGTTCTACTGAAAATAGGCCAAAACTTCATTGGCGTGATCTTTAGTATTGGGCTTTTCAAGCACTTTGATCAGCGTACTGGTATGATCAAAAATGAAGGTCATGCGGTGAATACCGTCGTATTCACGACCCATGAATTTTTTTGGACCCCAAACGCCAAATTGTTGGATGATGGTTTTCTCAGGATCGGAGATGAGCGGAAAGTTCAATTGGTATTTATTGACGAATTTGGTGTGAGCGGCAACGCTGTCGGCACTAATGCCAATGACGTGTACTTGTGCAGCGAGAAGTGCTTCTTGCCCATCGCGAATGCTACAAGCCTGAGCGGTGCAGCCAGGGGTGTCGTCTTTGGGATAGAAATAAATGACGAGGTTTTTGCCAGCGTATGAAGCGCTGTCTAGAGGATTGCCGTTTTGGTCAGTGCCAATAAAGGCTGGAAGCTTGCTTCCGATAGGTAGTGTTGTCATAATGCTTAAAAAATAATCGGTGTAACGATGAAAAACTAATCAAAAGTAAAAACTATTCATCAATAACAAAACATGATTGGCAAAAAAGTTTTATTGCTGTCCGTATTTTAACAGACGAAAAAGAAAGACACACCAAGAAATAATGCTGATTGCACCTCCAATTGGTGTAATAGGCCCCAAAAAACGAAAAGAGGAGGCCCCAAAGAAATGTTGCCCAAGTACCAAGCCGTAAATTGAAAAACAAAACAAAAACATGCCGATGAGCATTGCCCAGCAAATGCGCTGAACACCGAATGCGAAACGTCGGCTATTTAATGAAAGCAACAAGACGCCCATGGAGAGGAAACCTTGGTAACGCACCCCCACTTCGAAAGTTTGTAATTGTGCAGGCTCCAAAATTGCTTTGAGCGCATGAGCTCCAAAGGCTCCAAACACAATAGATAACATGATCATGAGTCCTGCAAAAAAGGTTGTTTGTTTTTCCATACTGCGAAATTGTAAAAAAAAGCGAAACGCAGTGTATCTTTGCACCGATGCGTATAGGAAGTATTTTATTGGCCTTCATATTTTTGTTCGCCTGTGAACAATCCAAACCACGTGCCTATGACTACATCCAATACGATTCCTTGGATTTAAGCAAATACGATTTAGCTGCACAAATTATGTTGCCCAATGCCAGTGCAGGCATTGGCACTTCTATGAAGCCAACTGTCAATTACGAAGTTGGTGGGTTCAAGTGGGAGCTCGGTGTTGGTCGAAATTTTACATTACTTATCGAAGACTACGGCGACTATGCTTATCGCTTTTCAGAATTCAAGCGCAAATTACTAAAGCCCAACAAATTCTTTGAAATAGAGATCGTCAAGCAAACCAAAGACCTGCTCATCTACAGAAGAAAAGTAAAAGGCGAGTTTGTCGCTCAAAAGAATGCCCGCTTCTATATTTACAGTGTTAGGCGCATCGGTCAGAACTACTACGAAATCATGAATCGCGAACAAGGAGACACCAAAAGGGTTGTAGATTTCATGTACCATTCCATCCAATCATTAAAAGCAAAAAATGAGCATCAATAGAGAAGACGTTCTTGCTGTGCTCGGTAAAATAACCGAGCCAGATCTCAAAAATGATTTAGTCAGTCTTAATTTAATTGAAGACCTCCAAATTAACGAGCGCAAGATTCAACTTGCCGTTAAAATTTCCAATCCAGCACTGCACGCCAGAAAACGCATGCAAGAGGCCATCGAATTCAACCTTAAACGCGTTCTGGGCCAAGACCTCATTATTGAATGTCAGATCCAAGGGCTCGACGCGCAGAGCCGTACGGCACGACGTAAAATCTTACCTGATGTCAAGCACATCATCGCCGTTGCTTCAGGAAAAGGAGGCGTTGGAAAGTCAACGATTACCGCTAATTTGGCGGGGGGCTTGGCAAAAAAAGGCTATCGTGTGGGCATTGTAGATGCCGACATTCACGGCCCGTCTATGCCCACCATGTTTGATTTAGTGGGCGAGCGCCCCAAAATGACAGACGTCAATGGACAATCGCTCATTGCGCCGATTGAATCAAATGGCATCAAGATTTTATCTATTGGCTTTTTCACCAGTCAAGACGACGCTGTTGTTTGGAGAGGCCCCATGGCTTCTAAGGCCCTGACCCAATTATTTACAGACGCACATTGGGGAGAGCTCGACTTCCTTTTGGTCGATCTTCCTCCTGGCACAAGCGACATCCACCTTTCGCTCATGCAAACGGTTCCTTTAGACGGCGTAGTTATTGTCAGTACGCCGCAAGAAGTTGCGTTAGCCGATGCGCGCCGAGGCATTCAAATGTTCAGACTAGACTCTTTCAAAGTTCCTATTGTGGGCATCGTAGAAAACATGGCTTATTTTACGCCAGCCGAATTGCCCGATAACAAATACTATATTTTTGGTCGCGACGGTGCGCGCAATTTAGCACAAGGAATGCAAGTGCCATTTTTGGGCAGTATTCCACTTGTTCAGGGTGTTTGTGAGGCTGGTGACGCCGGCAGACCCGCTGTTTTTCAGCAAAATACACCTACAACCACCGCATTTGAAGAATTAGTTCATAACTTTGAATCTGAATTAAATGCTATTGTAGCAACGCGCAAAAATCCAGCATGATCCAAAATAAAGAAGAACTTCGCAGTAAGGTCCTAGATGCCCTAGATCAGCTCAGACCCTTTTTGCATGCCGATGGCGGCGACATGGAACTCATCGACATCACTGATGACGCCGTTGTACAGGTCAGGTTGCTCGGCTCTTGCAGCGATTGCTCTATGTCTCAAATGACCATAAAAGGCGGCCTAGAAGAAGCGCTTAAAATGGCTGCGCCAGAACTCAAGGGTGTTGTAGCTGTTTAGACTCATGAAAATCCGCTTTTTGGTTGTAGGTAAAACGGCTTTTGAAGACCTCAAAGTCGGCGAGCAGCGTTACGCACAGCGCCTCACTCATTATTGTACTTTTGAACGCCTTGATCTACCCGACGTCAAAAATCCTAAGGCGCTTAGTCAAGCGCAAATCAAAGAAAAAGAAGGCGCACTGATATTAGCTAAAATCAACCCCACTGATTTGGTGGTGTTGCTCGATGAAAACGGAAAGCACTTTAGTTCAGTCGCTTTTGCCGACTGGATTGCACAAAAGCAATTGCAACACAATGGCGCTTTTGTATTTATCATTGGGGGCGCCTATGGCTTTAGTCAGGCTGTTTACGACCGCGCACAATTCAAGTTGTCATTGTCTAGCATGACTTTTTCTCATCAAATGGTGCGCATGATTTTTTTAGAGCAGCTTTATCGGGCGTTTAGTATTCTTAAAGGTGAACCGTATCATCATGCCTGAGGAACTTTTTTTACACGAACTCATTTTTAAGAAGCCTGCGGGCACAAGCCGTGGTGTTTTACACACCAAACCTTCTTGGATTTTCAGCTATGATTTGCCAAATGGATGCATCGCTCAGACTGAGTTTCCTATTATTCCGGGACTGTCTCCAGAATACAGCAACCACCAACTATATGAATCCGAGCTCTTCGTTTTTTTGGCAGAGGTGAAGCCCTTCATTTTAGAATGGTCACAGACTGATTTTTTTACGAATGTTGGGTTTGGAGATCTGATTGAAAAATGGCGTGCATTTCCATCTTTTATCTTTGGATTAGAGGTGTTGTTGCTCTCCATCAAAGCACAAGGAAACGCCATCTTATTTGACACAGATTTTACTCGACAAGAAACGACTATACCTATTAATGGCCTGGTCTGGATGGGTACGCTTGCCGACATGCGCATACAAGCACTGGAAAAAATTGCGGCGGGTTTTCAGACGGTAAAGCTCAAAATTGGGGCCTTGGATTGGCCCGAAGAATTGCGCTTGCTGCAAGAATTGCGCGCAAATGCACCAACCTTAACCATTCGCGTAGATGCCAATGGGGCGTTTAGTGCAGCGCAAGCTCCAAACGTTCTTGACGAATTAGCGTCTTTAAATGTCCATAGCATAGAGCAACCCATTGCAGCAGGGCAGATACAAGAAATGGGGCAATTGTGCGCTCATACACCGGTGTCAATTGCTTTAGATGAAGAATTAATCGGCGTCAATGAACCAACCCAAAAGTGCACTTTACTCGATGCCATTCGACCGCAATACATCATTTTGAAGCCGAGTTTGCACGGTGGTTTGAGCGGTGTTCGAGAATGGATTCAATTAGCCGAAGATAGAGGCATTGGTTGGTGGCTCACAAGCGCGCTCGAAAGTGCTATTGGCCTAAGCGCCATTGTTCAATTTGGTGCTTGTTATTCGCCAAAGATTCCGCAGGGCTTTGGAACCGGAGGTCTTTATACCAACAATTTTCCTTCGCCTCTTCTTATCAGGGAAGGGCATATCTGCTGGATCAGCGACTCACACAAGGACTGATCTCCGTGCAATTTTGGTAGACCATGTCGTGCAAAATCAATTGTGCGGCGAGCGCAAGTTGCGTGTAGTTTTGCGAGTTATTGCCAAAACCTGCGGCGCTGTTTTGCCACATGGCTTTGATCAGTTCTTGTGAACCTACGGTAGGCTGAATCTTATCGACAACCGCTGCTACATTCATTGCACCAGCATGGTAAACGTGCAGTACAAACAAGCGAAACCATAAATCAGTTTCGTTGTAGCTGAGGTTGTGTTTGGCTAAAATGCGCTTGGCTTCAGGAATGCAAACGCGTCTGATCAGTTGGGCTGCGCCATAGGCAGAGCGCTCAAAATCTTTGCGTTCGTCGGTTGTGCTATTGACAACCAATCCCATTGATCTTGCTACTGTTGGCATCAATTGAAAAGCACCATAGGCGCCAGTAGATGACTTGCGCATTTGAGCAGGGCTTTCAATGAGTAGAATGGATTGCGCATACCATGGGTCAACGCCATAGCGCTCAAACGCAGCTACTCCTCGCGACAAGCTCGGATAAACTTCACTGAATTTATAGAAATCGTTTTTGCCTGTGGTAACGTAGATACGCGTATCGCTCGGAAGTCCGTTTGCAATGCGCAAGGCTTGTCTAGTGACGTCTTTTTGGGCTTCTGTTTGGGCATTCCAGTCTCGGATAGACATCTTGTCGAGCACTTGGCGATTTTCTGCTACGTTGATCAGGCAAGAATCGGGCGACAAAAGCATGATTTTTTTCCAGAATTGTGCCTGAGGGAGTTGATCCCAGCGGTCTTCAAAGAGTGCTTCGGCGTGCATGATCGTTTGGGCACCTGAGGCCTGCGTTACTTTTATTTTATCGGCCTCCCAATTATCGAGAGGTTGGCTATGGCCCAAAAGACTAATTGTACTTATTGCAAAAAGGGAGAGGAGTTGCTTCATTTTCATTCTCTAAAAATACTAAGAACCCTTTTTGACTGTAAAAGTTACGGTAACTAAGTATACACATTGAAGTGTTGAAATTGCTTATTTTTGGAAAATGCAATTGCTAAAAAAGGTATTTGGTGCGCCGCTGATTTTTATGGTCAGGTTATACCAATGGTTCATTTCACCGCTTTTTCCACCGAGCTGCCGCTACACGCCAACTTGTTCTTCGTACATGGTAGAAGCCATTCAAGTTTGGGGCCCATTCAAAGGAACTTATCTGGGCATCAAGCGCATTGGTAGTTGCCATCCGCGCGGTGGTTTTGGCCATGACCCCGTTCCTAGACCAAACTCGGAAGCGCCTGACGCTGCTGCAACACCCGATAATAATTCAGAAAAGTAAGATAGTCCGGAGCTGCGGCTAAGCGTTCTTGGGCGTCGTAGGCTGCTTGTTCGGCTAAATTATGCTCCAAAAACACAAACCACTCCCAAAGTTTGTTGGTGGCAGCACTTCTTTTGGTAGGGAAGTCTGCTGCGCGTACGCTGCTATAAAAATGTAGCGATTTTTGGGCTCGGGTAAGGAGCACATTTAGGCGCCTGCCACTTTGGCCCTGAGCCATAGGTCCGATTTTCAGGCTAAACTGCTCCATTTCGTTTTTGGCATATCCAAAACTGATGTAGAGGTTTTCGCATTCTTCCCCTTGAACTTGTTCAAGAGCGAGAAAAAAGGCGCTCCGATCTTGAATGCGTTGTTCAAGTAGTGCTTGTTCTGAAGTGCTTAACTGCTGAAATATACAGCTGAGTTGCGCTTCTGAAAAGGCGACCACACCGAGTTTTTGAGGATTTATAAGTTGTAGGCGTAGTGCTTGAGCGAGCGCCTTTGCTTCTTCTTTATTCTGCTGTTGTTCATAGCGGCCCTTTTCTATATAATGATCAAATAATCCGTTAGCGCTATTAGCAAGGGCTGGCCAGGCGATTAGATTGTTGTCGTAAAAATGCTGATTTGAAAAAGCGATTAGGCTCGGATCTTCGCTGCGGTAATGGAAACGCAAGTTTTGACGCGGTAGGTAAAAAGCAGCCTGATGAAGCAGATCTACAACACCCTCTGCACTTTGTCCGAAATAAGATTGTGGTCGCATTTGTTGGGGGTCGCCGGCCACTACAATCTTAGCAACACGTTGCAAGGCGCCCACCGCATGGCTCAGCGGTAATTGGCTTGCTTCGTCAAAGATTCCGATATCGAAAAGTTCTGTTTCCATGGGCAACACCTTTGCTAAAGTGGTTGGGGTGCTGAGCCAAACAGGAAAAATCACTTTGAGCCATGCCGCAGCAGGCCCTTCAAAAAGCGAAGCTATACTTGCGTGTTGCCTTGTTTTGGCCATTTCTTTCACTAGAATGGCTTTTCCTTTGCGCAAAGACTGTCGCCTTTCTTTTTCTTCTGCCGTAAGTTTACTTAAAGGCGCTTCCAAGAGATGTTGTAGGGCCCTAAATTGTTGTTGTTGTCTGGTTCGAATTTGCAGCGCAGTTTGTTTCCAAAGTGCTTCTTCTTTTTGAAGATCGCGCTGAATGCGGTTTTTAAATTCATCCACAGAAATGGCTAAAACTGCTGGGTAATTGAGGCGGAGGTCAGCCCAAAATTCTTCGCTAATATGTTGCTTAAGTTTTTGGGTATCCACTGCGTTTTCCCATAATTCAAATGGAAGTATTCTAATTTGCTCGAGTACTTCTGCGCTAGATGTTAAGGATTGTGAGACAGCCGTTTTTAAGTGTTCAAAATCGTGCGCCTGTTTGGTAAATAGTTTTTGATGAAGTTGTTGAAACTGATGTGCACTTTGATGAATTTCGCAAAGTTTGCGAACCTCTTTTTGGCTCAATTGCCTATACCACTTCCAATTGGATTTATTGTGCTGCCTTAAAAGTGAAACAAGTAGACCTTGTTGCTCCGCTAAATTTTGAATCCCGAACCCAATAAATCTTTCTATGATTTTGCCAATTTGAGCTTGATTTAGCCAGTATTTTTTAAGCGTGCTTTCTAATGATTTGAGTTCTAGCCCAGAAAGGCGTAGCCATTGGCTCTCTAGCTTTCTCCATTTGCGTTTTTCTAACCAGCGTGTTGCTTTAGAAGCACTGATGAGCACTTCCCATTCCGCTATTGTAGGCACCTGCTTCCAGACCTTAAGTTCTTGCAAAAGTTGAGCTTGTTGAGCTTCAAGTTTTTGGAACTGATAAAGCTTTTTGAGTTCAGCTGCAGGATCTTGATCCAAAAGTGCTGCATATGTTTGAAAGACGTTGGCTTCGAATTGAATACAACGCAAGCTTTGTTCAACAAGTAGGTCGAGTTCGCTTATATTTTGTAAAACTTGCGCTTGTTGTAAACGAGTGAGCAGTTTTTGCCACTGCTGCCAATCGGCGTTCAAGTCGAGTAGAGCGGCTTCTTGCCAGTATTGTTGCAATAATGGCAAAACGGCTCGTGTTGCCGGCGGACATAGTTCGAGTTGATTTTGGTGCCTTAACCATAATGGCCAGCGTTTGGTGGGGCTTTTCGTCGTTTTTTGAGGCGGGCCAAATGCAGTTGTGATTTCAGACAAACTTAAACCTGTTTCCTTTTCAATATGTCGGCGTTGTTGCCAATAATCAGCACCTAAAAATGGCTGATTGATTTCTAATAGGCCCTTTGTTACCGGCGTTTGCAAGAGTCGTTCAAATTGCAGCTGCAGCTTCTTATAAAATTGTTTATGGGTTTGACTATCCTCAATGAGCACGCAAAATTGATCCAGTTCTTGGGGAGCTAACTTACCTATCAAGACTTCTAGTGCAACAGGTTTATCAGAGATCACCAATGCCGTTTGCTGGTTATAAAGTGCTCGACCTATTACATTGCTTAATACAATTGATTTTCCGGTCCCTGGTGGGCCATAAATTACTACAGAATCATTGCCAATTTGCTCAATCGCTGCATGTTGATCGGGGTCTAAGGGGCTCAATTGCGCGTGCTGCCAAGGCCCTACGATGGCTCCTTCTGCCACAGTTATATCGCCAATGATCTGATGCAAAGCCTTTGAATATGAAGTAGTTTTTTGCAGTGCCTCCCATTCTTTGCGCAATTCATAGCGCTGAGGATGCAAATTAGCTAAGCCAATTGTAGGGTTGAATGCTGTAAATAGCCCAGTGGCAAGTAAATTCGAAATGGTCGTTTGCGGGTCTTGCTGCTCAAGCTCAATGCCTAAGTTCTTTTTGAGATGAAGACTAATAAAAGGATTGAGAAAAGGAGCGTTCTCAAAAGCCAATTTTTGCGCTTGTAGGTTGACGCTTGTACACTCCGAAAGAAAAACTGGCGTCTGCATGACTTGCTCTCCTTTTTGCCAAGTGAGGAGTCCTTCAAAATTGACTAATGCAATAACACCTCTTTCGCGTTCAATTCGCTTGTGCTCTTTCCATATTTGCCGCCCTGTGGGGTGGTCGTTCCATAGATCCGTTTCGGAGACTATAAACGAGGTGTGGGGGAGGTGAACCAATGGGTCGTTGGCCCGTAGTTGCAATAACTCGGCTTCCCATGAGAGTAGAAATTCCTGTACCAATCCCGACATGTCGTAAAGTTAGCACCAATCCATCGAATAAAAAACCTAAATTTGATCCATAAACAATGCAATGAAAACACTCATTTTCAGCTTATTCTTGGGTTTTGCTGGCACGGCACTTACTCAAATCACGCTTCAAGTCAATGACTTCGCTACCGCCGATGACACCGTTCGCATGAGCCTAGCCAACCCAATTACTATTGACCTCCAAAACACCGGAGCCAACGCCGTTTGGGATTTTTCTCAACTGAGTGCCCAAAGCCAATCCTTGATCAACTACAACCCAATTGGTTTTGGTTCGCTGCTTATTATCGCTAGTTATGGACCTTTTGCGTCCACGCCCTACAAAGCCACTTATTTTAATCTTACCAACGACTTGCCACTCGATCAGTTCTCCGCTTTTTTGCCAATAGAACTCTCCAATCTGAGTCAGTATACGCGCCGTACGAGCTCGCAAATCAACAGTATCGGTTATTCGATAGATGTGCAAGGTCAGGGCCTTCCATTCAAGTCAGATACCATCGAAACCCGCTATGAACTTCCGCTCAATTTCAACGATACTTATACCTCACGCGGTTATACTTACATTGATCTCAATCCGGCAACTGACATTAAATTTATTCAGCACCGCGAGCGCACCTCCATTGTAGATGGCTGGGGAACACTAAGCACCCCATTAGGAACTTTTCAAGCGCTGCGCATTCGCCACGACATCACTGAAAACGACTCCATATATCAAACGTTTTTCGGCGCGGGCACCTGGATTGCGCCACCAAGTTTTGTCACTACAGAATACGAATGGTGGACAACCGGTAAAAAAGAATTTCTTGTCAAGGCTACCGTCGGTGGCTTTGGTCAGAATGGCGGCGCTGCTACTATTGAATATCAAGATATTTACCTTGGCCTCGACGCTGGCATTGATGAGGTCAATTTTACATTTGATTTTTATCCGAATCCGGCAGCTGAATGGTGTTTTTTCAAAAGTTCTATTCCCTTTGATGTCATCGAGCTCATCGACTTAAATGGCAAGGTTGTAGCAGCGCATCAAAATGCGGCACTCAACGGCTATTTTGATATCTCTGAGCTCCAAACAGGAACCTACACAATGCGCATTCACTCCTCGAATGGTGTGCTGCACAAAAAGCTCGTCAAACTTTAATACCTTTGTATCGGCAAATCAGTCTATCGCTTTTCATTTGAAAAGAGGAAAGTCCGGGCAGCGCAGAGCATCGTACTTCTTAACGGGAAGGGTTGCAATAAGGAATTGTTGCAATACAGCTAGTGCCGCAGAAAATAAACTACCTCGGCTTGCCGAGGAAAAGGTGAAAAGGTGAGGTAAGAGCTCACCGCTTGTGCAGTGATGTACTTGGCAGGGTAAACCTTACGAGCTGAAAGACCAAATATACCGGGAACTGCGCAAGCAGAACGGGCTGCTCGCTCGTCTCGGAGGGTAGGTCGATAGACGCTGTGCGCGAGTGCAGTGCTAGATAAATGATAGACACCAAAGCTGCGTGCAGCAATTGGTACAGAACCCGGCTTATGATTTGCCATTTTTTTAATCTTCGCACCTTATGTTGCAACAAATTATAAGTGAACTTGAAAGGATAAAAGATGCTCAAAGGGCCCCCGCTATGGAGGCCTACATGAAAAATCGTTTTACTTTTCTCGGTGTTTCGGCCACACCAAGAAAAAATGCCTTTGTTCCGTTTAAAAAAAGCTGGAGTCTACTCTCCAACGAAGCACGTTGGGATTTCATCAACGAATGCTGGCAGCACGAAGCCAGAGAACTCCAATATATTGCTATAGACGCGTTGCTCTCTGACTACAAAAAAAGAGCGATCGTCTCGGATTTATCTCAATTAGAGTTTTTAATTACACAAAAACCTTGGTGGGACACCATTGATTTGTTGGTATCTCATGTAGTTGGCCATTATGCCAAGAAATTCCCGCAAGAATTTGCAAGTAGGGCCCAAGAATGGCAAGTATCTACCAATTTTTGGTTACACCGTTCTTTACTGATTCATCAGCTGAAGTATAAACATGAAACCAACCTCGATTTGCTACAGCATTACATTCATTGCTTTAAGGAAAACAAAGAATTTTTTGTGCAAAAAGCGATTGGTTGGTCTTTGCGCGAGGTTTCTAAATGGAACCCAAATTGGGTCCGAGAGGTCGTTGAGCAAGAGCGCCTTGTGGGGCTTGCCAAACGAGAAGCGCTCAAGTACGTTTCTTCAATCTAACTTTATTTAAGTGCGCTATTCCTTGAAGATTTTGTATTTTCACGGCTTATGAAAACGCACCTACTTCTTTTTCTATTTGCGCTGCTCTTTTACTCAGAATTATCTGCGCAGTTTGGTCCAGAAAATGGCCTAAAGGCCTCTACACCTGAGTATATCTTGTTGCAGAACGCCACCATTATGGTCAAGCCAGGGCAGACCTTAGCGTCTGCAGATTTGCTCCTTAAAAATGGCAAAATTGTAGAGGTTGGTAAAAATCTCAAGCAAAGTGGAGCCGTAGTTCAAGACTACACAGGAAAAGTAATCGTTCCAGCGTTCATCGATTTGTATTCAAGCGTGGGCCTAGATCCCGTAACTTTTAAAAACAATGGTTGGCGACCTCAACTGGAGTCTAATAAAGAGGGTGCTTACTATTGGAACGAAGCCATACATCCCGAGCTTGAGGCAGCAACAGCCTTTAAAATCACCGAAAATGGCAGCGATCAGCTGCAGCAGGCGGGTTTTGGCTTTGCATTAACGCATTTTATGGATGGCATTGTGCGCGGAAGCGCGGCGTTTGTTTCTTTGGGGCAAACAGAAGTACACAAACAAATTTTAGCTCCAAAAGCGGCCCAAGTTTATTCTTTTGCCAAAGGAGGGAGCCATCAAACTTATCCGTCTTCGCAGATGGGTTCTATTGCCCTTTTGCGTCAAGCACTCTATGACCTCGACTACTACAGCAAAAACAAAGCGCAATTAGCTTACTCCGTTTCTCTGGACGCCTGGGAAAACCAGCGAAATTTACCTGTAGTATTTAAAACAGACGACAAATGGGAAATTCTTCGTGCCCACAAAATTGCCTCTGAATTCAAAACGAACTTTTTATATGTTGGTTCGGGTAACGAATATGCGATTGCTTCTGATCTGAAATCAAAAGGCGTCAAATTGATCCTGCCTCTTGTTTTTCCGGAAGCATATGACGTCAATGACCCATATCTAGCCAGAGAAATTCCTTTATCTGATCTCAAACACTGGGAGTCCGCACCGAGCAACGCTATGTTACTCAGAAAAGAGGGGATCGAAATCGCGTTCACCTCATATGGCCTCAAAAATGCCGATCAGTTTTGGGCTGCGCTTCGCAAGGCAATTGCGCGCGGGCTTTCTGCAACAGATGCAATGGCTGCACTCACAACTGTTCCTGCAAATTGGTTAGGATTAACAGAACAGGCCGGGACACTAGAGGCTGGTAAATGCGCAAGTTTCGCTGTTTATAGCGCCGATCCATTCGCTTTTGAAGCACAATTACTCGAGTCTTGGAATTTAGGAGAAGTGCGCTATTGGAAAAGCGCAAATAGTGTCAATCTACTCGGTACTTATTCCTTGCAATTACCAGAGGCCAACTACGAATTGGTAATCACAGGTAGCAACGAGAAGCCGCAGGCCAAAGTGGTACTCAAAACTGCCGCCGATACGCTCACTACCAAAGTCAATATTCAGCTCAAGCAACAAGACGTTTCGCTTCAGTTTGTTTCGTTAGCCAACACGACCCCTCAACTGATTCAATTGCACGCCAAAGCCATCAAAAATGGCTTGGTATTAGAGGGCGAAGGAACAGACGCAAATGGCGCATGGTTTCATTGGAGTGCCATCCAACAGCAAACTTCAGCGAAGGTAGCACCAACGGCAATTAAGCCAGACACCACAACTTATGGTCAGGTATGGTTTCCGAACATGGCTTTTGGTACGAGCAGTAAGGCCAAAGAGCAAACGCTACTTTTTAAGAATGCTACAGTCTGGACCAACGAAAAAGAAGGCATCATCAAAGGTGCAGATGTTTTGGTGGTCGCCGGTAAAATCAAGCAAGTGAGTCGCCAATCAATAACTGCTCCGGCAGGGGCTAAAGTCATTAACGCATCGGGCTTGCACCTCACATCGGGGATCATCGACGAACACTCGCATATTGCCATTTCAAAAGGGGTCAACGAAGGTGGGCAGGCAATCTCTGCCGAGGTGAGCATCGCTGATGTTGTGAATCCCGACGATATCGATATCTACCGTCAATTGGCAGGTGGTGTTACTGCTGCTCAATTGCTGCATGGTTCTGCCAATCCAATTGGTGGTCAGTCTGCGCTTATTAAGCTCAAATGGGGAGTCAATCCCGATCAAATGCTGATTGCCAACGCACCAAAATTCATCAAGTGCGCTTTAGGTGAAAATGTCAAGCAGGCCAATTGGGGCGATTTCAATACTGTTCGTTTTCCGCAAACCAGAATGGGTGTCGAGCAAGTATTTTACGATGGCTTTTACCGCGCAAAAGCCTATCAGAAAGAATGGGAAGCATACCGCAGCGGTAAATCAAAGATAGCCCCTCGGGTAGATCTAGAGCTCGAAGTATTAGCCGAGATTTTGCGTTCTGAGCGCTTTATTACTTGCCATTCGTATGTGCAGTCGGAAATCAATATGCTCATTCATGTTGCCGATTCAATGGGCTTTAGAATCAATACATTCACCCACATTTTAGAGGGCTATAAAGTGGCAGACAAAATGCACCAACACGGCGTGGCGGGCTCCACATTTTCAGATTGGTGGGCCTATAAATTTGAAGTCAATGATGCCATTCCATATAATGCCGCACTCATGACCGAACAAGGTGTGCTGGTTTGCATCAATTCTGACGATGCCGAAATGGGCCGAAGACTCAATCAAGAGGCCGCCAAAACCATAAAGTACGGTGGGCTCAGCGAAGAACAAGCCTGGAAATTAGTTACGCTCAATCCCGCCAAAGCCTTGCATCTCGACGATCAAATGGGTAGTATAAAAGCTGGCAAGTCTGCCGATTTAGTCCTCTGGACAGCCAATCCATTGAGTATAGAAGCACGCGTTTCGCTCACCATGATTGAAGGCGTTGTTTATTACGAGGAAGCGCAACAAGCTCAAAAACAACAACAAATTGAACAGGAGCGCACGCGCATTTTAAGCCTCATGCTTGCTGCCAACGAAAGAGGAGAGGCCAGTAAAACGCCACAAAAGAAAGTTAAAAAGCACTATCACTGCGATACTTTAGGTGAAGAAGCAACCGAAACTGAAAATGCACATTAATATGAAAGCAACATTCTTTTTATTCCTGATCATATTTGCCGGTGGCTTGCAAGCACAACGCATTTTACTTTTGCATGGCACAGCCCATATTGGCAATGGCACTGTTGTTGAATCGGCCGCTATTGGTGTGGTCAACAACCGCATTTCATTTGTGAAAAATTCCTTAACCCAAACTTTTGAAGCCAAAGATTGGGACACGATCATCAATTGTAACGGACAGCATTTTTATCCGGGTTTGGTGTCTGCCAACAATACCTTGGGCCTAACCGAAATCGACGCCGTGCGTGCAACCCGCGACTTCAATGACGTCGGTGACTGGAACCCGCATGTGCGCTCGCTCATTGCTTTTAACGTCGAATCTAAAGTTGTAGAAACCGTGCGCACCAATGGGGTTCTGTTAGTGCAGGCGGCTCCTCGTGGTGGCTGGATCTCCGGAAGCTCTGCAGTCATGAAACTCAGTGGCTGGAACTGGGAAGATGCCACGGTAATTTCCGTAGACGGAATTCACCTCAATTGGCCCACTAACCGAGATACCTACACCAAAGATAAACAACAGATTTATCAGTTTTTTGAATTAGCCAAGGCCGAAGCCTTTGATCGCAGAGAAGCACTCTCAGACCTCCGAATTGAAGCCATGAAGGGTTGTTTTACAGGCACTAAACGCGTGTACATCCACGCCGAGACTATTCAGCAAATTGTAGACATCATCGATTTTGCAGCGGCTATGAAAATCGCCTATCCCGTAATCGTGGGTGGCCACGACGCCTATTTGGTGGGCGCCAAACTGCGCGACGCTCACATCCCTGTCATGCTCGCGCGCGTGCACAGCTTACCTCAACGCGAAGACGAACCCACAGATTTACCCTATCGAATGCCGGCACTACTAAAGGCTCAGGGAATTCCTTTCTGTATTCAAAACGATGGTGATATGCAAGCCATGAATACCAGAAACTTGCCCTTTCAGGCTGGCACAACTATGGCTTACGGACTTACAGAAGAAGAAGCGCTAATGTCTATCTCATTGAGTGTTTGTCAAATTGTAGGAATCGACAAAGACTATGGCACCCTTGAGGCCGGCAAAGTAGCCACGTTTTTTGTGTCAAAAGGCCCTGCACTCGACATGAAAACCAATCAAGTAACGACGCTTTTGGTCGATGGCAAGTTTGTTTCTACGAGCAATTTCCAGGAGCAACTTTATCTGAAATACCGTCAGAAATACCAGTCTGAAGCAAAATCGGAATAGATTGGTGTAACTTTTGTAGGGTTACATCGTCTTAGCGCTGTTTTATGACTGTTCAGCAATACAACGAATGTGTGAGAGAGTTCGCAGATCGGCTCTATCGCTTTGCATTGAAAAATGTAGGCGATTCCGATCTTGCTCAAGATTTCGTCCAAGATGCTTTTGAGCGTTTATGGGTCCGCATAGACACCGTAGATTACCAACGCGTTAAATCCTATCTCTTTCGAACAATCGTCAATCTTCAAATTGATAGAGCAAGACGTCAACAGCTGCAACACCAGCACCTCAATTCTTTATCAGATCCCGTGCAAGATTCAGGCGTAGCTCACGACGTTCAAAAGCTTATTGATGAGGGTGTTGCCCAGCTTACAGAAATACAACGCATGGTGCTCACACTCCGCGACTACGAAGGATACAGCTACCAAGAAATCGCAGAGCTCACCAACATTTCAGTAGATCAAGTCAAGGTCTACATCTTTCGCGCCCGTCGCTTTTTAAAACAATACATCGGAAAAATGGAGGTCCTGATATGAACTTAACTGAAGCACAAATCGCCCACCTAATTTTGGCTTTCCACGAAGGCACACTGAGCAACGCTGAAAAAGCGCAGCTAGATGCCCTCGTGCAAGAAAATTCAGCGTTCGCTTTCGACTTAGAGGCTTTTCCTACCTTGATTTCACCATCAATCCAAATCGATTCAACAGCATTCACACACCCATTACTTGAAGATTTAGCAATTTACAAAAACGAAGAGGGCCATCCTTTAGAAAAATTAATTGTTGGCAGTTTAGAAGGCACACTCAATGCGCAAGAGCAAAAAGTAGTTCAAGCTTATGCCGCAGACGCCCATTACCAAAAATTGCAAAAGCAATTCGCGCACACAAAACTTCTTCCCGATCAAGCCATTCATTATCCAGACGTAGATAAGTTGCTTAAAAATGCTCCAATTCGCTCTCTGAACTGGAAACATTACGCCACAATTACTAGTTCGGCAGCTGCCGTTTTATTGGCTGTATTTTTAATCGGGCAAGCCAATACACATCAAGATCCAATCCAAGGTAAAGCCAAGCAACAAGCACGTGTTGTGCCAACTAAAAAATCAACGCAAGTACAATCAATTACAATTCAACGTTCGCCTGTAGAACCGCATCATATTGATCAAGTTGCCATACATCCGCACGTTATTGGTGAGCCACCTCGCGATTGTATTGTGCCCATCATTTATCCTATACATGAAGTGCAGCCAGAAATCCAAATTGCGCAATTATCTAGTCCAAATGCGGCGCTGCCAGAAGAAACTACCCCAGCGCAAATGTCAAGCATGAATTTGGCGCAATCAAATCTGAGTGCTTTTCAAAAAGAGCCCATCACCATGAAGGCATTTTTATTGCAAAAAACCAATGAAAAATTATTTGGAACGGCAGCGCCCACAACAGATTTAAAGTTTGAAACATTGGCTCGCTATGCCAGTGAGTCAGTGGGCATTCCGGTCCGCTACCAAGTAGAAGAAGCCGCACCTCACCAAGACAAATTGGTCTTTCAACTCGGGCCCATTACAATCGAAAAAACCAGATCAAGAAAATAAGTTGTAACAATTTTTAAAAACCCTCGTCATAGGGTCAAAATCAATAAAAATGAAAATAAAATTACTTTCCGCTTTTTTACTTTCGGGCCTTGCCTTATTCGCCCAACAAAATGAAACTAAGAAATTTGTTCGCATTGAAGGTAACGATACCACTATTATCATGATCAATACGCGCATTGATCAAATGGACTCTGTGCTCAATGCCGAAATGAAAAATATCTACATCAATGACTCAATGGTTACGCGTGTAGATGTCTTCATGGATACCACCATTTTAAGGTCTGCAGACAATGGTTCCGATACTACAGAAATAAAAATTGGCAACATGAAAATTGTCATTTTGGAATCAAAAGACGCCAAAAATCTCGACCAACTCAAAGCACTTGAAGGTGACTTTCCAAAAGGACAGCGCAAGATCATCATCGATGAGAAAGTCATCATAGAAAACGACGACGATCTTTCCGATCAAGATTGGGACTCCAACGACGATAACGACAACTGCAACACAACAGGCGATGGCAATGCAATTTGGTCTGGGTTCGGTATCAATGCCAATGGGTTTTTAAACGCCAACAAGCAGCTGGCCAGCGCCACCGACCTCGGATTTCTTGAACTCGACCCTGCTAAAAGCATTGGCTTTCAGCTCAATATCGCAGAAAAACGCTTCCCTATTTTTAAAGATTACCTAGGGATTGTTACTGGTTTAGGTTTCAACTGGAACCGTTATTCCATTAAAGGCGACTACGACTTCAGTGTGCTCAACGATACCCTTACAGCAAATGCTACCGGCCTCAATTACTCTAAAAATATCCTGACCTCTACTTATTTGCAAGCGCCATTGTTACTGCAGATTTCTACGAGTAAAAATCCATCAAGTGCATGGAACATTTCAGCAGGAATCGTTGGAGGTATTCGCATAGACGCACGCCAAACCCAAAAATGGGAGGCAGATGGCAAGAAAAATAAAGACAAAACCAAAGACGACTTTCAGTTCAACCCTTTCCAAGCGAGCCTGATGGCAACCGTAGGTTACGGAGACTGGAGTTTGTACATGACCTATGGCCTTACGGACGTCTTTAACGAAGGATCAACCCCGAAGGTGCGTGGTGTAAATGCCGGAATTTTACTCTCGTTTTAAATCAACCTCATTCACCACCAAAACTGCAAACGATGCACCTAACCGTGCATCGTTTCTTTTTGTCCATAACTTTCCATCAGTTGCGCTTCAAATTCAAGGAAGTCTTTCCAGGCGCCATCTACATCTACCCCTTGACCATATTTGCGCGCAAAACCTAAAAAAGTGGTGTAGTGTCGGGCTTCACTTTCCATGAGCCCCCGGTAAAAGCTCCGCAAATCTTCATCGGCAATTTCTTCGGATAGAATTTTAAAGCGCTCACAACTGCGGGCTTCTATCATTGCGGCAAAAAGCATTTTATTGACAAAAACACCAGCAGGTGTACTGTTTCTCTTGCCGTGTTTGAGGTAAAGTGCTAAATCATTTACGTAGGGATCTTTGCGCTCAAATCCTAATTGCAGTCCGCGTTCGCGCAATTTTTGGTGCACCATTTCAAAATGCTCCATTTCTTCTTTGCAGATCGCGCTCATTGCCTCAACCAGATCGGGGTATTGAGGATAAGTTACAATCATTGAAATTGCGTTACTTGCCGCCTTCTGTTCGCAATAGGCGTGATCGATGAGAATTTCTTCTATGTTTTTTTCGACAATGCGCACCCATCTAGGGTCTGTGGCCATTTTGAGTCCGAGCATCTTCTTTTTTTTGACAAAAATACCAAAGTCTCCTCGAATCAAACAAGGATGAAATGCAAGCGCAATGCTTATATTTGTCGAATTGAATCAACAAAATGGCTAAATCGAACCAAAAAGACCTGAGTTGGCGCGCATTTGAACTCATGTGCACCGCCAAAACAATGGCTGAGAAATACGAGTCTAATAAAGAAGTTACCGCTAAATACGTACACGCCACTTCGCGCGGACACGAAGCCATACAACTTGCGGTTGGCATGCAACTCAAGCCCCAAGATTGGGTAGCTCCATACTACCGCGACGACAGCATTCTACTCGGTATCGGCATGAAGCCAGAAGAGCTCATGTTACAAGTTTTTGCCAAAAAAGATGATCCTTTTTCCGGAGGCCGAACGTACTATTCGCATCCTTCTCTAAAGCGCCCAGATTTACCAAAAATCCCGCATCAATCTTCTGCCACTGGCATGCAAGCAATTCCAACTACTGGTGTTGCCATGGGCATTCAATACAAAGAAAAAACAGGCTTGGCCGATTGGAAACCCGAAGACGCACCTGTTGTGGTTTGTTCTTTAGGTGATGCATCTTGCACGGAAGGCGAAGTTTCGGAGGCCTTTCAAATGGCCGCACTCAAGCAATACCCGATTATTTACCTCGTTCAGGATAACGGTTGGGACATCTCCGCCAATGCCAAAGAAACCCGCGCACAAGATATTTCTCAATACATCAAAGGTTTTCATGGCATTGAAGTCCGGACCATCGACGGCACTGATTTTTGGGCGTGTTATCAGACGGTAGAAGAAGTCATTGCAACGGTCCGTAAAGAGCGCCGTCCGTTTCTCATACATGCTAAAGTACCTTTGCTTGGGCATCATACCTCGGGGGTGCGCAAAGAATGGTATCGCGACGACCTCGAAGAAGCTGCCAAAGCAGATCCATATCCAAAATTGCGCGCTGCTCTTGAACAACAAGACGTTCGTTTGGCAGAATTCATCAACCTAGAGGCTAAGGTCAGAAAAGAGATAGACGCAGCTTATGAAGCCGCACTCAATTCTCCTGAACCAGAGCCTAGCTCCATACAAGACCACATTTTTGCGCCAACATCAATTACAGAAGAAAGCGGAGAGCGCGCTCCGTCTGGCAAAAAGAAAACCGTCATGGTAGACTCCGCGTTGTTTGCCATGCGCGAAATCATGGAGGCTCATCCCGAAGCATTGCTTTATGGTCAAGATGTCGGCGGTAGGCTAGGGGGAGTGTTCAGAGAAGCGGCAACACTCGCTCAAACTTTCGGCGATGACCGCGTTTTCAACACGCCTATTCAAGAAGCATATATCATAGGGTCAACGGTCGGGATGTCTGCGGTGGGCCTCAAGCCAATTGTCGAGGTTCAGTTTGCCGACTACATTTGGCCGGGTCTCAACCAACTTTTTACAGAAGTTTCGCGCTCTAATTATTTGTCCAATGGCAAATGGCCAGTAAGTTGTGTCATTCGCGTACCAATTGGCGCCTACGGTTCAGGCGGTCCTTACCACTCATCGAGTGTGGAATCTGTGTTGGCCAACATTCGCGGCATTAAAGTAGTTTATCCGTCTACAGGAGCTGATCTCAAAGGCCTGCTAAAAGCAGCTTTTTACGATCCTAATCCGGTGGTTATCCTCGAACACAAAGGTCTATATTGGTCTAAAATCCCAGGAACCGAAGGTGCCATGAGCATTGAGCCAAGCGAAGACTACGTCGTTCCAATCGGAAAAGCGAGAATCGTTCAAGAGGCGAGTCAAGAGGCCATTCAAAACAGTGAATCAATCGGTATCATAACCTACGGACGAGGTGTTTACTGGAGTATAGAAGCTGCTCAGCAGTTTACAGGGCAAATTGAAATCCTAGACCTTCGCACTATTAATCCTCTTGACATGCAGGCAATGGAGGCGCTTTGTCAGCGACACGGCAAAATATTATTAGTCACAGAAGAATCTTCTGAAAACTCATTTACCCTAGCCATTGCGGGCAGGCTTCAACAAAGCTGTTTCCAATATTTGGATGCGCCTTTAGCACTTGTTGCTTCTGTAGACGCTCCCGCTATTCCGCTCAACTCGAGCTTAGAGGCAGCAATGTTGCCGAATGCACAAAAAGTGGCTGCAGCTATTTCAAAACTACTACAGTATTAAACACATGGAATTCAAAGAAATCATAGGAGCAGTTGCTCATTTTCACGATGCTTTTGGTATCGAAAACAATACAAAACCAACCGCAGTGCTCACAGAAGCCGATGTTCAACTGCGCTTTGACCTCATGAAAGAGGAAAACGAAGAATATTTAGAAGCGGCCAAAAATGGAGATCTTGTCGAGATTGCAGATGCTTTAGGCGATCAGCTCTATATACTTTGTGGCACCATTTTACGCCACGGCCTTCAGGATAAAATCACTGAAGTGTTTCAAGAAATTCAGTGCTCCAACATGAGCAAGCTTGACGCCAATGGCAAACCTATTTACCGCGAAGACGGCAAGGTCTTGAAGTCTGAATTATATTTCAAGCCGAACATCGCCAAAATCTTGCAAAATGACTGATCTCTCTATCTATTTTCAGCCGGTCTCAATAGATTTATCCTTTGATGAAGCGCAGATTGGCGCTCAAATCAAAATAAACCAAGGTGCTTTTCCCGATCTTCAAGGGCCGGGTTGTGCAATTATCTCGGTTCCCGAATACCGAGGTTCTGGTCAAGACCAATTATTAGCCACGGAATTTAGAACAGCATTCTATCAATTGCATTCAGAAGCCCATTGGAATAAACCGATATACGACCTTGGCTCAATTGAACCAGGAGCCACCATCGAAGATACCTATTACGCCCTTTCTAATGTGGTGAGTGAGCTCGTTAAGAATAACATTATCCCAATAGTCATTGGCGGAAGCCAAGACCTTACAATGGCCATGTATCAAGGCTATGAAAAACTCGAGCAGCTCGTTAATAGCTGCGCCATAGACAGAGGAATTGATATCGGTAGCGCAGAGCAAACCTTGAATTCAAAGAATTACGTGAGCCACATGCTGCTGCAGCAACCATGTTACCTCTTTAACCATTCTGTAGTGGGTTTGCAACAACCATTTGCTGCAGCTTCAGAACACGAGCTTTTTGAAAAATTATTTTTTGACATCTGTCGCTTAGGAGAATTCAACCAAGACTTCCGAATTGCCGAACCTCATTTGCGCAATGCCGATATCATCAGCATTGATTTGCAGTCAGTAAAAGCCACTGAATTAGGAACGCTAGAGGGCTCTCCAAATGGCTTTACCGCGGCCCAATTATGTCAGATTTCCAAATATGCTGGTATTTCAGATAAGGTAACAAGCATTGGGTATTTCAGTGAACGCGCGTTGCGTCCTTTAGGTTCAGGTTTATTGGCTGAGGCCATCTGGTACTTCATGCAAGGATATTTTGCCCGAGTTGGTGATTTCCCTTTTGGAAGTAAAGCAGATTACACCAAATTTACCGTCTTCATGAATGAAGTCTCGAGAGAATTGATTTTCTACAAAAGCAATAAGTCAGCACGTTGGTGGATGGAAGTGCCATATCCACCGCAAAACGGATCTCGTTATGAGCGCCATCACATGATTCCATGCAATAAGTCAGACTACGATAACGCCATGAATGACGAGCTACCAGATTTATGGTGGAAGACCTATCAAAAATTGGGCTAACCTTTTTATTAAAATGTCTTTTATTTTCCATTTGAATTCTTTACTTTAGCACCTTGAAATTGTCGTATTCTATGAAAATCCGATGGTTTTACACATGCTAAACTAAGCTTATGCTATTGAATAACAGACTATTAACTGCTGCTTTTTCTGTTTTGTTGTTTGCGTCTTACGCTCAGCAAGATAAGCTTGTCACACACTTCATGTTTGACAAAATGAGCATCAACCCTGGCAAAACAGGTATCGATATGTACAACGGCATTTGCGCCACGTCTATCTACAGAAACCAATGGGATAAAGTAAATGGTGCGCCAAACTCCGCAGTGCTCAACGTAGAGTCAAATCTTTCTCGATTTTTCCCAGGTGGGGTAGGTGTCAATTTTTACCACGATGCAATTGGTTTTTCTCGTCAAAACACAGTACTCCTTAATTATTCTTACCCAATTCAAATTGGCCGCACCGGTGTCTTAGGCGTTGGCGTTGGTTTAGGAATCATGAATTACGGAATGGACCCAACATGGGTTCCGCCAACAACCATCAACGACCCTTCTTTACCAACGGGTTTTGCCGCAACTTCTTTCGATGCCAATTTCGGCCTCTATTTCCAAGCGAAAAACTATTATGCCGGTTTCTCAACTACGCACCTTTCCGAATCTGATTTAGCAGCTGATCCAACAAACTTGGCTTTGTCTTTTCAAACAGCTCGCCATTACTATTTAATGGGAGGCTACATATTTAAAGACGCTTTCGGAACTGGCAACAATATCGATGCACAAATGCTCGTTCGCACAGATCTTATCAAGTTTTCAGTTGATTTCAACGCGCGCTACATGATGGAACTAGGTGGCAATCCGGCATATGGAGGCCTTACATTCAGAACTTCTGACGCTGTTGCCCTTATGGTAGGTTATTCCCCAATTCCGAACTTCAACTTCGGTTATTCTTACGATCTCAACATTAATAAATTAGCCAGCATTTCTCGTGGGTCACACGAAATGATGGTGAAGTATTGTTATTTCTTGCCGCCGCCACCAAAAACGAAAGCAAGACACCCTCGTTGGTTGTAAGAGGAAAAATTGTAACCATTTATATTGTTCTTACGTTATACCCGAAATTAAACCTGTAGCAAGTTACTTGGGAGTAGGTCAGAACCAAAAACAAACAAATGAAAAAGTATTTAAGTTTTCTCTTTGTTCTTAGCTTC